>Ga0180431_10008356_pt1 | contig 11880 bp, 9 predicted proteins | sample SS_ome_11_FD_132459 | JGI IMG/M metagenome (GOLD analysis project Ga0180431, IMG submission 132459) | Hypersaline lake sediment archaeal communities from the Salton Sea, California, USA - SS_1_MS_1 metaG | ecosystem: Environmental > Aquatic > Non-marine Saline and Alkaline > Hypersaline >...
AAAATCCGGCACGGCGGGGCCGTGGTGCCTTGCGCCGTCCTCACCGCCATCGGCGTTATGTCTTGCTCCCGTCGAATCTGGAATCTCCGCGGGCAAGGGTTAGCCTACCCTTTCCCCCGGAGGATTCCATCCCATGACCCAGAAGCGCAAGCGGCTGTCCGGCCCCGAGAAGATCGCCATCGTCAAGCGATACCTTGTCGAACGGGTACCGATCTCGGATCTCAGTGACGGGTACGGACTGCAGCCCAGCCAGATCTATCGCTGGCAGGCCGCCATCTTCGAACACGGCGCCGACGTGTTCGACCTCAAGAAGGGTCGCCACGCCAAGGCAGTCGAGTCGGCCAAGGACGCCCGGATCGCCAAGCTCGAAGAAGCCGTCGCCCAGAAAGACGCTAAGCTCGCGCAGAAGAACGAGGTCATCTCCGAGCTGATGGAGGAGAACATCCTTGCAAAAAAAGCCAGTGGGGAGCCCTGAAAGGCCGCTGGGTTCCCCCGGACACTCGTGATGAAGTGATCGACTACGTCGGCAGGTGGACCGTCCGCGCCGAGCTGCCGGCCAAGCGGCTGCTTGGCTGGATCGGGCTGCCGACGAGCAAGTACCACCTCTGGCGACAGCACTACGGAAGACCCCATGCTCACAACGCCCGCATTCCCCGCGACGGCTGGCTCGAAGCCTGGGAGAAGCAGGCCATCATCGACTACCACCGCAGGTTCCCCCTCGAAGGCTACCGGAGGCTCGCCTACATGATGCTCGACCAAGACGTCGTTGCCGTCAGTCCGACCAGCGTCTACCGGGTGCTCAAGGGGGCGGGGCTACTCGACCGCAACCGCTGGGCTCCGTCGAAGAAGGGCAAGGGCTTCGTCCAGCCTCTTCAAGCCCATGAACACTGGCACATCGACATCTCGTACCTCAACATCGCCGGCACCTTCTACTTCCTCTGCTCCGTGCTCGACGGCTATAGCCGGGCCATCGTCCACTGGGAGATCCGCGAGACCATGAAGGAGCCCGAGGTCGAAACGATCGTCCAGCGGGCTCTGGAGAAACACCCCGGCCACAAGCCCCGGATCATCTCCGACAAAGGACCCCAGTTCATCGCCAAGGACTTCAAACAGTTCGTCCGCCTGGCGGGCATCACCCACGTTCGCACCAGCCCCTACTACCCGCAGAGCAACGGCAAGCTCGAACGCTGGCACGGCACCCTCAAGGGTGAGGAGTTCCGCAACAAGGCTCCACGCGACGTCGAGGAGGCACGACGCGTCGTCGGCAACTTCGTCACGCACTACAACGAGGTGCGGCTCCACAGTGCGCTCGGCTACGTCACGCCGCACGACAAGCTTGCGGGACGAGACACCGAGATCTTCGACAGCCGCGACAGCAAACTCGAGGCCGCTCGCGCAAAGCGACTTGGTGCGAAGTCACGCGCTGCCGAGCAGGCGAACACACACACGGTGCTCATGTGATGTTGACATGCGCGGTACAATGTGAATCGACCTGGACGGAGGATAGGGCTCCGGTGAGGACCGACCCGAGCGCCGTTCCAGGGGCCGAGACCGAAGGACGGGCGGATGCCTTCAGCGGCACCGCCCGACCTTCCCTTCGGGATCGGCACCTATGCGATAAACCTTCGCGGCCGGTGGCCGCGACTCCAGCGGCATGGAGCCGCACGGTGTTCCCTTACGCCTTGCCCACGCAATTCCAGTTCACGCTGAACCAAGACACCACGACACGTCGCGGATTGCCTGGGCGAAGCAGCTGGCACGGGTGGGTGAGGCGTTTCCACTGACGTGTCCCAAGTGCGGTGGTGGTATCCGGCCGATTGCCGACGGCCGGCAGGAGCCGGCTTCCTTCGAACCGGAGGTTCGCAAGCGGAAGAAGGCCAGGATGGCTTCGACCGCGTGAAACCAGTTCCTGTCGCATCTGGGTGAACCGCTGGAGCCACCCCACGTGTCACCAGCCCGAGGGCCGCCGGTCGACTGGAGTGAGCTGGCGCAGTCCGATGGTGATGGGAAGCTCGAGCAAGCATCACCGGATGATCTGCCGGTGATCGACATTCATTACCGCTGAAGGCTGGTGCCCCGCCCTTCGCGACGCTCGCTCCTGTTGCCGCATTGAAGGCGATTCGGAAGCGGTTTGCGCCGTTGGCAGAATTCTCCGCATGAGCCGACTCTTTCTCACCTGTTTCTGCCGTTCACGAGGCGGGTGAGTCTGCGACTTGCCCTCAAAAGGAAGCAGGGACCGGCTGCCTGGCTGTTACGGCCGGGCGAGACGCCTGTGGAGGTGCCGCTGGCCGTCCTGTTCTTCACCATGAAAAGCGTGGAGAATGCCACTCCCTCGTTAAGCAAATGGCAGTGAACTGCGTACGACAACGCCGGAGTTTTGCCTCATAGGCGGTTTTTATGGCAATCCGGGCATCGGCGTAGAAGACCTCTTTGCCATACATCGCGTGAAAATTGGGCGGAGCATGATCGACGAAGTTCATCGTGATTCTGATGCCATAGAACCGTGACAACTCGGGCTTCGCCAGGAGCCTCGTATCACGGACCCGAATGGTCTTATCGAAAGTCGAAGCGCAGCTTCGCCATCGGAGTAGAGGAGCCCGGTTCCACTCAGTGAGCGACTGCCCCGGATCGGTTTGTGGACCAAGGGCAACGACAGCGAGGGGGCTTGGTGGAGCCGCCAGCCACCGGATACGATCAGGCGATGATCCTGGCGGTGTGCCAGGCACGTCCGGCAGGCCCGAGACGCTCGGGCCTGTGTGCAGGAAGCTCACCGCGGCCTTCATTTTTCACCCGCCATGCCCAGCACCGCTCCCCGTCCGCCTCGTGATGCCCGTCAGGAGTTGGCCAACACGATCACGCACGCCGCGGGGATGGTGCTCAGCCTGGGCGGGGCGGTTGCCTTGCTGGCGAGCTGCACGCAGTGGACGATCGCCGTCGCCTGCGGCTTCTACACCGCCACGCTCGTGGCGACATATGCGGCGTCTGCCCTCTCCCACGGCGTGCAGCAGCCCGAATGGAAGCATCGGCTCGCCGTCTGGGATCAGGGGGTGATCTTTCTGCTGATCATCGGCACCTACACCCCGTTTCTCGTGGCCTACCTCCCCTCGGCATGGTCCCTGCCCGTGCTCGTGCTGCTTTGGGGAGCGGCTCTGTTGGGCTTCGCATCGAAGGTGCTTGTGGAGCATCGCATCGATCACACCTTTTCGCCGCTGCCGTATGTGGCGCTCGGCTGGCTACCGGCGATGATTCTCGCGCCGTTTGTGCCGCTGCCCTGCCTGGCGTGGATGGCGGCTGGAGGCGTGATCTACACCGTGGGCGTGATCTTTCTCGTACTCGATCACCGCGTCCGCTACTTCCACGCCGCCTGGCACGTGTTTGTGCTGGGAGGAAGCGCGTGCCACTACTTCGCGATTCTCTCATTCGTCGCGTAGCCAATCCAGCGAGCGAGGCCCGCTCCGGAGGTCGTCGCCTTGCGGCGGCTGCTGAGCCCTCGCCGGGTGGGCGGGAGTCCAAAGGGCTCGTGGTTAACCTCCCCCCTGCCTTCCCTCCGCGGTCGATTCTGCTAGATTCTTTAGTACCGGTGATGGTCGCCGGTGTGTTGTCAAATTTTAAAAAAAAGCTGCCATATAAAGCGGTATAGGGCAGCGGCGGATAATTGGAATTGTGGTGCCCCGCAAGGGGTTGTGGGTTCGAATCCCATGCCCTCCGCTGATGATGTCCGTGTGAATATCTTGGCGGCTGCGGCCCCAGTCGGCCGCCAGATAGCTGTCCCTTATTGGCATTCCAAGACAACCCGCCTGTATCTGAAGCTTGGTTCTCCCTCTGCATGGCGGTTCTGCTCGACATCAAGAACGCCTCGAAGCGGTACGGCGACCAGATATTGCTCGATGAGGCTTCCGCCACAATCACCGATGATGGCAAGGTCGGCTTCGTCGGCCGCAACGGTGCCGGCAAAAGCACCTTGCTGCGAGTCATCCTCGGTGAGGAGGAACTCGACGGCGGCGAGGTTATCCACCACCCGCGGCTGCGGCTGGGCTATCTGCGGCAGCACGACCCGTTTCTTCCCGATGAGTCGGCCCTCGACTTCCTGATGCGGGACAGTCGCCAGCCTGACTGGAAGTGCGGCGAAGTCGCCGGTCAGTTCGAGCTCAAGGGAGACTATCTGCACGGTCCCGTCGGTGAACTTTCTGGCGGCTGGCAGACCCGTGTCAAATTGACGGCTCTGCTCCTCCATGAGCCCAACCTGCTCCTGCTCGACGAGCCGACCAACTTTCTCGACCTCCGTACCCAGATGCTGCTGGAGCATTTTCTGCGGACCTTCAAAGAGGCCTGCCTGATCGTCTCGCACGACCGCGGCTTCCTCACCGCCACCTGTGACCGCACCCTTGACCTCTCCCGCGGCAAACTCACCTCCTATCCCGGGAAGATCGACGCCTTCCTCGACCATCAGCGGGAACAGCGGGAACACCTCCAGCGGGTGAATGCTGCCACCCTTGTGAAAAAGCGGCAGCTGGAGCAGTTCATCACCAAGAACCGGGCCAAGGCCTCGACTGCCTCGCAGGCCCGCTCAAAGGCCAAGCAGCTGGAACGGCTGGAACTGGAGGAGATTGCCAGCGACGCCCCCACCGCCGCCATCCGCTGCCCTGAGGTCGCTCCCCGCCAGGGCCCCGCCGTCCGCTGCATCGATCTGGCCATCGGCTACCCCGACCACACCGTCGCGGAAGATGTCGCCGTTGAAATCGACCACGGCATGCGGCTGGCTATCGTGGGTGACAACGGCCAGGGCAAGACCACGTTTCTGCGAACGCTGGTCGGCTCACTCGAGCCCACAGCCGGCCGGGTGAAGTGGGGCTATGGCTGCGAGATCGGCACCTACGCCCAGCATGTCTACACCACCCTCCCGGAGGATGAGACAGTGCTCGGCTACCTGGAACGGGTGTCGGCCCTCGGCACCAAGACCCAGCGAATCCTCGATCTGGCCGGGGCGATGCTCTTTCGAGGCCAGGCGATTGAAAAAAAGGTTCGGGTGCTCTCCGGCGGTGAACGGGCCCGGCTCTGTCTTGCCGGGCTGCTATTGGGCGGCTTCAACGTGTTGGTGCTCGACGAGCCGGGCAATCATCTCGATGTCGAAACCGTCGAAGCCCTTGCCGCCGCGCTGGAGGACTACGACGGCACTGTCATCTTCACCAGCCATGACCGCTCCTTCGTCCAGGCCGTTGCCACCAGTGTGGTCGAGGTGGCCGCCGGCCGTGTGGTGCAGTACCCCGGCAGCTACCGCCAGTATGTCGAGCGGATGAAAACCGAGATCGACGCCGCCGAAGCATCCCGGCCGGCTGCGCGGCCCGGCGGCGGGCCCACTCCGAAGCGGCGGCAGACCGACGCCAATGCTGACCGGCGGCTGCGGAAGGAGTTGGCTGCGGTGGAAAAGACGGTGGCCCGGCTCGATGGCGAAAAGCAGCAGGTCAACGAACAACTGCTGGCAGTAACTGACGCCGCCAAGGCGGTCCAGTTGCATGCCGAGTTGACTGTGATCACCCAAAGTCTGGCTGAGGCCGAGGATCGCTGGCTGGAACTACAGGAAGCACTCGCTGAGTGAGCCGGCTGCCGCGATCTGGTGGCAGGTGTGGGCGAAGTGTAAATGAGCAGGCGACCGCCTCTCCAGCGGATTGGTCCGCCTCTTCCATTCACGGAACGAAAGACCAGAAGCGGCCGACCACAATTTGGCATGAATTATGTGATTCACTTGACGACGTCGAAAAATTTCGCAGAAATTTTCACGCGTGAGAAGATCAGCCCCCGGGCAAGTGTGAGAGATCGGTCGGGGGCCGGAATCTGCCTGCGGGAATGAACCGATTTTGGCGACACGATGACATGCCTGGCTGCGGCTGGCCCCTCCGGAAAAAATCTTCTGGCCGCGTCACGAGTGCTAACGGCCGGGCGGGGATGCCGCGGCGGTCGAGGAAGTCGAGCCGGTCACACAGTTCCAGCGGCGACTCGTAAAACGCCGGAAGCTCCGGGATATCGGAGTTGGCATCGACCACTGCCAGGCTGCCGGCCGGCCCGCCCAGCCGCTGCGGCTGATAGAGCAGTGACCAGCCGTAGATGTCGGCGTCGCACGACTGCAACTGCAGTGCGGGCGGTTCCTGACTGAGCGGCCGCAGGTCGGCCCCGCAGAGCAGGCCGAGAGTCAGCCGTTGCATGGCTTGTTGCGGATGGTGTCCGCTGCCACCGTTGCTCAGCCCGGTGGCGAAACGGCGGCCACCACAATGACCTTCCGGTCTGACCATTCCGGCAAACGCCCAATCCGTCGGCCGAATCCAGCCAGTCCGCAGCACGCGGGTCAACCACTCGCCGCCGTCCTCCGTTGATCGCAGCAGCCGCACGCAACCGATTACGAGGGGGCGATAGGTCTCGTTCGGGGCAGCCGTGCCAATGCGGCCAGATGGCTTCGCGGGACGGACCAGGCGAACGGTGGCGGTCTGCATGAAAAACCTCTCCCTGCTGGAGGATGTCGGGATCCAGCCACTGCTCCGGTGCTGCGGCCTAGGCAAACCGTAAGGACTCGGATGGACAACGTTGGTCCTGCCGGGCCAGAAAATCTGCCGGCCGCCGCGTTGCGTGCCGGGCAAGCAGGGCGGCTCGTTGGTAGGATCGTGGGGGTCGTCCCCTCCTCTCCCCTTCTTTTCTCTGCCGCCGCCCTGCCCACCCATGGATTCCATCAGCCGCCACGAACAGCTGCTTCGGGTGTTCCACCTGATCGACATACTGTTTTCCGCCCGGCAGCCGCTGTCGGTCTCCGAGCTGAAACAGGACCTGCAGGATCGGCGGGTGATCGACGAGATGTCCGACAAGAACATCCGCCGCGACATCGAGTTTCTGGAAAAGTTTGGCTACTTGATCGCCCGCTCGAAGAAGCGGTCGCCTCGGGGCGGCAGCTGCCTCGCCTTCGCTATCAGCTTCGGCCTCGGCAAGGATGAGTTGCGGCCGCCGGTCATCGGCGTGGTGGAACTCCTGTCACTGGCGGTGGCCCGTGACTTTCTTGCCCCCCTGGCCGGCACCTTCTACTGGCGGGGCATCGGCCAGCTGATTGCCCGGCTGGAGACGGTGGCCACCCCGCAGCTGCTCGGCTATGTGAACGATCACAAAGAAGGTCTGGTGGTCCACCCCCGGCCGAACACCGGTAAGTACGGCAGCCGGATGCTGGCCGGCATCAATCGGGCCATTCGCCAGCGGGTCGAACTTGAAATTCGCTACACCAGCCTGACCGCCGCTAAGCCGAAGAAAAGCACGATCCAGCCAGAGGCCCTCGTCGTCTATGAGGGCAGCATCTACGTGGCTGCCTACAAGGACTCGGACACGCCCGAGACCGAGCAGATTCGGTTTTACAAGCTCGACCGCATCAGCGACGCCCGGCCGCTGTCACGGTCTTTCGCGCGACGGAGCCAGCCGGTCGAGGAACTCTTGGCCGACAGCATGACGATGTTCCGCTCGTCCGATCCGCCCCGTCGCTACCGGCTGCGGATTGCCGCCGAACGGGCCCGCTGGGCGGTCGAAAAACCCTTCCATCCCGGGCAGATTGTCCGGCAGCAGGCCGACGGTAGCCTGCTGCTTGAGATTCCGCGGGCCTGGGACGATGAGATGCTGCCGCAACTGCTGGCCCTTGGCGAGCATGTCGAGGTGCTCGAGCCCGAGGAGGCCCGCGACCGGCTGCTCGAAACTGCCCGGGCAATCATCGGCAAGTATGCCTGCCGGCACATTCGGGAGTTCGATGCCATCTACGCCGACCGGGCCACGGCTGATCTGAGCTGAGCGCGGGAGTTGCCCTAGGCTCTGTCTGAAAACTCAGTACCTGGCTTCGAGCGGCTCATTTGCCCTCTGGCTACGTCCGGCTCCATCGCCAGATCTGCAAATCTGGCTGCTTCGCCGTCCTTGCCAGAGACCAAAGCAGCTCGCTCTCGGGCCAACGGTAGCCTTTTCAGACAGAACCTAGCTGGCTGGCGGTCGCCCACATTGGCGGGGAAAGGCCCCGGTGGCTTTTCTTCACGCACAGTCATCACTCGATCGCTGAAGTGCCCCTGTCATCCCGCGGTGGCATGAGCTGCGCTGGGCGGTTGTGGGGATTGATGATTTGAAATGCCTCGAGCACCCGCTGCACGTGCGGTGCAGTGGCCGCCTCCATCCGGCGGACTGTGATCGGTCGGGGGTCGTCCGGGGTGGCGGCATCGGGATCACTCTTGATCCGGGCAACGATTTCATGTGGCGGGAACTCCGTGAGCCGCGAGGTATATTCCTCACCCGATATCGGCTCGCCAAGTCGCTGCAGGATGTCGGTAAACATAACCGGCTTCAGTGTCACGGCCGTCTTGCTGTTGCGTTCGACTTCGAACGTGGGAAGAAAGTTCCGCCATGACCGCGTGACGTCCTGGTCCTGTGGAATCGCGGGCTTGATCTGATGACAAATGAGGTACTGCCGCTCGCCGATTAACGCAAGCCAAGCCCGACACTGGGTGAGTGCCCCAGTGTAACCTGAGCCAAAGATGCCCAGCCGGCCATCCTCCGCAGAATAGTAGTCAAGCTTTGTGACGAGGTAGCATCGCTCGTCGAAGGCACTGACGAGAAAGATTGTCTGCTGCGTGCCGGGGCCGTACTCGACGTCGTCATGCTTGAACTGCGTCAACTGGAACCCCTTGGCAAGCCAGATTCCTTCGAGCACGGGGTCGACCTTGCAACTCGCCGGATCAACGATTGCCTCGGGCAGACAGCCCACAAGCATGATGGTCATCAAGAGGCAACAATGCTTCATGACGGTCCCCCTGGACAGCCCACGGCGTGAAATACGAGATCCAACAAACGCGTGCCCGTCGCACGCCGTAGCTGGAGAAGTTTACGCGGAAGAGAAGAAATGATCCCCCGGCCTTCAACGCTCGGCCTTTTCGGGGTTGCCCACGTGAAAAAGGCCATGGAGAAATTTTTCCAGGGACAATTCATTCTTTATGACCAGTCGCTTGCAAAAGCACTGGTGACCATTCTATGTTTTCCACGATGAACAACGCACAGCTCTGGATGGCCGTCGCCATCATGTCTTGCTGCTCCACCCTAGCAGGAGGCGATGAGGGCTCAATCGCCTCAGGCTGGGCCGAGGATTTCACTGATCAGACGGCTTTTCAGCAGAACTGGTCCCAGTACGGTTTTCTCGCGGAAGGCCGTGACGAAAAACATCCGCATGGGCGACCGGTTTCCGGGAAGAACGTGCGTCCCGACTGGTGGCAGATTGTCGAAGGCGCGTTGCGGGGACGCAACTTCCCGGAGGAGTTTCACCCGGCTGGGATCACGCGGAAAATCACTGGCAACGACGTCCGGGTATCGTTTCGATTCAGGTTTTCCGCAGGTGGGATGGCCGGCATCACGGTGCGTGGGCCGAACCCGATCGTCGAACGCGACTTTCACGTAGCCGTGCTCCATATCCGGCCAACGAGCATCACAGCCGCTGACAACAACGTACTCCATCCGAAAGACTCACCGGAGGCGGCGGCTCTCGCGAAGCAGGGGAAGTGGAATCGGAAATTCTTCTATGCCAAGAAAGAAGCCGTGCAGATCACTCCGGAGGAGTGGCATGACCTGTCGCTGGAACTACGTGGAAAAGCATTGACCGCGTTCGTCGATGGCAGGAAGGTGCTCGAATACGCGACGCTGGCCGGAGACGCGCCGAAGACCAGTATCGGCCTCCAGCCGGGTGGCAACAAGAAAGACATACTCGATACGTGGTTTGATGACATATGCGTTGAACCGCTCGAACGCTGATTGCGGTTGGCCGGGAAGATTACGAATGAGCTACGGCAGCTTTTTTCGCCGGCAATGAGGTTTTCAGCTATGAAATTCCCGGTCACCGTCCGCAGCTGAACAAACGCCAGGCCATCGCGTCAACGCATCGTGACTGGGGTGCCCCACAGCACTATCGTTGCAACGGTCGCAGCACCAGGCGGCGAACATCGGCAACTGATCCGCCGGGAACGCGGGTGGCTTGCAATCGAAGCTCTCCCCGTCCGGCTGCCAGATCGATCTCACCCAGCGGCAGAACCCGGAAAGGCTTCACATAGCTCTCACTGCCGCGATCGACCCGGTCTTCACCCGTATTCAATATGGGGTCCCAGGCCGGTCTGATCGTCGTAATAACAGCGGCATCGCCAAACGTGAGCCTGACTACGCTGCCGATATCGGGTGGGGCACAGGTATACCAGAGTTCGGCCTCATATCGGCCGGCCGTATGTACCTCTATATCCCAGACAATGGCATCCTCCGGGCCTATCCAGTTCGTGAAGTATGAGCAGTTCGCAGCGCGGCCACTGCGGACGACGCGGCCCTCTCCGCGACCGTCACGGGCCGGCAGTTCGGTCATGGGGGCCCCGACTGCCCCGACGGGAAACCACTCAATTTCGGGTGTGGGCACCCCTTCCAGGACCTCGTCCCGCCATTGAGCCGCAATTGCCCGCAGCCGTTCAGCTTCTGTCGACTGGTCCATGGCGAGGTCTTTGGTCTGGCCGGGATCGACCTGGATATCATAAAGCCGGCCCTCATGGTCGCACCGGTACCGCTCCGTGCGGACACTCACGCGACCACGAAACGAAGAAATGATGTGCCTGTTGGCCAACTGGTCGGCCAAAGCCCGTCGGTTGGCCACTGCTGTTTGCTGCTCAAGCAGTGGAGCCAGAGAAACACCGTCAAGAGACTTGGTTGGCTGAAAGTTGATGCCAGCCAGAGCTGCCAGCGTGGGGAGCAGATCAATCGCCCCACTGACCTGCCGCACGCGAGTGCCCGCCGCCACCCGGCCCGGGAATCTGAGGCAACAGACACTGCGGACACCGCCATCATCGGTCGACCCCTTCTTGCCTCGCATGCCACCGCACCAGCGGCCGCTGTTGGGGCCATTGTCAGAGAAAAAGACGACGATCGTCTCACGGCCGGCATCGGCGGCGGCGATCGTTTCGAGCACGCGGCCAACATTCCAGTCAAGGTTTTCGACCATGGCCAGGGCCGCCCGAGTGAAGGTTTGATCCTCCTTGTCGGGTTGTGGCCCCCGCAGCGTCAGCGGCCTGTCAGCGAACCGGTTGAAGTCGGCGTCGGGCACGCACATTGGTGAATGGGGTGTGTTGTAAGCGATATAGCAGAGGACTGGCTGGGCAGCGGGGCCGCGAAGGTGTTTTTCGAGAAAAGAAATAGCTTGGGTGGTGATGTCATCTGTGATGTAGCCCTTGCCAGTGACAAACGCAGTATCATGCTGCATCGGCGGATCGAAGTAGTCTCCCCAGTGCCCCTCAGTAAAGCCGTAAAACGTGTCGAATCCGCGAGCCAGCGGATGATAGGGCCACTGGGTGCCGTTATGCCACTTGCCGAACAAGCCGGTGGCATAGCCTGCCGCCGAAAAAACATCGGCAATCGTCTGCTCATCAGGAGCCATTCGCTCCTCACCGAGCGTGACTCCGCGGACACCACTGCGAGGGTGGTAGCGCCCGGTGAGGAATTCTGCCCGGGTTGGGGCACAGACTGGCTGGACGAAAAACTGCTCAAAAACAGCCCCGTCGCGGGCGATGGAATCGACCACCGGGGTGGCCAGGTTGGTGTTGCCAACAAATGAAAAATCTCCCCAGCCAGCATCATCTGCAAGCATGATCACAACGTGGGGATGATGACCGGCTGCGGCTGGCGTTGCCGCTGCGAGCACCGCGGCCGTCAACAGCAAGAAGCCGACGGCTCTGCTGATGCGCTGGAGGCAGATATTCCGAACCATACTGTTTTTCACGCTTCTTGCCCCCATTGTCATCATGGCTTTCGTGAGATCGCATGAGTTTTTCAGCATGTGTTGCTACAGCCTAGTCAGCCGTC
>Ga0180431_10008357_pt1 | contig 11880 bp, 11 predicted proteins | sample SS_ome_11_FD_132459 | JGI IMG/M metagenome (GOLD analysis project Ga0180431, IMG submission 132459) | Hypersaline lake sediment archaeal communities from the Salton Sea, California, USA - SS_1_MS_1 metaG | ecosystem: Environmental > Aquatic > Non-marine Saline and Alkaline > Hypersaline >...
CGCATCACGTCTCCCCTACACTCCACCCGCAGGGTGTCCGCCTCGAAATCAATCAAGACCTTCTCCCCTAGGGCGAGGGCTCTCTCCGGTTCGGCCACGAAACAACCGCTGATCGAAAGATCGGTGATGCCGGCGCGCTGACTGTTCAATTGGATAAAATGGCGGATCGGCACCCTTCTGGAGGTGCGCCATCCCCGGGGCAGTACTTGGAAATAGGGCGCCCGGAAGTCCTTTTGAATGATAAAGCCGATCACGATTACTAGGGCCAGATTCCCGGTGAGCAGCAGGATCTGATGGATTCCGCTGACGGACAGCCAGTAGTAGCCCGGGATCCGGATCCACTTGAGGATGTAGTCGATCAGGATCAGGCTGCTGTGCCCCAGGAAGATGTACCAGCTGACCTTGTGAACGAAGTACAGGCCGATCCCGACAACCGGAGCTGTGAGCAGCCAGATGCCGGCCAGGGTTCCGTAGCCTTTGAACAACCTGGCCAGGATATCCCCTAGCCCAATCCTGGCCACAAAGACCAGAAGCAGGATGTTGATGATCGGAGCTAGGATGTAGCCCAGACTGATGAAATAGTGGAGCAGGGGACGCTTGATGACAACTCGGCTCTGAGTCATTTTAAATACTCCTGCCCGTGACTCATGGCATCCAGATCAGATACCAGCCGGTATCCGGCTGGGCTGTGATATCCAAGGATGTATGCAGCGCCGATTCTTCGGTCTCACTTTCATAATCCTTGGCTACCACACCGATATCGTAGATTCCATGATCATCTTTTGTGCTGTCCAGCGTATACTCCGTAAGCGGGTAATCATCTTGGAGCAGGAACCACGAATCTTCTCCTCCGTGGATTCGGAATATCACCCGATAGGAATCGATTTCGCCGGAGGGTTCGTCCCAGGCTATCGTGGCTGTCGGTCCGCTGACTTCTATTCCCTGCGGATCTGATCCTTCGGTTTGACCGCCGCCCTCCTCACTCGCCTCCGCGTACTTGAAGCCCACTGCGGTGTACATGGGGCATCCGATCAGAGGTAGGAGCAACAGAAAACCGACGAGGAGCCAAAAAAACTTTTTTTTATTCATGGCCTTCTCCTTTCTTTTCACACCAGGAGAACTGGAAAGAATTATAACAGATGATAGGAACAGTTGTAAAATTTTACTTCACAAAAACGCCGAAAAGTTATGTCTTGTGGGAAGGCGTTCCACAGACCCAAACAATCTGTATCAACAGATTCTGAATAACAGACGGCGCCACTTCCTATAGGACCGTCCGAATTTCATTACCCGAAATCAGCGGTTTTCCAAAGCTTTCTGGTGATAATTCGACGCACGGTTCCCAGGACAACTCGGATACGTCTGGAAAACTTGAGCTCACGCCACGATGATTTCAGGGCAAAGCCGGTAAAGTTCGTATACGGAATTCGAAACATCCGCAATGCGAGCAATCGACCGTAGAGCTCACGTTGCTTGTTGGCCAAATAGATCTGACCGGCGAGTATTCGTTCGGGCGTGGTTGGGCGCAATACCACGTAACCCGCCTGCTCCGCGGCATGCAGGATGGAACGGCCCCGTTCTGTTCGTACCAGGGCGACCGAGACACCGGGGTTCCCCTCTCGCTCTTGGATGTGCCAGGCGTCGCCGCAGGAAATATCCGCATTCCGACCAAAACCATCGGGATCCAGATTCTCCCTAAGTGGTTTGTAGTGGGTGAGTCTGGGCCAGGCGTCTTCGTAGGGTATGAAGACACGCCGTTTCGCTTTGGTGATCACCTCGAAACCGCCCGGCCAGCCGTTGCCGCGATACCGAACATGCACAACCTCAGCAGGGTCGATACCGAGATCGGCAAGGAGATCCACGGTTCCCTGGGTCGCCGGGGTCCCGGCGCAGAAAAAACTCATAACCAGGCCCAGTTTCCGGTTCAATGCCCGGTCGGATCGGCGCAACAGTTGGACCGCCGTAACATCCGTGGGTTTTCCGATGAACGCACAGCTTCCATCGGCGCTGAGCACCATGTCCAGACCGTTACACGGGGAAGCCGGAGAGTAGCGGGAACCGGAATTGTCCACGATTTCCGCGCGATGACGGCTCAGCATGGTTCGATTTCGCCACGGTTTTTCCGGATCCATCCCGGAATGCAACACCCCGGTCATTCCGCCGGCTTCTATGCAGTATAGAGAAAGCGCTGTCAGGAGCCCTCCAGAACTTCCCCGCATTCGCACGAAAGGGTCCGCGGCCCACCCCTCCCACTGCTCCACCAGGCGTCCAAGATACGGATCGCAAGGCCACGAATCGTCGGTTCTCTGGTCTGCCAAATCGGCGATCGTTTGAAAACCGGGACAGATCTCCGAATATCGCCGGGAGTCACGAAACGCGTCTCGGAAAACGGGCCGCAAGCCCACGCCTGGCACATCCACCATTGACACCATGCCGCTCGGACAGGCGAACACACAGGCCCCACAGCCCGTGCACATCCGCCAACGCACAACGTCCGACAAGGTCATTTTACGTCTTCGCACGGGTTTGCTTTCGTGATGGTGAGGCAATTAAAGCTTGCCCGGACGTATTGAAGAGCCGATGGGGCATGTCCGTTGTACCAAGAGTCTTCAGTTCTGAGGAAACGCTGCGGCCAGGATCGGCCGTATCTCCAGTTTTTGATCCTGATCAGCCCGCAGCTCCGCCTGGATCGCAAGGATCTGCCCTTTCGGAAACACGAATAGGAATCCTAAACCACCGCCCCAGTAGAGATCCCGGACGTATTCCTGAGTCGTGGACGGAGTCGGGGGCACGGCAGATCTGTCAGTTGTCAGGTACGAGAAAGACTTGTAGTCGATGAGCGCATTGATCCGCAGCAACCAGTACGATGTCAGGCGGAAGTTCCGCGCCAGATCCAGACCGATGGTGTAGCCGGTCGCAGTACGTTCCAGATCGTTGGATTCCAGGAAATCGCTCTCGACTCTGGCCAGTCCGTAGGAGCCGGTGATCTGGACGGAAAGTGGGACAGTCTCCGACTGCTTGAGGACATTGACATTATAATCGAAACCGAAGGCCAATTCCGAGGAATCGCTTCCCGATATCTCCCCCAGGGTGTAGTCCAGGAGGAAGCCGACATCCAGGATTCCCGCTATCGAGTAGCCGGTGGAGAAACCGGCGCCGTTGAATGCCTGGGGAGATACCATGGTCCACAGCTCCACACCGAAGCCGTTGACGCCCTTTTCGAGGTAGGTTCCCTGGCCAAAGACACCGAAAGAAGCGAAGAGAAATACGACGATACAGACCAGACAGAGAAACTTCATGATCTAAACATACCCCCTCGTGAAAAAACTCTCAAGAACTCCTATATTCCTCCCAAAACGGCAAAAAAAACAATCTCTATGTGCTATAGTACACAGAGAGAACAATACAGAAGGACATAAACGCATGAAAGGCATCATTCTGGCTGGGGGACAGGGAACCCGTCTGTTTCCGGCCACACAGGTCGTTTGCAAGCAGCTGCTTCCGATCTACGACAAGCCCATGATCTACTATCCCCTTTCCGCGCTGATGCTGGCGGGCATCCGGGAGATCCTCATCATCTCCACGCCCCAGGATCTTCCCCGCTTCCAGTCGCTTTTCGGCGACGGCCGTCATCTAGGCTTGTCCTTCACCTACAAAGAGCAACCGGAACCGAAGGGGATCGCCGAAGCGTTTATCATCGGGGAGGAGTTTATTGCCGGAGATCCGGTGTGCCTGATCCTGGGAGACAACATCTTCTACGGCCACAGCCTTCCGGAGATGCTCAAGGAGGCGGCGGGTATCCAGAAAGGAGCAGTGGTATTCGGCTACTACGTGCGCGACCCCCAACGCTACGGGGTTATCGAGTTCGACCAACAGCAAAAGGTTCTGTCGATCCAGGAAAAACCGAAAAACCCGAAATCCAACTACGCCGTTGTGGGCCTGTACTTCTACGACGACCGCGTGGTGGAGCTGGCCAAATCCCTGAAACCCTCCGGGCGGGGGGAGCTGGAGATCACAGACCTGAACAACCTCTATCTGCAGCAAGGACAGCTATCGGTGAAGCTGATGGGCCGCGGCTACGCCTGGCTGGACACCGGCACCCACGAATCCCTGGTTGATGCCACCCTCTACGTGAAAACGATCGAAGACCGACAGGGGCAGAGCATAGCATGCATCGAGGAGATCGCCTATACTATGGGCTACATTGACAAAGCGGGCCTTCAGGCACTGGCCGGGCCTCTGGAAAAATCGGGATACGGCCGGTACCTGCGCCGGCTGATTGAGGGATGACGGACAGCTCAATGAAATTTGCAAAAGGAACCATCCAAGGGGTTGAGATGCACACCCTTACCAAACACGTGGATGAGCGGGGATTTCTGATGGAAACGTTCCGCATCGACACCCTTCCGGAAGGACTGACACCGGCCATGTCCTACGTCTCCTACACGGAGCCGGAGACAGCCCGGGGGCCTCACGAGCATGAAGCACAGACCGACATATTCGCCTTCCTGGGCCCAGGCAATTTCAAGGTCTGTCTCTGGGACAATCGTAATGGTTCTCGCAGCTTCGGAAAGAAGATGATCCTGTTCGCCGGCGCCGACAACCCGTTGTCGGTTGTGGTTCCACCGGGGGTTGTACACGCCTACCGGAACATCTCAAAAACCGAACGGGGTATGGTTCTTAACTACCCGGACCGGCTGTACGCGGGGAAGGACAAGAAAGATCCCGTGGACGAGATACGCCACGAGGACGAACAAGACGAATTCTTCCAGGATTTTGTGCGTTGAGCGTCTGGTTAATAGGAAACCGGGGCATGCTCGGCCGGGAAGTGGAGGCCCTGCTTGTCCGTAACAGAATTAAACATCTCTCCAGCGACCTCGAGGTCGATATCTGCGATCCCTCCGCCCTGCGGTACTTCGTTGCAGAGAATCGCGGTCACAACATCGATTGGATCGTCAACTGCTCCGGCTACACCGCCGTGGACAAGGCGGAGGCAGAACCGGAGAAGGCCTTCCGCATCAACGCCGAAGGAGTGCATAACATCGCCGAAACGGCCGAATCCCTGAATGCAATCCTGATCCACATCTCCACCGACTACGTGTTCGCCGGGGACAAAGAGAACGAATACCTGGAAGACGATCCAACTGATCCGGCCGGCGTGTACGCCCGCAGCAAACTCCAGGGGGAACAGCGCGTTCAGGAGACACTGTCCAGGTTCTACATCCTGCGCACCGCCTGGCTATACGGGACATCCGGCACAAACTTCGTGCAAACCATGCTCCGTCTGTTCCGGGAGCAAGATACGGTACGGGTCGTTTCGGACCAATGGGGAAGCCCTACCTACGCAAAGGACCTGGCGGGTGCCATCCTCCAGGTCATTCGGTCGAACAACAACCGGTACGATGTCTACAATTATACCAACACAGGCAGAACCAGCTGGTACGAGTTCGCCCGGGAGATCTACCGCCAAGCCAGGCGGATCGGCATCGTACAGCGGGATGTCGAAATCGTCCCCATTTCCACGGCAGAGTACCCCACCCCGGCCCGGCGCCCCCAGTATTCGTATCTCTCGAAAGAGAAGATCAAATCGACATTGGGAGTGACGATCCGCAGCTGGCAGGAAGCCCTGGAGGATTGCATGGAGGAACTCAAGAATCCATCATGAGAACGCTGTCCAATATCCTGGTTACAGGCGGAGCCGGGTTCATCGGCTCCAACTTCATCCACTACCTGCTGTCCCAGCCGGATTTCAAGGGCCGGGTAATCAACGCCGACAAGCTCACCTACGCAGGCAACCCGGAAAACCTCACTGATATCGAAGAGCGTTTCGGAGGAACGCGCTACTTCTTCGAGCAAGCGGATATCTGCAAGTTCGACACAATCAAGAGCCTTTTCCGGAAATACTCGATCGACACGGTGGTCCACTTCGCCGCGGAGTCTCACGTGGACCGTTCCATCTTCGGCCCCAAAGACTTCATAGAGACCAACATCGTCGGCACCTTCAATCTCTTGGAATGCGCCCGGAACTTGTGGAACGACCGGAAGGACGGGCTGTTTCACCACGTCAGTACCGACGAGGTATTTGGTTCTTTAGGGGATACCGGCTCTTTTTCGGAGGCCACCCCCTACCAACCAACCAGTCCCTACTCCGCCTCCAAGGCTGCTTCGGACCACCTGGTACGGGCGTACCATCACACCTACGGCGTCCCGGTGACCATCTCCAACTGCTCGAACAACTTCGGTCCCCGCCAGTTTCCCGAGAAGATGATCCCTCTGATGATCCTGAACCTGCTGGAGGAAGAACCTCTGCCCGTCTACGGGGACGGCAAAAACGTGCGGGATTGGCTGTACGTGGATGATCACAGCGCCGCCCTCTGGCTAATCATTAGAAAAGGCCGGGAGGGGGAGACCTACAACATCGGCGGGGAGAACGAGTGGCGCAACATCGACCTGGTCCACCTGCTCTGCGACAAGATGGCCGAAGCAACCGGCAGGGAAAAGGATTTCTACCGGAAGCTCATTACCTTCGTCAAGGACCGGCCGGGACACGATCGCCGCTACGCCATCGATTGCACCAAGATCAAGAAGGAGCTTGGTTGGAAGCAAAGCCTCGGTTTTTCAGAAAATCTGGATACCACGATCCGTTGGTATCGGAACAACCTCAGCTGGGTGGATAAGATCCGAAGCGGGGAGTACAAAACCTGGATTCAAAGAAATTACCTGAACAGATGATGAACCGACAGGACGTCAACGCGAGAATCGAAGAATATCGCCGCATCCGCCCGGATGCCGGTTCCGACGGCCCCTCCCTGGCGGAGGCGGCCCTGTTCGTGGAAGAGGTTTTCGGCCTTACCCTTACGGACGACGAGATCATTCCGGACAACCTGGGAAGCATCGACGCCCTGGAGCAATTCGTGCTCGGGAAACTGGGGACGACCCGCTGATGTGCGGAATCTGCGGAATCGTGAACCTGAAGGATGCTCCGCCTCCCCCAGCGGAGCTCTGCACCCGCATGATGGGCCTACTGTACCACAGGGGTCCCGACTCCAGCGGCTACTACCGGGACAAACGGGTCGCCCTTGGCCACACCCGCCTGGCGATCATCGACCTGGAAAGCGGATCTCAGCCCCTGTCGAATGAAGACGGCTCACTGTGGATCACCCTCAACGGTGAGATCTTCAACTACCTGGAACTGGCCGAAGAGCTCAAGGCCCTGGGACATGTGTTCCGGACAAAAAGCGACACGGAGGTAGTCATCCACGCCTACGAGCAGTGGCATACCGATTGTTTCCAGCGGCTCAACGGGCAGTGGGCGTTGGCAATCTGGGATCGACGTCGGAATACGCTTCTTCTCTCCCGGGACCGCCTGGGCATCCGCCCCCTGTACTACACGATCTCAAACGGCAGACTGATGTTCGCCTCAGAAATCAAAGCGATCTTTGCCGATCCTGCCGTACCGAGGGAACTGGATCCTGCCGGGCTAGCGGAAATCTATACGTTCTGGGGGCCCGTAGCTCCCCGCACGGCATTTCGGAAAATCCGGGAGCTGAAACCGGGACACTACGCCACCCTGGCCAACGGCAATATTACAAGCCGTCCTTTCTGGTCGATCTCCTTCCCTGAAGCCGGCAGCGAACCATCGCAGCATGAAGCGGAAAACGCAGAACGTCTACGCCAGGAGCTGATCGAAGCCGCTCGCCTGCGCTTCCTTAGAAGCGACGTACCAGTAGGCGCCTACATTTCCGGGGGTATCGATTCCTCCGTTACCTCGGCCATGGTGACCCGCTACACCGAAGCGCCTCTGCACACCTTTTCCATCCGCTTCGAGGACAGCGAGTTCGACGAAGGAGAATATCAGCGGCAGATGGTCGACAGGCTCGGAACCCTGCACCAGGATGTGCTGGTAACCCACGCGGACATCGGGCGGGTCTTCCCCGATGTTATTTGGCACGCCGAACGCCCGATCCTGCGGACGGCTCCGGCACCGCTGTTCTTGCTGTCTAAGCTGGTCCGGGAATCCGGCTACAAGGTTGTTGTAACCGGAGAGGGTGCGGACGAGGTGTTGGGAGGCTACGATATCTTCCGGGAAGCCAAAGCCAGGTTGTTTCTTTCCCGCGACCCATCCTCGGAAAAACGAGCCCAGGTTCTCCTGCGTCTATATCCGTGGATGGCCCGCTCTCCATCGCGAACTCCGGCCTTTGCCCGTGCATTTTTCAGCAAGTCGTTAGATCCCTCCGATCCTGGTTTCTCCCATCGACCGCGCTGGAACACAACCTCTTCGATAAAAAGCATGCTCACCCCCGAATTACAAAACGAAAGCAAACGAACGGACATTCCCGGAGAACTCCTGTCGACAACCCCGCACGGTTTTCTCGATTGGGACCCACTTGGCAGAGCTCAGTGGCTGGAAATGATCACATTACTTTCTGGCTATATTCTTTCGGCCCAAGGAGATCGGATGCTTATGGCACATTCGGTGGAAGGGCGATTTCCTTTTCTTGATTGCCAACTGGTCGATTCTGCCAACGCTTTGCCGGCTCGACACAAGCTACTGGGTTTAGAGGAAAAACACCTTTTAAAGATGACCTGCAAAGATCTTGTTCCTCAGTCCATCCTGAAAAGACCGAAACAACCATACCGGGCGCCTGACGCGGCCAGTTTCTTCACTGAGAAAACGCCTGAATGGCTTGAAGAACTGACGAGCGAATCCTACCTGCAAAGTGCAAAACTGTTTATGCCGGCTGCAGTCTCAGCACTGATGGCAAAATGCCGAAAAGTCAAAGGTAGAGGAATGAGCAATACCGACAACATGAGAGTAGTAGCGGTCTTGTCTTCCTTGATCCTATACCACCAGTACATCGACAACGATAGCAGTTGGTATCATGAAACTCCACCTCCAGAACCAATGAAAGTCATCGACCTGGCGTGAGACGCAGAATACTCATATTGGATACTATAGACTATGGTGACCGTCTTCCTACTTCAGCTTCGATTTGAGAATTTTCCCAGAAGCATTTTTAGGAAGGCTTCGGCAGAATTCAATATATTTCGGTGCTTTGTACGGTTGCAAGTTCGCAGCTATATGCCGGAGAATACTATCCTTTGTAACTTCACTGTTTTCTTTTAACACAACAAACGTCTTGACGGCCTCCCCAAGAATCTCATCCTCTACTCCGATTACAGCAGCTTCATGAATGCCTTCCATCTCCAGAATTATCTCCTCGATCTCCTTTGCGCTAACTCTAAAACCTTTGACCTTGATGAAGTCATTCTTCCTGCCTACCACATAGAAAAAACCTTCATCGTCGGTCATTCCCAGATCCCCCGTGAAATACATACCGTCCCTTAAAACTCTCGCTGTCTCCTCCGGTTCATTCCAATAACCCTTCATTATGTTGGAACCTCTGGCGGCTATTTCTCCTGTTTCGCCTGGAGACAACTTTCGACCATTTTCATCTACGATGAAAAGCTCTACATTTGGGACCGCCTTGCCTATCGAGCCCAATTTCCGCGATAGCAGCGTAGGATCAAGGTAGGAAAGCCTCGGAGCGGCTTCCGTCGCACCATACATAATGTAGACCTGGGCTGGTGCAAAGGCTTCGACTACCTTTTTCTGAACGGAAGGAGCCATAGCCCCCCCTGCCTGGGTTACGTAGCGAAGCGTTTTAAATTCCATTTTTAGTAAATCCGACCTGTGTAATAGAATTGCGAAAGTCGATGGAACACCGGCAAATCCTGTGACCTCGTTGTCCACCATGCTCTCCAATACTAAGTTTGGATACAGGAAACGGTTATCAATTACTACCGAGCCCCCGACACAGAAATGTGTAAGCAACAGGGACTTGCCGTATATGTAGCTGAACGGCAGAATAGCCATGATTCGATCCGAACCAGTTAACTTCAAATACTGACATATTGAATACATATTGCTGACCGTATTCAAGTGCGTGAGCATGACTCCTTTAGGTACTCCCGTGCTTCCGGAAGTAAAAACGATCGACTCCAGATCCAGATCGATGCACGGAATCGATGGGGGGTCAGATGACCCGTCCTGGAAGGCTTCCTCCCATCCGAAAACCCGTATGTCGCGAAAATCATCTCGACTGCACAGTTCCTCCTGATCACATACCAACAGACTCGTCATCTTCAGCGTCGGAATCATCGCTAGGGTCGCTTCTTTCAACATTCTATTGGTCAATAAGGCTTTGGCTTCGCAGGAATGGATGATGTACTCGATCTCCCTGGTACTCGCTGTACTGTTCAGAGGAACAGATATACCCCCGATTTTTGAAATTGCGAAGTAGGAAATGATATATTCAAAAGAGTTGTTACAGAGTATAGCTATCCTGTCATGTCGCTCTATACCGTTGTTCTTAAGAAAATTGCCCAATCTATTCGCATTGATCTCAATATCGGCGTAGGTCATCCATTTTTCATTGAAGAATACAGCTGGTTTGTCGGGTGTAGTCTTCGCACTCTTTTCGAGAAACTCATTCACTTGCATGTCTGGCTAGCTCCCTGTCTTATTGATTAGTCTTGAGCTCGTAGAGAGCGTGGTATACATCTAAGCGTCTTTGAGAAGCTGCGCACTGAGGTGAAGATATTCAGTCGTTTTGCGTTTCTGCTCGATATCACGGAAGACCCTTTTTACTTGCAGGTCAGAGAGACCGGTTGCTCGGGCCACTTCAGCTATCGGGACTTTATGATTCTTTCCATAGAGACAGAGGTCCATCTTGTCATATGTTAGAGAGAAATAGAACTCATCCTGGGTTTGAGGCGCTGAGTATGTATCGGTGGTAGGTGGACGACTGCGGATCTGTTCGGGTACATCTAGGTACTCCGCCAACTGATACACCTGAGTTTTATACAGGTGGGCAATAGGCTTGATATCTGCGGCTCCATCACCATTTTTCACAAAAAAACCCTGGTCGTACTCCAGTAGATTGGGTGTACCGGCAACAGCGTAATTAAGCCTATCAGCATGGTAGTATTCCAGCATCTTCCGAGTGCGTTGTTTGAAATTCGATGCAGCGACGATTCCCAGATACGTATCAGGAGTCAACCTAGCTTTAATCTCTTTCCCTTCAGGAGAAACAACTACAACCGAAAAAATCCTGAAGCTGTCAGTTTTGGTAACACTGGGGAGCACGATTTTGCAGGTGTAATTCGAATCATAGGTTGGGAGAACTTTTTTTACCGCTTCGTCACGCCTGCGGTAGCATCCCAACGCTTCCAAAATTGGTGTAATCTCCTCATGGACGACCTCTATTCCGAGATTGGATGCTATCAGACGGCTCAACATCAACGTGTCCTGCGAAGAGTCCTTCTCCGGCATCAGAAGACCTAATACCCTCTGCTTGCCTACTGCCTGTACGCAAAGGGCGGCGGTTACACTGCTGTCGATACCGCCTGATAGACCGATCACACACCCTTTCCGTCTGAATCCCGTCAGCCACTTCCGGATAGAAGCGGAAATTCTCTCCACTTCAACATTTGGATCCAACTTGAGGATTTCAGGGGAAAAAAAGTTGTTGTCATTCATTTAAAATGTTCCTATATACGTGTATCTCTTCCAACCAGATCTCAATCTATAGATCGATCCTTGAGATTATTCAATACTTGCCAAAAAATGTAACAGATTGTTAGCAATTATACGCCTACCTGTCTCGTTGAGATGACCCCCATCGGATGTATACTCTGGCACAAGAGCATAGTATTCTTGATCATTTAGCTTGTATTCGAGACGACTGCCATCCGGCAAAGTTGACTCCAAACGTGCTATATCGAATACAAGTCCCGTTTGTCCATATTCATCACGCATCAACCGGTTAAATTTTTCCCTTATGAGGTTATCCTCATAACCCCACCTCGGTCTTCCGA
>Ga0180431_10008358_pt1 | contig 11879 bp, 6 predicted proteins | sample SS_ome_11_FD_132459 | JGI IMG/M metagenome (GOLD analysis project Ga0180431, IMG submission 132459) | Hypersaline lake sediment archaeal communities from the Salton Sea, California, USA - SS_1_MS_1 metaG | ecosystem: Environmental > Aquatic > Non-marine Saline and Alkaline > Hypersaline >...
TATTAAGGAAAGGTTTATGTTTTTAATTGTTATTATCCAAAAAGCGTGTAAATATAAACTATTAATACTGAGTTTTAAGCCGCTCTGTATCTTTGAGCGGCTTTATGGGGTTTCTATATGAAAAAACTTTTTTTTGTCCTCATTATTTTGATCGGATTCGGTTTTTTAGGCTGGCAGATCTATGAAAAAGCCTCTGCTTCCCGAAAAGGCGCTAAGCGCGAGCGACCTAACGTCCCCGTTGCTGTCGAGGTTGTACCCGTAAAGAAAGCCTCTATACGGGAGGTGGGTAGCTTTACCGGGTCCCTGCATCCACTCTCTGAGTTTATCCTGGCGCCTAAAATTTCCGGGAGGCTCGAAAAGATACTGGTCAATATCGGTGATACGGTCAAAGGCGGGCAGCTTGTGGCCGTGCTGGATGACGATGAATATCGCCAGCAGGTCCTCCAGGCAAAGGCGGAACTGGAGGTTGCCAAGGCAAATCTTCAGGAGAGGAAAAGCACCATCGAAAACGCAAAAAGAGAATATGAGCGAACCGTAACATTGCGGAAAAAGAAGATCGCCTCCGAATCCCAGCTCGATGCCGCAGAGTCCGAATTTAATACCCAGCAGGCAAAATTGAAGGTGGCTACCGCTCAGATATCTCAAAAAGAGGCAGAACTGAAGATGGCCAACATAAAGCTTTCTTATGCCCAGATTAAAGTGACTGAAAACAACAACACCGGGTACCGGGTGGTGGGGGAACGCTTTGTGGACGAAGGGGCCATGCTGGCGCCCAACACCCCGATAGTATCTGTTCTCGATATCGAAAAACTCATCGCTGCCATCCATGTTATCGAACGGGATTACCCCAAGATACTGCCGGGGCTGGAAGCGGTTATTTCAACCGATGCGTTTCCGGGACGCACCTTTTCCGGAAAGGTGATTCGAATAGCCCCCCTTTTGAAAGAAACATCCAGGGAGGCCCGGGTAGAAATCGAAGTCCCCAATGCACAAAAACTTCTGAAACCGGGCATGTTTGTACGGGTTCAGATCCAATTCAGTGAACATAAAAACGCCACCCTGGTTCCGGTAGCCGCCCTTGTCACGAGAAATGGTACCCAGGGGGTTTTTTTAGCTGATCTCCAGGGGCAAAAGGCCCGGTTTGTTCCGGTGAGCGTCGGTATCGTAAACAACGTCCAGGCGGAGGTGCTGAAGCCACCCATCACCGGTGCGGTGGTCACCCTCGGGCATCATCTGCTGGAAGACGGGTCTTCGATTGTTCTACCAGATAAAAAGACGGCTGGTGGTGCCCCGATGAAAGACAGGAAACACGACGTCAAGCGGGGAAACATCCCTGAGGGAGAAAAAAAGTCTTGAACATCGCCCGCTTTTCCATCCAACGTCCGGTATTGACCGTTATGGTCTCTTTGATCGTCATCATCCTAGGCGGGGTTGCCCTGTCCCGGCTTTCCATCGACCTGATGCCCGATATCACCTACCCTACCATTAGCATTTCCACTGAATATGAAAACGCCAGCCCCGAAGAAGTCGAAGAGCTGATCACCCGCCCCATCGAGGAGGCCATGAGCGCGGTACCCGGCGTGGAAGAGGTTACCTCGGTCTCCGCCGATGGCCGAAGCAGCGTTCGGGTTACTTTCACGTGGGGGTCGAACCTGGATGAAGCGGCCAACGACATCCGGGAAAGGCTGGATCGCGTCATTCCACTCCTTCCGGAAGATGCCGATCGCCCCCGTCTGCGGAAGTTCGATCTTGCCTCCTTTCCGATTCTCATCATGGGCGTATCCAGTAACCTGGACCCCATCCAGATAAGAATAATTATCGACAATCAGGTCAAAAACCGGATCGAACGTATTCCAGGGGTGGCCTCTCTGGATATCCGGGGTGGGCTGGACAGGGAAATTCATGTGAACCTGAACGCGGAGAAGATAAAAGCCCTGGGGCTTCCCATCGACCAACTTCTAAACCGCATCATTGAAGAAAACATCAATCTCCCGGCCGGCACCATTGAAAAAGGGCTGCTTGATGTCACCATCCGAACCCCAGGGATTTACACTGATTTAGATGAGCTGCGAAATACGGTGGTCGCCATCCGGGAAGGGGTCCCCATTCAGCTAAGAGAAATTGCCACCGTAGAAGATGCCTGGGAAAAAGTGACTCGGATTGTTCGGATAAACGGTAAGCCCGGTGTTCGCCTTTCAGTAAACAAACAATCGGGTAAAAACACTGTGGAAGTGGCAACCGGGGTACTCAAAGAGATCGAACGGATCAACCGGGACATCCCCCAACTCCATATTATCCCCATCATCGACACCTCCGATTATATCAAGCGCTCCATCACCAACGTGGGCACCACCATCCTATACGGCGGAGTTTTGGCCGTCTTCGTGCTACTGCTTTTTCTCCGGAATATCCTCAGTACCGCCATTATCGCCGTCACGATTCCCATATCCGTTATTGCCACCTTCGCCTTGATGTATTTCAACGGGTTTACGCTGAATCTGATGACCCTCGGTGGTCTGGCGCTCGGCATCGGCATGCTGGTGGACAATGCCATCGTGGTACTGGAAAACATCTACCGGCTTCGAGAATCGGGCCAGGATCCGCAATCGGCGGCCGTAAAAGGGAGTCAGGAAGTAATGGCCGCAGTCATTGCCAGCACACTGACCACTCTGGTCGTGTTTTTACCGCTTATTTTTGTGCGCGGTATGTCCGGCATCATGTTTAAACAACTTGCTTATGTGGTCAGTTTTTCGCTGGCGTGTTCTCTGGCAGTGGCGCTGACACTCCTGCCCATGCTGGCCTCCCGAGTGCGCACCCCGGTCATCGTTGAGAAAAAGGATAGCCCGGCTCAGGGCCATAAGATTTTTCATATAACTGGCCGGGTTTTTACCGGGTTGGAAAATGAGTACAAAAACTTCCTCCGCTTTTCCCTCAACCATCGGATACTGATATTGGGGACCGCATCTCTGGCGTTTTTGGGAAGTCTTTTCCTGATTCCACTGGTGGGTGTTGAGCTGATGCCTGCCACTGATGAGAGCGAAGTACGGGTCTATGCGGAGATGGCCGTGGGTACCCGGCTCGATTTGGTCGATCAAAGCTTTCAGAAGATCGAGGCCATCGTGAAACAGGAGGTGCCGGAGATTAAAAACACCGTGGCCTATATCGGTGGGTCCACTTGGCGGGCACGTGGATCAAACGCTGGAGAGATGCGCATTGCGCTGCAGCCGGTCAAAAAGCGGACCCGATCCAGCGATGAGATAGCAGCAGCCCTTCGCAAAAAGCTCATTTTTATGCCAGGCGTTAAAATCAGAACCCGTGCCGGGCAGGGACTCTTTTTGCTTCGAATGGGCACCGGGGGAGATGAAAATGTCCAGTTGGAAGTGCGCGGCCACGATCTTGAAACATCAGATGCCTTAGCCCACCGGGTTGAGGAGATCGTTGCGGATGTGGACGGCATTACCGACGTCAGGATAAGTCGGGAGACCGGGACTCCGGAAGAGCTTATTGTCGTGGACCGGCAAAAGGCCGCCGACATGAAACTTACGGTATCCAAGATTGCCAACATGCTGCAAACAGTGCTTACCGGGACCTCTGCGGGCAATTACCGGGAAGGGGGTAACGAGTATCAAATCCGGGTAAAGATCGAGGGCGCTGATAAAAAGGACCTTCAGGATATCCTGGATCTTCCCATCACCAATGCCGACGGCGATCGGGTTGTGCTGCGAAACGTAGTGGAGGTCCGCCCCAGGCGGGGACCGGTGCTAATCGAACGTAAAGACCAGGAGCGGGTAACCTATGTAACTGCCAATAGTAGCGGCCGCGATATGGGATCCATTCTGGCCGATATCCGGAAGGGCTTACAAACGGTGCCCGTGCCCAGAGACTTCAACGTCCTCTTTGGGGGAGATTACGAAGAACAGCAGAAATCCTTTCGCGAGCTTTTGATGAGCTTTGTGCTGGCCTTGGTGCTGGTGTATATGGTGCTGGCATCGCTTTATGAGTCACTGCGATACCCCTTTGTCGTGATGTTTTCCGTACCGCTTGCAGTTATTGGTGTGATCCTGATGCTATTTCTGACCCATACTACCTTTAACATTCAATCCTATATCGGTTGTATTATGCTGAGTGGCATTGTGGTGAATAACGCTATCCTGCTGGTGGATCACATCAACTTGCTGCGCCGCCGGGATTGGCTCCCGGTTCGAGAAGCCATCATCGAGGCCGGCAGAAGACGTCTCAGGCCGATTATGATGACCGCCACCACCACCATTTTGGCCATGACGCCGTTGGCTGTTGGCATCGGTGAGGGCGGTGAAGCCCAGGCACCCATGGCCAGGGCCATTATAGGCGGACTTCTCAGCGCGAGCCTAATTACGCTGGTGGTGGTCCCCTCTGTATATGCGCTTTTTGAACGAAAGCGGCTAAAGGCTGAGGCCTCCGCTGTTATGGCGCCAGCTGACCGTCAGATCCAAAAACCTCTTGGCGAGGAGCCGGCATGATGCGATTCTCCTGCTTTAGAAAGTCATTTGCAACGCCGCTTATTTTTTTGGGCATTTTACTTTTGCCGGCATCCTGTGTGACCCCAAAAGACGTAAAGACCACCGATAAAAAAATCCCGTCGACCCCATATCGTACACAGGATATGCCGGCACCCGTTGAAATCGAGCCCAAGACCCCGCAGACATTAATTGTCCCGGAAAAAGGTCCTCTTAAAATTTCGGTAAAAGACGCCACTCTCATCGCCCTGGAAAACAACCGCTCGCTGGTGGTGGAGCGGCTTAATCCTTCTATCCGACAAACCTTTGAGGAGCAGGAGCAGGCCGTGTTTGACCCGACGGTAGAGGCAGAAGTCTCTGCCCGTCGAAACGATAGTAAAAGCCTCAACCCATCCGGAAGCGATACTGAAGATTCGGTAAACGATATCTACCAGGGAAGCATTTCTTTCAAAGAATTCTTTCCCACCGGCACATTTTTTGAAGCAGGCGCCATCACAAACACCACAGATTCCAATCTTTACGATGACCCGTTCTCCTCCACCCGCTTGGGGCTGTCGGTCACCCAGTCGCTGCTTCGCGGTTACGGCACAAATGTGAACCTGGCTCGGCTTCGTCAATCGCGGCTCGAAACCGAGATCACCCAATATGAGCTCAGGGGGTTCAGCGAATCATTACTGGCACAGGTTGAAACCACTTATTGGGACTATGCCCTATCCCAGCGGCAGATCGAAATTGTTGAGGAATCGCTAAAGCTTGCCAAACAGCAGATAGCCGAGACTGAAGAGATGATCCGTGTGGGAGCCATGGCAGAGGCAGAGCTTGCGGCGGCGCAGGCTGAGGTGGCCGCCCAGCAACAGGGGCTAATCAATGCTAAAAGCAAAATGGAGTCTACCCGCCTCCAGCTGCTCCGGCTTCTAAACCCGCCAGGGCAGACCCTCTGGGATCGAGACGTCACCCTGGTGCATCCACCCACACTGCCTGAAATAAAACTTGATAGAGTGGAAGCGCACGTGGCATTAGCGATTCAAATGCGACCGGAGATGAACCAGGCCAGACTAAATATTCAGCTGGAAGATCTTGAAGTCGTTCGCACAAAAAACGGCCTGCTCCCCCGAATGGATCTTTTTATTATCCTCGGGAAGACCGGATATTCAGACTCCTTCTCAGGATCGGTGAATGATATTACGGGAGACAGCTATGATGCGATGGCGGGTCTCAACTTCGAATATCCAATCTTCAACCGCGATGCCAGGGCGCAGCATCGGAGGGCAATTCTTCGCCAAGATCAAGCCGAAATGGCCTTAGATAATCTAAGGCAACTTGTTGAGCTGGATGTACGAAACGCTTACATTGAGGTAAATCGTACGAAGGAGCAAATTTCCGCATCTTCTGCCACCCGTAAGTTTGATGAAGAAAAGCTGCGTATCGAAACCGAGAAGTTTCGCGTGGGCAAATCGACCAGCTTTCTGGTGGCTCAGGCCCAGCGTGATCTTTTAGTCAGCCGGATTGCAGAAGTGCAGGCCCTCTCAAACTATCTGAAGGCCCTAATCGATCTTTACCGGCTGGACGGTTCATTGCTTGTGCGCCGTGGCATTTCAGCGCCCGGCAGCGAACCTGTCGAATACTCTAAAAAGAACAGCGAATGATAATTTGTTTTTTTTGTGCCGGAGTTCAGAAAATGGACAGGCATCGCCATATAATCATACGCACCACCACTTGGTCGGCCGGGGCCGGATGTCATGGAGGTTGCGGTTTTTTGGCCCATATCAAAGAAGGACGAAAAATGGCTCGAACCAGCCTGTGTGAAACATTGTATGCAAATTGTATCCAATACGGGCGCCTCGAAAGCCTATCACCAGCGTTGGGAAGAAAACCTCGACTGGTACTCGGGTCGCCACGGTGAGAATACAGAATCCTAAAATTTAAAAAAATGGGTATTTTTTCGTTATGTTATATTATGTAATGGGCTTAACCCCAACATTGCATAAAAGAGGAACTTCATTATAACTAAAGATCTATCATACCCTCTACCATCAAGACAAGCATGTGGACGGATATGACTGAAAAGCGACAACATTGGGTGACTCAGCATAGATTCCTCATCTTATTCATCTCGTTGCTCCTATTTGCGTTGCTCCAACCTCATGTTGCAGGGCTGCATTTGATCGGTGCGCCTGCCCTCTTGAAAATTTTCTTTTCCGTCATTTTACTTTCAAGTCTCTACGCAGTCAGTGAAAACAAACGGTTCTTCATTCTCACCTCGATCCTTGCTGTGCCCGCTTTCGGGTTCCAGTGGGCAACCTATTTCTTCGGATATTCGACCGCTTTGAATGTGGCCATTTACAGCCTCACATCGGTATTTCTCATGCTGGTGGCGGGCATCATTCTCTCCTATGTCCTTAGAGATGAGCCGGTCACAGCGGAAAAGATCCATGCCGCCATTTGTGGCTATCTGTTTATTGGACTCATTTGGGCATACCTATATGCCGTGATCCATACCCTTCAGCCCGGATCATTTCAAATCGAAACCGCTGATCTTTCCCATTTCGTGTATTACAGTTTCATCACGCTCAGCACCCTGGGCTATGGCGACATTACACCCCTGACGCCACAGGCTCAGTCACTGGCCTATGTCGAGGCGATCGCGGGTCAGATCTATTTGACCGTGTTGGTCGCCCGGTTGGTTGGTCTTCATATCGCATATAACCAGTTGAACCGATCCAGCAATAAAAGTTGATGAGCGCGAATAAAATCCATCAAGTTGTAGACAAAAAAGGCAGGAAAGTATAGAAAAAGCCTAAGGCGCGTCGAGATTCATCAGTCTCTGAGAACCAGCGGCTCACAGCTGGAATACGGTTCGTGTTTCAGTTTCCAGCTTAACCGCTCATTTGGAAAACCATTTCAAACGTGGGGTAAGAAACGTGAAGACAAACAAGTGGAAAGGGACATTTCTTTTTTCAATCGGGTCAGTCCTTGCATTGCTGTTGCTGGTCTTTTTGGTGACCTCCTGCAGCAAAAAAGAAGAACCCATGGTGCAGGAGGAAGTGGTAAGACCCGTGAAGATGATGACGGTCACATCGAGCACCGATGCACTTCGGCGCAAGTTTCCGGGCATGGTGCGTGCGGCCAAAAGGGCGGATCTGGCGTTTCAGGTGGGGGGGACTCTTAAACAGCTCCCGGGGGAGGAAGGCCAGGAAATCAAGGAAGGCCAGCTCATCGGTCAATTGGATCAAAAGGACTTTCAAAACAACCTCCGTAATGCGCAGGGCCAACTGGCGAAGGCCGAGGCAGCCCTCAAAAGTGCACAGTCCGAATACGACCGCATCTTGAGGATTCGAAAGCAGGACCCCGGTGCGGCAAGCGAGAGCATGGTGGTGAAGCGGCAAAAAGCAATGGATCAGTCCAAAGCCGAGGTGGCGTCTGCGCGGGCCGCAGTGGATACCGCCAAAGACAAGCTGGGCTACACGACGCTGCGTGCACCCTTTGCCGGGGTAATTTCCAAACGGTATGTGGACAATTTCCAGGAAGTCCGGGCCAAGCAGCCCATCGTTAGCCTCGATGATATCTCTTCCCTTGAGATCCTGGTGGACCTGCCCGAGATCGTGGTGGCCTCCCTAAGGAAGTCGGACAAGGAGATCGGCTCGGAGGGGCGGGCGCACGCGGAGTTTGCCGCATCACCCGGCAAAGAGTACCCGTTGAAGGTGAAGGAATTTGCCACCCGTGCCGATCCCAGGACTCAGACGTATCAAGTCGTTTTTCAAATGAAAAGACCCGAGGGTCCGCTCATCCTGCCTGGCATGACCGCCACGGTGGTGGGCGAGCCGCCGGTGAGCGGGGAAACGGGAGATTTTTTCGTTATCCCGGCCATTGCGGTTTTTGCAGATGATCAAGGCAAGTCGAACGTGTGGGTGGTGGACAAGGAGACGATGACGGCGCAACGCCGGGGGGTGACGACCGGGGATCTGACCGGTGAAGCCAACATTCAGATTACCGAGGGTCTTAAGAGCGGTGAAATGGTTGCGGTGAGCGGGGTCAGTCAGATCAGGGAAGACATGAAAGTGAAGCCGTTTGACGGCACGTTTTGACGTCCTGGCTGGGAGAATCAAAATGAACATTGCGGAGTGGAGCATACGCAGAAGCGTGATCACCTGGGTCATGACGATCCTTTTCCTGGTCGTTGGATGGATCTCTTTCAACAACCTAAGCCGGTTGGAGGATCCGGAGTTCACGATCAAGGACGCCGTGATCATCACCCCGTACCCGGGGGCGGCGGCGGCGGAAGTGGAAACGGAAGTGAGCAACGTGATCGAGAAGGCCTGCCAGGAGATGGGGCAGCTCGAACGGGTGGAGTCTCGATCTTCGAGGGACCTTTCCATTGTCCAGGTGACCATGAAGGACAAATACGACAAGAAATCTCTGCCTCAGGTGTGGGATGAGTTGCGGCGAAAGGTGAATGACTACCAGAGACAGCTTCCCCCCGGTGCGGGTCCTTCCATCGTGAATGATGATTTCGGTGACGTATACGGCGTGTTCCTTGCTATCACCGGTGAGGGGTACACGTACAAAGAAATGTACGAATACGCCAAGTTCCTGCAACGGGAGTTGCTCAAGGCGCAGGATGTGAAACGTATCGTTTTTTACGGTGTCCAGCCCGAGGCCATCTATATTGAGATGCGGCGTGAGAAGATGGCGCAGTTCGGCGTAGCACCAACTGATATTTACAACGCCCTTCGGGCCAAGAACATACCGGCAAGCGCCGGATATCTGCCGCTGGGCAAGGAATACATTCCCATCAGTCCCACGGGGGAATTCCGATCGGAGCAGGAAATCGGAGACCTTCTGATCAAGGGCCGGGGTCCGGAATCAAAGAGTACGGTCTATCTCCGTGACGTGGCCGACATCCAGCGGGGCTACCAGGAGCCGCCTGACACCTTACTGCGTTATGACGGCAAGTCTGCCATCGGCCTGGCCATCTCCACGGTGCTGGGCGGCAATGTCACCACCATGGGAGAGTCTTTGGACAAACGGTTCAGAGAGCTTGAAGGGATGCGGCCGGTGGGGATGGATTTGCGGGTGATTTCGCTTCAGAGCCGCTCGGTCAAAGAGGCGATCAACGGCTTTCTCATCAATCTCGTTGAAGCAGTCGTTATTGTCATCGTGGTGCTGCTTATCTTCATGGGCCTCCGGAGCGGTTTGATCATCGGCGGCATTCTCATGGTGACCATCATGGGTACCTTCATCATCATGGCCATGGGAGAGATTACTCTCGAGCGGATTTCCCTGGGGGCGCTGGTCATTGCCTTGGGGATGCTGGTGGACAATGCCATCGTCGTGACGGACGGGATGAAAGTGAAGATGGAGCAGGGCACCAATGCCCTGACCGCAGCACGCGACATTGTCGGCCAGGTGGGTGTCCCGCTGCTGGGAGCGACTTTTGTTGCTGTGGCCGCTTTTGCAGCCATCGGCACTTCTCAGGACAGCACGGGGGAGTACTGCCGCTCGCTTTTTTATGTGATTTTGATCTCGCTGTTGATGAGCTGGCTCACCGCCGTGACGAGCACGCCTTTGTTGTGCAAGACGTTTCTGAAAGTCAAATCGGGAGGGGAGGAAGGCTCGAGTGGACAGAAAGACGCTTACGGCGGTAAATTCTACACCCTGTACCGTAAGTTGCTTTCCGCCTGCATCCGAGCCCGTTGGGTGACCGTGATCGTGGTGGTCGGCTTGTTTGTGGCGGCTCTGATCGGGTTTGGTTCCGTCAAAAATAGTTTTTTCCCGGACTCCACACGGCCTCAGTTCTACATTGATTTTTGGTTTCCTGAAGGGACGGACATCCACGAGACCCTTCGCCAGGTGGAGGCAGCTGAGAGATACCTGATCGAAAAGGAAGGGTTGACGCATCTGACGAGTATGCTCGGGGGTGGCCAGGTGCGGTTTCTTCTGACCTACACCCCGGAGAAGACGTATGCCAGCTTTGGGCAAATCCTGGTGGATGTGGACAATTACAAGCGCATCCCGACGATGACCCGACAAATCCAGGAGGACCTTGATGAGATGTTCTCCCAGGCCATGGTCAGTGTGCGGTTATTTGTGCTGGGTCCCTCCACGGGGGGCAAGATTCAGCTGCGTCTCTACGGGCCGGATTCGGCAGTGCTCAGGCAGTTGGCGTCCAAGGCGGAGGCGGTGCTGCTGGATGATCCGAAGGCAAAGGCGGTGAGAAACGAGTGGCGGGAGATGGTGAAGGTCGTGAGACCCCAGATGTCTGATGTCACTGCCCTGAGGGCCGGCATTGAACGCCCCGACATTGCAACCGCCTTCGAATCGGTGTTTGCGGGGACCCGGGTGGGGGTGTTCAAGGAACGAGACGAGTTGATCCCCATTATCGCCCGGTCGCCTGAGGGGGAGCGGGCCGACCTTGACAGCATGGAAACCATTCAGATTTGGAGTCCGGCCGCCCAAACCATGATTCCCGTGGGCCAGGTGATTACCGGGATTGAGACGGAATTTGAAAACGCCCATCTATGGCGCCGGGACCGATTCAAGATGTTGAGACTTCACGCCGACCCCCGTGAGGGGCTGCCGAGCGAACTGATGGCGCGGGTGAAACCGCAGATCGAGAAAGCCCTCAATGTGGACGTTGAAAAGGTCCTTGCCAAGCGCTTTGCTGCGGGAGAGGATCCATTTGAGGAAAACTACGACGCGAACACGCTCAAGGTGCAGTATTCCGACCTGTGGCCGCTCAAGGGACTGCCGGGCTATTATATGGCATGGGGAGGAGAAGCGGAGGATTCGGCCAAAGCCAATGCCCGGCTTTCGAGCACACTGCCCGTATTTTTTGGTCTGATGGTGCTGATTGTCCTGTTTCTGTTCAACTCCATCAAGAAAACGCTGGTGATCTGGTTTACGGTCCCCTTGTCCATCATCGGCGTGACTGTGGGGCTGCTGCTCTTGGACCAGCCCTTTGGGTTCATGGCGCTCCTGGGATTGATGAGCCTTTCAGGCATGCTCATCAAGAACGCCATTATTTTGATCGATCAGATCGACTCGGAGTTGAAGAGCGGAAAGGCGCCATTTCAGGCCATCCTTGATTCGGGTGTGAGCCGTCTGATTCCTGTCTCCATGGCGGCGCTGACCACGATCTTGGGGATGATGCCGCTGCTACAGGACGCATTTTTTATCGCCATGGCCGTGACGATTATGTTCGGTCTGGGTTTCGCGACGGTGCTGACACTGATTGTGGTCCCCGTCCTTTATGCCATATTTTTCAAGATAAACCCCAGCGTTGCATAAAATTTGAGTTCAAAACGGTATAGATTGGGTCAACAAGGAGCGATTGAGCACTCTCAAGGACGAAAGCGTATTAAACATACGGTGAGGTCTTGAAAA
>Ga0180431_10008359_pt1 | contig 11879 bp, 9 predicted proteins | sample SS_ome_11_FD_132459 | JGI IMG/M metagenome (GOLD analysis project Ga0180431, IMG submission 132459) | Hypersaline lake sediment archaeal communities from the Salton Sea, California, USA - SS_1_MS_1 metaG | ecosystem: Environmental > Aquatic > Non-marine Saline and Alkaline > Hypersaline >...
TCAAGAAAATCGAACTTCTCTTTTAAAAAATTGATATGCAATATTTTCTTTTGATTATAGATAGTTAAACTCGAAAATACCTTTAAACATCTACCAGATTTAAATATATCCATATAATTCGTAGTTAATGACTGCTGAATACCTGTTTTTCTAAGAATTTAGATCTTCCACGGGCCCGGAATCCATAAAATCTTGGGTGGTCACATTAATCCTGAGAGATAAACTGGAGCTCCCTCATCTTATCTCTGGCCCAGCTGAGGTCCGGATCTAACTCAAGGGCCATCTCATACCACTTGATTGCCGCATCCTTCATGTCCAATTCTCGGAGGTTGCTGGCTATATTGGCATAATCTATTGCAGATCCGGGGTCGATAGATATTGTCTGTTCAAAGGCCTCTATCGCCTTGACATGTTCTCCTAAACGATAAAAGCAGTATCCCAGGAGATTATGGATTTCTTTCAGTTCCGGATTTGAATCTCTTGCAAGGACAAGCTCCTCTATGGCCTTGTTAAAATCCTCCAATTCCTTATAACACGCTCCACGGTGGCAATAAATGCTTGCCACCTCATCGGATAAAGGATTGAGCATAAATGCCCTGTCATACCATTTTAGCGCCTCTGCATAATCACCAAGCCTTTCATGTGCATGTCCCGTATAAAAGGCTATATCGTAACGTTCTGAATACAGATCATTCATCGCCTTCAGGATAGATAGTGCTTTTTGTGGGCGTTCAACGGAGTCAACCAGTCGGGCACAATGGAATGCCACGTCAAGATTTCTGGCACGGTCCCTGAAGTGATTCCCGGATACTACCGCATAGACTGCAGGGACTCCCAACTCAGGGTATGTGATATCAACCAGATATGCCTTTAAGCCGACATCAGCCAGTGCCCGGCACAGCCTTTCGACCTCGAGTCTGAAATTTTCTGAGCAACAATTCGGCATTGATTCCAAACAGACCCGGACATTCTCATCAAGCACATATGAAGCCTCGTCCAGATTGGAAAATTTAGGTAATCCACTCTCAACATATCTACCTTCTCTATCGAAGTCTCCCGCCAGTTGTGCCACCTCTGTAAGTGCCCTTATTACGGCCCGCTGAGGATCAGGTGCTGTCCCTGCAGTGTAAACTATCTCGCTACTGGCTGGAAAAGTCGACGGATCCCACGCAATGGCTCCAACCGTGGGGATACCGAGATCCAGAGAAAAGTCCTTCAGCACAAGCTCTATATTCAGGCGCTGAAATTTTGCCAAAAGTTCTCTGGCAACGAGATCCTTGATGCTATCAGGTTCTATGGTCGGAGTAGATAGTCTTTTATGGGTAACAATGGAACAAACGTGACGTTCAACTACCTCTGAAAGGGCCTGTACGGCCGCCTCTTCAAATGAATTTCCAGAGGCTGAACCATTATACTCGTTTAAGGGCCAAAACCACGATAACGGGAGCCAAAACTCTTCTCCACCCGCAGGGCAAAAGGCCCTTACCCAATTAAAAGTCAGGGTCTCGATCAATCCGCCGGCCTTCGAGACAGCATCCTCACTTTGGTCTTTAAGATGCAGAGCCCTAAGCATGTCTTCCAAAGAGACTGCGCCCGTCTCAAAATCCATGCGCCTGCAAAAACGGTGTTTCCTTTCTTTTACGAAGTTAAAAAGGCTGAAGCGTTCTACCATCTCCATTACAGCACTTGCCTCTGCCTGGGCTGGAGTAGCACCCTTACCCATCTGCATCGGCGTACCGGTGAGATGACTGATGGACGGACTATATCTGCTCACATATACCGGTATCCCGAGCCTGCCCTTATCTACACGTTCGGTATTCTGGATAATAGGCATTCCCAGTCTGCTAAACCGGCTCCGAACCCATTTCAAGGTCTCATCCGCCGGCCTTGCTTTATCAAACGCAGTGTCCGACCCCTTGAAACTGTCTTTTAAAAAACCCATGATCTGATAGCTTCTGAAGAGACTCACCCCACAAAAGGTGTAGTAGTCTCATCTACCAGCCTCTCGGCATCATACCAGTCTTTCTGGTCTTCGCCATGAATTTTTCCACCCCTTATTTCAAAAAGGCTATAAGCCACGTTGGCTATCCACTGGCATCTTACATTTTCAGGCCTCTCATCTTTAAAAATCAAATAAGCCATTCCTGTCCCCGGAGATCCCTGGATCTGCGCTCCGATTACGGGATTAGGGGCCTCTTGGTCAGTGATAAGATAAACGGCCCTGGGGACTTCGACACTATGGCTTAAATGTGCCAGATTTTTAGTATCCATGCATCCCAGATAGACATCTAATTTTCGTTCCTCTTCATCATAGGACAGTCCAACCAGCGGCAAACCGGGTTCTCCAATTACTGCGTCTTCTCCCAAGGTCAGAGTGGCCCTTCTGAACTGATTTTGACTATTAAAATCTTTGACAAAACTCGGCCATTCATTCTTCAATATCCGCGTCTTTTTCATCTCTTTGCCTCCGTAAATAATTTAACAAGTGAATAAAAAATACATATAAATATTTGTACTATTTAAGCTTCTTGTCAAATCAAAAAAATAGAAAAGTACAAAAAAGATATGCCGCCAATTATAATGCACTAGACCAAGTAACCGCGCGCTTTGGCATGAAAAGACTTACATCATAATAGTATTAAGAAACAGGATCATAATGAGAAAATACCATAGTGAAGGTGCCCCTGCCCTGGGTCATGGACCGAAGTTTTGTAGAATAGCCGAACATTCTTGAAAGCGGAGCAATTGCCTTAACAACCTGGATTGGTCCTCTCGGCTCAATTCGTTCCACCCTGCCATGACGGCTGTTTAAATCACCGATTACATCACCCATAAATAATTCCGGTATCAAGATTTCCAGACTCATAATGGGTTCAAGGAGCACAGGATCGGCTTGTTCACAGGCCCGTTGCACTCCTATAGAAGCAGCGGCCCTAAAAGATACATCAGTAGAGAGACCTTCTTCAAAGACAGCTCCTTTTAGTACTACCTCAACGTCTATGACGGGAAAACCCTTTAAAACACCGCTTTCAAGTCTTTGAGCTATTGTATCCAGAATCAGGGCTTCATAACCCTCGGGCAGGCACTCAGGCTCAAGCTCACTGATCACACGATTATTGAGCCCCCTTTCTCTGGGAGACACCTGAAGGATTATAGTGCCTGTCTGGCGTGCGCCGCCTATTTCCCTGTCAAATCGCTCTTCTATATTTACGGACTTCTGAACAGTCTCCCTATAGACCACTTGGGGTTTACCAACTGTTACACAGGCATTAAACTCTCTTAGCAGCCTGTGAATAAGGATTTCCAGGTGAAGCTCTCCCATACCGGAAATAATTGTCTGGCCGGTCTCGTCATCGAACATCATATTGAAAGTAGGATCCTCCTCAGACAACTTACTGAAAGCCGCATCTATTTTTTCTTGCTGCCCTATAGTTTTAGGCTCTACAGCGACAGATATAACAGGCTGATATGACTCAATAGGCTCGAGTAGTATAGGGTGTTTCTGATCACAAAGTGTATCTCCCGTTGAAGTATGTTTAAGACCCATAACAGCCACTATGTTACCTGCTTCGGCCTCTTTGATCCTCTCTCTCTTATTGGCATGCATCTGTAAGATCCTGGCCGCCTTTTCCTTGTATTTTTTCCCAGGATTCCAAACCTCGTCTCCCGTCGCCAATTTTCCGGAATAGACACGCACGTAGGTCATTTTACGTCCCTGGTCCATCTGGACTTTAAAAGCAAGGGCAGAGAGCGGAGCATTGTCTCGGCTAAGACGTTTTTCAACATTATCGGTAACCGGGTTTATGCCTTTTACCGGCGGCACTTCCAGAGGACTTGGCAGATATCTGGTTATGCCGTCCAGTAATGGCTGTACCCCCTTGTTTTTAAGTGCAGAACCGCAATAAACAGGCACACACTGGAGTCCAACACACGCACGCCTGATGGCTTCATGTAATTCATTGTCATTTATGGACTCTTCTTCCAAGTACTTTTCCATTATGGCGTCATCCAGGCCGGCAAGGGCCTCAAGCAGATTTTCTCTGGCCTCTGACACCTCTTCTCTATACTCTTCCGGTATGGAACTTTCTTTGAGCACGATTCCCTGAGTGGCTTCGTCCCATACAATCATTTTTTCTTTAATGAGATCAAATACACCTTGAAAAGAATCCTCAGAACCAATAGGCAGTGTCAAAATAAGTGGACAAACTCCCAATAATTTTTTCATCTGTTCAACAACGCCCGGAAAATCGGCACCAAGCCGATCCATTTTATTGATAAAGGCGATCTTGGGGACCTTGTATTTGTCTGCCTGGTGCCATACCTTCTCTGACTGTGGTTCCACTCCTCCAACAGCACAGAAAACCCCGACTGCACCATCTAATACCCTCAAGGACCTCTCCACCTCTATTGTAAAATCCACATGGCCCGGAGTATCTATTATGTGAATCTCTTTTCCCAACCAGTAACAGGTCGTAACTGCAGAGGTAATTGTAATTCCCCTCTCCTGTTCTTCGGGCATCCAGTCCATAGTAGCTTGGCCGTCATGGACTTCGCCCATCTTATGGGTTTTGCCCGTGTAAAACAGAATACGCTCAGTAAGAGTGGTCTTTCCTGCATCTATGTGGGCAATTATTCCTATATTGCGGATCTGTCTTATTCGATTTTCACTCGTCATGTTCTGAATTGCTCAAAATTTTCAAGACTATAAGTTTTATTGGATAGTACGTACTCGTTGGCAAAACACATCGGCTCCTTTTAACAAAAAGCCTTCAAATACACAATAACTTAAGAGCTCGAACCCTAAAGAACTATGGCCTAAAAGGACGATTCTTGAACCCTCCCTCGACAAAGGCATGTTAAACCTTAATAGAATCTATAAATGTGGAAAGGACTCTGTACGGCATAAAAAAAATAAACCTTCCATTTAATGATTACAGTTATTCAGACGATCCAAACCGGCTTGTCTCAACTCTTCATAATGACCTATAATGCCTCTTTTCCCCCTTACGCACTATGCTCATTCCAGATTTCGATAATCCTGTCTGCGACTTGCTCCGGAGCTAATCCGTCTGTATCAATTTCGTATTGAGCGGCACTTTTGTATTTTGGAGTTCTTCGCTCTAAGACCTCCTTAACCTCTTCAGTAAAGGTCTTCCCGGGTGTTAAGGAAGGCCGTTCAGTATCTCCTTGAATCCGTGAGACTATCTCATCCGCCGAAGCCTTCAACCAAAATATGCAGGAGTTTGTCTCCAATGCCTCAATATTTCCAGGCGTTTCAATAACCCCGCCACCGGTATCAATTACTATATTATCGGCCCTGGATAATTCCAGTACTTCTTCGAACTCCAGGTCTCTAAATTTCTGCCAACCATATTTTTCCACAATTTTCGGAATTGACATGCCTGCCCTTTTTACTATCTCCGCATCCATGCCTATACACTGCATCCCAAGGCTTGCAGCGAGGATTTTTCCCACCGCACTTTTCCCCGTTCCACGATAACCGATCAGTACTATATTCATGGTCCCAATCTCTCCATTACTATCCGGCGCATAACGTCGACAGGTGCATCAACGCCTGTAAAACGCTCAAATTGCAACACCGCCTGGTTGACAAACATATCGATTCCGGAAATCACTTTAAGACCGCAGGAGCTTGCCTCGGCAAGAAGTTTTGTTTCAAGAGGCGTATATACAACATCAAAGACAACCTGCTCAGGTCGAAAAAGTCCAGCGGGAATCAGGGAACCATCTTGGTTTGGCTGCATGCCAATGGGCGTACAATGGAGAATTATATCAGCATTTTCCATCGCTAATCCAAGAGATTTATCGGTTAACAACTCGGATTTAATAAATGCATCAGTGCCTGCACTTAGATCAGCCGACAACTGCTGGAGCATACTTTTATTAACGTCCAAAATTGACAATTCCCCCAGCCTGGTATTGCGGGCCAGGGTAAATGAAATCGCCCGTGCCGCGCCGCCTGAGCCCAACATCAGCACCCTTTTCCCTTCAATCTCTACTCCGGCATCAATAATGGCCTTCAGGGCACCCGGCCCATCCGTGCCAAACCCCAGCAATTTGCCATGTTCATTAATAACCGTGTTAATCGAACCGATTGAACGATCCACCTCTGTTACTTCATCCATATATTTTATTATTACAGTCTTATGCGGAATAGTTACGCTCATGCCTCGAAAATTATTTAACGCCCGCATACCTGCCAATGCATTTTTTACATCCTCTACCCGGTGAGCTACATAAACGAAATCCAGGTCAAGCTCCAGAAAAGCGGCATTATGAATAGCCGGTGAAAGACTGTGCGCAATCGGATTGCCGATTACAGCGCAAATCTGGGTACTGGGACTGATTGATCTAATATCTTTCATCAAAACCTCCCTGAGGATATTTGTAACTGTTCACAGGTTCAAAGTTCATCCTTCAGGATTACCTTTCTTTCCTTGATCATGCAAGGTAGAAGGCAAGTAAAAATGAGTTGGATAAATTGTGCCACAATTCCGCCTGTTTTAAAGGCGCTTCAAGAGACACATGACGGTATATAGCTCTGCAACACGACTGGGTACAGATCAACCTCAGCGAATAGTCTGAAAAAGACAGTAAAAAAAATAGGGTAAATTGATTGGGGGTGTATTGAAATTTCAGACAGGGAATTAGTTCAGGCTGAGATCTGAAGAAAAGGGGTCATTCATGCCGTAACGCCTCTATGGGATCCATTTGACCCGCCTGCCTGGCCGGGAAATAACCAAATACAACACCAACTGCACCAGAAAATACAAACGCGATCAATACGATCCCAAGATTAAACACAAAGGGCACGGAGAGAAAATGCGCCCCTATTATGGCAGCGGCAATCCCAAGAACAACGCCGATGAGCCCACCGCAGGACGACAGGACCACTGCCTCTACCAGAAACTGCATCAATACATCCCGCTCCAGAGCGCCGACAGCAAGACGAATTCCGATTTCCCGCGTCCTTTCCGTCACCGATACGAGCATAATATTCATAATGCCTATCCCCCCTACCAGAAGGCTTACAGCCGCCACAGCCCCCAGTAGTCCGGTAAGCACGCGGGTGGTTCCCGTCATCGTGCTGAGGAGTTCCTGCATGTCTCTGACATGGAAATCATCATCATCTCCAGGGACAATATCACGACGCTCGCGCATAAGCGCCTCTATGTCCCTTTGAACCTTCTTTGTTGACACGCCGTCTCTTGCAGAAACATAAATCCTGTCCACATCCGTATTGCCTGCAATGCGTCGCTGAAAGGTTCGCAGGGGTATCAGCACGAAGTCATCCTGATCCGTGCCGAAACTTGATTGCCCCTTTGCAGCAAGCAAACCGACCACTCGAAAAGAAAGTTTTCCTAGTCGAATTATAGCTCCTACAGGATCCTGATCGCCGAAGAGTTCTCTGCGCACAGTGGCCCCGAGAATGCATACGGACTTACTGCCACGGCTTTCATTGTCAGCAAACGTTCGTCCCCTTTCAAGGGGCCAGTCCCGAACCGTTAAGTAGGCGTTTGTACTTCCCGTGACAGTTGTTGACCAATTTTCGTTTCCGTAAATGCCCTGTACGACCTGAGAAGCCATAGGTGCCACAGCGGCCAGTCCGGAGATCTCCCGCGCAATGGCCTCTGCATCCGAAACCTCAAATGTATCGGCCGTTGACCTTGTACCCCCGGGGCCATGGTGCCCTTGACCGGGTCTGACGAAAAGCAGATTGGTCCCCAGTTTGGCAATGTCAGAGGTCACCTTTGCCGTTACCCCTCCACCTAAGGTCACCATGGTAATAACGGCGGCGACACCTATGATAATGCCCAGAATCGTCAGAGATGAGCGCATGAGGTTACGGCGGATTTCCCGTAAGGCCAATAGTATGGTTTCCCACCCCATGATCAAACCCCCCCGTTTTGCTCATCGGCATCGATCACGCCATCGAGAAAGTGGATGGTCCTTTTTGCAAAGACCGCCATCTGAGCATCATGGGTGACCATGCACAGGGTAATACCCAACTCACGGTTAAGAGTAACCAGCACCTCCATGATTTCACGGCTGCAGGCCGAATCCAGATTCCCGGTAGGTTCATCCGCCAGAAGGACCTTCGGATTTGTAACAATAGCCCGGGCGATGGCTACTCGTTGTTGCTGCCCACCGGACAGTTCGCTTGGTGTGTGTTTTTCCCATCCCTTGAGCCCGACCGTTTCAAGTGCCCGAAGAGAGTAAACCCTTCGCTCGCCCGCCGGTATACCGCGATAGATGAGAGGCAGTTCTACATTCTCCAGCGCTGAAGTGCGGTTGAGAAGATTAAAACCCTGAAACACAAACCCCAGGTAGTGACGCCGCAATAGTGCCCGTTGATTGCGGGACAGGTTTTCCACGTTCACATTTTCAAACACATAGGTCCCTGCAGTCGGTGTATCCAGACAGCCCAAAATATTCATGCAGGTGGACTTGCCGGACCCGCTTGGTCCCATAACAGCCACGAATTCTCCCTGTTCGATACTAAGGTCGATACCTCGAAGTGCAGCCATCGCCGCCAGGCCCGAACCATATACCTTTGTTATCCCTCGCAGGACGATAAGGGGAAGCCTCTTTGTCTGCGTAGATAACCCTTTATTCATCTACCAGCTTCCATGATATCGACCACTACGGCCATGCCCGGTTCAATATCCCCATCGACAATCTCGGTCAGGATGCCATCTGTGGCCCCTGTCGCGACGGCAACAGCGACAAGTTCTCCATCTCGCTCCACCCAGACGCGCTGTTGCGTGTTTTTAGCCGTCGTGTCTTTGCGCTGTTTTTTCCAGGATTTGGGCCGCCTGGGAAGGAGGCTGTTTACTATGCCTCCCTCATCGGACTGGCTTTCGTTTTCTTTTAAAGGAGGGGTGAATCGAAGCGCACTATTGGGCACCAGCACAGCGTCTTCCACGTTCTTAACCGTGATGTCTGCAGTAGCAGTCAATCCGGGCAGCAGAAACAGATCTGAGTTATCCACATTTAATACCGTGACGTAAGTAACTACCCCGCTGACTGTCTGTGAACCGAAACGGACTTGACTGATCCGCGCAGGGAAACGCCTATCTGGATAAGCATCGACGGTGAAAACAGCCTCTTGCCCCTTTTTCACGTGGCCCACATCCGCTTCGTCTACCGCCACGTGGAGTTCCATACGGGTCAGGTCCTCCGCCAATGTAAATAACACAGGGGCCTGTAAAGACGCTGCCACGGTCTGGCCGGGTTCTACGTTGCGGTCAAGCACAATACCGTTAATTGGTGAGTGGATGACCGCCTTTGCCAAATCCGTTTCATTAAATTCCAGAGTGGCCTGGGCCTCGAGCACCTGTGCCCTTGAGCTGGCCTCAAGGGCCTGCGCCCGTCTAAGCGCCGCCACTGCTCTATCCATTTCGTGTTCTGACGGCACCTTGTTGTTGCTCAATCCCCGTACCCTCTCCAACCTTGCAAGCTCCTTTTGCGCTTCACTTACCGTGGCTTCCGCCTCCATAACCTTTGCCTGTGCCGCTTCCAGGGCGGCCTTAGACTTAAGAACCTGGGCATGAAATTTTGTAAGGTCCAGTCGCGCCAGGACCTGGCCAACCTGCACCGGGTCATTGTAGTCCACCTCTACGGTCTCAACAGTCCCAGACACCTCGGTGCCTACATCCACCTGGTCAGTCGGCTCAAGGTTTCCCGTGGCAGTCACAGTCACGATGAGATTTCCTCTCTTAGCTTCCTGAGTTCGGTAAACAACGGCCTCAGAGTCCTCGGAACGCATCCACATCACGGCAATAATGACGCTTCCCATGACCAGCAAGATCAAGACAAGCCATTTCATATATTTTCTGTAGCCCTGTGATTGCCTCAGGCCTAAGGTTTGATTGATATGTGATTTTGTCTGCATGTCGAATGTCATGACTTTCTTTCCGGTACGACCTTGTTTTTTACCTCCGGCTCAAAAGATGACCAGCCGCCTCCAAGAACCTTGTAAAGGGTTATAAGATTTGCAATCGCGTCTCCCTCGCTGACTGTCAACTGATCCTGAAACGATAAAAGCGATCGCTGGGCGTCCAGAAGCGTATTGAAATCGATCAGTCCGGAAACATACTGGTTATGCGCAAGATCAACGGCCTGTTGTGCAGCCCTGCACGCCCGGCTCAAAGACTCTCTGCGGCTTTGTTCTTGCGCATAGGCAATAAGGGCATTTTCAACTTCTTCAAATGCCATAAGCACTGTGGCCTCATATCGAATAAAGGCCTGTTCCTGCAGAGCGGATTGCACTGCGATATTATTCCGGATAGTACCTGCGTCAAATAGAGGCCAGGTAATTGATGGACCGATACTGTGGGTTCGACTCCCGGCTGAAAAAAGACTGTCTGATGACAGCGCTTCAAGACCAACGGAACCCAAGAGTGAAAATTTGGGATAAAGCTCTGCAGTAGCAACACCCACCATGGCCGACTGTGCCGCCAGATTGCGCTCGGCTCGTCGAACATCCGGCCGACGCCGCAGAACTTCGGCAGGCACCCCAAAGGCGATCTCCAGAGGGGCCGACGGTATGGCCTGTGGTTCGGCAAGGTTGTCTTCCAGAAACCCTGGAGACTTTGCCAGCAGCACGGCCAGGCGATTTTTGGCCTGCTCAAGACCAATTTGAAAACCGGGGATCTTGGATTGTGTCTGCGCCAGATTGTACATGGCCTGTTCTACGTCAAGCTGCGTGGTCAGGCCTGCCTCAAAACGCCATTGTGTAATGTTGAATGTCTCCTGTTGCGTGTCAAGACTGGCAAAGGCAACCATCAAACGGGTCTGGAACGAGCGGACATCCACATAATTCAGGGCAACTTCGGCAAGAAGGCTGACAAGTACGTCCCGCAATTCCTCTTCACTTGCCTGCACGTCGGCTTCAGCCGCCTCCAGTGCCCTTCGTCTGCCGCCAAAAATATCCAGCTCCCATGCTGCATCAAAGTCAACAGCGTAGAGCTTTCTCTCGCCGCCGCTTCCCGTTTCTTCGCTACTGCGGCTCAACCTGACCGAACCACCGGTATCGACCGATGGGAAAAGGTCTGCTTTGCTCATGCCTCGGCGGCCACGGGCCTCGCGAACCCTTGCACGGGCCTCCTTTACATCAAGATTTTCCATCACAGCACTTTCTATCAGATCCTCTAATACAGGATCCTGGAGTGTTGACCACCAGCGGGTCAAGATCTCCTTGTAATTCTCTTCTGCAAGTATATCTGCAGGCAGATGTGCATGCCATGATTCGGGCACGGAAGTCTCAGGGGGCACATAATCAGGCCCCACGGCCGCACATCCAGCACACACAAGTGTAACAACAAATATGCCGATACCAGCCAATCGTGACGGCCAAACGGTAATATCTTGTTTTTTCCCCATTACATACCTCTATGTCATACATACTTTCTATCTTTTCGGCATATGTAAGCAAAACATCCTGCCCGTTAAAAAAGGTTATGTCCATAGCAGTCCATATGGCCTTCAATGTACAGGGAAAGTATTTTTTCTTTGGAAAGAGGCTTAATTCCTTATTGATGCCCTTCAACAGGTGAAGGACCATGTCCCCGCAGTTGGGGCCCGGCCTCCCGAAACGGTTTTCGAGCATTTCTCAGGTATTGCGCCAAGGCCTTTCTGTCCTCCGGACCAAAACGTCTCGCCAATTCGATAGTGGCATCGGCAAACCGCCGTTTCATCTGACTGCGGAGTTCTTGCAGCTTTGCTACCTCTGCACAGTAGGATGCCTCATCAAAAACAGGTGCAGCCATTATCTTCATCGCCCGCTCTCTTGCCTCTCGAATCTGTTTGTGCGCCTCCCGATTCTCCAGACGCACCTCTTCCAGGGTTTTAAAAAA
>Ga0180431_10008365_pt1 | contig 11873 bp, 8 predicted proteins | sample SS_ome_11_FD_132459 | JGI IMG/M metagenome (GOLD analysis project Ga0180431, IMG submission 132459) | Hypersaline lake sediment archaeal communities from the Salton Sea, California, USA - SS_1_MS_1 metaG | ecosystem: Environmental > Aquatic > Non-marine Saline and Alkaline > Hypersaline >...
AATATTGTGCAATACTCTGAATAATTAAAAAAACAGGTTAATAAATTAAAAAATAACAGAGATACTCAACTATAGCATTTTTATTCTTTAATTAAAAAAGCAGATAATGATTATCGCAAGTATTTGCTGAACTTGTGTGCAGAAAATTTAAAAACTGCCGATAAAGACAACAATGACGCTTTCATTAAATCCTGCAGCGGTGGAAAAATAACAAGCACAAACAAGGAAAACATCAAAAAAGCCCTTGAAATTTACAAAAAAGAGCTGACAAAAATAGACGATAAATCCATTGAAAAATCAAAAAAATACGAAGAACACAGCCTTAAAACAATCGCAATTAATTCTGTACTTCCAGGCCATTTAATATTTTACACAAGCACTGTATTAAATAATTCACCGGATTTCAAAAGAAAAACAAAAACATTTGAAAATAATTTCATAGAATGGGACGTTCCTAGCATAGCCATAAAAGACGTGCTAGACTGTGTAAAACTAATACACAACATCCTTAAAAGACCAATGGCAGGCGAAGATGAAAGCTGCATAACACCAAAAGACCCGCCATCCAGGCAATTTGGCTATAAAAAAATATGGTCTTTAACAGTGTTATCCCCAGTAAATATAGAAAAAATAGGAAAAGAAAAAGTTCTTAATGCTCCCTGCGGACATATAGAAAAACTTGAAGATGGCTCAGTTTTAATGCTGATAAATAAAAACAAACTAACATCCACATATGCTGAAAGAGAAAAACTTCGGAAGTATTTAAATGTTGAATAAAAACAAATTAACAGGACTTTGTATAATCATCACATTAGTTTTACTGGCAGTGCCTGTTTTTGCTAATGTTTTGCTCCCATATGAAACTGCTGCGGTTAGCAGAATCGTTGGTGATGATCCTTCTGAAATGATTAAGCAACTAGATACCCAGCAATCAGAAGCAAATATAGACAAATACGTAATTGCTTCTGGCTATACAAACACAATATCATTAAACATAAGGGACTTAATAAATGATTCTGAAGGTTTCACAGGCAATAAAGGATTGTGGAGTGATTTAAAGAAAGAACTAAACGCTATACAAGATCAAAACCCATTCATAATAATTCATTCACATGGAGACATACAAAACAGAGAAAATGTCGCATATATGGATTTCATATTCCGGGCGATGGGAATAGGACTGCAAGCAAGTGAAACAAGCGAATGGCAAAACGCATTTGAAAACCGCAAGCCCCTAGTACTATTTGATGCAGATTACGCTGGTTTGTATTTGCCGGGTTTTACATCTTATGTAGGAATGCTTGGACAAGATTCTACCTTTATTGCACCGACAAATGTTGCAGACAAACAATTTGATTTAGCAATCCTATGCAACCTTGAAAAATACCACACTATTGGAGAATTATATAAGCAAGCGAGAAATAATTATTACTGGGGAACCAGCTCTCCTTCAGGACTTTCATTAATGTCTTATCAGTTATTAGGCAATCCTTTCTTTAAATATTCTGCATCAGGATTAGATGAAAATGCTACTGCAGAGCTTTGCGCATCGTTAGATAAAGAATATAGCATTGCATCTGCATCAAATACTGATGAATTTACAATAACCTCTACTCAAAATAATTATGAAAAACAATATGAAATTGAATTAGGAGCACATTCAACCCCTGATTTCGGAAACATTACCCTTGTGGAAGTGGAAGATGCTGAACAAAGATATGAATTTGGAGAACTTGTACTGCCACAAAAAATAATTATTGAGAAATTTCCATTAAACACCATGATAAAGAATTATTCTGCAATTACATTCGAAGATCCTGTAGAAATAACATTAAACAAAGCAGGCATTTGGATGGGTTATTTGCAGGAAGCTACTTGCACTGATGAAAAACAACAGAAAAAAGTAACATTTTCTCACGCATACACAGAAGATTCAATACTCGAAGTTATAACCATAAATCCTGTTGACGTAATAAACTGCTCTGAAGGAAAAATAAAACTATACAAAACAATTAAATTCTCAATAGAATACCTGCCTTATTCACCTATTCAAATAAATTCTGTTGACTATCCTATTGAAATGCTTCCTGAACAAAAAACAAACATAACCATAGACATAACCAATTTAAAAGACAGTCCTGCACAAGGATATTTTGTGCTAAAACAAGGCGACTCCACTAAATTCGTGCTGCCAGTAAACACAACAAGAGACAAGTATGATTTAGAGCTAACTGCACCTAAACAGGAAGGAAAATATACCTACCGCATTGATTTCTATGAAAACAATGAATCAAAGACTTACACAGAATTTAACATATTAGTAGATGTTCTTGAGGCAAACCTGATAATACCAGAAATAGCACATGAAGACGTAGATTTGACTATTGAAATAACAAACAAGTTAGATTCTAACATTGCCACAAATCTTGAATATTATGTATCACACGATGGCACAGAAACAGCACAAGGTAAAAAAAGTATTCAAATAAAACCAGGCCAAAACACGTTTAAAATAGAATTAGAAGACCTGGATAGAACAAAAGAATATTATGATATTTTAGTTAACATACCCTACCTTGGAAGCAATAAAGTTGCTACAGGCGTCATAATAACAAACTATCCTCCAGTAATAATCCAAGATACAATAATAATAAATGAAAACAAATCCTTCTCAATAAATCCGGAAATATATGACATTGATGACGATGACTTCACAACAGACATAGAATATCCATTTGAGGATTATGATGAAGACTGGGTTGCCTCGTTTGAGCATAGCGGAGAATATGACATCACAATAACTGCAGACGATGGCATGAAAGAAACTGAAAAAGATGTCAAGCTAATAATAGTAAACACCAACAGGGCCCCAGCAATCCATCAAATAGACACAATCACAATAAAAGAGAATGAAACATTCACAATAGAACCAAATGCAACAGATCCAGACAATGAAAACTCAGTAAGCAATGATGACAATAACCTGACATTCTATTATGCAAGCTTATTTGATGAAAACGGAACATGGACTCCTGACTTTGACAAAGCAGGAAATTACACAGTGCAAGCAACTGTAACAGATGGAGAATACTATGACGATACTTTTGCAACAATCATCGTGCTGAACACAAACAGGCCGCCTGTGATAGACACGAATGACACAATGACAGTGAATGAAGGAGACCTTATTACCCTGGACATGCTTGCTTATGACCCTGACAACAAAAACAATGTCACAAATGACGACAATGAACTAAGCGTAAAAGTAACTGCGCCACTTGATGAAAATGCAACATGGCAGACAACAGATGAGGATTCAGGCAATTACACAATCACAATCACTGTATCAGACGGAGAATACAACACAACAAAAGACGTGACAATAACAGTGCAAAACATTAACAGGGCCCCTGAAATTGACGGATTAAATGACATAGCAGTAAAAGAAGGAGAGACAGTGCAATTAACACCAATCATAACAGACCTGGACAACCAAAACAATGTCACAAATGACGACAACCAAATCACAATCACATATCCTGCACCATTTAACCAAAATGGAACATGGCACACTACTTATGAAGATTCTGGAGAATACAACATAACAGTAAGAGTAAGTGATGGCATTACAGAAACAACTCAAAACATAATAGTTTACGTTGCAAACACAAACAGGCTGCCCCAGATACAGCCGCTCCCAGACATAAACACAACAGAAGGACAAACAATAACAATAACACCAACAATAAGCGACCCAGACAACCAAAACTCCGTTGCAAATGATGACAACCAGCTAACTGTAACATACAGCGAGATAATCCCAGCAGAAGGAACACTGGAACTTGATTATGAATCATCAGGAGAACACACAATCACCGCAACAGTATCAGACGGAGAACTAAAGGCAACCACTTCATTCAAGCTAAAAATAGACAATGTAAACAGGGCGCCACAGGTAAATGTAGAAGACCTGCATGTCAAAGAAGGACAGACAATAGATTACACAGAACTAATCTTTGACCCTGACAATGAGAACAATGTAGAAAATGACGATAACAACCTAATAGTCAACATTCCACTGCAATTTGAGGATGGAATCTGGGAAGTTTCATATGAAGAATCAGGAACATATAACTTCAACATATGGGCATATGACGGCGAATTTAACACATCTGAAGCAATCACAATAACAGTTGATAATGTAAACAGGCCGCCAACACTAGAAGAAATAAGCGACATAACAGCATATGAAGGAGAAACAATACAAATAAATGCAGTATACAGCGACCCTGACAATGAAAACTCAGTAACAAATGATGATAATACCTTGAGAATAACATACAGCCCGCCACTAGACAATCAAGGAAGATGGGTGACTGACTTCTTTAGTGCAGGAACATATGACATGACAGCAACAGTATCAGACGGCCACGAAAGAATTGTTGAAAGATTCACAATCACTGTGCAAAACCAGAACCGGCTCCCAAGCATAGACTCATACGAGCCAGAGACAACAGTAACAATAAACGAAGGAGAGAGCCAGACATTCAAGGTAAATGTAAAAGATCCTGACCTTGAAACACCAGAACTAACCTGGTATCTTGACGGACAGCAGGCAAGCACAGAGACAGAGTATGAATACACGCCAAGCTATACAGACGAAGGAACACACGAAATAAAAGTCATTGCAAAAGACTCATCAGGAGGAGATGCAGAACACACCTGGACAGTGCATGTAGACAATGTAAACAGGGCTCCAGATGTGCAAGAGATAGGAATATTAAGAGTGCCAGAGGGAGATGAAGCAATAATAACAATAGAGGCAACAGATGCTGATGAAGATGAACTAACATACTCAATAAATGATGAAAGATTCACACAAAACAACAATGTATTCACCTGGCAGACAACATACCAAGATGCAGGCGCATTTGATGTTGAAATCACAGTATCAGACGGCCAGGAAGAGGCAAAACAAACAATCAAAATAATAGTTGCAAACTTTAACCACGCCCCTGAAATAATCGATTATTCACCAAAACAAACCAAATACATACCCCACAACAAAGACTTTGAGTTCAGCATAACAGCATTTGATGCTGACAATGAAACCCTCATAATAGCATGGTATGTAAATGAAGAAATAAAAGGAACCGGAGAAAGCTTTACATTCAATGCAGAAGGAAAATTAAAAGAATTCAAGATAGAAGCAAAAGTGACAGACGGAAATGCAACAGCAAAACAAGAATTCAACATAGAATCAACAGACAGGCCAAAAACAGACAGCTTTGATGAAGAAACAACAGACTTATCAGAATATTCAGAAGAAGAGCTGGCAAGCATATCAGGATTCACACTGCAAAAAGGCAATGCAAAAATCAAGTTCCTGGAAGATGTTGATTTAAGCTATACAACAGACCTTGAAAACAATGTGCTGCTGGAAAACAGCAGGATAGCGCTAAACACGCCAGAACTGCCTGCACTAAACAAACCAGCAAGAATAACATTCTACAATGTGCACTTCACGCAAAACCCTGTAATATACTATTCAGAAGGATTTGCAGCAGATGCAGAAGATGTCTGCCCGCCAAGCATCTGTTATGACATAAAATATGAAAACAATGTGCTAAGCTTTACAGCAGCGCACTTCACAACATACATAATCAGAGAGACACCATTCAAGCAATACCACCTACAAGCACCTGAAAAAATAACACTAGATGCAGGAGAGACAGAAACAGACTTCACAATAAGAAACTCAGGACTGCTTGACATCAAAAACCTTGAAATAACCAGCATGTTCAATAAAGGCTCATTTGTGATGACACCAACAAGACTAGACCTTGAAAAAGGAGACACAGAGACAATAAAAATAGAGGGAACAGTGCAAAGGCCGTCAAAAGCAGGAAGAACAGAGATAGGAAGCATAACACTACAAAATAAAGACGTCTCTCAAACAATACCAGTATATCTTGAACTAGAAGAAAAACTAAACATAGGCAGGCTGGAAATTAATGTAGGAGACAAGACATACTCAAATGCAGAAGACAAAGACAAAATAAAAGCAAAACCAGGAAGCCACATAGAACTTGAATTCATGATTGAAAACAACATAGATGAAAAGATAACAATTGAAGATGTTGTAATCACAGCAGAAACAGATGATGATTATGATGAATCAGACTATTTTGACATAACAGCAGGCAATTACAAGACAAAAATACTGGAAATAGACCTTCCAAGAATGCTTGATGAAAACAGATATGACCTTGTAATAACAGTAGAGGGAGAGGATGAAAAAGGAACAGAATATGAAACAGAATGGACACTAAAACTAAAGATAGACAAGGAAAAACATGACACAAACATAGAAAACCTTGAGATAAGCCCAGCAGAACTAAAATGCGACAAAGAAACAAGAATAGCATTTGACTTAGTGAATTTCGGCACAACAGACGAAGAAAACCTCAAGATAGACATACAAAACAAGGAACTAGACATAGACATACAAGACTATGTAAACATTCAGGAAGCAAGCGACACAGAATTCAGGTACAGAATAATATTTGATGACTATCAAAAAGCAAAACAACATGCAATACCAGTAAACATCTATTATGATGACGGGCAATTAGCAGACTCAAAAGAATTAATGCTGAGTGTGCTGGCTTGCGGAGCAGCAACAACAACAGATAATCCAGAAACAATAATAAAAATACAGGCAACAACAAAACTAGACAACAGCAAGCCAGTGCTAAAAAACAAAGGAGATGATACTTTCACACTCACTGCAATGCTGCTGATACTGCTTGCATTATTATTAATACTTGCAGGACTATTATTCTTGAAAGCGGTTTATTAAGAACTACGCAGGCGGCATTGCAATAGCGCGCTACGTCTGATTCTTCAACTACTTATTCCTCAGATTTATCAGATATCGCTTAAGTAATTGAAGACTTCGCCAGGCGCTATTGCTATTCTACCTTATCACAGAATCATACTCTTCTTTTGTTATCTTGCCAGCCTTGTATAAATTTTCCACAGCAGCCACTAAAGCAGGGCCAATCTCACTATCAGAAAAACCCATTGCAACAGCCCATTCCTGTGCATGAGTAACTGCCAAGTCAAAGGTACGCTTTAATTTTTCCATATCACTCAATATAATACTCTGCATTTTAGCAGGCAAATCAATCTCAGCACGACGCTTTTTAAGGCGCCTTGCAGATTTCCAATCACGCCTCTTTTGAAAAACCCAATCCGTGATACTATCAATTATGCCCATAATAACAGACTTATTAAAATTAATATAAAAATGTTTCTATACTAGAACTCCTGCTTTACTTGATGTTCGCTATCTTAAGAATTCTTGATACTGATTCAAGCAATTCTTTTAACAAAACCATTAGAAGGGTATTAACTATATAAATACTGCTATTTTGGACGTCAAAAAATTACAATTTAGCCCCGTGGCAAACAAATATCGACGATAATTCAAGAAAGCTAATGACGCCTAATGACTAATTATTAGAGCGGTGTTAGAAGGGTGTTAAGAAAGAATGGAGACTCTGGACTATAAAAAGACAGTTAATATATGACGTAGCCATTAGGAGATAGAAATTAAGGAATAGAAATACTGTATTGAGTGTTGGTTTTTGGGCGGTGTGTTTAATTTATCGGAATTTTTTATTGAGATCAATATTAATGTCAAAAAAAGAAACATTTTTAAAGATGTGTGTTTATATTTTATTATGACCTATTTAATAGATAGATTTTTAATCAATGGAGAAGAAAGTTGGGCGATTCTGAAAACTATTCTGGGCCGCATTTTAGAAGAGATAAACGATCCTGAATTAGCAGCAGAATGTACATATTTTAGAAGTTTGCCGCATTCTAGAGAAAGAATTGCTGCTGAGGAAAAATTTATGAGTAAAATAAAAAAAATAAGAAGTCACTTAACAGAGTTTTATGTTCATTTCAAACCAGAGTATCAATCCGCTTCATTAGAACCTTTTTATAAAATTTTCGATATGCTTATTGATGTTAATGAATATAATTTTGACACTACAAAAACTAAAATAAATGATAGAATTGCTCAAATTTTTGAAGACTATGAAGGATAATAGATCTGACTTGTTTATTTAAAAAAATTCTCAAAACTTTTTTTAAGAACCACTACTATTCCATTGATTAGCCAAACCAACATTTAAATGAATTTATTCAGAATATTGCTATTTTTCCAGCACCCAGACATAAATAATATGAGGAAGTAGATATTGGGAGATAGAAAAAGAGTTTTTACTCGATTTGTAGTGGGATTTCTTTCACTTTCCCGATACTTGAAGGATTATATTTATATGCTGTTACTTGAGCTTTTTCTTGAGCCATAGTTTCGCCGACGCTTCCAAAGCAAGGATGGACAAATAGTGCGTATTCTATGCCTGCTTTTTGATGTAATGCTTCTACTACATCGCCGTCGTCGGTTTCTGCACTAGATACTTGAATAAATTGTCTTTTCTCTTCGAGCGTTTTTGGTTCTTTTTTAACTGACCAAAATGGATCACACCACCTGATTTTATTGCCAAACTTTACTGAATGCGAATGGACGGATAGTAAAACATATTTGTCTGGGTCTGCTTGGACTTGGTCCCAGTATTTTTTAGGGATATAATTTACAGAAGCATTATTTGTTTCATTTTCGCCAATCGCCGCATTTACTAATTTTATTCCTGCGGGTGTTATTTCTCCTAAAAGATATCCTGCATACTCATTATTACTATTGCTTGCTTCAATAAGAACATTATGCAGTTCCTCGTTGATTATAATTCGTTCTAACATTTTAGATTTCTGACCAATTAACTTGATTGCCTATGCCATTTAGGTAAGCATTATTTTTTATTTCTAGTATTGCTTGTTTTCTGTTGTGAGCAAATGTAGTACTATATGCTTCTTCTCTTATTTTATCTATGTCTGCTTCTGTGAATCGAATTATTGCTTTTTGTTCTGCCGGGTCTAGTTGCTTGAATTCTTTTGTTTTTTGGTATTCTAAAAATGCTTTTTTTAATGTATCAACTGCCTTATCAGTTTGCTTTCTAGTGCCAGTATAGTATTCAGCACGTTTGTCAGCGTATTGACGAACTTTATCCAACATAAATGGAGACCATGGCGCTTCGCATAGTTGTTCTACAAGAATTTGGAATTCTTCATCTAATTCATCTAATTTTTTATCCCTATTTACATACTTAGATTCTGAATCTTGAGTATTATATGTATTTAGATAAGAATCTAATCTGCCTATTTGCTCCATTGCTTTTGATTGTTTTTCTTCAACTTTTTGTTTCAGATTTTCTCTTCTCTTTTCAGACCAATTTGCTAAGTCAGTATTGTCAGAATGAATGGTTTTAGTACTGCAACCCGCATTGATTCTACGAATTTTATATATAAGTTCGCAATTGTCATCACAGCTTATATCAAACTCTATGCCTACTTCTCTTTGGCGATAAGGCATTTTTTTATCAGAATAAACTTTATATTCTACATCAGGAAAAGCAGGGCCTAAAAGTGCTGGCTTGTTTTTCCAAACTGTAGCATTAAACATTTTTTGCATTCTTTCCCTAGGCATTCTAGAAACTAGAAAATTAGAAGTTTCTATAGTTGTCCACTCTTTTTTTACTGTATGTTCTAATTCCATGGTTTAACATTAAGGATTAGCACTATTTAAAGCTTTCGATTGTTTACCACTATAAAGTGTCAAAATTAATCACTTCTCCATCACCCAAACATACTCATGATTTTCATTAAAAACTATCAAAGAAATTCCCTTATATAAGAACCTTTTATTCGGTATTTCCCTTTAGAAGTTTTTTCAATTATGCCTGATTTTACCAAGAACTTTGCCATAGAAGAATCAGGTATGTCAAAATCTTCCTTTTTTATAAAAGGCAATTGAGCTTTGAGCATTCCAGCAAAGCTCTGGAAGATATTCGACCATCCTTCTATAACCCAAAGTGTTGATTTTTTTAGTTTTTCAAAATCTTCTCCTAGAATACACACAGTATCTCCTTCTACTGTTGCTTCTTGAGGATTGTTTATTAAATACGCAGATATGTTATATAATAAAGTTAAAACTAGATATGGAACACCGTTAGTTGCAAAATATAAATAATCACTATCCACCTTAACACCAGTTCCCTTGCTAATCTTAGCAATCATTCCCCTAACCTCTGCATTAGTAAAGGGCTTAACAATAATGGGTTCTACATCATGAAATTCTGTAAGTATTGCGTGTATTTCAAAATGTTTTTTGCCAACAACTGCTAACCCTACAACAACCTTATGGTATTTTTTAGCTAGATTATTAAGCCATTCAAGATCGGCTTTTTCATAATTTCCGATTTCATCCATGATTATTGCTGCTTCAGGAAATTTATTCCTCCATTCTACCAGTGCAGCATCAAGTGATTCAAATTCTTTATCCAATAATTTTTCTATTTCATTTGTTAACTGTCCTTCATCCTCTGTTTTAGTAGTTATAAAAGCCATTAAAGAGCCAGGCAATGCGTCATGAACTGCACGCAATACGCTTGTTTTACCAGTTCTTTGCAGGCCTACCAATAGAACAGAATTATTTTGCGAAAGTAATGCAAGCACATCCTTAGTTTCTTGCGCGCGAACTTGAGTTTCAGAAACTATAAAAGGCATTGTTGAAGAAGGCAATTTATCTCGAAATGCAGTGAGTCTTGCCTTGATTTCTTCCGGATTCATTATAGATTTATTTTTTTAAATAGATATATAAATTTTTGTATTCTCAACAATCGCAAAAATAGAGCGTGTCATGCATATTCCTTTATTTCTGCAAAACCCAAACATACTCATTCTTCCAGAATAATTCTTATTTTCTCTATGAACTTACGTGCTATTTCCATTATTTCCTTGATTCTTCTTTCTGCATATACCTTACTTGGGCTGTACCTGCTTATTGAGCTTTCTTTTCTTGCATCTTCAAAATAATCAATGTATTCATCTTCAAATATTTTATGCGCCTGGTCTAATAATTCCAGGTCTTCTCTTTTTAGCTTATCAGGAATCAATAAGTGCCCTAAAGCTATCTGTGTTGCATAATGGTCATCTGTTTCATAGCCTTTAGTTAGAATAACTGCTTTTGCCAAATAAAGCATTGAATAATAGCAGATTATTATTGTCCAATAATTTTTAGCTGTCAGCTTTGATTTATTAACAAAATCAGCTAATTCAAAGCTGTCAACACCTTTCTTAATGAATTTATTAATTTTAAAAGATGCGCTGCTCTTTTTTATAAAGAACTTTTTCTTTTCTTTGGAATCAAGTAATTTTTCAAATTCCTTTTGGTAATAGGTTTTGTTAAATTCCATTTTTAAAAACAATATCCCAGAAATATTCCTCGCCATATAAAATAATATGTTTTTTGACTATTTCCTTTGCTAGATTATGTTCTTTTTCCTTAAGCATTGCTTTGAATTCTTTTTTTGCAAGGTAAATAGGGTTTATATCGACCTTAAACAAAAGCTCATATTTTGAGAATTTAATATTTTTAGAGCCGTCTTTATTTATTATACATATGTCCATATCGCTCTTTTTTCTCTGCTGTTCTTCTGCTCTTGAACCAAAAAGAACACAGGCATAATCTCCTTTAGGCAGTTCTTTCTTAAGAATGCTAATTTTAGGATTTTTTTCAATAAAAAAATCTGCCTGCTGTCTTTCAGCCAAAATTAAGTAATTCTTAGTTATAGAGTCTTCTAAATTCAAGGAACATAACTTAATATTTCCTTTTTTTACAATTTTAAAGATATTTTTATTTTTTTCAATAGTCCTATATGCAGTTGCATAAGGCACTTCAG
>Ga0180431_10008366_pt1 | contig 11873 bp, 9 predicted proteins | sample SS_ome_11_FD_132459 | JGI IMG/M metagenome (GOLD analysis project Ga0180431, IMG submission 132459) | Hypersaline lake sediment archaeal communities from the Salton Sea, California, USA - SS_1_MS_1 metaG | ecosystem: Environmental > Aquatic > Non-marine Saline and Alkaline > Hypersaline >...
TGGATAGCCCAATTGGTGGTTGTATCCTTGATCTATATTCTTTCGATCAATCAACCATTTATAAATGGGATCTACATAATACGAACAAGCGCTTGAAACAAAATGTTTTATATAAAGGGGGAGGTTATGATTACGCATAAGAGAAAAAGGGTGTTTTCATTGTGTTTTTTTCTTGCCGTGGTATGCACGACGGCCCTGGTTCTTCAAAATTGCGGTGACGGCAGAACATACGATCCGAAACCAGGGGACGTTTTGAGCATGACCGTTACGGACGACGACGAAACAACGTTATACACGCAGGAGTTCAAATTCTATGGTGTCACCAGTGACGGTGATGTGAGCGATCAGGACTGCTCAGGCTGCGACTATGTAACAACGATAATGCTTGATGAGGAAGAGGTGTCCTTCGTGAGCGGGAATCTGATGCGTGTTCAGGCTTTTGGCGAAGTGATGGGCCCCGGGGACATCGAAGCCTTTTTTCAATCGGAGTGGGACGAGTACATAAACGGCCTGGCGGACCTTGGTGCCAACGTTGACGATATGTCGGATTTATTGGAAAAGATCAACATAGACCATGACCTTTTTCTTCAGTTATACGAAGACTCCGCAATGACGCTTGGTGATTTCGTGACTTTGATGGAGTCGATGGCCGAAAAGCTCGATGCAGCGGATAATGATGACATCATGCAACTCGTTGACGTGCTTGTAGCCATGAATATGACCCTGGATGATTTTATCGATAACCTCCAGGAGGCGGGCTACACCCTGTCAGAGCTTATCGACCTGATGCACACGGAAGGGCTGGATTTCCACGAGTTCTACCATGAAATGGCCCAATACATCAACTCCACGGGTGATACGAGTATGTCCGATTTCCTGGCATCGCTGACACAAACCTCCCAGTATTTACCGGGCACCGCGGCCGGTCCCATGGATCTACGAAACGGCGAATCCGGAAGCGGCACGATCAGCCCCGGTGACATCGCCAAGCTCGCGGAAGCGGGAGTGAAAATCGCACAATTCGTCTGGGATATTATAAAGGATAACGAAGCCGTGGTTGATATCAGCGAGGCGTCCACCACATTATTGCGAACGGACGACCAGGATTTGTTCCACTATTATGGAGCCGTGGAGTCGGAGTCCTACAAGTACAAGATTTCCGTCCGCGACTCCCTCATAAAGAGCTGGGAGCTTGCCTATGCCGATTTCAGTATTGCTGGTTCCTATGGAGCGAAACATCAATCGGAGGGCGGCTGGTACGTGCCCAGCGTGTATGTGAAGTTTTACCGTGCGGGAGCGGACTGGCCCGTGTACATCAAGGGTTCTTCCATTGTTACTGACGGTACGAACGTGGGTACCATAGCCGATCCCATACCCGTAATTACCCTGCAGGCGAAGATCGAGTTCGGTTGGGTTTTCCAGAAAAAGGTAAAATACTTCAACTTCAGGATATCGGGTAAGGACGGTTTCAGCCAAACGGACTGAAACCGCCTTGAATAAAAAGGAGGTTTATTGTGTGCCAGTGCAAGCTGCATCTGATGGGCGTACTCATGTCCTGTCTGCTACCGTTTTCGGGATGGGTTACAATCGGCGATAGTGATACCGTACCGGCATGGACGACAACCGAAAGCCTCAATCATGCCCGTGACGCGCACACAGGCACTTTGCTTTCGGACGGCAGGGTGCTGGTCGTGGGTGGCTATGACGGCGAGGTCGTAGGCTCGGTGGAGGTTTACGATACCAAAGCCGGCGTCTGGGCATATACGAAGCCTCTTCTCACCGCCCGCAGTCATCACACCGCCACCCTGCTTCAGGACGGCAGGGTGTTGGTCGCAGGCGGTTATGGAACCGTCGATCACAACCTCGCCAGCGTGGAAATTTTCGACCCCACAACCGGGACCTGGACATACACGGCATCACTGGATGTGGGAACCTATGAACACACGGCCACGCTCCTCCGGGACGGTAGGGTTCTGGTTGCGGGCGGCAACAGCGCTGATGGTTACGTGGCCGACGCACGGATATTCGATCCGGAGAAGGAGACGTGGACCGCGACCGTTTCCATGGCCCACGCCCGAGGTTTTCACTGCGCCGTACTCCTGGAAAATGGTTCGGTTCTCGTGGCGGGCGGTCAGGACGACGGCTCAACCGTAGCCGGCGCGGAGCTCTACGATCCGAAATCGGGAAGATGGATCCCGGCCGGCTCCCTGGCGGAGGGCCGCTATTATTTCAGCGCAACGTTGCTGGGAAACGGCACGGTGCTGGCAGCGGGTGGCAAGCAGGGAGAAGATTATCTCGATAGTGCGGAGCTGTTCGATCCTGCCACGGGCGTCTGGAGCGTAACCGGCGCTTTGCGTGATACCCGCGGACTTCACTGCGCGAGCCGGCTGAAGGACGGGACCGTCATCGTTGTGAGCGGGGAATACAGCCGGGGTTACCGGGCCGAGGCGGAAATATACGATCCGGCAGCGGGGACCTGGAGTGTTACCGGACCGCTGCACGGGGTGCGCTCGGTTTTCTCCGCCAACCTGCTGCACGACGGAAGGCTGTTGGTAGCCGGCGGATACGATGGTATGGATGTTATCGCCGGCGTCGAGCTTTTTTGAGGTTCACGATACAGAAAGCGGCCCGGAACTACCGTTCCATATTGTAGAATAGTATTGATTGGAGGCAAATACAATGATGTATCGGAAATACATCCGCATTTCGGTTTTAGTTTTCATGGTGACGGCAGCCTGCCTGGTTTTGCTGGGGGCCGGCAAGGAAACGGGAAGCAGGGGAGCGGCGGCACAACCCGAAAGCCGGGAAAAAACCGAGCGGAGTGAGCGGAGTGAGCGAAGCGAGCAACGAGAAACCACGGATGAGTCCGAGTGGTACGACGGTCTGGTTTTCCAGGATACCAGCTTTTCCACCCAACTGGCGAGGGCCCTGGGATGGACGTGGGCGGGAAGCGCCGATATCGGCGAGGTGATAACGACCGCCTTGAAAATCAAAGACGGCGATATCTACTCGTGGTACGAGGAGTGGCTCGAACTGGCCAACCGGATGAACGAAATGGCGTCACAGTGGGAAAAGGCAGGAAACAACGTTTCCGCCGGCGAGGCGTACCTCAAGGCAACCACCTACTACCAGTCGGCCGGGTTCTATATGGTCGCGCCCGAAGACAGGGACAAGGCGCGGGATTGCCGCAAGAAAAGCCGGGAAAGCTTCAGGAATGCCATCAAGTTCTATCCGAATATCGTATACGTCGAAATTCCCTACGGCGACGACGTCCTTCCGGCCTACCTTGCCAAGTCCGAAAAGGCGTATACGAAGGCTCCGATACTGGTAATCAATACGGGCTTCGATGGGAGTGCCGAAGACAGCTTCGCCGGTGCGGGCTGGGCTGCGCTCAAGAGAGGCTATCACTGTCTCGTGTTCGAGGGACCCGGACAGGGCGAGATGTTCATGGAAAAGAAGCGCTACTTCCGCCCCGATTGGGAAGTTGTCGGTAAGGCGGTTCTGGACTACGTTGAGACCCTGCCGGATGTCGATCAAAACAAGATCGCCTACATGGGGATCAGTATGGGCGGATACCTGGCGCCCCGGGTGGCCGCCTTCGACGACCGGATCGATGCCTTGATAGCCAACTCAGGTCTCTACAAGCTGTACGAATCCGCCTATCGCATTTTCCCCGAGGAAGTCACCGGGCTGATAGACAGCGATCCCGATCAATTCAACGCCATGGTAGAGGAGGCGATGGAAGAGGACGTTTCACTCTATTGGCTGTTCCACAACGCCGTGTGGAGGTGGAATTCCAAGGACTATGCCGATTTCATGCGAGCCCAGAGGGACTACACCCTTGAACATGTGGCCACCCGGATCAGCTGTCCCACTCTGGTTACCGAAAGCGAGAGCGACTCCATGTTTTCCGGGCAGCCGGAGCAGTTGTACGAAGCCCTGCAGAGCCCGAAAGCATTCATCCTCTTTACACAGGAGGAAGCGGCCCAGGCGCACTGTCAGTTGGGAGGAAGCTCGATATCCGGTGAAAAGATCTTCAACTGGCTCGACGGTGTTCTGAAACCGACCCGGGACCGTGCATTCATGAAGTTTCATCACCTGGGTGTCATCGTCAGCGACATGGACGAAGCCGTGCAAGCCTTTGCGGACATTCTGTGTCTGGATCCCGACGACCCCCGTATCGACAGGTTCGAGGGAAAAGCCAACAAAACGGCCATGGTTCCCATCGGCAAGTACGAGGACTTCAACCAGTTCGAGCTGATGGAGCCCCTGTCTGAGTACTGGCTGGACAAGTGGATCAAGACCGAAAAGGGTGCGGGTTTTCTGCACATGGCTTTCCTGGTGGACAACTGGGATGCCAGGGTGAGCGCGCTGCGGGAAAAGGGATTCACCGTGCACGTCGAGGAGTACAACGATCCGTTCCCGGGGGTTTCGCTCCTGCGAGAAGCGTATGTTCTTCCCAAGGATGGATCCCCGGGGGTACTCATCGATCTCATGGACGCGGAAAGCTTCCCCGAATCTCTCGGAGGGTTGGTACCGTCAACGGACGGCGAAGAATGACAGGGGCGCGGCTACGAATTTTCAGAGGACCGCCTGATCCTGAGTAAAATCCTCGCCGCCGGCGACAGCGGTTCCGTTTCGGGTACATTTGTGTGGAAGAAAGTGAGTAAAGAGGGAATTTCAGGAGGGATATTTATACAACGCGACCGCCGGTTGAAGGTTTTTGCTTGACCATCCTTTTCCCCCAGGTAGGAAAAACCGCCAGATACGCTATAGTATTGTAATGCAGTTGATGGTGAATTTTAACAATATTGAAACGATTTAACGAAGATCCGGTTATACCGGGTAATACTCAGTGATATTTCCGCCTTCACGCAACTCCTTTGGCCTCAGTCAATAACGTATAACCCAGTTTATTAAAGCCCAAGTGGGTTCTCAAACCATGGGTCGCACGTTTATCCGTTGTACAAGGTGTCACTTACCGGACCCGGCGTTTGATGTAAACAGTTCTATATCGGTGTGAGGCAGGAAGAGGGCCTTCTGGAATTCCTCCACGTAATCGTCCGCGCCCATGAGGTCGTAATAGGTCGTCATCTTTCTGATTGCCATGATGTCGGAGTATGCTTCCTGGTAAAAGGCGGCGATTTTTGCTCCTCGAATCGACGTGTTGCCGACAAATTCGATTCTGTTCCGCGGTATGCTGGGTATGAGCCCGATGGAGATCGCGTTGTCGCAGTTGAGATAGTAACCGAAGGCTCCTGCCAGGTATATTCTATCCAAATCGGAAAAATTCAGGTCGAGTCTTTTGAGCAGTATTTTCATCGCGGAAAAAATGGCCGCTTTTGCCGTGATCACGTTCTCGATATCGGATTCGTTAATGAAAACCGGCCCGCTTCCTCCATCCTTGCCGTTTTCTGAGAGAACGAGGCTCTTGACGCCGTTTATTTCCCGAATGTTATCCGTATTCCTGATAAAGGCGCCCGAACGATTGATATATTTCTCCTCGAGGAGGACGCTTATCAGGTCTATGATGCCCGAGCCGCATATTCCCTTAGGCGGGAGGCCGTCTATGGTATCGAAACCGATGACGTTCTCATTGCTGTAAACCCGCTCGATGGCCCCGGGTTCCGCACGCATTCCGCAGGAAACGCTCGCTCCTTCGAGTGCGGGACCGGCTGAAGCCGATGCGGCCACGAGCCACTCCTTGTTTCCCACAACGATTTCACCGTTCGTTCCGATATCGACAAGGAGCGTTACCCCCTCCTTCTTGTAGAGCTCGGTCGCGAGTATGCCTGCGGTGATATCGCTTCCGACCCAGGCGCTGATTCCCGGAAGGGAATAGAGAAGCCCGCGGGGATTGATTTCGATGCCGACTTCCGCGGCCCTGAGCGGCGGCGGTTCCACGGAGGTCGCGACAAAGGGGTACCGGCGCATATTGTAGGTGGGGAGACCGAGAAGGAAATGGCCCATTGCCGGGTTGCCCGCACAAACAACTGCAGTGATGTTTTTCAGGTTTATAGAGTTCTCATCGGCGAGGGCTTCAATCAGCCTGTTGATGTCCCCGACAATGAGCTGCTGCATATCACTGCTGTTCCTCTTCTCAGCAGTGATCATCCTCCTCGTCACCTCCCGCCCGTATATGCCCTGCGAGTTGAAGCATGCCTTTGCACCCATGGTCTTTCGCGTATTCGCATTGACGAGATGTGCAACGACCGTCGTGGTTCCCATGTCCACAATGATGATGTAGTTGCGGTCGCTCGAATCTCCCCCCTCGACGTTCATGAGCTCTGCAATATCCCTCCTCATCCCGATTGTGACGGTGGCCTGGTAATTGTTTTTGCGGAGGATTTCAGGAAGGATCTTCATGATCTTGAGCCCCATCTGTATTGAGCAGAACCTGTTGTTTCTGCATATCGTTTCACAGAGCCGCTCATGATCCGCAGTATTATTTGCCAGCGTGGGCTCGTCGAGCTCGATGTATATCTTCTGTGTAAGGGGGGAAGGAGTATAATCATCCCGTGACACGGTTTCCTCGAAACTTCTGAACCGTTCGGCGTCCTTATCGGATTTGATCTTCTCTTTTGCGAGGGTTTCTTCCGGAATATCGACGATAAGGTCGCTCATGATTTTCGCCATACACGCGAGCACGTATCCTTTTGTAATCTCCTCCCGGGTCAGTTTTGCTGACACATCGCCCTTAACACTCCCTTCGACCACGACCATCTTGCAGCGGCCGCATATACCGTCTCCGCCGCAGAGATTATTGATGGTGATGTGGGCTTTTGAAACGGCATCGAGAAGGGTTGTTCCCTCTTCAACAACGACCGATTTCTTATGTGGAAAGAAAGTGACTGTATACTGTGCCATGTATATGTTCTCCACTCAGCAAGAGGTACAAGCACGCGGCAGGAGCATACTTAAAATATCGATTTCCGGGATATTCGACAAGCTTTATATAGAATGAGAGGCATCATTGAACAGGATCTGTCATTTTCTTCCTGAACCGGCGGCATCAGTCCCGGCCCGTGGATTAGAGGACAACCCACGGGCGACCCCTTGCATGACGTGTACTTACCTGTTCTCTCTGCTTCGAATCGGAAAACTTGTTTTCACTTCAAGAGCGATTCGATTCGCTCCAGGAGAATGGTGGGATCCACGGGTTTCTGGATAAAATCCTCCGATTCAAGCTGAAGCCCCATACTCTTTGCATATTTCGTATCTGAAAGATGCTGTCCTATTGCAGTCAGAACAAGGACCGGAATAGCGGCGGTTTTGGGGTCGTTTTTTATTTCACTGCATGCCTCAAAACCGTTTTTCACGGGCATCATCAGATCGAGTATAATGGCATCAGGTTTCTCGGATTGGGCCTTTTGTACCGCCTGCTCACCGTTGGACCCCGTTATAACGTCGTAAGACGCGGTTTCCAGAGCCGTTTTCAGCATCTCGATCATGTCCGGTTCGTCGTCAACAACCAGAATCCTCTTTTTCTCAGCCATTCTTTTTTCTCCTTGGTATATGGGGATGTGACAATTCACTCCGTTTTAAATAGTCGGTATACGTCAGCCTGATTCGATGCCTGCGTTCTCGAGAATATCGTCCGTCCCGGGTTGCGGCAGGGTGAATAAAAAGTTCACCCATTTTCCCTGTTCAGATTCAGCCCATATCTTACCGCTGTGAAGCTCGACGATTTCCCGTGTTATGAACAATCCGAGCCCCGTGCCCCTGGGGCGCATGCCACCGGATTCGAGACGGACGAATTTCTCGAAAACCGATTGAAGCTTGTCGGAAGACAATCCATTGCCTTCATTATTCACGTTGAAGATATACTCGCTCCCGTTTTTCCGGACGCCGCACCGTATGTTTCCATTCTCTCTTCCATACTTGCACGCGTTTGTAAGGAGATTGGTAAAGACGATGCGTATGAGGGTCGGATCGCCATGGACTTCAGCGGTATCGAACAGTTCGCGGTCGTCAACCTCGATGGTCATGTTTTTCTGCCTGAGGCGCTGATCCATGTCCCTTATTATGGGTTCCACGATATCATGATAGATACGGATTTTTTCAGGGTTGACTTCCAGCGCTCCGTTCTCGATCCTGGCGAGGTTGAGGTACATGCCGCTCATGGTGACGATTGAGTTCACATTCCTGAGCATGGCGGACACGGCGTCCTTCTGATGGGATTTCTCCAGCGAGCCTTCGGGACTCAACTGCATGAGCTTGAGGTATCCCTTGATAACGCCGACGGGCTGCATGAGCTCATGTGAGGCGAATCCCAGCAGCTCGAGATAACGGACATTGAGGTCCTTGAGCCTGTTGTTTGCGTCGTCCTTCTCGGCGAGCGTTCTGGCGAGTTCCTTCGACATCCGGCTGAACGAATCCGCGAGCTTTCCGATCTCGTCTCCCGTATGAGCGACCCGCTCGTGATTAAAATGACCGTCCGCCATCATCTCGCTTACATGCGCGAGCTTGACGATCGGCCTGCTGATCCTCCTGCCGAGTATGAGGGCTGCAACAAGGGCGACGCCGATACTGAGCAGAAAGGAGTAGAGGATCATCGATTTTACGACGCGTTTTTTCATGTCCGCATAGGGCTGTTCGAGCATACCCACGTAAAGGATGCCGATTGTATCACCGTTTATATTTTTTACAGGCTCGTAGGCGGTTACATACCAGTCATTCACAACAAACGCCCTGTCGAACCAGGCGGATTCGTTCTCAAGCACGTGGTCGTATACCGTTTCCGAGACCCGGGTCCCGATCGCCCGCATGCCTTCTCTGTTCCTCACATTGGTCGATATTCGAAGGTCCCACTGAAATATGGTTGCGGTTCCGATATCTTTGCCCCTGTACCGCTCGCCCTTGTACACGATCTCCTTGATCTGGTCGACGATATCGTAATTTCTGTTGATGAGCACACCACCGTAGAGAACGCCGATAATCCTGCCTTCCCTGTCCATTACGGGAGATGCGGCTTTGAGCATCATACCTGAAGTTTCGACCTGCACCCCGCGTTTCTTGGCCATGGATGTGGGTATGAACTCCATGAAGGCCCGTTCCTGGAGCCCCTCACCCTCGAGTATAAGCTGGTCCCGCGTTACGATATGTGTAGATGCAGCGGGTTTCCCGGTCAAGGCACGGCTTACGAGATCGTCGTTGGACTGGTCGTCCCCGATTGTGTAAGGAGCCGTTGTCCTGAGTATGACGACGCCGGACTCGTCCGTAAGCGTGAAAACGTCGAAATCGCTGGCCTTCCTGATTTTCTCGAGCTCTCTTCGCAGGAGGCTGAAGTCTTCCCCTAAAATACCGTCACGTATAAAGAACCTCGTGGACGTGAGCTGTACGATCGACTTGATGTTTTCAAGCTTGCTGTTGTACGCCATCCATGCAACCGACAGATCATGCTGGACCTTGTTCTGGGCTTGTTCTATGACGCTGTTTCCGATGAGGCGTATACCGACGATGGTGGAGATAAGGGTTCCCACGAGAACGACGATGAGGAAGCTGAGACCGATCTTGCTCCCTATGGAGAGCTGTATTCCTCGTTTATGCACGGACATCGTTTAGATTATAGTGGCTGTTCAAATGCCGGGATTTTATTCCCGGAGGCAGAACGATGCCGTGATCAAGTTAGTCATAGATGCTAAATAAGTAAAGGTTAAAAACAATTAAGCTTTTGTGAAGTTAAATTAATAATAGAGCATATTACAAATACCTGCGAGTTCGGGGAGTAAAGAAGGCATAAAATGAAGATCCGCAGTTGAAGGGAGGTAATGCCGTACGAAGCGGCGGAAAAAAAAGTCGAATTAAATCAAGGGCACGGACGATGAACGGGTCACGCCGTAAGATTTACCACGCGGGGATTTACGAGTTTTATGAAATCCTTGTAGGGCATGCGTATAAGCTCGGTATGAGAACCCGCGTTGAAAGCAATATCCTCATCCTCGGATAGCGACTTGTCGACATAGACATTCATGTCATAGAGGTTCCCGAAGGGCGGCATTGCGCCGAGATCGCATCCGGGGAAAAGGTCCTTGAATTCTTCCTCCTCGGCAATTTCAGCATGGGTCGCGCCGGAGGCCTTCTTGAGAAGGTCGATAGCAACCCTGTAGTTTGCCGGGAGAACGGCCATGGCAAATTTATCGTCTGTCTTGACGATAACGGTTTTTGCAATCTCTTTGCCGTGAATGTGAGTGGAAGCGGCGATCTCATGAGCCGTGTACGCGAGGGAATGTTTGATACTTACGTACTTGACCTTCCTGGCATCCAGAAACTTTTTCAGCTTTTCAACAGGCATTATATTATCCTCCTCCATAGTAATGACCCGAATCGTTGATCCGAAACAGAGAAGTAATAGGGATACCCTTCATTATTGCATTAATAGAGCAAAAAGCCAACCGATACATTTCATGTATCGAAACACCGCTGTTAATAGACGTGAAGCAATGATTGTGGACAAACTTATCAGGATATGATATAAGATTTTTTCGTAGTTCCGTTTTGGCGGTGTAATCCGTAAACAATTACCTGTCTAAATAAAGGGGGCGGGATGCGGGTTTTTTGTATTCGATGCGGCGGATGGGAAATCGATGTCAACAGGAAACTGGGAGTCCCTGTACGGTATGTATACACGTGCAGAAACTGCGGCTCCTCATTCTGTACCGAGGAGTGGGAGCTGTACCAGAAGGAAAACAGTGATGCGCTCATGGCAAAGAAGGCCGAGCTGGAACGGATGAAGGATCCCGGCAAGCTGTACGGTGTATGAAGACTATTGCTTCCCCGACCCCTTTTGATTATTGTTTGACAGGGGGTGGTTATGGAAGAGAGAGAAGAAAAGGTTATAGAGAGGGTCTTCGACGATGCTCTCGAGAAAGTGTGGGAGGAAGCCAGGATAAGGGACCTCATGACGCTCCTCCATATGTGGCAAAACGGTGCGCTCGGGGTTTTCACGAGCTTTGATGACTTTTACCGCAAATTCAACGGTTACGACGAGACGGTCAGAAATATGGAGAAAATGAAGTATTTCTCACTCGAGCATGCGGTTGTTAAAACGATCTGTGATTCATCGGAAGCGGACAGCTTCAAATCCTGTGATGAGACGGAGGCACCCTCCGTCTGACCGGCAGGCGTTAATCGGCCGTTCCGGTTTCCGTAATTGCCTCCGGGCTGCACACGGTCCAGCCCCCTGCCTGGACAGCTCCATACTCCGTAAACGGCGGTATCTCATCCTCACTGGTCTTTACTTTGAGGGCAAAATCATATATATTCGTATTCGTGAAAAAGCGTGTATCGTAATACGTAAAACGGGAGAACCGTTCCATGCAGAAAACCTTTGAGGACCTCAGGGGACTTCAAGCCATACTCATAAGGGAATTCGGGTTCGAGGAAGAGCTCGAGGAAATTCCGAGAGAGCTGAATGAGCTCAAGCGTTCTTTTCACAAGCTTGACCGTTCGATACAGGAAAAGGAGAGTACCGGTGAGCGCAACAGTACCCTCCTGGAGGAGCTGAAAAAGGAGAAGGAAGAGCTGCAGAGCGGTAAGGAAAAGTATGAGAGCCAGATAGAGCTTATCAAAACCCAGCGGGAATATGAAGCACTGACAAGTGAAATCGCCCAGATCAACGAGCGGCTTGAGATTATCGGTGCAGCGGAGTCTGAGGCGCTTCAGGAGCTCGAGAACATCGAGGGCGATCTCGAGGAACAGCGTACACTGCTTGGCGAGATGAAAAAAACCATTGCTGAAAAGGAAAAAGAGGTAAACAAGCTGCTTGCCGCCAAGAAGAAAGAGCTCGACGGATGCCTGAAAGAGAAAAAGAAAATAACGCATGAACTCGATGAAGAGCTCATATACAAGTTCGAGAAGATCGTACGGAACAA
>Ga0180431_10008367_pt1 | contig 11871 bp, 10 predicted proteins | sample SS_ome_11_FD_132459 | JGI IMG/M metagenome (GOLD analysis project Ga0180431, IMG submission 132459) | Hypersaline lake sediment archaeal communities from the Salton Sea, California, USA - SS_1_MS_1 metaG | ecosystem: Environmental > Aquatic > Non-marine Saline and Alkaline > Hypersaline >...
ACCACAGAGGCACAGAGAACACGGAGAGAAATTGAGATACTCGTTGATATTTTTGAGAAAACTGTGTTGAACAAGTAAATTTCTCAACCTCAATGTTAAATTCTCTGTGCTCTCCGTGTCTCCGTGGTGAAACTCTTGGGTTTTTCAGGGGAGTCATTTCACGGATACCACGGATTTCGCTCGAGGTTTTTTCTGGCTTGTGCCTGAAATCACGATTGGAAAGCACCTCGCAACGAGCAGCCGACCGCCGAAAACACAAAAACATCCGTGTGAATCCGTGTCCTGGAAAAAGTGTCCGGTAGTGAGATGCTACAAAAGTAGTTGAGGAACGTCAAACGTCAAATTGGGAGGTGGCGATGGGTAAGGGTGAACTTGAGGGACTATGGGCGCTGATCTTGGGGGCGTCGAGCGGGTTTGGCGCGGCTGCGGCGCGGGCGCTGGCCGGTGCGGGGATGAACGTTTTTGGCGTGCATTTGGATACAAAGGCGACGCTCCCTCGCGCCCGGCGGGTGGCGGCCGATATCGAGGCGCTGGGCCGCAGGGCGGTGTTCTTTAACGCCAACGCCGCCGCCGCGCGCAAGCGAGCGCGGGTGTTGGATGGGGTCGAGGGGGCGCTGGCCGACGATCCCGCTGAAGGCATCCACTTTTTGCTGCACTCACTCGCCTTTGGCAACCTGCTGCCCTTTATCGCTGAATCACCCGAGGAAGCGGTCGGCGAGCCGCAGATGGAGATGACGCTGCGGGTGATGGCCCACAGCTTGGTCTACTGGGTGCAAGATCTGGTACGGCGGGGCTTGCTCGTGCGCGGCAGCCGGGTCTATGCGCTATCCAGCGCGGGCGCGATCCGGGCGGCACCGATGTATGGAGCGGTCTCGGCGGCCAAAGCGGCGCTGGAGAGCCACGCCCGGCAACTGGCGCTGGAACTGGGGCCACGCGGCGTCGCCGTCAACTGTCTGCGGCCCGGCGTGGCCGAGACGCCCGCGCTGCGCGCCATCCCGGGCCACGAGCCTTACGTGGCCAAGGCGCTCGCGATCAACCCTGGCGGTCGCCTGACAAAGACCGAGGATGTGGCAAACGTGCTGGTGTCCCTGGCCGATCCGGCCATCACCTGGATCAGTGGGGCGGTCATACCGGTGGATGGGGGAGAGATTATCGTGGGTTGATTTGACAATCCCTCACTCCGTGATAGAATATACACACATCTTTGATACTGTCTCCTGTATGCGGATTGTGACGCCGAACCCTCTTTGACAAGTTGGCCTTTTTATGAGGTAGGCAAAGGTAAGACGATCTGATTCAAGTATTCGTCTAAACTCGGACGTGATCCCTGAACCCGGCATCACCCGCTCATTTGTCGAATGCAGGTGATGCTGGTTTTTGTGTGAGGAGGCGGTATCGTATGAGGAGTAATCTGAATTTATGGACGTAAATACTTTCACTGATCAAGATCTGTCCGAGCGAGATATGGCCGATCAGAGCCTGAGTAGGCAATCCCAGGTCGGTCAGGGTATGGGAGAGTACCTGGAAGATTACCAGTCTCCGAAACAAGGGGACATTTGCACCGGAGTCATCATAGAGGCCGACGAGGGCCGAGGGCTGATCGTGGACGTCGGTCTCAAGCGGGAGGGCCTGGTACCTGCCGGAGACCTGGAGCGCTTGGACGAGGAAACTCGCGCCCATGCCCAAGTAGGCGTTGAGGTTTCGGTGTTCGTGCTTCGGCCTGTGGGGAGAGACGGGTATCCCATTTTGTCCATTCACCAGGCGCTGCTATCCAAGGACTGGGTCAGGGCCGAGGAGATGATGGAAAGCGGTGAGCTTTACGAGGGCGAGATCTCTAGCTACAATCGTGGCGGGGTAATCGTAAAGTTTGGCAAGATTCGCGGTTTTGTCCCCGCTTCCCAAATCGCGGATTTGCCCAGGCGTATGTCGCAGGAGGATCGTCGCCAGCGGCTGGCAGATATGATTGGGCAAAAGATCGGCCTGCGGATCATCGAGGTGGATCGTCGTCGTCGTCGTCTGATTTTCTCTCAGCGGCGAGCGTTGCGTGCCTGGCAAGAGCAGCAGCGTGAACGGGTTATGAACGAGTTAACCGAGGGTGAAGTGCAACACGGGAAGGTCACCAGCCTCACCGATTTCGGCGCTTTTGTAGACCTGGGTGGGGCTGACGGCCTGATCCATGTTTCCGAGCTGGCTTGGGGCCGAGTAGACAACCCGCGCCAGGTTTTGAGCGTCGGTGACGCAGTGGACGTTTATGTGCTCGACGTTGATCGGAAACGGAAGCGGATCGCGCTTAGCCTCAAAAGGCTTCAACCCGATCCCTGGACCTTGGTACACGACCATTATCACGAGGATCAGTTAGTTGAAGGTCGGGTCACCCGTGTGCTGGATTTTGGCGCTTTTGTCGAGTTGGATCTAGGGATAGAGGGGTTGCTTCACGCCAGCGAGATGATCGGCACGCCGGAGCTTGGCCCTTCGGACATTGTTCACGCCGGTGATACTCTGCTGTTGAAAATAATCCGCATAGAGAGCGACAGGAGGCGACTGGGACTGAGTTCCAAGCAGGTAAGTCGGGATGAGTGGGAGCGTTGGGTAGCAGAACAACAGGCCGCCCAGGAAGAGGCAGTGGAGCCCGAGGTGGTATCTGTCGAGCCGGCCGAGGAGAAAGCGGCGGCGGAGCCTGAGCCTGAGGAGGCGGCCGTCGAGCCGGCCGAGGAGAAAGCAGCGGTGGAGCCTGAGCCTGAGGAGGCGGCCGTCGAGCCGGCCGAGGAGAAAGCGGCGGCGGAGCCTGTGCCTGAGGAGGCGACCGTCGAGCCGGCCGAGGAGAAAGCAGCGGTGGAGCCTGAGCCTGAGGAGGCGGCCGTCGAGCCGGCCGAGGAGAAAGCGGCGGTGGAGCCTGAGCCTGAGGAGGCGGCCGTCGAGCCGGCCGAGGAGGAAGCGGCGGCGGAGCCTGAGCCTGAGCCTGAGGAGGCAGTTATTGAGCCGGTCGAGAGGGGAGAAGTGGCGAGGCCGGAGTGAGGCTGCTCCAAAAATAGCTGGGGTACAAGACGGCATCTTGTTCCACGCCCGGCATGGAAATCACGGCTGCATTCTGACACGTGGCCAGGGAGAGGTGACCGGATGAGCAAAAAGAAGGAAGACAAAATAGAGATGGAGGGCACTGTCATCGAGGCACTGCCGGCCACCCAGTTCCGCGTGCGGCTCGATAACGGCCACGAGATACTGGCCTACCTTTCTGGCAAAATGCGCAGGTATTACATCCGTATCTTGCTGGGAGACCGCGTGCGTGTGGAACTTTCCCCCTACGATCTGACGCGCGGTCGGATTGTGTACCGCTACAAGAAGAGCTTTCAGTCAGACAAGTGATCCCGCCTTGCCACCAGGCATACCCAATCTTTTGTTTTGTATTGTTCTGTTAGAGCCAGCCCAACACTTTTTAAGGCGGCAACTACTTCCGGTTCCTGCTCGGCGATGATGCCGGCAGCGATCAGTGTGCCCCCAGGACATACCTTTTTTGCGAGACCTAGTTGCGCCATCTCTACGATTACTTTCGCCAGGATGTTGACCACCACCAGGTCATAGCTCTCCGGCGCATCTGCGAGTGATCCCCCCACCACGTTTACGGTCTCTGCTACTCCATTGGCTCTCACGTTGGCCCGCGCCGTCTCGACTGCTGCAGAATCATTGTCCACCGCGAGCACGCGCCCGGCGCCCAATTTGGCTGCTGTGATCGCCAGGATGCCCGAGCCGGTACCCATATCAAGTACCTGCGCCCCCGGGCGTATTAATTCCTCCAGCGCCGCCAGGCACATCTGAGTCGTGGGATGCAGGCCGGTGCCAAAGGCCATTCCCGGGTCTAACTGGATCACGACTTCTTTGGAAGTGGGGGTATATTCGAGCCAGGATGGCCGGATGACGGTGCGCTGGCCTATGTGCAGGACTTGGAGCTGTTTCTTCCACGCTTCTGCCCAGTCCGCCTCGGCGACGGGCCGGAAGGTGGGAGTGGGGACGGTTTGGATTTGCCCCAGGTGCCAGAGCGCTTCTTCGACGCTCCGCCTGTTGGCCCGCAGTTGATCGTCGGCGGGCAGGTAGGCTCTCACGATTACCGGCCCGGCGTTCCAACCGTCGGGGCCGGCTTCGATGACCACCCCGCGAGGGGCGTAGCGCGAGAGCGCCTCGGCCACTGCCTCTGCGGTCTCGTTTTTCACTGTGACGTTGACTTCAAGCCATTCCATGTAGTTACAGTCCGAACAGCTCTCGTAGTTCATCTATAAAGCCGTGTTTCTCTTGCCAGACGGATTCTGGGGCCAATGTTTCACCTAGTTCCTGGAAGAGACGTTTTTGTTCGCGAGTTAATTTATCCGGTATAGCGACTCTCACGACCACTAATTCGTTGCCTCGGCCGTTTCGTCGTAGGTGGGGCACTCCTTTGTTACGTAGCCGCAGCACGGTGCCGCTTTGGGTGCCGGGCGGGATGGAGATTTCCTCGTCTCCTTCCAGGGTGGGCACTTTTACGTCTGCTCCCAAGGCGGCCTGGGCCACGTTGATTTGCATTTCGACCAGGATGTCGTCGCCGCGCCGTTGGAAGATGGAGTGTGGCTCTACATCCAGGACGACGTAGAGGTTGCCGGGGGGGCCGCCTCGCTCGCCCATTTCCCCCTCGCCCGCCAGCCGGATCTGGGTGCCATGATCCACGCCGGGCGGGATGTTGACGGAGAGTTTGCGGCTGGTGTAGATGCGCTTGTCGCCGCCGCATTGGGAACAGGGGATAGGGGTGGTTTCCCCCTCGCCCTGGCAGGTGGGGCAGGTGGTGACGTTGACGAAGGAGCCGAGGATGGAACGCTGCACGTGGCGCACTTGTCCGCTGCCGTTACATTCCGAGCAGCGAACCGGCGACGTTCCCGGTTCGGCTCCGCTACCCTGGCACATCGGGCAGACCTCGTGGCGCGTGACCTCGATCTCTTTTTCGCATCCAAAGACCGCTTCCTCGAAGGACAGGCGCAAATCGTAACGCAGGTCGGCGCCGCGCCGTGGCCCCCGGCGGGTGGAAGTGCGGAAGCCGAACCCACTTCCGAAAACTTGCTCAAAGATCTCGAATGGGTCGCGGAAGCCAAAGTCAAAGTTCCCCATACCACCGAGTCCGGCGTGACCGAAGCGGTCGTAAGCGGCTCGCTTCTCAGAGTCCGAGAGTACCTCGTAGGCTTCGTTGATCTCTTTAAAGTGCGTCTCGGCATCGGGCGCGTCACTTACGTCGGGGTGGTACTGGCGCGCAAGTTTCCGATAGACTTTTTTTATTTCTTCCTGAGGCGCCGAACGGTCTACCCCCAGCACCTCGTAGTAGTCGCGTCTGTCTGCCATTTCTTAAAAGATGCAGGAAGCAAGAGACAAAATTCCTGCCTCTTGCATCCTGCCTCCTGCTACGCTTCGCTGAACTCGCCCTCGATGACGTCTTCGTCGTCGGCCGGCGGCTCGCCCTCTGGCGGCGGGGGGGTGGCCGGGCCGGCCGCCTCGTACATCGTAGCGCCCACTTTCTGTATCATCTGGCCCAGTTCTTCTGTGCGCTGGCGGATGGTGTTGGTGTCGCCGCTTTCCATCGCCGTCCTGAGCGCCGCGATCTTGGCTTCCGCCTCGGAACGCAGATTGGCAGGCACTTTGTCCTTTTGCTCCTGCAGGAACTTTTCGGCGGCGTGGATAGTGTTGTCGGCGTTGTTACGCGTCTCTATTTCTTCTTTTTTCTTCTGATCCTGCTCGCGGTATTGTTCGGCTTCCCGGATCATGCGCTCGGTTTCTTCTTCAGAAAGCCCGCTGGAGGGGACGATCTGCATCGTCTGTGCGCGGCCGGTGGCTTTGTCTTGAGCAGAGACGTTGAGGATGCCGTTGGCGTCAATGTCAAAGGTGACTTCGATCTGCGGGATGCCCCGCGGCGCAGGCGGGATGCCATCCAGGATGAACTTGCCCAGGCTTTTGTTGTTGGCCGCCATGGGGCGCTCTCCCTGTACGACGTGAATCTCCACCTGTGTTTGCCCGTCGGCGGCGGTGGAAAAGATCTGGCTCTTTTTGGTGGGGATGGTGGTGTTCCGCTCAATGAGTTGGGTCGCCACGCCGCCCAACGTCTCGATGCTCAGCGTCAGCGGCGTCACGTCGAGCAACAGCACGTCTTTGACCTCGCCGCCCAACACACCGCCCTGGATCGAGGCGCCCAGTCCCACTACCTCGTCAGGGTTCACGCCCTTGTGGGGTTCCTTGCCAAAGAAACCGGCCACTTGCTCCCGGATGGCCGGCATACGGGTCATGCCGCCCACCAGGATGACCTCGTCAATTTCGGCTGGGTTCAGTTTGGCATCGGCCAGCGCTTTTTTGCACGGTTCGATGGTGCGCTCGATCAGGCTCTCGGTCAGTTGTTCCAGCTTGGCCCGCGTGAGCTTCATCTGCAGGTGTTTGGGGCCGGAGGCATCGGCGGTGATGAAGGGCAGGTTGATCTCTGTTTCCATAACGGTGCTCAACTCGACCTTGGCCTTTTCGCACGCTTCCTTCAACCGCTGGAGGGCCTGGCGGTCTTGGCGCAGATCAATGCCTTGCTCCCGCCTGAATTCGTCGGCTACCCAGTCAATGACGCACTGGTCCCAATCGTCGCCTCCCAGGAAGGTATCGCCGTTGGTCGAGCGCACCTCAAAGACGCCATCCCCCACGTCGAGGATAGAGATATCGAAGGTGCCGCCGCCCAGGTCAAAGACGGCGATGGTCTCATCCGCCTTCTTGTCGAGGCCGTAGGCCAGCGACGAGGCGGTCGGCTCGTTGATGATGCGCAATACCTCCAGCCCGGCGATTCGACCGGCGTCTTTGGTCGCCTGGCGCTGGCTGTCGTTAAAGTAGGCGGGAACGGTGATGACCGCTTGGGTGACTTTTTCGCCCAGGTACTGTTCGGCGTCGGCCTTGATCTTTTGCAGGATCATGGCCGAGACTTCGGGCGGGCTGTATTCTTTATCTCCCATAAAGACGCGCACGTCCCCGTTGGGAGCTTGTGTCACTTTGTAGGGGACGATGTCCAGTGCCTTCTGCACCTCTGGATCATTGAACTTGCGGCCCATGAAGCGTTTGATCGAGAAGATGGTATTCTCAGGATTGACGACGGCCTGGCGCTTGGCTACCTGCCCGACCATTCGCTCTTTCGTCTTGGGATTTATGGCTACGACCGAAGGGAACAACCGTCCCCCCTCGGCGCTGGGGATGACGGTAGGCTCGCCGCCCAACATCACCGAGCAGACTGAATTGGTCGTACCCAGATCAATACCTATGATTTTGCCCATTGCAATTACTCCTTGTCCTTATCTGTGTCGCTGTCTTTTTCTTCTTTCTCGGGTTGAGCGGGCGCTTTGGCTACTCGCACCATCGCGGGCCGTAGCACTCGTTCTCCGAGGGCGTATCCTTTTTGTATCTCGCCGATGATCTGGCCTTCTTCGTAGCCGGCAACCTCTTCGTGAGTCACCGCTTCGTGATAGCGAGGGTCAAACGCTTGCCCAGCGCTTTCGATAGGCGTCACCCCTTCTGACTCAAGAATGTTGTCCAGTTTGTTTTTTATCAACTTGATGCCCTCGCACCAGGTCAATTGGCTGAAATTAGCGGTCATGGTAGAGAGCGCGCGCTCAAAGTCGTCCACGACGGGCAGTAGCTTGAGCAGCACCCCGGCGCTCGCTAGAGCCATCATCTGCGCCCGTTCCGTCTCCTGTCGCTTCTTATAGTTTGAAAACTCTGCCTGGGTGCGCTGCCAGCCTTCGAGGTACTCGGCTGCCTGGGCTTTGGCTTGCTCCAGTTCGTCTTGCTCTTCTTCTGGCTCTTCCTCGGCTCGTTTGGCAGCCTCGGCGAGTGCTTCGATCTCTTCCACAGTCTCGGTATCGTTCTTTTTCTCTTTTTCCTCTGTCACGTTGATCTCCTTAAAGCTACATCATTTAACTCATCGCTCATTTTGCTCTATTCCGCGTATATGTCGTACACCAGGTCAGATAGCAACCCGGCGACGAAGCGTACACCCGAGATGGCGCGGCCGTATAACATGCGGGTGGGGCCAACGACGCCCAGCGCCCCGGTGACAAAGCCAGTCACGCCGTAGCGCGCCAGTACCAGGCTGCAGGCCCGGAGCTCGTCCCACCGTCCCTCACCGCCGATTAGTACTCGCACGCTGCCGGTTTCTGGGCTGAGGGCGTCGGCCAGTACGGCTTCGAGGAAACTGTGTTCTTCCATGACGCGCACCAGCCCCTGGGCCCGGTCTCCCTCGGCGAATTCAGGCTCTTGCAAAACCTCGCTCAATCCGTCACGGTAGACGGTCCCGGCCGTAGATGTGGCGGTGTGTTGCATAATGTCTAGCACGAGGCCGGCCACGTTAGCCTCGAATGAGGGTAGCTGGTCAACGCGAGTCTTTATCTCGGCGGTCGTCAGGCCGCTGCAAAGTTGATTGAGCCGGTCGCTGGCTTCGTTGAGGGCTTTTTGGTCGAGAGGTTCGGGCAGGTTCAGCATTTGCTGTTTTACCAGCCCTCCGTGCAGGACGAGCACGAGCAGCACCGATCGTCCTTGGGTAGAGATGAGTTGCAGGTGTTTGTAACGTGCCTGGGCAGCTCGTGGCGCGGTGACCAGGGCGGCCCCGCTGGTGGTACGAGCCAGCACGGAAGCCGCTAGCGGCATCCATTGTTCAAAGTCCGGGCGCACCTGGTGGAACTGGTGAGCGATAGTGCGCTGTTCTTGCAGCGGCAACTCGGCTTCCCCCAGCAGCCGTTCGACAAAGTGGTTGTACCCCTTGTGCGTGGGAACGCGCCCGGCGGAGGTGTGAGGATGGGTGAGGTAGCCCAGTTCCTCCAGTAGAGCCAGTTCGTTGCGCACGGTGGCTGTGCTGACCTGGATCCCATAATGTTCGACCAGTGCGCGAGAACTGACCGGAGAGGCGCTCTTGACGTACTCTCTCACGACCAGCCCTAGAATTGTGCGTTGGCGTGGTGTTAGTTTGTCCATATCTCATCCGTGTTCGTTTTAGCACTCTCAATGCCAGAGTGCTAAAACTGGATTTTCCAATGATACCACAGGCGGCATAATCTGTCAAACCGCTGTTCGAAAAGGGCTTGACGGGAGACGATTAACCTGCTAAGATTCTCGCCAGGGAGGTGTAGCGCGGTGGAACCGCAAATGAACAAGATGAATCAAGTCGCTGCTATCGTTCTGGCTGCGGGCGGATCTGCCCGCTTTGGTCAACCTAAGCAATTGCTGGATTGGGGAGGCAAGCCGCTCCTGGCCCACGTCACCGACGTGGCGCTGGCGGCCGGACTCGATCCGGTGATCGTCGTGCTCGGCTGCCGGGCGCAGGAGGCGCGCGAGGTGCTGGGCGCGCGGCCTGTGCGGGCCGTGGTGAACTGGCGCTGGGAGGCGGGATTGAGCAGCTCCGTGCAGGTGGGACTGGCATCCCTTCCGCCGCAGGTCGAAGCGGCGATCTTTTTGCAATGCGACCAGCCGTTGGTCACTCCCGAATTGCTACGCTCGCTGGCGACTCGCTTCGAGGAGACGGCCCGGCCCATCGTTCACCCCACGCACGCCGGCAAGCGCGGCACGCCGGTGTTGTTGGCCCGCTCTCTCTTTTCCGAACTGGCCGGGGTCGGCGGCGACGAGGGGGGCCGCTCCATCATCGCTCGCCACCCCGACGCGATCGCCACCGTCGAGGTAACTGGCCCCGACACGTTATCCGACGTGGATACCCCGCAAGATTATCAGCGCCTGCTCGCCGCCCGCCATTCGCCATTCGCCATTCGCAATTTGCACCACCTCATCGTGGATATGGACGGCGTCCTGTGGCGCGGGGACGAGCCGCTGCCGGGCTTGTGCGAGTTCTTTAACTTCTTGCAGCGGAAGGGCGTTGGTTTTATCCTGGCTACCAACAACTCTAGCCAGACGCCGGAGCAATACGTGGCTAAACTGGCTCGCTTTGGCGTCGAGGTGGCGGTCGAGCATATACTGACTTCGGCCCAGGCCACCGCCGCGTACCTGGCCGACCAGTCCCCGCCGGGAGCCCGCGTATATGCCATCGGCGGCGAGGGGCTGCAGCGCGCGTTGGAGCAGTGCGGCTTTGTGTTGGCCGACGAGGACGCCGCCTACGCCGTCGTTGGTTGGGATCGGCAACTCACGTGGGACAAGTTGGCGACAGCAGCCCTCCTCATCCACGAAGGGGCCGAGTTCGTCGGCACCAACCCGGACAGGAATTACCCCACCGCGCGCGGCCCTGTGCCGGGCAATGGCGCGCAGTTGGCGCTGTTGGAGGCCACTACCGGCGTCGCTCCGGTCGTCATTGGCAAGCCGGAGGCGTGGATGTACGAGGAGGCGCTGCGGCGGATGGGGGCGCGCCCCGAATCCACCGCCATGCTCGGCGACCGGTTGGATACCGACATCGCCGGAGCCGCGCGGATTGGGCTGTCCACGCTGCTCGTCCTTTCAGGCATCGCAACCGAGGCTGACCTGACCGCTTCGCTACTAAAGCCGGACCTGGTGTGCGCGGATATTGGCGAGTTGGTGCGGCTGTGGGAGCGGGCGCTGTTAGATGGGTAAGCTGTTTATCGAGATGATACGCGGTGCGTGTGACTTGCCAGCGCTTCACCGAGATGCTACAATCCAGGTATGCCATCCTTTGTCTGTCTCTACGACCTCGACTTTGCCTCCCTCCAATCCCTCCTGGCGGGGTGGGGCGAGCCGGCCTACCGCGCTCGCCAGCTCTGGGAGTGGCTCTACGTCCATCTGGCGACTGATTTCGAGCACATGACCAATCTGCCCCGGTCGCTGCGCGCGCAACTGGCGTCCGAGGCGACCATCGGCGCGTTGGAGGTGGTGGATACGGCGCAGTCCTCTGATGGAGAGACGCGCAAGCACCTGCTTCGGCTGGCGGACGGCGAGACGGTCGAGGCGGTGCTGATGCGCTACGAGCGCCGCCGCACCGCCTGTATCTCCACCCAGGTAGGTTGCGCCGTGGGCTGTGTCTTTTGCGCCACCGGTCAGGCTGGTTTGCGGCGCGACCTCACCCCTGGCGAGATCGTGGCCCAGGCTCTTCACTTTGCGCGCCAGTTGCGGGCTGCGGGTGACCGGCTGACCAACGTGGTGTTGATGGGGATGGGCGAGCCGTTGCTCAACTACACGTCATCCCTGGCCGCCGTTCACCGCCTGATCCACCCCCAGGGCTTTAACCTGGGCCAGCGGCACATCACACTCTCCACCGTGGGGATCGCGCCGGGCATCGCCAGATTGGCCGAGCAAGATCTGCAGATCACGCTCGCCGTCTCGCTCCACGCCGCCACCGACGCGCTGCGCGACCGGCTCGTTCCCATCAACCGCCGCTACGGGCTGGACGCGCTCTTCGAGGCCTGCCACGGATACGTCGAGCGCACCGGGCGGCGGGTCAGTTTCGAGTGGGCGTTGATCGAGGGAGTGAACGATACGCCGGAGCAGGCCCAGGCGCTGGCCGCCCGCCTCGTGGGAATGCTGGCCCACGTCAACCTCATCCCGCTCAACCCCATCCGCGAGTACGATGGACATCCATCCTCCCGCTTGGCGATTGACGCTTTCACCGCCGTTCTGGCGCGCCACCGCATACCGTACACCGTTCGGGTGCGGCGCGGGGTCGAGATCCAGGCTGCCTGCGGGCAGTTGCGCCAGCGTGGCTCTCCTGCGGATTGTTCGTTTTAGAAATACGTGCTACAATACGTTTTAGCGTCCGTTAGAGTGTGTGAGGAGCTCATGGCCTAACACTTTTAACATTCGCTCATTTTTTGCCCTGAAACTGTTCAGGTGAAATGGTTGATACTGGTTCAGGGTCTGGCGCAGGGTCCAAGTAGAACATTGTGGGTAGGGGTG
>Ga0180431_10008368_pt1 | contig 11871 bp, 12 predicted proteins | sample SS_ome_11_FD_132459 | JGI IMG/M metagenome (GOLD analysis project Ga0180431, IMG submission 132459) | Hypersaline lake sediment archaeal communities from the Salton Sea, California, USA - SS_1_MS_1 metaG | ecosystem: Environmental > Aquatic > Non-marine Saline and Alkaline > Hypersaline >...
CGTCACCTGGAGCTGCCCGGCACCTTCTACGGCATCCAGACGCCGGCTCTGGTCACCGGCCAAGCGCCGCTGGCCTCGATCGAAGAGCCAGCCCGCGGCTACGTCGACGCAGTCCGCCGGCTTCGTCGCGCGGGTCCCTACCATCTCGGCGGCTGGTCGATGGGCGGGATCGTCGCCTATGAGATGGCCCGTCAGCTTTGCGACGCGGGTGAAGAGATCGCCTTCCTGGCCCTGCTCGACGCCGGAACCGGACCTCGGAGGACGAGGCGCAGTTCTCCGAAGCGATCCGGCAGCTCGCGGAGCTCTACCGCTTTGCCGAGCAGATCGAAACCAAGGAAGAAGTGGCCCACCTGTGGCAGAAGCTCCGGGACCTCAGGCTCCTCCCCCCGGACGTCGAGCTCCCCGACGACATCGAGCCGGGCGCGGTTGGTGAAGGGAGCACCTCCGCGATCCGAGACCGTGCTTGACTCAGCATCCATAAGGCACTAAACTGGCATCAGATTAGCATCAATCACGCACAGAAGGACGGAACCATGCCACGAATGACCATCGAATTCCCGGAAGAAGGCGACAAGATCCTCCGCAAGCTGGCAAAGGACGAGCATACGACCAAACGCGAGGTGATCCGCCGCGCTCTCGCGCTCTACCACTATCTCCACGAGGAGGGGGTGAGGATGGGAAGCGGGCGTCGGCTGTCGATTACCGACAGTGACAATCGTGTGCTCAAGGACGTTCTCTTCTGAGGAGGGAGTACGTTCCTATGCCGAAAGCGCATTCCCCCAATCCGCGGGCAAGGGAGAGCGAGTTGAGGGCAACGGCTCGCCGGGTCGGCGTGGACGACAACTTCTTCGAAGTGGGGGGCATTCCCTCCTGGTCATTCGGCTTCTGGCCCGGCGGACCAGGTACTTGGTGGCGAAGTCGTGCGTCTCGAATTTCTCTTTCCGGCGCCTGGCCATACACTCCCTGGTGCGATCCAACCAATGGCCTTCGAGGGGCACGCCGTCGACCAGGGCGCGAGCGGCATGCACTCCCGGCCACTCCAGGGGGCTCTCGACAAGACCTTCCTTCGCGCCGACTCCCGGGTGCGATCGGACCAGTAGCCCTCGAGCGGCTTGCCGTCGACCAAGGCGCGGGCATGCACCCCCGGCCATTCCAACGGACTGCATGGAGATCAGCGGCGAGATCCGTGATGGTGCCCCCTTCACATGGGCCGGTGCCGTTTTTTTCCCCGGATCCGCTCCCCTTGAGCCAGCCGACTTGTCCCATACCCGCGCCATAACCTTCTGGGGGCGCGGGGACGACAGAAGCTATCGGGTGATCCTATTCTCCAAAAGCCTGGGGATGGTTCCTATCATCCAACATTTCGACGCGCTACCGGTATGGACCCAGTTCTATTTTCCGCTTAAGAGCTTCAGCGGAATGAACGGTCACGACCTCACCGGCGTCCTATTCTCCGGTGGACCCGAACGGGGACCTTTCCGGTTCTGGATCGACAACGTGCGATTCCAGTGAGCTCGCAGCACTGGCCTGTGATTTATGCAAACAATACCAGCTTCTCAAGGGGTGCTCCCGGCGCCGGTGACGTCGCCTACCTGGCCTTCACCTCCGGCTCCACGGTCGTGCCCAAGGGCATCATCATCGTCCCTCGTTCGCTCAGTCACTTCCTCCCGTGGCAGTGCGAGCGATTCGGCCTCCCCGCCGCCGACCCTGCTCGACGTCGGTCCCGTCTCGCTGAACCGGACTCCGGAGGGCGAGGCTCGGTTCTCCGAAGCGATCGGGGCGGACCGGCGATAGGCCGGTCCTGCCTGAGTTAACCGGCCGCTCTTCTTGCCGCGAGACGGCGCCGCACCTCCTCGGTAGAGATGCCATCGCCCGCCGGGCGCGGGCGGTCGCCGGGGTGCTGCTGGCTGCGTCGGTGCAGCGCCAGCACGGTTTCGAGGGACCGCTCTGCCCGGGCAGGGCGGCAGTCAGCAAGTACATCAAAGCCAAAAAACCCTCCGCTGGCGAGATCGAGTCCGGAGGACGACATGAGATAGCCTGGGGTGAGCGAAGCGAGCTGCGGAGGCTACCCCGGCAGGGGTTACCCACAATAGCCCGGGGTCAAGCGACGCGCCACGGTGGCGCCCGTCGACCACGAACCGTGCTCCGCGTCGCGCCACCCCGGACGGCCCGCGCAGCGCGATCTCCTCCAAGCCCGACCATCTTTCCGGAAGCCGGGGGAGGGGTGGGGGTGAGGTTTCGGCGAGGGGATGCGGGAGACCGGTTGCGCCATAGGCCGAACGTCGCCTGGAAGTAGGTGGCGCACGGTCGCCCCCTCTCCCGGCCCGGGTTGATGGCCTGTCTCGGACAAGGAACGCGTCATCTTTTTTCCACGCACGCCGCGGACTGCGTCCGCGGGGGCGGGCGAGACGCCCGCGCTCCCAGCGCCAGCGCCACCTTGCCCCCGAAGCCCGAGGTGACCTGCGCCACCAGCGCCGCCAGGAACGAGTCGTCGCCCTTCCGGCACCCGGCGGGCTCCGCTCGGCGGGCTGGCCGAGAGGCCCGCGCCCCGTCCCGGCGACCACGAATACGCTGGGAGCGCCGGCTTCCAGCCGGCCCGTGGGCGAAGCCCACGCGAGGGAGCCGGCTGGAAACCGGCGCTCCCAGCATGAGGTGCTGCCAGCGCGTCTGCTGCGCAGGCCGGGGGCGCCGAGGCGCTACACCGACGCGTTGCGAAGGCGCGGGCGACCGGTTGCGCCCGGGAGAACCCCCCTTTCCCCCGGCCGGCAATAGCCCGCCTACGTCGAGCCCCGTCATGCGCTCGGAATTTCCACCAGACCATGCCTCGAATCGACAGTTCAATCGACTTTGACGGCAGTCCATTCCCTGGAAGGACATTCCATGGACTGCAAGGTCAGGCTCGCGGCGACGATCAACATCGAGCTCCCGGAGGAGGTCGAGCCGGACGAAATGCGTGCCGTCCGGCTCTTCGTGGCCAACGTTCTCGCGATCTGGCGGTACCGACCGGGGGCCAAAAGTGCTCCTGACTCATTCGCGGGGGTGCGGAGGCGCCGCGGGTCGCGATGCCGAGGTGGTTGCCTGCTCTCTTCGTGCTTCAGGTCCTGGGGACGTTGATCGCCTAATCGGCTGAGTGGGGTCGATTTGCGGCTCGCGATCCTGTAGACTCAGCGGGTCCGGCCTCTTGGCCGAAACGAGGAGCGAGTCGCGCCGGAGGCGTGCTTGGTGGAACGAAGCGACATGGCAAGAATCGACAAGACCTCTCGGATCTGGCAGTGGCTGGCAGACGCCTCGGGCATTCTCAATCCGTTCCCCCCAGAGGACGAGTTGACCGACAGCTCGCCCCAGCCGGTGGTCTCCGCAGGCCAGGCTCTTGCCACAGACTGGGCGATGCTGGGCTGGGATCTACGCCGTGCCATCGACCGTGTCGGAATCACCGAAACATCCCGCGACGACTGACGAGGGCCGCCAACCTCAACCGTCGGGCTCCCAAGGCCCTGAGCTGGAGAAGTTGAACCTCCAGCAGGTCCGCGAGGTGGTCCTCACCAGGCACTTCTCCGGACCGCTGCCACCGCCTGAGGCACTGGAACGTTATGAGCAGGTCCTTCCGAACGCTGCCGAGCGTATCTTCCGACTGTGGGAAGACGAGGTGGAGCATCGCCGAAACCTGGAGCAAACTCAGGCCGAAGATCGCCGGCGTCTCCAGGAAGCCCAGGTGCGGAACCGTCTGCGAACGCAGACCTACGCATTGATCCTGGCGTTGTCCGTCCTCTTGGCGACGGTTTTCTTCATCTCGGAGGGGCATGACGCCGCTGGCACGACCGTACTGCTCGTCGAGGTGGTTGCCCTCGCTGCTCTCTTTATTGGTGGGCGCACTGGTAAGTTACGCAATCGTAAAGTTGACCGTGAGCCGAATGGCATGGTCAGATTCCTTCAGAACGGGCCGACTCCGGAGCGGATATCGAAGCCGCAGAGTAACGCTCAGAGGATCCGAGCACTCCGACGGCGAACAGGCTTCCCAGGTCGATGCTCCCCTGCCAATTGGCGAGTCGGGGATGCGCTCGGCCGCAGAGGACCTCCGCCCCCTCCCGAGCTCAGGCGCGCACACAGGATGTGGTCGAGATCGGTATGAGCCGGAGCGGTTTCTTGGATCGATTTCGCTTTGCCGTCGATCCTGGAGATAATCGTTTCTATTTCGGCCCTCTCGGATAGTACGGTTCAACCGGCTGCCCGCCGGTCGGCCGCGAGCCGCGGTGCAGAGCCATCGCGGCACGACGGCCCTCCGGAGGGGAGCGGCGGAGAGTAGAATGAGGTAGTACGTCGGGACGCAGATCTTCAACCGTATCTTCCGTCGCAGCTGATCCCATGCGTGTCTTCATCTCATCGATCCCCGAAGAGCTCGAGCCCCACCAGGCCGCGGCCTGCGACGTGGCCCACGATCTCGGCTTCGAGCCGGTGCTGCGCGACCCCGCGGCCGGACGCGGCCTCGACCCGGTCCGCGCCTGCGCCCGGCAGGTGGCCGCGGCCGATCTCGTCCTCGCCATCGTCGGCTGGCGCCGCGGACGCGTGCCGCCGCCCGAGCTCGGCGGCGACGGTTTCCATCCCTGGACCTGGTGGGAGACGAAGAGCGCCTTCGATCTCGGCAAGCCGGTCGTGGTGCTGATGGCCGGCGAGTCGTGGCGCCCGGAGCTGCGCGAGCAGAAGCCCCGAGCCCGCGCCGTGATGCAAGATTTCCGCGGCGAGCTCGGACGCCTCGCGTCTTTGTTCGACGACGATCCGGCAGACGGCTCAACCGCGCTTCGCGGCTTCCGGGAGCTGGTGCACCGGCAGCTCGTCGAGGCGCGGCGCGACCTGGGAGAGAAGTCGACGGCCGGCGACGAGGCTCGGCTCCGCCGTTGGCCTCCGCCCGAGCTGCCGGAGCGACCGTATCCGCTGCTCCTGCCCTACACCCATCCGGATCTGATGGCCGGACGCGACCACGAGCTCGACGAGCTCTGCCGGACGCTGACGCTGCCGGTGGCGATCGTGGGCCTTTACGCTCCGGCGGGGACGGGCAAGAGCTCGCTTTTGACCGCCGGACTGGTCCCCCGGCTGCGCGCCGAGGGTCGCCCGGTAGCGTTCGACCGCCATCCCACCGAGCCCGGACTTGCCGGACGGTTGATCGTCGACCTGCTCGACGCCGGCGACGAGAGCGTCCTCGACCTCGACGACGAGGACCACGGCCGCTTCGTCGAGCTTCTGCTCGCGGCCCGCAAGCCCGCCGGCAGCCCACCGGTCCTCGTCCTCGACCAGTTCGAGGATCTGTTCCGTCGACCCGAGGGCCGCCGGGCGCGGGCAGTGGTCGGGGTGCTGCTGGCCGCGTCGGTGCAGCGCCAGCCCGGTTTTGAGGGACCGCTCTGCCACTGGCTCCCGGCCTATCGTCAGGAGATCCATGGCGAGGTCTTCGAGTGGCTCGGGGACGCCCTGCGCGAGGCGCGCAGCCTCGGCCTGGCAGGTGCTGAGGCGTTGCCGCACGAGCTTGCGGGCGCGGAGCGCTTCCACGCCCGGGTGCTGGCGCCGCTGGGGACGCCACCGGCGGGGTCCGCCGATGCGGTGGGCGAAGCGACGCGGGTCTTCCAGGCGGCCATCGAGACGCCGCTTGCGCTGCGCACGGCCGCGGGCGTAGCGCGGTATCCCTGGCGCTTCGCCGGCGACGACGCGGCGCGCCTCGCCCGCGCCTTCGGCGAGGCCCGGGTGGCGCAGCCGCGGGCGCCGCTGGTGCCCGAGCTCCAAGTCGTGCTGGCGCACCTTCTGGCGCAGGTCCCGGCGCCGCCCGCGGGGGGGACGGCCGTCGTCCGGGTGCCTGATGAGCCGGGCGAGATGATCGGTCAGGCCCTCGAGGAGCATTTGCGACGGGCGCTCGACATCGCCTTTCCTGCGGGCAGGAAGAAGGAAAACGTCGTCGGACGCACCCGGGCCCTGCTGGCCCTGCGCGAGCTGGCCGATGTCCGGGGACGACGCGACCAGGGGCGTCCGGTCGAGACGCTGGCGCGGGCCATCGGCGCCGACGGCCGCGACGTCCTGGAGAAGCTGGCGACGCCGCAGACGCGGCTGGTCCTCGTCGAGCGCCGCGGCGACGCCGGCAGGCCGGACCCTTGGGTCTACGTCCTCTCCCACGACCGCATGGCCGAGGTCGTCGTCCGCCTGGTCGACGACCAGCGGACCTACGCCGGCCTCGGCGTCGACGAGGAGCTTCTCGGCCTGCGGCGCTTCGTGGCGCTCCAGCGCGAGCTCTTCACCTCCGGCGAGGTGGAGCAGAGCACCGAGGTCCCGAGAAAACGTTTCTACGGCATCGAAAGCCATCGCCAGGCTCTCCTCTGGGACGACGAAGGACGGCGCTGGTGGGCGGCGTGCCGGGAACGCCGGCGCCGCGACCGGCGGCGGAAAGCCGTCCGTCACGGGATCGCGGCGACGGCCGTCGTCGTGCTGACCCTGGTGGTCGGGATCTTGACCAAGCAGCACTTCGAGCGCCAGGCACTCCTGGAGACGGTCGCCGAGGGCGACTATGAGGCGGCGTTCGCGGCGCTGGCGGAGCTCACCGCCGAACCTAACGTGGATGCCGAGGAGCTACTGACCCGGGCTCGGCAGCGGGAGCATCCGTTCGATGTCCTGGAGCGCGGCCTGGGCGGGGTCGACGAGGACCGTCGCGGAGAGGCGTTGCTGCGGGTGGCGGAGCTTCTGCTGCCGTTGCAGCAAGCGGAAGCCCCGGAAGATCCGGCATGGATCGCGTCGATGGTCTGGGCGCTCGACTTCTTTGCCGTGCCCGATCCGGCTCTGCGGCCGCAGGCCATCGCCTTGCGGGACGAAATCCTGGGACCGCTGCGGAAGAGTCATCCGCCGCCGTTGCCCGGTTCGGACGATCCGGAATGGGCTGACATCCCGGCCGGAACGTTCATGATGGGGAGCGGACCTGGGGAAGGACGCGACGAGGGAAACATGATGGACGAGCGTCCGAAGCACCCGGTGCAGCTGTCCGCGTTCCGGCTGATGGTCCACGAAGTGACCTTGGGGAAGTTTCGCCGTCTCTTTCCGCATGTCGAAACGATCGTTCGCCGCGCCTCTCCGCATCTTGAGCTTCAGGACGACCTTGCTGCGTTCGCGATGACGTGGTACGAGGCATACACCTACGCCGCCTGGCTTGGCGGACGCCTGCCGACCGAGGCGGAGTGGGAGTACGCGGCGCGGGCGGGCTGCCGCTTCGTCTGGTGCAAGCGCGACGGGAGCGAGGCGACGGTGAGCGAGGTGGCCTGGTGGATCGGCAACTCAGCCGATCCGGAGACCGGGGAGGCGTCGGTGAAACGGGTGATGCAGCTCGAGCCGAACCCCTGGGGACTCTATGACGTCTACGGCAACGTCTATGACATGAATGCCAACTGGTACTATTCCTATCCGGAAGAGCAAGAGACCGATCCTGAAGGGCCTACGAACAGTGCGGACGGCTATCGGGCGGTACGGGGCGGCACCGCGCGCACCGGGGCTGAATGGACCGTCGCCTCAGGGCGAGGAGCGTTGTCCATCGGGGAGCGATCGTTTTTCGGCTTTCGAGTCGCTCTTCCAGCAGATTTGGCGGGCCATCCTTCTCCTTGAGCTCCCAATAGTGGCTGGGTGCGCAAGTCCGTCACTCCCCCTTCGAGGGCCTGAGATCAATCATCGATCATCAAAAACTCGGGGCGGCTGGGAAGCAGCACGCGAAAGCCCCGGACCCCGAACACGCCGCCCGGGGGGAGCCCGCCCCGGCTCGCCACGCGCGCCCTGACTGCCGAAGCTCCGAAGCTGCCCCCGCGAAGCACGCGCCGGCCGGCGCTGGGGGCCGCCGGCCCCCACGGGTCGTGCTGCGGTCCGGCCGGGAGCGGCCCGGCCGGGTACTCGGCGTACCAGTCGGTCGTCCACTCCCAGAGGTTGCCCAGCATGTCGTAGAGCCCCCAGGGATTCGGCTCGAGCCGCATCACGGGCGAGGGCGCCGGTTCGCCGGTCGTCGGATCCCGGGAATTGCGGAGGCTCCAGGCCACGTCGTCGACGGTGGCCTCCCGTCCGTCTCGCGCACAGCAGGCGTAAGGGCAGCCGGCGCGCGCCGCGTACTCCCACTCCGCTTCCGTCGGCAGACGTCCTCCGAGCCAGCCGGCCCAGGTGTATGCCTGGTACCACGAGACGTCGGCCACGGGCAGTTCGTCCTCACCCTTGTGGTCCGGCACCAGAAGGCGGTACTCGGCGTTCGTCACCTCGTGCCGGAGGATCTGGAAGGCCGATACCGTTACCTCGTGCCGGGGATGCTCGTTGTCGCCCCCTTCTCCCTCAGGGCTTCCCATCAGGAAGGTGCCTGCCGGGACCTCAATCCAGTCGGGATCGTCAGGGGCAATCGGCGGCGGCGGCCGTAGCTTTCTCAACGGTTCCAGCACCCGATCGCGCAGTGCCTGCGCCTCCGCCGCGGACGACGGATCCCGCCCGGGACCGTAGTCGAGCGCCCAGATCAGGTTGGCGATCAGGACCGGATCCTCGGGATTCTCCGCGACCCAGGGTAAGGCGATCTCGACGGTCCGGAGGACGACGGTGCTGCGGTCTTCCTCGGGAATCCCTTCAAGCCCGCGCTCGAGCACGTCCATCGGCACCTGGCGCCCGCGCAGGCGCGCCAGCAATTCGTCGCCGGACGTCTCAAGTTCCCGCGTCAGCTGATCGAGTGCCCGGAGCGCGACGTCCGACTCGCCCCAGGCGACCTGGTCCAGGAGCGCCTGGTGCTGCTGGCGCTCCCGAACCCAGCTCCAGGTCCCCCAGGTAAGAAAGACCAGAAAGACCAGCGCCGCCGTCGTCAGGGCCGTGGTCCGCCGCAGGTCGGCCCGGCGACGTCTCCGGCACGCCGTCCACCAGGCGCGCCGGTCGTCCTCCCAGAGGAGGGCCTCGGCGTGGGCGGCGATCGTCCGGGCCTGGCGCCGCGAGATCCGCGTGGCGGTCTCCTCGCGCGAGGCGTGAAGCGCCGTCTTGAGCGCCACGAAGCGGCGCAGGGCCAGGAGCTCGGCGTCGACCAGGAGCTTGCCGTGCTGCCCTTCCCTCTCGACCATGCGGACGACGACCTCCGCCATCCGGTCGTGGGAGAGGACGTAGCGCCGGCCGTCGGGGGCGTCCCGGAGGACGACCAGGCGGGTCAGGGGCGTGGCGAGCTCTTCCAGGATACGCTCGCCGTCCTCGCCGATCGCCCGTGCCAGCTCCGCCGCCGACCGACCCTCGTCACGCTGGCCGGCCGCGGTCGCGAGCTCGCGCAGCGCCAACAAGGCACGCGCCCGGCGGGTCTGGAATCCGCCGCGCCGGAGTTGTGCCCGGCGGCGGGAAACGCCGCCTCCAACGCCCGCCCGAGGTGATCCGCCAGCGCCTCGTCGATCAGGTCGCCGGAATCCTCGGGGACCTCGATCACGAAGCTCTCACCGGCCCGCGCCATCAGGTGCGCCAGCACCACCTGGAGCTCCGGGGTCAGGGGGTCCTCGGGGCTGCCGTCCGCCGCCCGCAACGCCAACGGCGCCTCGATCGCCGCCAGAAATTTCTCCGCCGCCGCGGTCACCGGATCGGTGCCAGCCAGGGGAGAGCCCAGAGGCGCGAGCGCCTGGGCCTGGAAACGGTCGGGCGACGCGAGATCATGCGGCAGGCCATCGATGCCCGCGAGCTGCTGCGCCCGCGCGTCGGCCAGGACGTCGCCGAGCCACGCGGCCACCTCGCCGTGGTACTCCCGGCGGTAGGCCAGGAGCCACCCGCACGGCGGCGCCGGACGCCCCGGACGCCGCCGGACGGTGGCCGCCAGCAGCACCCCGAGCCCGGCCCGCTCCGGTGCCGCATCCACGCGACGCAGCACGTCCTCGAACTGATCGAGCACCAGGAGCGGAGCCTCCCCGGCGAGCCGCTCGACCTCGCAGAGCCGCTCGACGAAACCGCGCCAATCGTGGTCGTCGACGGGCTCGCCTCCCTCCAGAAGATCGCCGAGGAGACGTCCGACGACGCCCGCCTCGTGCGGATGCCGAATCAGTGCCACCGGCTTACCCTCTGCACGCAGCGCCGGCACCAGGCCGGCACGCAGCAGCGAGGTCTTGCCCGCCCAGGACGGCGCACTCAGTCCGAGGATCGGCACCGGCGCCCGCAGCTGCATCCGCAGATCGTCGAGGTCGCGGTCCCGCCCGCCGAGGAGCGCCGGATGGGTGTAGGGAAGGAGCACCGGGTATGGCTCGACCGGCAGCTCCGGCGGCGGCCACGATCGCAGGACGACCGGTTGCCGGGTCTCCGTCGAAATGATCTCGCCGACGTCCGTCGCCACCTCGACCGTCGCCACCGGCCGGACCTTTTCCGAGCCGACGGGCGGGCGCAGCGGCGCGGCGCCGGGGACGCCGACCTCGAAGACCTCGACTTCCTCGGCGATCCCCCGGAACCGGTAGCGCCCGTGCTCCAGCCACTGCAAGCCCGCGGCAGCTTCGCCCACCGCGGCCCGTCGTGCCACCTCGTAGGCGGTCCGAGTCAGCAGGGTATGTCCGGGGCCGCCGTCGTCCTCCAGGACGTCGAAGATCCGGATGATGGCGGGATGTCCGAGTTGGGCCGCCGTCCGTGCTTCGCGCAGAGCGCGTCTTCCCTCGGGATCGCTTGCGCCGTGGCTGTGCAGGTGCTTGATCGCGACCCAGCGCCGGAGTCCTTCGTCCCATGCCTTGTGGACCTCAGCCATAGCGCCGCGGCCGAGCAAGACGTCGAGGCGGTAGCGTCCGAATTTCAGCGGTCGCGTCTCTTCCACGGGTTCCTCGTAGTCGTCGCGGTCTGAATCCGAGACGTCAAGTTTAGCGTCCGGAGAAGGGCAAGGGGGGAGACCCCGGAATCCTTTCCCGTGCCAGGGAGGCCGAGTCATTCGGTGCTTGGGCGGCCGGCCTCCTTAAGAGGGGGGACGGTTGCCGAAGGAATCCCTGGCGAGAGCACGTTCCCGCCGACCGGCGCTGGGCCGAGGTGGGAGTGGAGGTGGAGCGGGTGCCGGTGCCGGGCAATCACCTGACGCTGATGGCGGGGCCGCACGTCGGGATATTGGCCGAAAGGCTCCGGGCGCGTCTGTAGGGCGGGCTATTGCCCGCCTTTCCTACGAGCTCAGGCTCGCGGCGACAACTCCAGGTCGAGCTCGTCCAAAGACCTGACGGTGAGGGCCTGGTCCAAGAACTCGTGAAGCCGCGATAGATCGTCGATCTTCTCCAGCGCTTCTACGAAAGCGGCTGGCACAGCCCCGTGGCGCCGCTCCGCCACCAGGACGATGGCCTCACGAGTCGCCTTGAGGAGGCCCTTGGCTTCACCCCTGGCCTCACCCCTGGCCTCACCCTTGGCTTCGCCCAGAGCGCGTTCCTGGGCCAGGGCCTCGTCCCAGGTGAGCAACATCTGCTGTACCTCCTTGTTGTCCTCGCGCATGATCTCCATCTCGTAGCGCTCCTTTTCCTCCGAATCCAATTCTACGAACCTATTGACGATCGTCGCCAGCATGAACCGCTGCGAGTCATTCACGTCCGCCCGCTTCACCGCCCTCAGGCACTCGATCTTCTGCTCCACCCGGTCCCAGATCTCTGAGCGCATCAGCGCCGCCAGTGCCGGCGCCAATCGCTGCGGCCGGTGCACCCATTCCTCGGCCAGGCAGCGGGAGAGCCCGAACGCCAGATACCGGAAGACGATGAACCGGTACTTGCCCACCGGGAGCTGTAAATAAATTATCCAGGTCATTTGCGGTTCCGGAGCAAAGACCCGGATGCAACGGCCGGCCGGTCGCCCGGGGGGAAATGCAATCGGGATCGAGATCGCCGCACGACCGCACGCCATGAATGCGCCAGGCTACTCGACGGC
>Ga0180431_10008369_pt1 | contig 11870 bp, 6 predicted proteins | sample SS_ome_11_FD_132459 | JGI IMG/M metagenome (GOLD analysis project Ga0180431, IMG submission 132459) | Hypersaline lake sediment archaeal communities from the Salton Sea, California, USA - SS_1_MS_1 metaG | ecosystem: Environmental > Aquatic > Non-marine Saline and Alkaline > Hypersaline >...
CTCAACAACGGGCATGTATGGATCGGGAGGATACTCCGGAAGGCCCTCTACCCGGCACCGGTCTCCGTTTTGATCCACCTCCAGGCCGCCCGACCTTCCGAGAATGCGGGCCCTTAAAGGCCTACTTCCGCACCAAGCGAAGTTCAGCGTGGAACCGGGCCACCTGTGGATCAGGAAATACACCCTCTTCCCTCTCTTGGTCGCAACCGCTACCGCAGGCGCACCGATGGGGCTAGGCCCAGCCCCGTAGATGGCCTCGCCGTTCGCGTCCATCCACCTGCCCACCTTGCGGAGCCTGTCCACCGCCAGGGGTGGGAACCTTCCATCCTCGTCCGGGCCGACGTTGAGCAACAGGTTTCCATTCTGAGAGACGCACGACGTAAGGAGGTGAAGGATCTCAGCGGTTGGTTTGTAGTTGTAGTCGTGGCGTGCGTATCCCCAGGTGCGATTCATCGTGTAACATGACTCCCAGGGGCGGTCCTCGCGCCTTATGACGTTCTCCGGGGTACCGTAGTCGGCGGGCAGCCCGGCCCTGTTATTCATAACGATCTCAGGCTGCAGTTCGCGTGCTCTATCGACGAGTTCCTTCGAGCTCCAGAGCTCGGTGTCTCCTGGAAACATTCCGTCGAACCAGAGGATGTCTATATTCCCGTAGTTGGTCAGGAGCTCCTCGACCTGGTCATGGGCCTGTTCGACCATTGGCCGGTACACGGAATCCCCCTGTCTGCGGCTGTGCGGGAGCACCCCGGGGAAATGCCAGTCCACCAGGGAGTAGTAGAAACCGATCCTCATATCCACTTCGCGGCATGCATCGACGAACTCCGCGATCAGGTCCTTTCCCGCACCCGTCTTGGGCGCCGTGTAGTCCGAGACCTCGCTGTCGAAGAGACAGAAACCATCGTGGTGTCGTGTGGTCAGCACCATGTACTTCATACCGGCGTCCCTGGCCACCTCTACCCACTCCTCCGGCCTGTAGTCGCGGGGATCGAACCGGTCGGCGAGCTTCGAGTACTCCTCGAAGGGTATATGCTCCTGGTACATTACCCACTCGCCGCGAGCTGGAATCGAGTAGATCCCCCAGTGAATGAACATGCCGAATCTTGCCTCGATCCACCACTTCAGCCTCTCGGGTATATCCTCCATTCTGGTCCCTCATCCCGGTACACTAGGGCCCCCCTTATCTCTATTTCGTACGCCCCTCGTTCCAGCGCCTACACCACGGACTCCGCGGACCCGTAGTCCATCTCCGGCACCTCGGTGCGATCCCCTCGGAGCATCCTTCCCAGGGAATCCATCGCACCCAGGCGATCGAGAGGCTCGTTATTGTTGCCGCACCTGTAGGAGAAGGTGCAGTTTGGGCAGCCGGTCCTGCTTCCGCACTTGCACTCACTCAGAAGGGAATGCGCCCTTCGCACCCCCTCCTCAAACCTGTCGTAGAGCAGACGTGAAATCCCTGAACCGCCGGGTGCCCCGTCGTATGCGAATATCACGCCGGTGTCACCGATGGCCACCCCGCCAACCTCGTCCTTCCCGCCCCCGGTCAGCATATCGCTGCTCTCTATCAGGACGTGCTCCACAGCGTGAAAACTCCCGGTCAGGTGGGCCTTCGATGCCCTCTCCGGGTCGGGCGCCCTGAACACGAGACCCAGGGTTGTAAAAGAGTAGTCGATGGGGTCCTCCAGGGACTCGCGACCGGTTATTTTGTTCCTGTAGATGTCGATAGTGTAGTACCCTTCGACCCTTTCCCGTATCCGTAGCCTGCAGTACAGGACCTCAACACCGAAGGCGGTCTTACCCCCCAGCACCTCGACTATCTCGGGCGATGACTCGCGTTTCGGCTCGGTCCTTATCCGCCGTTTCGAGCGTGTTTTGACCACCTCGGCGTAGCCGGGATCGGTATCGATCGAGAAGGAGATGCTCCTGTAGGTCTCGCCGGCGTGAAGATAGACCGCGCCCGGGTGTAGTTCCCTCGCGGCCAGCGGCATCTCACGGAAACCTATCCTCTCCCCCTGGTGCACGATCAACACCCTCTGGCCCATGCCCCTGATCGAGTAGCGCTCGACGGTGTCCCTGCCCCGTGCCGTCGGTCTCAGAATCCCCTCTCCCCTCTCCAGCAGGCCATCCGATAAAAGGTCCTCGATCACGTCCCGGTACTCGGGGAACTCGTCCTCCAAGATCGGACGATCCATCGAGGCCGACAGCAGCTGGTGTCTTGCCACGACCGGGTTGCCCGGCTCGCAGTATCCCGGTTCGACGTCCCGGAAGTAGTCATCGGGGTGGTTTCGGTAGTACGAGCTTATCGGGTCCTCCGAACGCAGACCGAGAACCGCCAGCCCCTGTTGCCCCCTTCGGGCAACCCTCCCGATTCGCTGCTTGAAGGAGGTTATGCCCACAAGTTCCGATGCCACCGCATCGAGATCGCCGATATCTATCCCGAGCTCCAAGGTCGGGGTGGAGATCACGCCCTTGATTCTCCCGCTCCTCAGCTTGGCCTCGACTTCCCTTCGATGTTGATATGATATCCCCGCCCTGTGAACCGCCACATCGACCCCGACCCTCTCCCTCGCTATCTGGGCCATCGATTCGACGCCCTTGTGTGAGTTGGCGAAGAGCACGGTCTTCATCCCGTTTCTGACGGCCTCGCCCAGGACATCGGCCAGCATGGTCCTGTCCGACCTGTCTGCAGGTGAGAGCATGAGGAAGTGGATCCCGCCGTGCTTCCCCTCGTCACATCGCACCAGGCGGGGCCGGGTGCCGAAGAGCTCGGTCGCAAACTCCCTCGGGTTTGCTATGGTCGCGCTGGCGCCAATGATCTGAAATCCGTGTCCGAAGCTTCTTCTCATCCTCTGCAGGATGAGGTGCACGTTGGAGCCGAATGCCCCCTTGTATGTATGGATCTCGTCTATGACCACGAACCTGGTACCGCTTATGAGTCGCGCGAACCCGGTGTTTCTGGAGAGGTGATAGTGTATCATATCGAAGTTGGTTATGAGGACCTGGGGCGGGTCCGCCCTGATGACCTCCCTCTCCCCCCTCTCGGTGTCGCCATCGTATACCGCCACCCTGATGCCTGTTCCGAGGGCGATTTCCCTCAGCTTGGTCAGCTGATCTCGGCTCAGTGTCTTGTTGGGATATACGAGCAGGGCATGGATCCCTCTCGAGATGCCCGCATCCAGTATCCTCTGGTATATGGGTATCGTGAATGCCTGCGTCTTCCCGGAGGCGGTCGGTGCGGAGATGACGACGTCCTCTCCCGCCAGTACCAGCCTTATCGTTCTCTCCTGGAACTCGTATAGGCGCTCGATTCCGGATCGGACTAGGGCCTGCCTCAGGGAGTTAGCGATATCCATCTCCTCGACTGATCTGCCGACGGGCGGGGCGGTCGGCTCGAGATAGCGGTAGTCGACCAGCTCGTCACCGATCTCCATGAGCGACCTTGCGGCCTGCGGCATCTGCCCATCCGGATTTTGTCTTTCGGACACGGAGATCTCCTATCTGAGGTAAGAAGTCATATCGAATCCTGATAACGGATTCCACACCAGCTCAGAGGGCGGTGCCCATTTAGCTTTGCTACGATATTGCGCCCCCATCTATTTTTGGGACCTCGCGGTCTTCCGTATCAGCTCCCAGGCACGATCCACGTGCCTCTCCTTGATGTAGGTTTGGCCCACCACCAGTCGAATCGTGTATCTGTCATCCAGCGTGGTGTGCGTCATATATACCTCTCCTGTGCGGTTCAGATCCTTCAGCAGTCGTTCATTGATCGCATTGATCTCCCTCTCGTCTTGGATGTCAGGTGGGCTGTATCGGAAGCATATCGTGTTGAGGGGAACGGGCGCCAGTAGCTCGAAATCCTGAGACCGGGATATGCGCTCCGCGAGTTTCTTGGCCAGGGTCAGATGCTTCCTGACCTTTCGCTGCAGTCCCTCAACACCGTAACTCCTTATCACGAACCAGAGTTTCAGGGCCCGGAACCGCCTGCCGAGTTGGATGCCCCAGTCACGATAGTTGTTGACCTGTTTGTCGACCTTGGTCCTCAGGTACTCGGGCGTTATCTCGAAGGTCCTTCTCAAGGAACCCGGGTCCTTCACGAAATAGGCCGAGCAGTCGAAGTTCGTGAACATCCACTTGTGTGGGTTGAATACGAAGCTGTCCGCATTCTCCACCCCGTCTATCATCCATCGATATTCCGGGAGGATCAGTGCGGTCCCGGCCAGTGCGGCGTCTATGTGGAGCCAGACCCCGTGCCTGCTGCAGATCTCCCCTATCTCCTTGACGGGGTCAATCGCGGTGGACCCGGTAGTCCCCACCGTCGCCACAACGCAGGTCGGCGTGTTCCCCGCGGACATATCCGCCTCTATGGCACGCTCCAGTTCATCAGGTATCATTGCGTAGTCATCATCGACCGGGACCTTGCGGATGTTCTCCCTTCCTAGGCCCGCTATCTTCACCCCCTTCTCGATGGACGAATGTGTCTCGGTGGATGAGTACGTAATCAGCTTCCCGACGCCGTCCATCCCGGATTCGTTGATCGCGTAACCCGCTGCCCTCTCCCTTGCGGTGAGGATCGAGCAGAGGGTCGAGGTCGAGGCGCCGTCCTGGATCACGCCCTCGAAACCGGGCGGCAGACCAATCATATCCCTGAGCCACTCCATCATCCGCTGCTCCAGTTCCGTTCCCGCGGGAGAGGTTTGCCATACCATGCACTGTACCCCCAGGCCGGCCGTGAGCATCTCGGCCAGCACGGACGGGGGGCTGCTGTTGGCCGGGAAGTAAGCGAAGAACGATGGGTGCTGCCAGTGGGTTATGCCCGGGATCACGATATTGTTGAAGTCGGAGAGTATCTCCTCGAATGGCACCGGCTCGGCCGGCGGCCCACGGGGGAGCTGTTCGAGAATCCGGCCCGGGCTCACCTGCGACATCACCGGGAACTCCTCTATTCCCTCAAGGTAGTCCGCTATCCAATCAACCACTTCGTGCCCTTGTTTCCTGAAATCCGTGAAATCCACTTCAATCACCTCTCGGAACTGATATCGTAGAATGGAATTGAAAAGTAACCCCCTGCTCGTCCCGTCCTGTACATGATCAACCGCGGGCAGCGTCAAGCCATCCCACTGCGTCTCAGTCCAGTCTCGTGGTGCCTACGCTCTTGTACAGCCTTCTCCTGACCATCAGGCTCCAGACAGCGAAAGCCGCCATGAGATTGGTTCCACTCACCACCAGCCACTCAACCATGTAGATCCAGGTGAGTGCTCGGTCCTTGATCTCCAGAGCATCGGCCCTCAGGGAGGATACCCTATCCAGTACTTCGCCGATGATCGACCATGATGTCTCGTACTCCTGATTCAGATAGGACTCCCTTGCCCGAACCCACTCACCATCCATTCCCTTGAGGCTCATCGCAAGGGACCTAGTGTTGGCCCCAAATCGATCCACAAAATCCATCAGCGATAGTATGAATCCCTTGACCTCCGCGTAATCGTGGAATCGGGCCCTGAGCTCGTGGATCATGAACACGTCATCGGGCAGCGCCCGACCCGTGCTGTACATCAGCAGACCCCAGTACGCGTCGAGGCCGTAAGGATTCTGGTTCCCTCCCCAGAAACCCTGGGCACTGTAATCCATAATGGACCAGGTGTATCCCTCGCCGTATCTCCAGCCCAGAGTGTGAGGAAACGTGCCCGGTTCGGGATAGGCAAACTCGGCGTAGGATCCGCATTTGCACCAAGAGAACTCTCTCGACCCCGCCTTCGGTATCATCATGGTGAGCCCATTCGAACCGATATGGTATGGGAACACCTCGGCATAAGGCCTGAGAACGCCCGGAAGGGTCCTGTCATCATTGATCACGATGTTCATCGGGCCGTGCCTCGAATAGTCGACAGAAACGACGGAATCCGCGTCGTTTGGAAAGGCCTCGGATAGGACGGACTCCGCCCACGGGAGCGAGTAGGATGTGAGGCTGCTCATCACGCTTCTGTCCTGCAGGGCTCCAAGTCCATCCTCCTCAATGGATCTTCTCATCCACTCCATCTGGTTGCTTGTGAAGAAAGTGCTGTCAATGCCCCTTAGGATCAGGAACTCGTAGTCATCGACCAGGTCCCCGTAGCTTCTGGGGAAGTACAGCCTCATGTAGCGCTTGACGACCTCGTGGGTGACATCGATAGCCCTGCTGCTCACCCTGGTGGGTATGATAACCGCATCGGTCATCGGTTCCCTTCTCAGTACCGCAGCCATGAAGGACATGGAACCGGCGCTGCCTGTGCAGAGCACCTCCAGCATATCTGTGCCCCGGGCTATTGGGAAAGATACGAGGAGGAGAATGACCAGAATACTGGGCCCGATGATCCTCATCTACCACATCTCACCCCTTGTCATCACGGATCTTGTGTCCAGGTAGTCTCGCTCTCTGAAAGGCGAATCGAATTGACTAGCACAAGTAGCTCGAACGCCGAGCTGTCAAGCCTCCTTTCTTATCCGGAGGTGAAATGCATTGCCATCGACCTCTGAATCCAGGATCTCAAGACCGTCTCCCGCCAGCTCTGCGATGTCCGCCAGTGACTGTCGATGCATCTTGCACCCGTAACCGGTTTCCACCCGGGTTCCATTGGGCAGAACGATGGCGAGCATGATAACGATGAAATCCTTGGTGCACCCCGCCGGAATCTGGAGGTTCGCGTCCCAAATCCAGAACTCGCCGCCGGGCCTCAGCACCCGCTCCACCTCAGAAAAAACCAGATCCCAATCGCGCTTGGGCAGGTACATCAACGTGAAGAAGGAGGTGACGGTATCGAAGGATTCGTCGAGAAACTTGAGATCACGGATATCCATCACGATTTTCAGTGAATCGTTTGAGGTCTCCTCGAGTTCATCCGCGCTGGTATCGACGGCGATCACCTGCCTTCCCTTGACCTTGCCGATTACACCCTCTCCGCCTCCGCCGAGATCGAGTATCCAGCCCTCCCTGTCGATCTCCTTCAGGTGTAACCTCTGACGAGGTAGAACATGGCAGTCCTCGAGACCGACATCCCCTTTGTCCTTAGGCAATTGATCAATTCCATTGTCAGTTTGCATCTGTCGGCAACCTGTCTTCCCCGTTCATCCCCCGGATTCCATTTTCTCGATCTCAAGGCTATAATCAGGCAGTGAGCCTCCGGCATCGGAAAGCAACAGACGGTGCAGTCTTTTCGCCTCATCTGGTCGATCCTGGGCCACGTTTTCGGACTGCTGCGGGTCCTCATCGAGATCGTAGAGTCGAACATCGTCTGAACCCGCACGGGCAATCAGACAGTAGTCTTCGTCTCTGATCCAGCCATAACTGCTGAATCCCGAAGTCACATACTCCCTCGTTCGCTCAGTCTCGTGTTCTATCAACGGCCTCAGGTCCATCCCATCGGGCGTTCCCGGTGGCGAGATGTCCAGATACGAAAACACTGTCCTGAAGATATCGTGATTGTACACGAATTCACCGAAGTGATGTCCCGCTCCGGCTCCCTCGGGGTCACGGATAAGGAATGGAATATCCATCAGCTCTGGATACAGCCCCGAGGCGACCTTTCCGGTCGGACCGTGTTCCCCTAACTGGTGGCCATGATCGGAGATCAATACAAGAAGCGTGTTCTCTGGATCGGAGACGGTATCCAGCAATTCCAGGAAGTTTCCTAGCCAGTAGTCAACCATTGTTACCTCTCCAGCGTACCTCGCCTTCATATGCTGGAGCTCCCTAGCGGTCAGATAGTCACGCCAGTTCCTGTACCTAGGGTGCATCACCTTCTTCCCGTCATAGTCCGGGTCGTAGAGATCGACATATCGTGGTGGAGGGTCCCATGGCTCATGCGGGTCGAAAGAATCGACACAGAGAAGGAATTGGTCGGCATCTTGATTTCTTCTAAGCCAGTCCATCGACTGCCTGAACACCTGGGCAGCAAACCAATCCTCTTCACTTTGCCTGAAGGAGGTGTTGGCCAGGTACCGTCTCAACACCTTCCCGTTGCCCTTTCCTGATGCCGTCAAATATGGTTCGATATGCTCCTCCAGACTTGAGTTGAAAGGGTCGATCTCCTGACCCCGAATCCATCTCCATTCCGAGAAGCCTCGATGAAAATTCATCGACGGCTTAAACTGGTGGTAGACATCGGTGAAGAACGCTGTCCTGTAGCCTTTGCCCCGGAGAGTCTCAGCCATCGTCGCCTGATACTGGGGGATCGGCTGCCATCCATACATCTTGACATGGTCCCCTTTGATAGGCCGGTAGTCCTCGAACGGGAAGGTGCGCATTCCAGTGTGAATTGCACGCCTGACTGGGATAGTCGGAAGGGATTCGGGAAACGCACGATCAAAGATGCAAGCGGACTCCGCCAACCGGTCGATGTTTGGGGTTTCTATCCAGTCATTCCCGTAGGCCCCGACATGGTCCCTTCTCAGACTATCCAGTATGATAATTACGACGTTCACGCAAGGCCTCCAGTTCAGTCCATCAAGACGGAGACGTACTTTGTCTCGTAGTAGCCGTCCAGGCCCTCATGCCAACCCTCTCTTCCCATACCGCTCTGTTTCATGCCCCCGAATGGGCAACATGAATTCGCCGGAGAGGTGTCATTCAATGCGATTATGCCAGCCTCAAGGCCCTCTATCATCCTGATGGCGGTATCGAGACGCTTGGTCAGCAGATAGGCAGCGAGGCCGTATGGAGTATCATTGGCCTTCTCTATCGCGTCCTCCTCAGCGGTGAAGGGCATCACCGGCATAATCGGGGAGAAGGGTTCCTCGTTCATTATCCTCATATCTCCGGTCAAACCCGTGGCGATCGTCGGCTCATAGTAGAATCCCTTGTCGAATTCCGATGGTTTCCTACCGCCTGCCAGTATCTTCCCGCCATTTTCGAGAATATCGTCAACCAGCTCCTGAGTACGAACCAGTTGTTCGCTACTGTGAAGCGGGCCGTGGGTGACACCTTCCTCTAAGCCATTGCCAAGACGGAAAGAGCCAACTCTCTCCACGGCTTCATTCACAAAATCATCGAAGATGCTCTCCTGAACATAGAATCTGCTGGGAGATATGCACACCTGCCCCATATTTCTGAACTTGCTGTAAGTGGCTTTCTCGGCGGCGACGTCGGGGTCAATATCATCGAAGATAAGATACGGAGCGTGACCACCAAGCTCCAGCGATAGCTTCTTGAGACTCCCGGAAGCCTTCCTCATGAGCCCCTTCCCCACTTCGGAGGAGCCTGTGAAACTGATCTTCGAAAGCTCTGGCATATCCATCATAGCGGTGGACTGCTCATCAGCATTGCCGTAGATGAGGTTGGCGACTCCGCAAGGTAGATTCGCCTCGTCTATGAGATCGAACATCCTTCCCACCGCCATGGGAGTTCTGCTCGCCGGACGGGCCACAACGGTGCAACCCGCAGCGAGTGCCGGAGCTATCTTCCTTGAAAGAAGGAGTAGAGGGAAGTTCCAGGGCGCTATGGCCCCGACGACCCCCAAGGGATGTCTTAGTGTGAAATATCTCTTGTCGCTCGTCTTGTTGGGAATCACCTCTCCCCCCTGCCGCTTGACCTCCTCGGCATACCACTCGAACTGATCAGCTGATCCCTTAACCTCACCAAGAGACTCCGAGAGAGGCTTTCCAACCTCCTGCGTCAGCAGATTGCCAAGTTCTGATGATCGATCCCGTATCTTTCTGCTTATGTCATACAGAAAAGCGGATCTCTCGTAAGGGGTTCTCTTCGACCATTCGGGAAACGCCCTATGGGCCTCCTTGACGGCTCGTCTTGCCTCCGCCCCTCCCCCGTAGGACGCTACAGCCACCACTTCCTCGGTTGCGGGATTCACCACGGGACGCTTGCCATCATCGTCGGCATTCACCCACTCACCGCCGATATACATCATATACTTCTCCATTCAATCGACCTGCATCTGGTTTTCTACCTCTTCCTTACAGATTGGTTTTTCAAAAGTCTCACGTGCCAGTTTCCAGGATGGTGATTCTGGCATACGGCTTCGCAGATACCGGGCCCAACAAGCCCGATGGAGCCTTGTTGCCTGCCATCTTCTCCTTAGGATCGGGGAATCTCTGCCCGTACTTCTCTATGACGTGGGAATAGTCCGGTAGGTCGGATCCCAGAACCTGGTTGATGAGGAGGTTCTTGACCTGGATCTTCAGGTTATTCAGCCCCTCCACGACCAGATCCCCAATCTCTATAGTAAAGGGCTGCATCCAAAGATCACCGGCGTTGACCCCATTGACCCAAACAGATGCAACCTCCCTAACATCCCCCAGGTCCAGTTCGAGCCCGATTTCCGGTCGGACATACTCTCTTGATAGAACGAACTCCGACTCATAGATGCCCTCGCCTGAGTAGTCGGAAAGGCCCTCTATCTCCGTCCAAGAACGGAGGCTGATAGCGGATTTCTCCAAAACTCCGGGAACCGTCAACCTCCACGGACTGATTCTCACTTCCTCGGGCAGGTCCCCAACCAAGAACTCGTGCACATCACCCTCGCTGTCCCTTGCAGCATAGGTGCCATGCCGATATGCTCTGGCCAACATACGAGGACCGGATCTCTCAGGTCTCTCAAGATCCGCAGAAGCGAGATGTGGTCCTTCACGCCTGTCCCTGAATGAAAGAAGATGTGACCCATATGGATCGAAGACGAGATTGACTACGGTTCGGCCGCTATCGCGATAGTAGACACATGCTTCCTCCGCGGATCCATCCTCGATATCTACCTCAAACGGAACCAAGTCATTCACCCTGAAAGAGATATCCATTGACTTGCCCCTTGATCCAGAGTTGCATAAGAGGTAGATATCTTCATCATTGCATCTTCTGTGGATGAAGCAGATCTCAGGATCGCTGACCGGAAGCAACACATCCGGCTCAACAGCTTCCCTGAGAATCTCCCTAAGCCCGCACTCGGAGACCACCGGCTCAATCTCGCTTTCGCTCACTATGCTCTTCAAGATGCAATCGAGATCCGGGCCCCCTTCTCTGGGAGAAGTGGGGCAGTGATTAGGCAGATGGCCGAGGAACACAACCTTGCCACCTGCACTGACAATATCACGGATCTTCTTCATGCCAACCAGATCAACAAAATCGAGCTTCGGCACCACCATCATCGAGTAACTCAGATTCGATATCTCTATCTTCGCATCCCTGACCCGACTTCGAGACAGCATATGATCGTTCACAACGTCGAAATCTAGGCCCAACCCCCAGATGATCTCGGGCAACTTGCCCATTTGTGTTGATAGAAGGCTGCTTGTGCTTGGCCTCCTCTGCATGCCCTTCTTGCACCAGACATCGGCCAGAGATGAGTAGACGAGTACATCGGCCGTCGACTGGCCCCTCTGAAGCTCGCGGCTGATAGTACATGCCCGGCGGTTCAGGTGTTTCAAGTATGACCACCAGGAATTATTGTGATTCACCATCGTCGAGGCGTAGAAGACCCAGCCAGGACTCCCCAGATACCTTGGCGAATAGGAGTATCCATGGTAGACTAGGTGATTCACCCCGTGGCAGAATATTCGATCAGCGGCTACCTTCATCATTCGGAGATTCACCTGGAATCTGGGTCTCCTCAGATGGGTGAAAGTCTCGCAGGAGACCTCTCTCCTACCGTAGAGATGCGCCGCTGACGACGCTAGCTTGGGTGTCCTCCCAATGTTCGGACCATCAGCCCATCCACCGGTTTCGCACTCCGGTATGTCCGTTTCCCCATAGAACCTGATAATGTCGCCGGGAGTCGTGCCATGGGCCTGGACACGAGAATAGCTCCCATTCTCGTGGCACCAGTCTCCCATGGCGGCTATGTAGTTCTCCAAGGCTAGATCAGAAAGCGTCCGATAGTAGTCGTATCGTATCC
>Ga0180431_10008370_pt1 | contig 11869 bp, 14 predicted proteins | sample SS_ome_11_FD_132459 | JGI IMG/M metagenome (GOLD analysis project Ga0180431, IMG submission 132459) | Hypersaline lake sediment archaeal communities from the Salton Sea, California, USA - SS_1_MS_1 metaG | ecosystem: Environmental > Aquatic > Non-marine Saline and Alkaline > Hypersaline >...
ATCGCACATCTCCCTAACAACGATTAATCATGCCTATCTGGGAGATCGGCGATAGCTCCACATTTCCTCCAGTCTTTACGCCAGACCATATACAAATCGGGAAGTTATTTCATGCACGATCCTAAGCGGTCGATGGCAATTTTCTAATGTCGACTCGATCTTGGAAGAAGTCGCTTTGGGTATGATTTTATCTCCGGATTTGTGTGAGTGCTTCAGATACTTCATCTGTTAGGACTCCTGGACAACTTTGACTTTGTATGATCGTAGAGAGGCTTGTCAAAAGGACGATATTTGGCTCGACCGTTGGAGGCATCCTCCATCCGACTCTGGGCGATTCGAATGTATCTTGCATCAAGTTCACAACCCCAGAAATTTCTATCGTGAATAAGGGCTGCAACTCCGGCAGATCCAACGCCTGCGAATGGATCGAATACGAGACCATTTTTAGGTGTCAGTGCTAAGACAAACCTGTCTACCAGAGCCACGGGGAATTGACATGGGTGCTCCGTTTTTTCGATGTGGTTGCTCTTAACGTTAGGAATAGCCCAGACATCTTCTGGATTCTTACCCTTTGGATTGCATGAATATTTACCTACATTAGGACCCTTAAAATAACGCTTGCCGGGATATTTTTGAGGAACACGGACATCATCGAGATTAAAGATGTAGTCGTCACTCTTCGTATACCACATAACCACTTCATATCGGCCACTAAATCTGTAGCTACAATGGAGACCATGTCCAAAATACCAAATGATACGATTGCGAAGTTGGACTCCTGAATCGCGAAAGAGGTCGTGAAAGATAATATCAAGAGGGAGTATTGTACTGCTGTGTCCTCCTTTTCGCTTTTCTAAGAAATTGCCAACTTGCCAGCAGATACTACCAGTCGGCTTCAGAAGTTTCACTATCTTCCGAATTATACGGCCCTGCCATTCGACGTATTGGTCAAGTTCTTGCCTCTGCTCATAACCCTTCCCAATATTGTATGGGGGTGACGTAATAGCAAGGTCGAAGATAGGTTCAGGAGCTAAATCATCAAGGAATTTCTCCACGTCTCCGTGCCAAAGAAAAGTTTTTGGCAGATGATTTACAATTGTAGGTTCTCCGGCCCTAAGGACCGGTATCTCTGTATTTCTCACTTTGGCTGTCTTTCCCATCATACCCCGAGATTAGGCTTAATAATGTGATAGTTATATTTTTTGATTTTAAGGATAGTTGATATTTGTTCAATCATTTTCAATATCCCAGAAGGAGCCAGAGATTCTCTTGGAGACAATTATTAGCCTTAGCTTTCACTCCTATTTTCCAATAAGCTTCCCACTCCTTCAAAATTAACTACACCTTCTCCGCCATATTGACACTTTCAATAGCCACTTTGCGGGCCACGCCTCCCGCAAAATTTCACTTTATCACCCGAACGATCGAAAATCAAACGGATTCCGATTTTCGTATGTCGAAAGACCAACAACCAACAACTATCCACGAATAACGGCAATTATTGGAAGCCCGATAAGCGAATTTTAAAGAATTTTTCCTCAGAGCGACAGCCCTATGACACTGCGAACGAAAATTCTTTCCATTGTGGCAAAAACGAGTTCTACTCCGGCTATCCTTTGAATGGATCGACTGCCGCATGGATGGCATCAGATAGATCTGAGATTTCAAATTTGAGATTTGAGATTCCAGGCTTATGCTTTGAGATTCCTTTCATTCGTCGTCTTTGGGATAATCTTGCGGGCGGGTGCGGCGGACCAATTGTTCGATCTGGCGATTGAACGCCTCGGCGCTTCGCCGGGATTCGTACTCCTGTCTCGAACCGTCGTTCAAGTGTCGCTGGCCTTTGATGTCGCTGTTCTGGAGATTGTTCGTCCAGCCGCGTATCTGGCGCGAGCACGACTCGGCTAAGGATTTGAGATTTGAAATTTCAGATTTCAAATGCGCAGCCTCCTCGAAGCGTTCGGTGAAAAGGAGCATGGAGCGGGTTTCGCCGCATGAGCCTCGGGCGATGTAGAGAAAAGCGAGCAGTTCTGCCGTCGAGCCGCGCTCGAAACCTTCGGCGATATTGTTGGAGACCGACAATGACGCCCGGCGGAGCTGGCTGCGAAGATCGCCCGACTGGGAGAAGAACCGGTCTTTCGTCAGGTCATAAACCCGCCTGGCCAATTCGATAGCCGCCTGCCAGACGGGAAGGTCCTCGAACCGCTCGTATTTCATCGCAGTGCCCTTTCAGGGATTTGAGATTTGAAATTTGAGATTTGAGAGTTCGCAATTGGGATTTGAAATTTGATATTTGAGAGTTCATTCCTGGCCTTTCGGATTTGAAATCTCAGATTTGATATTTGAGATCTTTTTTCTCATATGACTTTAACAACGAGATCAATTTCGGCTCATTAGAGCATTAGGGTGCATTTGCCCTTGGGCAGGTCGAAGCAGAGGGTCATCTCCCGGCCGTTGGTGTGGCATGTGCCCGGTTCGAGTCGTAATGGGGCGTTCACCCGCCGGAGCGGGAGGGTCGGTTTCCCGGTGGCCATTAATTTGGGCGTCTTTTCGATCCGCGCCCGCGTTCGGATGGTGAACCGCGGCGTCCCGAACGGTGCGGTGAAGGTGATCCGCCGGCCTTGCTTGTCGATTCGGGTGAGCTCTCTGGCGGCCCAGTAGCGGGCGATCTCGCAGTTCTTCATCCAGAGCAGGTTGTCGTAGCGTTCGTGCATCCGGCGATAGACCTCTTTGAAGATGTTGAAGCCGATTTCCTCGCCGTTGTAGTAGATGCCGGGCCAGTGGCAGACGAGAATGGCCGGCTCGCCCTTGTCGATGACCTGGGGGAGTCGGCCGCCCCGGAGGTCCTCGGTGATGAACTTATCGACCGAGCCGGGGACGAGTCCGTCCCAGCCGCCGAACCAGTCGCCGGTGCAGCCGATGATGGAGACGACGCATTTTGGATTGTCGCCGTCGAGGCCGGAGGCGTATTGGATGAGCGGGGCGACGCTGCGCTCGTCGGTGAAGAGGTCGCGGAAGTAGTGGGGGATCTCGGCGTTGAAGACGTCCCGGCAGGATTCGAGCGTGGCCCTGGCGAGGTTCTCGCGATTCCGGCCGCCGAAGCCGCCGGGCGTGGTGATGCCTTCGCACGGAAGGCCGACGTTTTTGAGGATGCGCAGGGCGTAGGCCATGTAGTCGGTTAGTTCGTCGGCGGATTTGTCCTGGCTCCAGCCCCAGTTCTCCATAAACTGCTCGCTGGCCTCCGGGAAGGGCCGGCCGGTTTTGGTGTCGATGACCCGGGTGTGGCTGATCATCTCCGGGTGGATGTCCCAGTCGGGCATCATGAGCTCGCGGACGAGCTTGAGGCTGTCGGCCAGCTCCTTCTTCGACCAGCCCGGCAGGTAGCGATCCATCCAGCCGACGCAGGCAGGGTAGGGCACGATGCTGTATTTGCCCTTGACGCCGTGCTCGCGGCACCACTCGCCGAACTTGCGGACGAAGGCATCGGGGATCTCGCGCGGCAGGCTGCGCCAGTCCTGCTTGTAGCGGTCGGGAAAGACCTCGTGGAACTGCGGGATGCCGAAGTAGGCCAGGTTCACCAGGCAGGTCGAGTCGTCGATAATGAAGCTGACCGGCACGCGGTTCTGCGGATTAAGAACGGTGACGTCGGATGTTTGCGCGGGGCGCTCGCCTTTGGGCTGCGCGATGGCGGGGATGCTGTGCAGGGCGGAGCGGGCGGCGACGGTCGCGGCGGCGGCCTTCAAAATATCTCGTCGTGTGATGGATTTTGGCTTGTGCATGTTTTATTCTCCGTAAGGATTAAAACGATCAACCGGTTTAATAATGGCAATTACCATATTTTATCCATTCAAGGATCCATTATGATAAAACGCAAGTTACCTAAGTTTACTGAATTCACTTCATTTCTACAACTCGTCTCTAAAGAAATCATTTCGACCAATTATTCCGTTCTAAATTCTGTTGAGAAATTAAGATAAGGCTCTTGAAAACGCAACCGTTTTGCGGTAAAAAAGATCAGGACATTGGAGGAGGCAAAAAAAGTAGAGATCGAAATAATTTTTTCCCTCCGGCGAGAGAACAATTATTTTAAATAGGAGTAGATACTATTTAGTATTAGGTATGAATAAAAAGGATAAGACAATGACCCGTGGAGAGATGGATTTGAAGGTTGGCGGATTCGTGGATCGCTGCCGGCAGTCCGGCCGGAAAGTGACAGCTCAGCGAATTACCGTTTATAAAGAGCTGGTTTGCTCCGACGATCATCCCTCGGCGGAGATTTTGTACCGGAGAATTAAGAAGACCTCTCCGGGTATTTCATTGGACACGGTAAACCGGACGCTTTTGACGCTGCATGAGATGGGGGAGGCGTCCATTGTCGAGGGCACGGGCGAGCCGAAACGATTTGACGCCGGAACGGAAAAACACCAGCACTTCAAATGTATTAAGTGTAAGCGGATTATCGATTTCCATCACAAGCCGTTCGACGCCATCAAGGTTCCCGCCGTCCTGCAAAAGAAGTTCACCGTCCTGAGAAAAAGCGTTTACCTCGAGGGGCTTTGTGACCGGTGCCGTCGATGACGCATCGTTTGGTTTTGCTCTTTAACAAATGAATACGTATTGAAGTGACCCGAAACTTTTGGCTCAGAACCCGTAATTTTACGAGTAGCGGCAACTGTGGAAAACAGGATAATAGTCCAGGCGTTCAACGAACGAAAGAATGCGGCGTTGAACAGATTGCAACTTTGACAGTTAAAGCAGCGACCCGTGTCGCCAAAATGACAGTTGCAGGCATAAGGCTTTGTGCCCACGATGGCGTAATTCTCTGATAAAAAGGGAATTAAAAGTATTGGATTTTTCCTGGCACGCATTTTGCGAAGTGTATCGAAGACAAACGGTCATTATGTCATGACGAAAGAGTAACGCAAAATGATAACGTGAAAGGAGAATCGAAGATGAACGGTAAGAAAATGAGAACTGGGATTTCCCTGTTAGTGTTCGCCGTTTTTATGTTTTCCCTGGCGCCGACTCTGCCGGCGAGGACGAACGAGCTTGACGCATTGCGTCAAACATCCAAGGCGTTTTCCGCCGTTGCGAAGAACGCTGTCCCTGCGGTTGTTTTTATCAAGGTCGAAAAGACGATGGAGACCGGGTCGATACGAGGACCGGTTGTTCCGAACCAATATAACGATCCGTTTGGATTTTTCGGCGATGAGTTTCTTGAGCGTTTCTTCCGGGATCGTATGCCCCAGCAACCGCGTGAATATCGCCAGACGGGACAAGGCTCGGGATTTGTGATCAGCACGGACGGGTACATCCTCACCAACAACCATGTGGTCGGCGACGCGGACGTGATTACGGTCAAGACCCATGACGGGCGCGAATTTGACGCCAAGCTTGTCGGGACGGATGAGAAAACCGACGTGGCCGTCATAAAAATCGAAGGTGAAGATCTGCCGACCATGCCGTTGGGAGATTCGGACCATCTGGATATCGGGGAATGGGTTATCGCGATCGGCAACCCGTTCGGACTTGCCGAGACGCTGACGTTCGGTATCGTGAGTGCCAAAGGTCGCAGCACGGTGGGCATCGCCGATTATGAGGATTTTATCCAAACCGACGCGGCCATTAATCCCGGCAATTCCGGCGGCCCATTGATCAACCTGGACGGCGAAGCCATCGGCATCAATACAGCGATTTTCAGTCAGAGCGGCGGCAGTGTGGGAATCGGTTTCGCCATCCCGATCAATATGGCCAGGCACATCAAGGACCAGCTTGTGGCATACGGCAAAGTCACCCGCGGCCAGTTGGGCGTGTCGATCAGCGATCTGACGAGTGATGTCGCCGATTATTTCGGGCTGGATTCGACCCGGGGCGTTGTCGTCAATGAGGTGGTGGAAGGTTCTGCCGCTCAGAAGGGCGGCCTGGAAGCCGGGGATATCATTTTGAAGATCGACGGCCGGGACGTCGAAGGGATGGGACAATTGCGAAACACGATTGCAACGTTAGAACCGGGAACGACGGTTCGCCTGCTCGTCAATCGCAAGGGCAAAGAGAAAACCTTGCCGGTCAAGATCGGCGAGCTTTCAGCCGAATCGTCTCGGAATGCCGGACCAGACATCCCGTCCAGCAAGTTAGGTTTGACCGTTCAGAACATCACCGAGGACATGAGTCGCCGATACGGACTGAGACAGTCTCAGGGGGTTCTTGTTTCGAGTGTCTCACCCGATAGCGAAGCCTTTCGCAAAGGCATTCGGCCGGGGACGATCATTTTGAGCGTTAACCAGAAGGCCATTCGCTCGGTTGATGAGTTTAACAAAGCAGTGCGGGAATCGACGACGTCGAAAAAGGTCCTCCTGCAAATTGCGGAACAAGGATATACACGATTTATCGCGCTATCGTTCGAATAGAACGAGCGCCGATCTCGCCGGGGCCCCGATTGTTCTGATCTGCTCGTTCTGAAACGAGCGGTCGGAGCAATCGGGGGTGTCGTATCAATAGAACTTAGTTTTGTGAATGAACAAGATGAAGAAAGTGAGGAACTAATGGAATTAAAAGGAAGTCAGACGGAAAAGAACTTATTAGCCGCATTTGCGGGTGAATCGCAGGCGAGGAACCGGTACAGCTACTTTGCCAGTCAGGCCAAGAAGGAAGGGTACGTGCAAATCGCCGCCATCTTCGAAGAAACCGCCAACCAGGAAAAGGAGCACGCCAAGCGGGAGTTCAAGTTTCTCGAAGGGGGCGAAGTGGAGGTCACCGCCGCGTTTCCGGCCGGTACGATCGGCACCACAATGGAGAATCTCAAGGCCGCCGCAGCCGGCGAGCATTACGAAACCACCCAGATGTATCCCGAGTTTGCCGACGTGGCGGACAAGGAAGGCTTTCCTGCTATCGCCGCGGTGTTCAGGAACATCGCCGTGGCCGAGAAACGCCATGAGGAACGCTACCTCGCCCTGGCAAAGAATATCGACGACGGCGTCGTATTCAAACGCGAAAAACCCGTGAGATGGGTCTGTCGCAATTGCGGCTACGTGCATGAAGGCCCGGAAGCTCCCGTCGCCTGTCCGGCCTGTGCGCATCCCCAGGCCCATTTTGAACTGGAAGCCACCAATTATTAATGAATCGAAAGGAAAGACCATGAAAAGGGGCATTCGAAATAAATTCGCCATTGGCGGCGCCCTTTTGGTTGCTGTCGTTCTGGGCTCGCTGGCTTATTCGCACTGTCAAATTCCGTGCGGCATCTACGACGACGAAGCCCGGTTCACTGAGATCGCCGAGCATATCACCACGATTGAGAAATCGATGAAAGAGATCGAGAGTCTGTCGGCTGCGCAGAAACCGAATATGAATCAGGTCGTCCGCTGGGTCAACAACAAAGAGCTCCACGCCGATAAGCTGAGTGAGATCGCCACGTATTACTTCATGGCCCAGCGCGTGAAACTGCCGGCGCAGGGAGATGTGAAGGCGCAGCAAGATTATGTCAAAAAGCTCACATTGCTCCATCAAATGCTGGTGTACTCGATGAAAGCCAAGCAAACGACGGACCTGGATAACGTCGCGAAGCTGAGGTCGTCGCTTTCGGCATTTCACGACGCCTATTTCGGCCACACGCATTAATTAAAAGAAACGAGGTATATCATGGAAGCTACAAAAAACAGTGTCACGTTCCAGGGCAATCCACTGACGCTTACGAGCCGTCCGCCCAAGGTGGGGGATGCGGCGCCGGATTTTGAGGTCTTGAGTAATGACTTGTCGCCGGTGAGACTTTCCGACCTTAAGGGTAAAACCTGCGTCATGTGCTCGGTGCCGTCTCTGGATACGCCGGTTTGCGACACCGAAATACGCACGTTCAACGAGCAAGTCACGTTGTTGGGCGATGATGTGGTCGTCCTGGCCATCAGTATGGACCTGCCCTTTGCCCAGCAGCGATGGTGCGGGGCGGCGGGGGTCAAGAACGTCCGGACGCTCTCCGATCATCGCGACGCGGCGTTCGGCCGGGCCTACGGTGTGTTGATCCAGGAACTGCGACTTTTGGCGCGGGCCGTATTTGTTGTGGACAAAAAGGGCGTGATTCATTACATACAGATCGTTGACGAACTGACGCATGAACCCGATTACGAAGCCGCATTGAAGGCCGTTAAGGAAGCGCAATGACACGAGCACTGAAGCCGGGTATTTTTGCCGTCGGAGCCATCGATTGGGACGCCAGGCTGTTCGACAGATTGGTTCCGCTGCCGGATGGGACCAGTTACAATGCCTATGTGGTGCGAGGTCGTCAGAAAACAGCCCTTTTGGATACCGTCGATCCTGCGAAAACGCACGTTTTACTGAGCAATATCATCGAAGCGGGTGTGGATACGATCGACTATATTATCTCCCATCATGCCGAGCAGGACCATTCCGGGTCTATTGCCGATGTTCTGCTTATTTATCCGGACGCCAAAGTGGTCACCAATCCCAAGTGCAAACAGATGTTGATCGACCTGCTCGACATCGGAGAGGATCGATTCATTACCGTCGAAGACGGACAGGAGCTTTCGCTGGGCGATAAGACGCTTCGGTTTGTTTACACCCCGTGGGTCCACTGGCCGGAGACGATGAGCACGTACGTGCCGGAAGAAAAGATCTTGTTTTCCTGTGATTTCTTCGGCACCCATCTTGCGACGAGCCACTTGTTCGCTGAAGAGCAGGACACGGTCTATGAATCGGCCAAGCGGTACTACGCGGAAATTATGATGCCGTTCAGGAAGCAGATCAATAACAACCTGGCAAAACTGGATTCGCTGGATATTGAGATAATTGCTCCAAGCCACGGTCCCGTGCATCATCAACCCGCGTTCATTCTGGATGCTTATAAGGACTGGGCCTCCGAGACGCCGAAGAATGAGGTCGTCGTCACGTACGTCACGATGCACGGCAGCACGGGCAAACTGGTGATGCACCTGGTCGATGCCTTGATCGAGCGGGGTATCCAGGTTCGGCAGTTTGAACTGGCCAGTACGGACGTGGGGAAGCTGGCGATCTCGCTGGTGGATGCCGCGACCATCGTGATCGGCTCGCCGACGGTGCTGATCGGCCCCCACCCATGTGCGGCGTATGCGGCGTTCCTGACGAACTCGCTTCGACCCAAGGCCAAGTTTGCCTCGATCGTCGGCTCGTACGGGTGGGGCGGTAAAATGGTCGAGCAGTTGACGGGAATGTTGACCCATCTCAAAGTCGAACTCTTTGAGCCCGTACTCACAAAAGGTGCCCCGAAAGACACCGATTATGCCGCGATCGACCGGCTGGCGGATGACATTTTGGCCAAACACAAGGCGGCCGGGCTTATTTAATAGAACTCACAAATGACGAAAGGAATTTGTTATGGCAAAAAAACTTGAAATTTATAAATGCGAGACATGCGGGAATATTGTCGAAGTTCTCCACGGCGGCGCCGGGGACCTGGTCTGTTGCGGCAAACCCATGACGCGTCTGGACGAAAAAACGGCGGACGCTGCGACAGAGAAACATGTTCCCGTCATTGAGAAAATCGACGGCGGCTACAAAGTGACCGTCGGCAGCGTTTCGCACCCGATGGAAGACAAGCACTACATCGAGTGGATCGAGCTGCTCACCGACGGAAAGGCCTACCGGGAATTTCTGGAGCCGGGGATGGCGCCGGAAGCAACGTTCCTCGTCGAAGGCAATGCCGTCAACGCCAGGGAGCACTGCAATGTTCACGGCTTGTGGAAGGGGTAAGCGATGATAAGCAAAAAAATTGAAAAGGCGCTCAACGCTCAGGTGAATGCGGAACTTTACTCGGCCTATCTGTATCTGTCCATGGAATCGTACTTTCAATCGTTGAATTTGAACGGATTCGCGAATTGGATGAGGGTACAAACGCAGGAAGAAGTCTCTCACGGCATGAAGATTTACGATTTCATTAACGAGCGGGGCGGCAGGGCGTTATTAAAGGGGATCGAAGGTCCCCAGACGGAATGGAAATCACCTTTGGCTGTCTTCGAGGACGCGTATGCCCATGAGCAAAAAGTGACGGGTTTGATCAACGACCTTGTGGATCTGGCGATCAAAGAAAAAGACCACGCCACGAACAGTTTTTTGCAATGGTTTGTCAATGAGCAGGTCGAGGAAGAAGCCTCCGCCGACGCCATCGTCCAGCAGCTCAAGATGATGGAGAAGGCTCCCGGCGGCATGTTCATGCTCGACCGCGAGTTAGGCCAGAGAGTTTTCACCCCGCCGGCCGCCACAGGAGAATAAGAAACTCAAACGGACCGTTTAGGGATCGAATAATGAAGTAAATCGTTCAAAGGAAAGGTCCAGGCCATTATCAAAGAAGAGATCGGTCATATGGCGATCTTGAATGAGAAACTGCAAGCGTTGACGTAGAATAAAGGACCATTCGGTGACTGTGATGTTGAATCCCCTGGAGATTTTCGAGATTGCCGAGCAAATTGAGCGCAACGCCGTTACGTTCTATCGCCGGGCGGCGACCCTCTTTGATGATCCCGATATATCAGAACGGTTTCTTGAACTTGCTGAGTGGGAGGCTGAGCATGAGACGACCTTCATGGAGATGAAGCAGAAAATGTTCGGAACAAATCCCGCATTAACGTCCTTCAGGCCGGGGGAGACAAAGCCCGATCCGAAAGTGATGGCCGGTCTGGCCGTCTTCGGTATCCGGGCAGAGCCCACGGAGGAGCTGAACGGCCGAGAAAGTCAGGATGACATCTTGAGAAGAGCCGTCGAAAAGGAAAAGGATTCCATTGTTTTCTATAACGGCCTGAAGGACTTTTTATCGAACGCGTCCGATCAGGACTCTATCGACAGCATTATCACTGAAGAAATGAAACACATCAGGATACTGCATGAGTCACTCAATAAAAACAAAGGATAAGGAGCGAAAGAAATGAAAAAGTATAAATGTTTACTGTGCGGATATATTTACGACCCGGCGGCCGGAGACCCCGACAACGGCGTGAAAGCCGGGACGGCTTTTGAGGATTTGCCGGATGATTGGGTCTGCCCGGAATGCGGCGCGGGCAAAGATGATTTCGAAGCGGTTGACTAAACATCGCTTCGGAAAACCAGATTCCTCTTTTAATCGAAAGCAAATTTCAGAGCCGTTGAAATGCAGACTATCACCCCGTTCGTTGAAAAACAGGACATTCTGTGTGCGGAGACGGTTGCGGGACCGAATGCGCTGGTCGTCTTCGGCGCCTCGGGCGATCTGACGCACAGGAAGCTGCTCACAGGTATCTTCAAGCTCTTTTCACAGGACCTGCTGAGCGAGAACTTCTACCTGTTGGGGTGCGGCCGGAAAGCGTTCTCAATCGAAGATTTTCGCGAGACGGCCAAACAATCCATTCGAGATCATATCGACTCCGTCTCTGAGGGCGCCCTGGACGCCATTGCAAAAAAGCTCTACTATTTGGATGGCGATTACGACGATGTAAATTTCTACCAGCGCATCCAAACGAAACTTGCCCAACTAAACCAGGTTCACAACGTTCATGAAAGTGTCGTTTTTTACTTAGCCGTCCCTCCCTTTTTATATACTCCGATTGTCGAGCATCTTGGCTCGGTGGGGCTGGCCTGTCCGGCTAAGCCGGAGTTGAGGGAAAAGGTGAAGCTGGTCCTTGAAAAGCCCTTCGGCCGCGATCTTCAAAGCGCTGTCGAATTGAACAACCATATAACGCAGTATTTCAGCGAATCGCAGATCTATCGCATCGACCATTATCTCGGCAAGGAAACGGTTCAAAACCTTCTCATGCTGCGATTTGCCAATGCCATTTTCGAGCCGATCTGGAACCGCAATTTCATCGACAACGTCCAGATATCAATCGCCGAAACAGTCGGCGTCGAGCACCGGGCC
>Ga0180431_10008371_pt1 | contig 11869 bp, 8 predicted proteins | sample SS_ome_11_FD_132459 | JGI IMG/M metagenome (GOLD analysis project Ga0180431, IMG submission 132459) | Hypersaline lake sediment archaeal communities from the Salton Sea, California, USA - SS_1_MS_1 metaG | ecosystem: Environmental > Aquatic > Non-marine Saline and Alkaline > Hypersaline >...
ACCACTTCAAGGTCGTGAGTGATAAGAAGCAGTGACATCCCAAGTTTTTGTTTTAGAGACCTCAAGAGTTGCAGGATCTGGGCCTGGATTGTAACATCGAGAGCGGTGGTGGGTTCGTCGGCTATGAGTAGGTCAGGTTCGTTGGCCAGGGCCATGGCGATCATTATTCGCTGCTGTTGACCACCGGAAAACTCGTGAGGCAGTGACGTGAGGCGGTCAATCGCTTCGGGGAGATCCACCAGGCGGAGCAGTTCGGTGACTCTCTCCTTAGCTTCTTTTCGTCCCATGTCCTGATGGACGAAGAGCACTTCACTGATTTGCCGCTCGATGCTGTGTAGAGGATTCAGTGAACTGAGGGGCTCCTGGAAAATCATGGCGATGTGGTTACCTCGAATATCGCGGAGGAGGGCTTCCGTCCCGCCCATGAGTTCTGATCCTTCATGGATTAGGTCGGTAGGGTCGTTCCCCCAAAAGCGGATACTTCCACCAGGATGATGGGCGAGAGGGTAGGGCAGCAGCTGGAGGATGGAAAGGGCGGTCACTGACTTGCCTGAACCGCTCTCTCCCACAACCCCTACGGTTTCGCCTTTATGGATATCGAGCGAAATACCCCGAACGGCCTTCACCTCGTCGGGGCCCGTGCCAAAGGACACCGACAGGTCTTTGATTTGCAACAGAGGACGTTCAGAATTCATGACATACCTGTTACCTTTCAGTCTTTCTCGGATCGAAGGCATCCCTAACCGCTTCCCCGATAAAAATAAGGAGACTCAACATCACGGCAAGCACCGTAAAGGTCGTTATTCCCAGCCATGGCGCCTGCAGGTTGGCCTTGCCCTGGTTGAGAAGTTCACCCAGAGATGGGGAACCCGGTGGAAGCCCGAAACCGAGAAAGTCCAGGGCTGTCAGGGTGGTAATTGAGCCATTCAGGATGAACGGGAGGAATGTAAGCGCTGCGACCATGGCGTTGGGGAGGATATGTCTAAACATGATCATGGTATCGCTGACCCCAAGAGCTTTGGCAGCTCGCACATAGTCAAAGTTTCGTACCCGGAGAAATTCAGCCCTTACCACTCCTACGAGCGCCATCCAGCTAAAAAGCAGCATCAGGCCCAGAAGCCACCAGAAATTAGGCTCCACCACACTGGCCAAAATGATAAGGAGGTACAGGATCGGGAGACCCTGCCACACCTCGATGAACCGCTGGAACAAGAGGTCCACCCAGCCGCCGAAATACCCCTGTACAGCGCCTGCCATGATCCCGACAATGGAACTGAGAAGCGTCAGGATCAGACCGAATAGCACCGAGATCCGAAAGCCATAAATTAACCGGGCAACGACATCGCGGCCCTGATCGTCGGTGCCAAGCCAATTATCACTCGAAGGCGGCGCTGGTGCTGGCACAGGCAGGTTGTAATTAATGGTATCATAGCTATAGGGAACGATAGGAAAAACCATCCATCCCTTTTCCTGGATAAGCTCAGCGACCTCAGGATCACGGTAGTCCGCCTCGGTCGGAAGAAATCCGCCGAACACCGTTTCAGGGTAGTCATAGAAGATCGGAAAGTAGAAATGATTGTCATAGCGAACGAGCAAGGGTTTGTCATTGGCAACAAACTCTGCAAAGAGTGTGATGGTGAATAGACCCAAAAAGATCCACAGGGACCAGAAGCCGCGGCGGTTGGCGCGGAAGTTCATGAGCCTTCGCCAGGTGAGAGGGGATATTTTGAGACCGGGGAATCTTTCGCTCACCGATCAGGCCTCCTGACTTTCAAAAGTGATCCGGGGGTCGACCACGTGATACGTCAGATCGCCAACCAGGTTGAGCAGCAGCCCCAGAATGGTGAAGAAATAAAGGGTGCCGAACATGACCGGATAATCACGGTTCACGGCCGCTTCGAATCCCAGAAGCCCCAATCCGTCCAGGGAGAATATGATCTCGGTGAGCAGTGATCCCGTAAACAGGGCTCCCACAAAGGCGCTCGGAAAGCCGGCGATCACGATGAGCATGGCGTTACGAAAGACGTGGCCATACAACACCCGATGTTCGGTGATGCCTTTGGAACGGGCGGTGACCACGTACTGTTTGTTGATCTCTTCGAGAAAAGAATTTTTGGTAAGCATGGTAAGACCGGCAAACCCTCCGATCACCATGGAAAGGACCGGCAGGGCGATGTGCCAGAAGTAGTCGATGATACGCGCCGGCCAGCTCAGATCGGCCCAGTTCGCTGACACAAGACCGCGCAGGGGGAACCAGTCAAAATAACGTCCACCGGCAAACAGCACAATAAGGAGGATGGCGAATAGAAAACCGGGGATAGCGTTACCCAGGATCACCAGGCTGCTGGACCATACGTCGAACCGGGAGCCATCTTTTACAGCTTTTTTGATGCCCAGGGGAATGGAGATCAGGTAGACCAGGAAAGTGGTCCAGAGCCCCAAAGAAATAGAAACCGGCATCTTGTCGATCACCAGGCTCATGACGCTCCGGTCACGGAAGTAGCTATCGCCAAAATCAAAAAGCAGGTAGGTACGAATCATCATAAAAAAGCGTTTATAGGCCGGTTTGTCGAAGCCGAATTGACGCTCGATTTCCTTGATGATTTCAGGATCCAGACCTCGCGCCCCCCGGTACTTGCTGGACATATCATCTGTCCCGCTGGGACCCTGCTTACCGCTGCGAGTGCTCACATCACCCTGATCGGCCCCGCTCACGCGGGCGGTAGCGTCTGATACAGTGCCTTTAATGCGAGCAATCATCTGCTCGACTGGACCGCCGGGAGCCGCCTGAATCACAAGAAAATTAACCACCATAATGCCGAAAAGGGTTGGCACAATGAGAATCAGACGGCGGATAATATAAGCGAACATGGGTGTTGAGGACTCCTATTTTTCTTTGAGAGACGCCTTTTTCCCGTTTAGTGCCGCTTCCTTTGAGGCATCGATCCACCACGTATTAAATCCGAGGGCATATTTCGGTGTGACTTCGGGCCGGCCAAATTTGTCCCAATAAGCCACACGGAAGACCCGAAGGTGCCAGTGCGGGATAACATAATGCCCCCAAAGCAAAACCCGGTCGAGGGCGCGTGTTCGGTGTACCAGGCTCTCCCTGTCAGGAGATGCAATGACGAGTTCGATCAGGGCATCCACAACCGGGTCTTTTATTCCGATCGTATTGCGGCTGCCCGTCTCGTCGGCAATAGCCGATCCCCAGAAGTCCCTCTGCTCATTGCCGGGCGAGAGGGACTGGCCGAATAGGCCCACGATCATATCAAAATCGAATTCTTCGACACGCTTCTGAAATTGGGCGGTATCCACAGTTCGGACCCGGACATCGATCCCCAGGCGTTTCAAGTTCTTTGCAAAAGGCAGCGAAATCCGCTCCCATGAAGGGGAATTCAGAAGGATCTCAAACGTGAATGATTTGCCTGTATTTTGGTTGGCCAGTTCCCGGTTTTTAATAACCCAACCAGCCTCATTGAGAAGTTTGAAGGCCTTTCGCAGGTTTGCCCGGATGTTCCCCTTTCCGTCAGTAACGGGAAGAATGTATTCTCTATTGAATACCTCTTTTGGGAGTTTATCTCTGAAAGGGTCGAGGATCTTGATCTCCTCGGGGCTTGGCAGCCCACGTGAAGCAAGCTCACTGTTGGAAAAGAAACTCGTGGTCCGGGTGTACTGACCGAAAAAAAGATTTCGGTTGGTCCACTCAAAATCAAACGCATAGTTCAGTGCCTCACGAACACGACGGTCTTTAAAATAGGGACGGCGTGTATTGAAGACAAAACCCTGCATGCCGGTGGGCTGTTCGTGAGGGATGTTCTCCTTCTTGATAAGCCCTTTCCGGACCGCTGGCACGTTGTATGCCGTGGCCCAGTTTTTGGCAATATTTTCCTGGCGAAAATCGTACTCGCCAGCTTTAAATGCCTGGAGGGCCACCGTGGAGTCCCGGTAGTAGTCGTAGTGAATCACGTCAAAATTATTGCGCCCTTTGTTTACAGACAGATCTCTCCCCCAGTAGTCAGCCACACGAGTGTAGCTAATCATTCGACCCGGGTCAAAAGATTCAATTCGGTATGGCCCGCTTCCCAGTGGGGGGGACAGGGTCGTCTTCTTGAAGTCTCTTTTTTTCCAGTAATGCTTGGGGAGGATGGGCATCTGGCCAATGATGAGGGGTAGCTCCCGGTTTTCGCCACCTGAAAAAGTGAATTTCACCTTTCGATCCCCGGTCTTTTCGGCTTTCATCACACTGCCATAGTAAGCCCGGTAGAAGGGGTGCCCCTCTGTCTTGAGTGTGTTTAGACTAAAGATCACGTCTTCGGCCGTAACGGGCCTGCCGTCGTGCCATTGGGCTTCCTTTCTAAGGGTAAAGGCGACCCGAGAGCGATCTTCCGGCATCTCGATGCTTTCTGCGAGCAGCCCGTACTCCGTAAACGCCTCGTCATCCGAGGCCGTGAGAAGGGTGTCATAAAGACCGCCTAAACCCACTGCAGGCACACCCCTTAAGGTGAGATGGTTAAGCGTGTCAAAGGTGCCAATGGCATGGAGGCGCACTGAACCTCCCTTTGGGGCGTTCGGGTTTACATAATCAAAATGATCGAAGTTCCTTTCGTACTTAGGTGACCCGTGCATGGCCAGGGCGTGGACCGGGTCAGCCGTTTTTTCCCCATAAGCCCCGTGCGTGAAGAGGAACAGGAGTGCCAGGGCCAGCGAAACTACAAAGATTTTTTCATGTCTCATTTTTTCAATCCAATGGGGGGGCCTAACGCAATGAGAACAAGGCAAAAGGCTGAAATTTTTGTTTGATTTACGATCGACACGGCGGATTTGCCTCATCATAGTACGCTAAGTCCATCCATTCGTAAATACGATGACGTATATACTCCCTCAGGACTTATGCCGACGATGCAATTATATTGGATTGGCGAATAATTATATGTCACTGTAATTGCGAATCGCGTCACTAAGCAGTCTCACCCCGAAGCCCGTTCCACCGGGACCGCAATAAGCACTTTCCGATTTAAGATAAGCCGGACCAGCTATATCGATATGTGCCCAGCGGGTATCGGCGGCAAACTTAGAAAGGAAGAGTGCCGCGGTGATGGCACCGCCCGCGCGGGTGCTGCTAATGTTGTTCATATCGGCAAAATCGCTTTTCAGCAGTTCTGCATAATCTTCGGGCAGGGGCATCCGCCAGCAGCGTTCATGGGTTTTTTCGCCGGACGCAATAATGCCGGCGGCTAGATCGTCATCATTGGAAAATACACCGGCAATTTTGTCCCCCAGGGCAACGACACAAGCCCCTGTCAGCGTTGCCAGATCAATGAGTAATTTCGGTCTGTATCTTTTGATCACGTATGAAATCGCATCAACTAAAATCAGCCGCCCTTCAGCATCGGTGTTTCCGATTTCAATGGTTTTGCCGGCATAGCTGCGAACGATGTCCCCGGGGCGTGTTGCCTGGCCGGACGGCATGTTTTCAACGATGGGGATGGCTCCTATAATATTGGTTTTTGTTTTGAGTTTGGCAGCCGTAATTAAGGTGGCCGCCACCGCCGCCGCACCGGACATATCCGATTTCATGTTGGAGATGGAAGTACCGGTTTTGATATTGAGACCACCGGAATCAAAAGTCACGCCTTTGCCTACCAGGGCAAGGGTACTCTTTGCACCCCGTACCTTATGTTCGAGCAGGACCAGACTGGGTTTGCTCTGACTGCCGGCAGCAACGGCGAGCAATGCACCGAACTTCTGTTGCTTCAGTTGGGCTTCATAGAGTACCTGGACTTTCAAATGCTGTTTTTTTGAAAGGGTTACGATGGATCGGGTAAATTTTTCCGGCGTCTTTTCATTTGAAGGGGTGTTGACCCAATCTCTGGCCTGGGTGGTGCCCTCACATATGGCAGCAACTCTTAATGACAGTTGTCGCATTTTTTGGGTGACTTGTTTTGTGATCCGGAAATAAATTTGGCTGAGTGCTTTTTTCTTCTCCTCACCCTTAAATTTATAAAACAGGTGGTTTCCAAGGTAAGCCCCTTCTTGCATGGCCTCTAAAACTGCAGATGTTTCCATTTTTATCAACGAAGGGTCAGGCACAGCGAAATACAGCTTCATCAGTCGGTTTTTAATGCAGTGCTTCACCGTCTTACCGGCCATACTTCTCAGCGTTTCACGATCTGTTTTTTCTAATTTGCCAAGTCCCCACAGGATCACCCGCTGCGCCTTGATATCCGGTACATCATAAAGTGTCACGATGTCATCTTTTTCCCCGTTAAATTCTTTGAGCTTGAGCGCCCTTTGAATGACGGCTTTAATTATCGGGTCATCATGAATATCCTCATCTTCACACACGGCAATGGCAAGGGTATCCATTTTCGATTTATTCAGATCAATGGATGTTACGCGCAACATAGTTGCCAATCTCCCGTTTTCCTAACGTCGGTTTATTTGGATAGGAAGTCGTTTTTTGGAAAGGAATATAGGAGATATCGCCCTTGTGTGTCAAGCCATAATGCAAACACAAAGGGGTCATGTTAAGCGGATAAAAGACAGGTTTCCTAAAAAGAAGAAGGAAAAGGAATTTCCTGAATCGAAGAAGTTATGTCCCATGGTGATTGATATAAAAGGAGCAGTGTGCAGACACTATAAAATGGGACAGTCAGAGATAAAAAAGTCCAGGAGGGGTGTGGAGAATGAGGCGCCTGATCTTGCGATGTATCTTTTAAGAGTTATTCGCAGTGAACATTTATAAAAGATAGCTGAGGGATTTAATTTAACCAATTACAATTCTGTCAGGAACGCAATCAGTAAGGTAAAAAGAAGGTTGAGAAGCAACACATTTAAAGAGCGTTATGAGCAAATATCAGATTCATTAAATAGAAAGGTCAATCAAAGATTTGATCCCTTCATCTCTGTACCAATAGAGAAAACGGGGATTTGTTTTTCTAACCCTCTGAGCAAACGCGAGGGTTCTTTCGTAACGCGAAATCGTGAACCGAGTTGGGATTTTACACTTTCCGTGATTAATATCTGCCCCGAAGCGGCCTCTGACTCCAGGCGCTGTGCAATATTGACATCAGTGCCAATGACCGTGTAGTCGAGCCTTCGCTGAGATCCCACATTACCCAGAAACATTTCACCTGAACTGATTCCAATCCCAAGACCCACCTGCCCAAACGTTTCCTTTGTTGATGCCCACTTCTTTTTGAGTTGGTCGAATCTCCTCAGCATCTCCATAGAGGCAGAGACCGCCGCGTTATGTGGCTTCTTGATGTGATTGGGGGCTCCGAAAATGGCAAGCACCGCATCGCCCATGAATTTATCCAGGGTGCCTTTAAACATGAATACGATACCCGTTAAAAGGTCAAAAAAATCGTTTAGCAATGACCGAAGGGTTTCTAAGGGCAGGTGCTGGACCAAGTTGGTAAAATTTCGGATATCTGCAAAAAGGACGGTTATATCTCTAATCTCGCCAACTTCCATGGGGTTCTGTTCGTGCGATATAAGCACTTCTGCCACTTCTGGTGCGACATACTGCTCAAATAGGGCTCGCATCCTTATTCTTTCTGCCATTTCGCCCATAATCCTGACATTTTCCAGCGCCATGACAGCTTGACTGCAAATAACTGAAAGCATTTCTATATCGGCCTGACTAAAAGGGGATCCGGTTTTGATCCTGCTAACATTGAGCACCCCCAGTGTAGTGCCTCTCGCTTTGAGGGGAAACGATATGGCTGCAATAATGTTTCTGGATTTCAAAAAGGATGCGATCCGAGGATTGTCTACTGCACCCCTGCCCATGATGATGGGCTCACCTTTTTGGAATACCTTGCCTGCGATTCTCTCTCCGGGTTTTAATCTAACCTTTTTGATGATTTCTTCTTTTAAACCCTTGGCGGCGGCAATCTTGAGATACCCTTCAATTTCGTCATAAAGCATCACTGAAATTCTTTGGGTTCCGGTCTGGCTCTCGACTGTTCGGATCAGTTCACCAAGAACATCTTCATTTGTCTGGGATAAAATGAATTTTTCTCCAAGTCTGTACAGAGGGAAGAGTGTTTTAAGACGGGTGTTTTCCTCAGATAACTCGGCTTTTCGAAAGGATTCTTTGACAACATGGACCAGTTCGACCGGCGAAAAAGGTTTCCTGATAAAACCGCTAAACCCGAGTTCCATGGCCTGAATTGCAGTATCCATCGTCCCATGACCCGTAATCAATACACCAAGGAGCCCGGGTTGTTGTTTTTTAAGGCCTAAAAATGTTTCAAGCCCATCAATCCCGGGCATCAACATATCAATAACGGCTAGATGAAATTGTTCGGGTGAGGTAAGTTTCAATGCGTCTTGCCCACTGGAGGCCCATTGGACGTCGTACCCTTCACTCCTAAGCACGCGCTGGCACAAATCAACAATCATCTCTTCATCATCTACGACAAGGATTCTTTTCTGTGCCATAAGATTTTTCGCGCCTTAGTAATGGTTATCTGGATTGCAAATGATCACGGAGTTGCAGGGTCTATTTGTCCCCTTTTTTGTCGGCCAATGGCAAGATAACGATAAAGGTGCTTCCTTTATCCGGAGTGCTTTTAACTTGGATGGTACCACCGTGGGCCCTGATAATTCTATAGCTTACCCAAAGACCAAGACCCACTTCACTAATTTTGTCCTGGGTTGAATAAAAGGGCTCGAAAATTTTTGAAAGGCGGTCAGACGGTATCCCCGGACCGGTGTCGTTGAAGGATACATAACCCATGTCCTTTTTTGACCCACTTTCTACCTTGAGTAGAAATTCCCTTCCTTTTCTGTCCAGGCCATTTTCCTCTGACCCTAAAGACACCTCAAATGCCCCGGTCATTGCATTCAGGGCATTACTTAAAAGATTAAAAAAGACCTGCAAGACCTGAGCTGGCTCCACCATTGTGGGAAGCGGTTTATCGGCCAATTTGATTTCAAGCTGGATACCACTGTCGCGCAACCGTCCCCGTCCCAATAAAAAGGTCTTTTTTACAAGCTCATTTAGATCTGATTTGATTTTTGACCCCGGCTCAATGCTAACAAAATCCAGAAGATTCCTTGTAATATTGCTTGCCCTAATGGCCTGTGTTCGAATCCTCTGAAGCATCTCTTCCGTCTGATCGGTATCAACAGAGGCGCCAAGAATAAGATCGGTATACCCTAAAATTCCTGTAAGGGGATTATTAAGCTCATGGGCGATATTGAGGGACAGCTCACCAAAGACAGCCATTCTGGCTGAAGCCAACATCTGGTCCTGGGCCTTCTGTTGGGATTCCATGGCAGCCTCCATCTTTCTGTTGGAATGCCGCAGGTTTTCATAGAGCATGGCATTTTCAACACTGTAGGCAATCTGTTGGAGTAATATCTGGAGAAATTGCACATATTCCTCTTCGAAAGGGGATTGCTCTTTATCCCTTCCAAGGGCTAGCACGCCAATGGAAGTCCCTTTTGCAACAATTGATAAATATAACAGACGCGGAAGTCCAATTTCAGGGGAATTAAGGTTTTTCTTATACGGGTCCTCATCTATATCTTCGATCAAGATCGGTGTCTTGTTTTTGGTAACCAGTCCTGCCAAAGTTTTGTCCACATCAGTGGATATTTCGTCTGGGAGTTGTTCGGATATCCCTAATGAGGCGGCTATGTGCAGTGCTGGAGACCCGCCCCTTTTCACTGCCAGATAGCCGGCTTTAGCGTTGACCGCCTTCATGACCCGTGAAAGGATAGCCTTTGCAATTTCCTCCATTTTGATGCTCTTTGAAACTATTTCTCTTATTTCATTTAACGTTGCAGCCTGAACCGCCCGTACCCCCAGTTCCTGGGCAGTGTCTTCCAATTTGAAGAGGGTTCGGTTAAATGTATCTGCAATAATCGCAAATTCCCGGGTTGCGCCATCATCTTGAACCTTTTCTGCTTTACCTTCTATGGCCTTTGTCATCGTTGAGGACAGCTTTTCAACGTGATCAGCCATCTTTCTAAAAATCACAAATCCCTCAAGCACGATTATCAGCACCAGTGCCACAAGAAACCCGGACAAAGCAGTGGTGAATGCGCCAATCCTGAGGTAGATAAATGCAAATACGACAAATGGGATGGCGGTGAGGCAGAAAAAAACAAGCTTTAGGTTATGCCTTATGGGCCTGTAACGCTTATAGTCGACTATAGGGGTATATTCTATCGCTTGTGTATTCATGGCGTATTGTAAATTCTGCTATCTCCTTTCAATTCACCTGAAGCCCTGGGCCTTGCGTCTTACTCCCTTTTTTCTCCGTGAACAAGGAATGCCCCGGCCCTCACTGTACGGTAAAGAGTTCCCGATATATTGTCATATCAGCAAAATCAATGCCATTTTGACAGTGTACCACGGGTTAAGTTAACTTATTGAAATTTCTTATTATGTAATCCAACCAAAAAACACTGAAAAGGGAAGGGGTTCAACTTAGGTGGTCCAAAATGGATTTAATGGGTATCCCGTCAGTTTATTGACAACTTTTAGGAACCAGGCCCTGAACCCCTGACGATTATCTGCCCAAATGAGGTTAGGGGTCTCTGCCATCTTAACTGGCTTGAGGCGTAATGGAAATTCCCTTTGATGTTTCAAATCAAAGTTTCTATAATATGCAAATAAGCGTCAATCACCGCGGGTTAAGGAGGTTTTTCTGCATGTCTCTTATTTTTATTGGCGCAACAGGCGATCGGGCCGGTCACAGCCTTATCACCTGGGCCATCGCCCGAAGGCTTGTAGAGAGAGGAAGCCGTGTGGGTTTCCTGAAGCCCTTTGGAAATTATCCTGTAAACATGGACGGGGTTTGGACTGACTGCGATGCCCTTCTTTTTAAGTGGGTGTTGAATCTTCAAGAGCCGTTTGAGCGAATTTGCCCATATCTCCTTTCAGAAGAGGCATGGCGGCAAAGGGAGAATAAGGAAATTCTTGAGGAGATCAAATCCCTTGCCAGAGAGCTGTCCGTTGGAAAGGATTTCCTCCTCATCATGGGCGCCGAGCACATCTTCTTTGACGATTCCGCCCGCCCCATACCCGATGTCTCTCTTATCAATGAATTGAAGGCAGATTTTGTGCTCGTCAGTCGATTCAGAGACAACGCCAAGGCCATTTACTCCATTCTGTCTGTCGGTTCTCTACTTAAGGACAGAGTCAAGGGAATTATCCTTAACCGGGTGATGCCGGAAAAACTTGAAGACGTGCGCAACAAAACGATCCCTTCCCTTGCACAGAAGGGGATTCCAATGATAATGGCACTTCCCGAGGATCCTGTCCTTTCATTTCGGAGCCTTGGCGAGATAGTGGATATCCTTGATGGCAAAATCCTTTGGGGAGGGGAACATTTAGGGGAGTCCGTCGGAGGGATGACTGTGGGTTCGACAGACCTAAAGGGTGAGCTGCGTCTGTTTAAGAGAGCCTATAACAAGATTGTTCTTCTAAAGCCATTTTCTTTAGATGCAAAAACAGGTGAGCTCCCTGCTCAGCGGGCTATTGCAGGGATTCTCTTGACAGGCGGCCGAACTCCAGCACCCCAGCTTGTACAGGTGGCCAAAAACGCCAAGACTCCCCTTATGCTGGTTAAAGATGACACTTTTGCGGTCTTGGAACGTTTGGAGAAAACGACTTCCAGTCTTGCATCAAAAGACGAGTTCAAGGTAAAGCGTGTTACAGGACTGATGGATCGCGATGGGGCCCTTGACAGGCTTCTGCACGCCCTTGGGCTTACCCAATCGTATCCGCTATGATTCCGAGAAGCTTTTCTGGGGATATAGGCTTTGATAGAAACAGATTAGCACCTGCATCAATCCCGTGAATCCTGTCCTCCTCTTGGCTTTTCGCCGTTAAAAAAACAATCGG
>Ga0180431_10008373_pt1 | contig 11868 bp, 10 predicted proteins | sample SS_ome_11_FD_132459 | JGI IMG/M metagenome (GOLD analysis project Ga0180431, IMG submission 132459) | Hypersaline lake sediment archaeal communities from the Salton Sea, California, USA - SS_1_MS_1 metaG | ecosystem: Environmental > Aquatic > Non-marine Saline and Alkaline > Hypersaline >...
CCGATGAGTGGGTCGGATAGTGAGAGCGCGACCATCCACAGCTCTTATACGCTGCGCGAGATCAACATGTACTGCTATCGGCAGGTGAGTCTGGGGCTGGAAGCGCTGGACGATGCGATGGTGACGATGCTGGGGGTTACGGCGACGGTGGAGCAGTGGCGGGCGGCGGCGGAGCTGATCTGGCAGTCAACGTCATGGGGGAATGTGAGCAACTGGCCGTATGGGGGGACGCCGAGCGGGACGCTGCTGCAACCGGAGATCCAGCAGACGTGGGCGGAGGAGCACGACGAGGACGTTGACGACCTGATTCTGATAATGGACCTGGGCGGAGCGTTCTGGGCGTGCCAGGGGAGCCCTTACAAGGAGCCAATCACGGTGGCTCACGTGGGGGATCTGGACCCGATGGAGCCCCCGGGGCTGGGGTCCCGGCCGGCGGACTGGGTCGGGGGCGCGGGGGTGGACGTGACCGATGATGTGTTCAGCATCGATGGGGGCACGAGCGCTCCGCAGGCGACCTGGGAGGTGGCCAGCAACCTCGAGGACCGGATGGACGCGTACATCGCCGATGAGGAGTTCCCGCTGGGGTCGGGGCACAAGCCGACCCCGGCGGACATGTACCGGCAGCAGAAGGCGAACATGCTGGATTGGGAGCCGGACGAGCAGGTAAGGCACTGGGACGACCACGCGACATGGAGGGTGGATACGACGGGGCCGGAGGGGGACATAGTGCTCGAGTTGTATGCACCGGTGCTGGTGGTGACGGACAACTGCCACACTGATGGGACGAGGCTAACGGGGTTCTCGTATGCGTGGGTGGATCACTACTACTACTGGACGGTGAGTGAGCGGGGGACGACGTATCTGGACCTGCGGCTGCCGGACGGGTATCGGACGGCGGCGAAGTCGGCGGCGCCGTACGACAGTGGATCGGTGATGCCGGACCTGCGGTGGGTGCATGAGGTGACGGTGGAGTTCCCGGCGAGCGCTGAGGCGCAGGAGTATACGCTGACACACGAGCTATGTGGTCGTGACGGGCACACACCGGACGTGAAGCATCACATGTGGATGCCTACGCAGGGCGACGACCTGCGCCAACCGTTCAGCTCATCGATCGTGGACGGGAAGCCGTGCGCACGGATGCTGGTGCAGGACCAGGGCTACGAGGAGGGGCGGCCCTACTACGTGCAGCTGTGGGGGGGCGCGCCCGAGTATGATCTGGACCTGGGCCCGGCGATGACGGTCGAGCAGGTGCAGGGCCACTGGGCTGCCTGCGAGGGCTTCGAGGCGAGTCTGGACCAGGACGTGCTCGACGAGATGGAGTATGAGGGGGGCGACGATGAGGCGACCAGGCTTTACACGGCCTGCGCCTACGACGCGGCCTACGAGTGCTTCCGGGAGGAGTCGGGGATACGCTTCGCGATGCGGGTGCGGGGCTGGTATCCGCCATCGCTGTGGCCGTGCGATCTGCACATACGGCACATGATGCGGCCGAACAACTGGGGCTGGGTGCGGCTGGGGGAAGAGATAGGGACGGAGCAGGTGCGGCTGCACTCGTGGCGCCGTGAGACGACGGAGGATCGATGGGAGCGGGAGGGTGCGGGGGCCCCGAACGATGAGGGGCTGATCACACCGCCGGCGGTGCCTGGGGCTCTGCGGACGGGGATCTCGGTGGACACGGCGAGTGAGGTATACGACACGGGGGTGCGGGATGGGCGGGAGTTCTACTGGACGGCATGGATCGGCTCACGGGTAGGTAACCCGGAGTTGACGGAGGACAGCACAGGGCGGATCTGGATGGTGTATGAGAGCGATGGGGCGATCAAATGCGTGGTGCGGGCCTCGCCACAGCGAGACTGGGAGGAGCGCACCTCGGTGGTGGAGACCAAACACAGCCATCCGTCGATCTGCGTGCTGAGCACCGGGCAGATCATGGTGTGCGCGACCGAGGTGGATGGGACGACGCATATGTGGGCGTCGGGCGATGACGGTAGACACTGGGGAGGCGGCTACATGTTCCTCGACGACCTGCAGCTCGGGGCAATCACCCAGATGCTCGATATCCTGGTGGGCGTGGGGTATGATGAGGACGACGGCTACGCCTACTGCAAAATCAGCGACGACCGGGGGCTGACCGCAAAGACGCTCCGGGGCGGCAGCACGCGCGCAGTAATAGCGCCGAGCGATGAGGCGCACCCGAGCGTCGAGGTGCTGGGGACGGAGGAGATACTGGTGTGCCTCACGCATGACGGGAAGAGTAAGCTGTATAAGAGCGCGGACTTTGGGGAGCACTGGGTTGCTGTGGACGTGGTGACATGAAGTCACCACGTCCATGCCACCACACCGCCGGCGAACGGCAAACGGCAAACGGCAAACCGCAAACGACAGACGGCGGCGGCAACAATCATGGCTAACATCAGGCCAGTGGCGGAAGTGGAAATCGACGACCCGGCGGTGGACGGCCGGATCGTCGAAAACTATCACCACTACGCCCGCAACTGGCTGTGGAACGAGGCGCCCGACAGCTCGGTGGAGCCGCAGTGGTGGCTGGCCGGGTGTGAGCTGATCGGAGCCCTTCATGCAGTGGCGCCGATCGCGACGGTCAACTGGGACGACGCGGACCTGGATGACTGGAACGTGGAGGTGGGAGGAAACTACTGGGGGACCGCGCGGCCGAGTGTGACGCGCGATAGGGTGGCGTTCCTGCACTACAGCCGGGCGGAGGCCGGGACCTACGGGAGCATCTGCAGCTCGGGATGGTATCCGCCGGCAATACATATCACCCTGGTGCGGTGTCAACCGGTGGATGGGGAGTCATACGCGCCGCGGGTGGAGCTGCAGTTTCTGGGGACGGGCTACCAGTATGGCCTGATCCTCCCGAGCCCGTGCGAGGGGATTGCAATCGACACGCCGGCTCAGCACAAGCCGCAACTGCTGCGGTGGGAGGTCGGCGACTACGACAACCGGGAGGTCGTGGGGACCTACGAGGGGGACGTGAGCTACTTCGCCACGATGTACGCGGCGGCCTATGTAGAGCAGCTCCAGGTGGAGCAGATCGGCGACTACCTGCGGCTGCGGCTGCCGTCGCAGTCGGAGGACTGGATCATCCCGAACGCGGGGGCACCGCTCACGCGCGGGGCGCTCCGAGTGAGCTTCTACGGCGGGGCGGGGATGTTCAACGCGCAGCGGCTGGACTGGGTGACGGGGATCTATTACGACTGGCTGACCAATGAGGCCGGTGACCCGATGCTGCGGTGGGACACGGAGGCATTTGACGGGGGGAGCGCCCAGTATCCGTTCGCGACGCCGCGGCAGGGTGTGGCGCTGGCGAGCTGGCTGAATACATCGCCAGCGGCGCTGACGTACGCGCAGGGCCCTGTGGGGGTGGAGCCGGCGGGCTGCAGCATCACGGCGGAGGAGTATGACGACAACCGGCCGCTGATCCACTTCGTGACGCCGCCGGGCTCGGACAGCCGGCCGGCGCTCCAGATCCTGAAAGAATGGCGTTCGGCGGCGGTGACGCCGGTAGCCGCGGACGCGGAGACGATCTATCCAGACCGGGTCACGTGGCATCGGGACAACACGTGGCGCAACGCGCGGTTCGACGCGTACTACACGGATTTCGATGAGGAGCACGTCATCCGGCCGAACGCGCGGGCGGAGCTGAAGCTGTGCTGGGACGACGGGGACGGTGAACCGAGCCCGGAGACGCGGGTGATCGGCTACGTGGACGGGACTCACTGGGAGCGGGTGGGCAGTAGGTTCCAGGGGCAGCCGGTGCCACAACTGCGGGCGCTCGGGCACATCGCGGCGCGGCTGCAGAGCCGGAAGTTTATGCGGCACATGTGCAGCTTCGAGAACTGGACGGCCGAGGACATCTTCGAGGCGGTGCTGGCGGCGTGCGGGGTGGACGACACGATGATCACAGTGGATGCGGCGGTGGACGACAGCTACACGCTCCCCGAGAACAGCCCGCCGTGGGATCCGGCGTGGGATTACGCCAACGACTACGAGGTGATCCCGGCACTGAACGAGATGATGGTGGAGGTGCTGGGGCTGCAGTGGGGGTGGGACGCGAGCGGCTATTTTCTGCGGCCGAAGCCGACCTGGGAGAGCGGGGACACGCCGGACTGGACGCTCGACTACGATGAGGCGGACACAGACGATGTCACGGTGGGGATAGTGGCCGAGGAGGGAGCCGCGGAGTTCCGCAACTACGTGATGCGGCTGGCGGGGCACGACGAGAATACTTACTCGTCGGTGTGGCGCGACCGCGACAGCCACTACGATGACACCGACCACCACTACATCGGCGACGACGCCTGGGAGATCACGGGCGGCGACGAGAACCAGACGATGGCGAGCTACATGGCCGCGCGGCGTCTCCAGGAGCTGGCGCAGTACAAGCTGGTGCTGGAGATCGAGACGCACAAGCTGGATCTGGCGCCCGATGAGTTCGTCGAGGTCAACGCGGGGCTGGCCCGGGTGCCGGACGGGTCGGTGTTCCGGGTCCTCGAGGAGGACGGCGAGGCCGAGGGGCATGAGGTGGGGGTGACGTTTACGTTGGGGCTGGAGGAGCTCGGCGAGTGAACGGCGGACTGATGTCTGTCGGGCAAGGATGCCCGACCTACGGTTAACGGCGGGCGGCGAGGGAGATCGCGATGAGCCTGCGGCGACGTGCGAGACAGAAGGTGCGGGAGCAGGAGCGGCGGGTGGCGGGGCCGACGGCGATCACGGGCATGGCCGGGATCTCGCCGGAGATGCCCGACGCGTGGATCCATTACAGTCGGGGAGAGAGCTACGGCGGGGGCGGCAAATACAGAGGGGGCCGGGCGCGCTACGGCTACAGCCGCTATGGTGTCGGGGCGACGTACGGCTATGCGGTGCGGACCTATGAGGCCATGCACTACGGGGTGGGGTGGTATGGGCGCAACGGGATCTACGGGTCATCGGGGACTATCAGCACACATGAGAACTATCCGCTGGCGGTGTATGGCAGCAGTCACTACGGGAGAAATGCAGTCTACGGGAGCTGAGTCGGCGGTCCAACCAGCACGTCGCCGGCGGGGGTTGCTGCGCAACCCCAGAAGGAGGACATGATGAGCATTGCCTACACGGAGTTCGACGACATCTTCAACGAGAGCGCGGGCAACGAGGTGGGGGTGAGCGAACATCGCAACAACGCCCTGGGCATCCAGGCGGAGATGGAGGAGCGGCTGGACTGGTGGGCGGTGCCGGGCGTGATCTCAGGTGGCGAACCGTCGATCGACGGCACCGACGTGGATGTGGCGTCGATCGTGGCGATGGGGGGAGGCAAGCGCTACGAGGGGTCGGACAGTATGAGCTTCTCAGGCTCGGACGCATCGGACACGTTCTACGGCTACCTGGATCCGACCGATGACACGACGCCGCTGACCAAGGGCACGTCGGCGGCGAGCGGCGACCAAGTGCCGATCTTCCAGGTGGACTGGAACGGCTCGGACACACTGAGCAACCTGGTGGACCTTCGGGAGTGGGGGATTCTGGAGACGTATTTCGCGTTCGGGGTGGTGGGTGCGGTGAGCGCGGACGAGATCGCCCACATCGTGCTGCCGTTCAACTTCTGGGTGGACGTGGTGAAGGCGAGTTTGGAGACGTGCGGCACGGAGGGCGGCCCCAGCTACATCGATGTGCACGGTGGGGACGGTGGCTCGGAGGCGACGATCTTCAGCACTCAGGGCCGGCGGGTAAGCATCGCGCACGACGACACGGACGGGGCAGTGGCGACGTCGGGTGTCCCGGACGGGACGCGGAAGTTCACGGCGGGGCAGAAGCTGATCGTCGAGGTGGACGCGGCGGCGACGGGGGCAGCGGATCTGGGCGGGGTCATCATCGGGCGCCGCTACTAATGCCGCCCCACGCCACCGCGCCCCCGTGCGAGCATCGCTGCGCTCAGCTCGCTCCGGGCGGCTTAGGAGTTCGCTGCGCGAACTCCGCTCGCAGTGAAATGATGAGGCGCACAGGGCGCAGAGGACGACGACGGCAATGATGGCAGCAGGAGGTAGAACAGGATGGCTGTGACAGCCGACGTGTATCTGCAGGGCATGAAGAACGTGTCGCTGGGTTTGGTGGACTGGGAGGATGACACCATCAAATTCGCGGTGATCACAGACAGCTACAGCCCGGATATGGATGCGGACGAGTTCTGGGACGACGGCCCGCAGGCCAATGAGGCCGAGGGGGATGACTACCCGGCCGGGGGGTGGGAGCTGGATAGCTGCTCGGTAGTGGTGGATACCGAGGACCACGAGATACAGTGGGACTGCGCCAACGAGTCGGACGCGGGGCCGACGTATCCGACCGGGCGGTATGGGGTGATATACAAGGACACGGGAGTGGCGGGGACGAGCCCGCTGCTGAGCATCCAGGATTTCGGCGAGAACAAGACCATCAGTGGGGTTACGATTCACGCCGACGGGCTGGTCAAGTTCAGCATGTAGGAGCCGTCATGAGCACGCTGGTGAGCCGGGATACAACAGGCACGTTCTCAGTGCGCGAGGGCGAGATACGCGAACTCGTCAGCGAGCGCACTGCCGCGTTCAAGGTCTTTGAGTGCCCACCCGACCCCGAGACCGGGGCGCAGAGACGCCGCTGCGGTGGTGGCGTCGGGAAGGTCCACTGGAAGCTCGACCCTGACCGCGAGGACGAGGAATACAAGGAGATCGACCTCACGATCCGGGAGTATGGGGGGCGGCCATGGGACTGGGCGTGCATCACGAACGGCTACCAGGTGGGGATCGCGCAGCGGCTCCCGTATGCGGGGCAGCGGCTGCACTACGTGGCTCAGTTCCGGCGGCTGGGGGCATGGCTGCGGATGGCGCCGGTGGGGTTGCTGTGGGAGAACGATGTGGGTCAGCGCCAGTTGATCGCGAGACCGACGGGGGGCATCGAGCCGGAGATCGACAATAATGCGTATCGGGTGACGTGGCGGGATGCGTTCGGGCCGGGGTTACACTTCCGGTATAACGTCAACCCGGACGAGTTTTTCAAGACGCTGGTGGTGGAGCGGCGGGATGCTCTGCCGCGCCCGACCATCGCGCGTAAGGGTCTGCGGCTGACGATCGTGATGGCGTGGGCGTGGTCGGGGGAGGCGGGCCCCGAGGAGTTCGCGGCGGGAGAGGAGGTCAACGAGTTCGATGAGGGGGTGGATCCGGATGGGGAGGCGGACGAGGAGGTGGAGGATCCGGGCCCGTATCCGTATGTGCGTGCGGCGGACGGCAGGATAGCGTTCTGGATCAGAGAGCCACGGGCGTGGGATTCGTGGGAGCCGGACGAAGAGGCCGAGCAGCCCGAGCAGGCCCCCCATCGCTGGCCGGTGCGTATGCGCCTGCGGCGTCGCGGCGGGCAGGTGTTCGCGCGGCTGTCGCTGGACGCGCGGGCGCTCAAACAGGCGGTCTACCCGGTGTTCGTTGACACGGACATCAGCGAGGAGCAGGTGGGGGCGAGCAAAGATGATGGGTGGAGCTGGCTATATTTGGGCACTTGGTATCACTACTATACCAATTCCACATCTTACACCAACTACAGTATCGGAACGACGGTTTATAACTTCGCGCGATTTACAACGGTACCAATACCCAGCGGCGCGGTTATTGATAGTGCAACGATAGCCTATTATTGTAGTCATTCTATAGATGACTTGCCGAATACCGCACTGCATTGTGAGGATGCTGATAGCGCAGGGGACCTCGATAGTAGTGATATCGAGGACCGCAGCCTAACTGCGAACTCGACCGCATGGGTTGTCGGCGGCGGTGGCACGGGGACGGGCTGGGTGACAGCGGACGACATGTCCGATGCAGTACAGGATGTGATCGATAGGGGGGGGTGGGCCAGCAACAACGCGCTCGCAGTAATTGCCTATGATGCCACCACCCCGAGCAAGTTCGTGCATAACACGTATGAGGCGAGCGGCAACGACAAGGGCGCCAAGCTCAACGTCGCATACACGGCGGGCGGGGGCGGTGAGGTGCTGGATTTGGCGGTGGCGGAGGTGACGGTGTCAGGTGTAGCGGGGAGTTTGTCGGCGCCGCCGTCGCTGTCGGCGGCGGTGGCGGAGGTGGTGGGGACAGGTCAGGGAGCGACGCTGCCGGGGCCGGGGGCTCTGAGCGCAGCACTGGGGGAGGTTACAGTGGAGGGGGTTGCGGGGGAGATGATGACGCCGGCGGCGCTGGCCGCCGCGGTGGCGGAGGTGGTGGGGACAGGTCAGGGAGCGACGCTGCCGGGGCCGGGGGCTCTGAGCGCAGGACTGGGGGAGGTTACAGTGGAGGGGGTTGCGGGGGAGATGATGACGCCGGCGGCGCTCTCGGCGGCGGTGGCGGAGGTGGTGTGCGAGGGTCTCGGCACAACGCCGAGGACACCGGGGGCGCTGGCGGCTGCGGTGAGTGAGGTAGCAGTTGAGGGAGTGGCGGGCGAGGCGATAAGCCCAGGGGCGCTCGAGGCTGCGGTGGCGGAGGTGGTGGCGGCAGGGATAGCGGTGGGGACGGTGGCGCCCGGGGCTCTGGAGCTGGTGGTGGGTGAGGTGGCCGTGGAGGGGACGGCGGTGGAGTTGGGGGTGATCGGGACGCTGGAGGCAGCGGTGGCGGAGATCAGGGCCACGGGCCTGCCGATCACGGCGATCGAGGTGCTGCAGGCGGCGGTGGCGGAGGTGACGGTGGAGGGGATGCCCGTGGGGGTGTGGGCGCGGGTGTGCCCGCCGCTGCATGTGGCGGACCTGGAGCGGGTGGGGCTGACGGTGGGGGATCTGGAGCGGGTGGGGGTACAGGTGCGCGAGGTCGAGCGCCATGAGCTGCGCACCACATCTATTATCCGGCACAGGCTGCGCGTGCTCGAGCTGCTGAGGAGGATCCTGCATGTCGATCTCGACTGAGCCGGGCGGCACAGAACAGGACTGGACGGTGCACGTGGAGGGCGACACGCTGATCGTGACGGGGACCGTCACCGACCATGACGGTAACGCGGTCGATCTGACGGACTGCAAGCTGCGGCTGCTGGTGAAGGCCGATGTCGATGACGCGGACGACGACGCCGACGCCGAGGGGACCGTGACGCCGGACGCCGACCAGAGCGCGAACACCGGGCAGTTCACCGCCGCAGTCTCACTGGCCGGCCTGGACCCCTACCGCGACTACGAATACAGCATGGTGGTGGAGTTCCCGGGCGACTACGAGACAGAGGCAGTGCAGGGCCATACCCTCCCATCCCTGTGGGGGACGATCCACGCCAGGCGACAGGCCACTCGCAGCGCTACCTGATGGGCACGGGGGATCATGATGGCGAACGGCAACGGCAACAGCATCTCGGCATGGCAGCAACGACTGGGGCTCATCCTGGCGATCGCGGGAGTGCTGGCCATCCTGGCGACCGCCATCTACGCGTGGTCCGACGTCCTGCACTGCAACGCACAGCAGGACGACGAGATCGAGCACCTGCAAACCACCTACGAGTCGATGGACACACGGCTCGATGAGATGGACCGGAAGCTGACGAGAGCGGTAGTGATACTGGAGCGACTGGAGGACTGATGTTTGTCGGGCAGGGATGCCCGACCTACGGTTAAGGACGAGGGACGGATCACAGAGGAGGTCGTGATGATGGGCGGAGAGATTGCAGAACATGTAGGGCAGTGGCTCGTCGAGGTCGTGCTGCCGCTGCTGCTCAGCCTCATGTTGGCGGCCGGCATCGCGCTGGCGAACAAGTACATCCAGCGCATCCAGGACGTGAGGATCAGGGAGATCCTCGAGGAGCTGGTGAGGGCCGCCGAACAGCTCTTCGGCGATGGGCGCGGACCTGAGAAGTTCGACTACGTCATGGGCGAGGCGGCCGAACGGGGCCTCACCGTCTCGCGGCCGCAGGTCGAGGCGACCGTGAACGCGCTGTTCCCGCGGTTCGATCCGTGGCCGGACGCGGAAGGCGAGTAGCGGACGGCGAGGGCAACTGCCAGTGAGGTGATGATATGCCAACGGAACGGCAGGTGGACCTGCGCGGGCTGGCCGCGCACCTTCAGGGCGTGAGGGTCTCGCGGCCGATGCGGTGGGTGGTACAGCACCACTCGTGGTCGCCGACTGCGGCGCAGTGCCACGGGATCTCGACGGTGCGCGGCATCCGGCGCTACCACATGGGCGTCCGCGGGTGGTCGGACAACGGCTACCATCTGCTGATAGCGCCGCTGGGCGGCATCTACCTGGCCCGACCACTGCGCCGATCGGGCGGACACTGCATCGCCCGCAACCATGACAGCGTCGGGGTGTGCTTCATCGGGAACTACGACCGCGGGCACGACGCCCCGCCGCAGAGGTGGCCGGGCTACCCGCAGCTCGTGTCCGCGGTGGCACTCATCTGCGCCCGGTTCGGGATCCCGCCGGAGCGGATCATGCCACACTCGCACTACGACCCGAAGACGTGCCCGGGCAGTGGGTTCTCGATGGGGGAGTTCCGCCGCGCGGTGCGCGCGGCGATGGCGAACGAAATCGGAGGGAAACCCGTGAGGATAGTGATCCTACCGGACAACGAACTGGTGGACTGTAAGGCGCGCGTCGAGGGTGGCACCACGCGCGCGGACCTGCGACCGCTGCTGGAGGCGCTGGGGCACCAGGTCCACGACCACATCGGCGACCAGGGCAAAATCTACGTGCAGCGGGAGGTGACAACATGAGACTACTGATGGCGGTAACGATAGCACTGATGCTGGTGGCGCCGGCGGCGGCGGACTCGTTCTGGGACGCGCTGGCTCCGGACGCCGGGCTACTCGCACGGCCGATCGACGGCTCGATCACGGGCGACACGTACGAGGGCGCCTCGTGGGAGATACTCGAGGACCCGTGGGAGTCGGTGCTCAACGGGAGGGACGTGTGGCTGGACGTGATCACCCCGACGCACAACATCGGCCTGGGCGGCAGCATAGATATCATACCTGATGAACCCGGCTGCCTCGGTGTGGCGTGGCGAGACCCGGAGTGGTTTGGTTATCTCGGCGCGCACCTGACCGTATCCTGGTAACCCCCGAGCCCGGCAGGGCTCACCCTCCCTCAGCGCCCCCCGCCTGACCACCGGGGGGCGCTGTGCCGTCTGAGCCCGCAACAGACGGCCCAGGGCGCGCGGAGGCGGAGAACGAGAGGATAATCGACCTATGGGTCCAGAAAAGCAGAAAATCGCTTACGGAGCATCCTGGCGCGATTGTGGGGGTTTGGCTCGCCTGGGGGTTTTCACGCCACGCGGGGGTGGTCGCGTGGTCTAAAGACCGGTGGCGGTGAGGTCCACCGCCGTGCGGCCCTGAGCCGGTGCGTAATGACGCGGCACCGCCACGCTCCGATCAGGCACCTCGGCGAGGCGGTGCACAAACTTCAGCCGGCGGCGATAGGGCGCCGACCGGGGACAGCGATGTAACTCGACGCGATCATACAGGCGCCCCAGCACCTCCCGCTGGCGTCCAACCCCCTGAGACCGTAACCACTCCCACGTGCCATCAGCGAGCTCGTCAACCCAGCGCAGATCCGCCGGCGAGGGGATCATCGCATCCAGACGCTCGATCTCCTCGCGCAGCTCGGCCTGCTCGGCCAGCAGGGGCTCGTTGCGCTCACTGAGCATGGCGAGCTCGATGGCGTCGGCCTCGTAGGCATCCATGTTGAGCTCGAGGCGGCTCTGGATCGCGGCGAGCCGCTCGATGATCTCGCGGCGCTGAGCGGCGCGGTCGTCGTCGAGGCGCTGGACGGTGGCGGACTGATCGGCAGCCGTCATCAGCTCCTCGGACAGCAGGTGCCGGGTCCAGGCCCAGATCACGGCGTCCACGGCGGGCTGACTGGCGCCAACGGGGCGGTGGCGAGCTCGGGCCGG
>Ga0180431_10008374_pt1 | contig 11868 bp, 9 predicted proteins | sample SS_ome_11_FD_132459 | JGI IMG/M metagenome (GOLD analysis project Ga0180431, IMG submission 132459) | Hypersaline lake sediment archaeal communities from the Salton Sea, California, USA - SS_1_MS_1 metaG | ecosystem: Environmental > Aquatic > Non-marine Saline and Alkaline > Hypersaline >...
AAGCGCCCGCCTCCGAGAACGACTGTCAGGAGCCGTCGCAGACAATTATCGCTCTGGGCACTTCCGTTGAGACCTTCGAGGAACTCGCTTATCCATCGTTCGGGTAGATGTTCTACCGGAACACGCTGGGTGAGCATTTCATACATCTCAGTCATCCGAATGACTGTCACACCCCGATAGCGTGCTCGATAAAGATTCGCTGTGAGGGAAGCTTGAATACCATGCGTCGTGGCGAGAATGATGAGATCTGAGTTCGTTTGCTGAATGATGTCCAGCAGTTCGTCATGATGCCCCAATACCGGAACGCCATCGACCATGGTCCCATGAGTTGCGGGGTTCTGATCCAGGAAACCAACAGTGCAGTAACCGTATGCCGGTCGGGATGTAATTTCCTGGTTTACCGTTCGGCCCGCCCAGCCGGCGCCGATAATGAGTACTCTTCGATGGAATCGAGGAAAATGCAGGATCCATGTTCCGGCAGAACGCCCCGCAAGAACAACGAGAGGAGTTATGACCGCAGCGATGAACAGAAAACCGACAGGCATGTGAGAAGCTTGGTAGAACACAACGAGTGCAATAATTGCACTTAAGAATATTCCACTCAATTTGCCGACTATTTCGAAGTGAAACCGCGGTGCCCTGATCCTGACAGGACTGTACCCATTCAAGAAATGCATACCCAGAATCCAGAAAAGAACGACGCTCACCAGGGCGTACCAGGTGATGTGAGCAGAACCGTTCATCACCAGGTTCTGTTCAATAATGAGCCAGCTCAACACTGTCGCGAGAACGGTGGTAAGAAGATCAATAAGCGGCAGAACAATCGCCCGGGCGGGTATGGGATAACTGAATGGAAGAAGTTTGATCATATAGAATTCCTGGGTCAGATCCGGATCAGATCATAAGATCATCTATGAAGGATGTCACTGTCGATAAGACAAGACTGTTTCATAAACAAACGATTGGCTCATCGATCCGGTTTACTCAGATACATGATTGAATCACCCGCAGCACGGTTTCAGCCGATGCCGTCCAGCTGTATCGATTGGCATGGTTTTCCAGCAGAGCAGATCTGTTTTGATCTCTCGACTGGGTGAGAGCTTCTCCTATTGCAGCCACGATCGCATCCGGATCACCGGGATCGTAGACGAAATGAGCATATGGAGAGGCGATCTCCTCCAGGGATGAATTCCTGCTCGTCACAACCTCTTTCCCATGAGCGAAGGCTTCGAGAACCGGCAGACCGAAACCTTCTCCGTATGATGGATACACAAAGACCCGACATCCACGATAGAGTGTCTCTTTCACATCATCCGACACTTCTCCGAGCAGATGAACTCTGTCAGCGATGCCGTGGGCTGAAGCAAGTTTTCGATGCGCTTCGGTATCCCCGGGTCCGGCAAGCACCAGGTGCAGTCCGTTCAGGTCGGGATCCGATTCCGTGAGTCGACTAAAGGCACGGATGATATTATCGAGGTTCTTTCGCGGATCGAGCCGGCCCAGGTACAGCAGATACTCGGCATCGGGAATCGCCGAGTCAGCGCGTGCTTCTGAAGTCGCATCCGATTCTGAGGATTCCATTGCTTCGACGGCACACGGGGCGATGGTAATGCGATCGGGAGTGATCCCATACAGATTCATGATGGCCTGTTTCGAGTACGTCGATATGGTGAGGATATGACGCGCTCTCTTTGCCGATGTGCGACAGAGAATACCGAGTCGGGTTCGCATCGGCAGGGAATAATACTCCGGCATTGCTCGATAAAGCACATCGTGGATCGTCACGATGAAGGGATGATGAACCAGGCGGGCCGTGGGTGCGACATTATACTGGTACCAGCCGAGCGAACAGCCTTCGGCTTTCATCTGTAACGGCAGATCGAGAAATCGCCCCATCTTCGAGGAACGGCGGATTCTCGACCACGTCCCGCGATCGCCGAGTGCCTCATAGACCTGATGTCGCAGGGCCGAGAACATACGGAATTGTACCGGAAGGTCGCTCCAGAGTGCTGTTCGCGGGAAATGCGCCAGCAGAGAGTGCAGATAGGTCTGCGAACCCTGTTTCAACTCATCCAGGATGTGGCAGTCGATACCAAGGACGAACGGGTGCCGGCGTGTATTCTGCATGGAACGAACGTCTTTACTCTGCACGGTGTATCAAGCCGGTCACAATATTGCTCCAATCGGGCGGGTCGGGATAGTCACTATGATATCTGCGTGCGGCCTGTTTTCTTTCGTCACGGTCAACCACCGGCAGATTGCAGAGAACGTCCATCAGTTCACCGGTACTTTCGCAGTTGACGACTGACGGCAGATCCCTTGGATCCATATACAGTTCACCGACTTCCTGACAATAGCGATGATAATCAGGTGTCAGGATAATAATCGGATTCTCTGTCCACAGGTAATCGAATATCACCGAGGAGTAATCGGTCATCAGAACATCGGTAGCCGGCAGGATCTCCATGATATCGTCCACATCGGTCATGTTCGTCAGGACACGACTGTGCCGGGACATCAGATCTTCGAACATGTTCTTCGATCGCTCATCGTGGGGGTGTAAACGCATCCCGACGATCGTCCCGGGCAGGGTCTGCTGCAGAGCAGTCAGAACGTGGTCCCAATCGATCACCTCGAGGGGAGAATAGTCTGAGCGGAAGGTCGGTGCGTAGAGGATGGTGCTGAGGTTGCCGTGCTCTGCAGGCCCTGACGGCCATGTCACCGTATCGTCTGGTTCGTGATCTCTCTGCCGCCACACGACGTTCTGCGGTTGTCCGAGAAGCCGGAAGGTACTTTCCGGCAGGCGCATCGCGGAAACCAGGCAACGCAAGGCGTATCGACTCGAGATGAGGACAGTATCCCAGTCCTCGTAGGGCAGACGACGTCCGGTTTTCCTCTTCCTTTCAATCCATTGTTGCTCGACATGAGAATCCCACCCGATCGGTTTGATAGGTGTGCCGTGCCAGGTCTGGAGAACCGTGACTCCTTTCGGTTTGAAAGGGAAAACATCGGTGACGTTGTGCGTGATGATGAAGGCTCGAGCCTGCGCCCCGGCCCGATAATGAGCCGGTGATCCATACCGCACCACCGGGCACCCTCGAGCGATCAGAGACTGCTGTTCCACCCGGGAATGAGCCACCCAGAGACAGGTGAATGCTTCTGATCGGTGCATCGTGAGATAGAGGTACTTGCTGTTACCGACAAACCGATGAAAACCGGAACTGAAGAGTATTATTGTGTGACCGTGTCGACCCCCGAGAAGTCGCAGAACCGGAACCGAGACAAGACCGGAGAGAAGAAACACGAGTTTGGAAATATATGACATAATGAGCTATTCCCGTGCGCGACGCAGTGATCCCCTATTGTTGTCATCTCCGGGGAAAAAGGCAACTGTCTCAAAGACTTATACACTATATACTTGCTTCGACCGACGACGAGAGACGGGGTCGCATCCCGGGATGCGAGCAGAGGACAGAACCGGCACAGAGAAGAGGGTGTCCATGAAGACAGGACGGTTCGGGGAATCAATCACATATATCGGACCTGACGGCAATTTTCAGGATACTCTCGCCGACCATGTCAGAGACAACGGCTTCACAGGCTTTTCTCCTGAGGGCATTACATCCTATCTGACCTTCCGGCATCCCATCGGATCTCTGACGATGTTCGAGAGAATCGAGAAGGTACCCTTCGGGCACGAAGTGCATGAGAACCATGTCAGACCATACTGGACACCACGTTTCAGCACCGCCCACCCGCCCCTCGATGAAGCCGTCCACCATGTCGACGAACTTCTGCAGGCCTCGATCAGACAATGTGTTCAGGGCAGGGAACATCTCGGGGTTACCGTCAGCGGCGGAGTCGACAGTTCTCTTCTGGTAGCGGTCCTTCGTTCGCTTTTCCCCGACCGGGAGATCCGAACGTACAGCGCCGGATTCTACGGAGACGACGAATTCGAATATTCCCGACTCGTTGCACAACACTTTGACACCCGGCACACGGAATTCATTCTCGGCCCCGACGAGTACATCGGTAAGGATTCCCTGCTCCGCCCCCTGATCCGGTTCAAGGCCTCCCCCCTCCACCCCAATGAGATCGCCCTGGCTGAAGCGGAAAAGCGTGCCCGGGCGGACGGTTGTGACATCGTCCTGTGCGGTGAAGGCAGCGATGATATTTTCGGCGGCTACGGTCAGAATTTTCGCATGTATCTCGACTACGATTTCACAGAACCCTTCTTCGCCTTCTTCCTGAAACACTACCGGTATTTTTCGAACGACGATCGCCGGATCGTCAAACCGGATTTCCTGCGCGATGATCACGCTCTGACTCTCCATCACCTGAACGTGCGGGAACTGGATCACGACATGCGGAACTGGGTTCTGTACCTCACCCAGGTGCTTCACACTCCGGGATTGATCACCCGGGGTGCCAATGCCATGCGATTCAATGGGTTCCCCCTGGGGTTCCCGTATATCGACACCGACCTCGTCGACTACACCAACAGCCTGCCCTTCGAGTACAAGGTGCGCTGGAAATCAGACGCCGACCGGATCAGTGCCGCCGATCTGTCGTTCCGAGAGGTCAGCGAGCGCCACGACACCCCGAAATACATCCTGAAGAAAGTCGCCGAGAAATACCTCGACGAGCAGATCATCTACCGACCGAAGAAGGGTTTTCCCGTTCCCTTTGAGGAGTGGTTCGGCCAGTTGACGACGCTCGATCTAGATACCGACATCTTTCTTTCCCGGGATGTTTCAGCCTATCGAGCCTGGACAAAATTCATGCTCATGAACCTCAATGTCTTCATCCAGGAGTTCAAACCGTATATCAGGTCCTGATATGATGAACGCGCCCCCTGCTAGGTTGGTTCGTTCTCCAGCTGGGCTCGTTCTTTTTCCAGGATACTGTTGATCAAGGTTGAGGAGGTACCTTTCGTATAGGGAAAATAGACGATCCTGACCCCGATCTGATTGAAATCCTCCTCGAGCTGTTGCCATTTTTCGGTGTTATGCCAGTCATCTCCAACGAACATGATGTCGAATTTCAGTTTCTCCCAGGCTTCCATTTTGTTCATGTTTTCTTGAGCAATAACGGCATCAACGTACCGTATGCTGCGCAGAATCGCACATCGCTCCTCAAACGGGATCACCGCATGTTTGTTCTTATAGGTCAAAAGCAGCTCGTCTGTTGTGACTCCCACGATGAGCCGGTCGCAAATCCCCCGGGCACTCTTCAACAGATTCAGGTGTCCAATATGAAACAGGTCAAAGACGCCTGTTGTGTAGCCGATAATCGGCCTGCTCTCCATCTTTTTCCCCTTCCTGTCCAATCAGTACCTCAACGACGAATGAGAAGCTCCATAATCGCGTCACGTGTGTCGACCATAAAATGATGAGTTCCTTCTGGCAACCCACCCCAAAGATGGTTATGGTCAGCCGCCGGAGAAAGAGAGTGCATCATGGATCAACAACAGATGAATCTGGCTTTTCTCGGATCGCGTGGTATTCCAGGGATCATGGGGGGCTACGAACGAGTCGCTGAGGAAATCGGCTCACGCCTGGTTGAGAAAGGCCACCGCGTCACCGTCTTCTGCGAGCGCGGGCGAAGCGCCCCGGACCGCCCGGACTCCCATAAAGGGATTGATCTCAGATATCTTCCGCACCTGGGCGGCAAGGCGTTCGAAGCACCGTCCTTCGATGCCATCAGCCTGCTCATGGCGAGTTTGAGCCGGTACGATCTGGTCTACCTGATGGGGTATTCCATGTCGTGGCTGGCCTGGTTGCCAAAAATGGCCGACATACCGGTGGTCATCAACACCGATGGCCTGGAATGGAAACGGTCGAAATGGAACCGGTTCGCCCGCTGGTACCTGCGTCGCAGCGAGGCTTTCGCCGCCCGGGTCGCGACCGGTCTCGCTGCCGACTCCCGAGCTATTGCTGATCATTTTCAAAAAGCGTACAGGCGGTCATCGTACTTCGTCGGGAACGGGGCTGATCTGTGGGAACCGACCGATGAATCGACACCCTCACGGTACGGCTTGAAACCGTACGAATACCTGACAATCGTGTGCCGCATTGAGCCCGAGAACAATGTCGATCTGCTGATCGAAGGGTATCTGGCGAGCGGAGTGGAGTACCCCCTGGTGGTTATTGGCGGAGCAAACTATAACAGCCCGTATGTGTCCAGTCTCCGGCGATACGAATCAGATCGCGTGCGATTCACCGGCATCATCACCGAGAAGAGTGAATTGATGGACCTGCGGTATTTCGCGGCAGCCTACCTGCACGGTCATGAAGTCGGGGGCACAAATCCCTCTCTGCTCGAAGCCCTGGGATGCGGAAACTGTGTATTGGCTGTCGACGTGCCCTACAACGCCGAAGTGCTCGCTGACTCCGGTGTGCTCATTCCGAAGGAGATCGATGGATGGGCGACAGCTATCCGTGCTACCCTGAATGATGATATCCTGCTCTCAACCTTGAGACGAAAGAGCCGGGAACGGTTGTTGGAAGCCTACACATGGCAGATCAGCGCCGATCTGCACGAGAAGTGCTTTCACGCGATCCTTTCAGACAGGTAGACCATGGAAAAGGAAAAAGAATACAGCCTGATCCCGTACTTCGTGATCATTCTTCGTAACAGGTATCTGCTTCTTCTGTGTACCCTCTCGACCCTTATTCTCGGTACCGCCCTGACGGTGCTGATGCCGGCTCACTACCGCGCGTCGGCGACCATCGTCCCCCTCGAATCTCAAGCCGGCGGCGATAACCTGCGCGCGCTGGCCGGACAACTCGGCTTCGATCTCTCCACGCTGGGATCGCAGACAGCCTATTCCCAGCTGATACCGGCGATTCTGCGGAGCCGATCGATGACCGAAATGCTCATGGATCATTCGTACCGGACGACAACTGAATCCTCGGCCAGAACGCTGGCTTCTATCTGGAGGATCGAACCGTCGTCACGCATCCAGCATGTGGATGTGGACGCCCAGCTTGTCAACGAACTTCACGAGATGATCGATGATCGTCTCAGGATACGAACAGACCGGGAAACCGGCGCCCTCGATGTGCTCCTGGAGACCGGCGATCCCCTGCTTTCGGCCGAACTGGTCAACACCATGGTCTCAAATCTCGAGGCTTTCCTGGTTGAATTTCGATCTCAGGAAGCTTTCCAGCGCCGGGATTTCATCACCGGCCGCAGTCGCGACGTCGAGCGCGAGTTGGAGCAGGCCGAGGAGGCTTTAAAGGAGTTCAGGGAAAACAACACCCAACTGAACGCCAGCCCCACTCTGCGGATGCAGGAGGCCCGCCTGCAGCGGGACGTCAATGTTCTCGAGGGTGTCTATGTCACACTTCAACAGGAGTACGAACGGGCCAGAATTGATGCCAGCCTGGACTATGCGCCGGTGCGTATCCTCGATCGGGCCAACGTCCCGATTAAAAAGTACTCTCCCCGTCCGGTATTGAACCTTCTTCTCTCTCTCGCTATCGGACTTTTTCTCGGTCTCTGTGTTATCTTCCTGCGCCACTACTGGATCCTCTCGATCGCCGATGAATCGTACCTTGGCCTGGCTCTCAGAGAATCCGTGTCTGACCTGAAGCGCCAACCACTCGGATTATCTCACAAGACACACGACCCGACAGGACACTCCCGAGAGCCGTGAGCGATTCATGACTGCGGTGCTCATTGCACTTGTTGTACTCAATCTCTGTGTTTTCATCGTCGCCGTGCGACGAAGCCGGGAACCGTTTGGTCTCCCGGTCTGGATCGCCGTGTACTTTCTGATCTACTTCGGAATCGGGAACATCATCTTCGCCGGCGACGGCTCGATTCACCCGCAGACCATGATCGTTCTGCTCGCCTCGTTTCTCGTCCTGCAATTCGCTGTCGCTCTGAGCCTGCGACCGATCGCGGGTATGGCGAGACCGACCATCATCTATGAGCCGGCCCACGTCAGATCAACCTGGCTGGTCTTTGTGGCGGTCGGCATCGTCCTCGCCCTCGGCTTTTTCGCCCGAGCCCAGATGATCCCGCTTCTGGCAGAAGATCCCGAAACGGCCCGCAAGATCGCTATCGCCGGGAACGGCTTTCTGCTTCAGGGTCTGGTGGCGCTCCTTCCGGCGGCTCTGTTACTGGGTTTTGACTATCGGCGGGATCTGCCGCTGTACTGGCCGGTGTTCCTCTTCGTCATTTTGGGGATGGTCGGCCTGGCTTTCCGCGGGCCGGTGGTGTTTTTCCTGATCCAGTTCGCCTTCATGTACTACGTCACGGGCAGGCGGAAGAAATTCTACGTCGCGCTGTCACTGAGCGTCATACCGATCGCCTTCCTCGTCGTCTTCATCACCGCCACCAGACAATCACACTCGCTGCTCGAATTCGCCAGCCTGCTGTGGACCTTTAAAGTCAATATCCTGAATTACCAGAAGATTGCCGCCGTGCTCGACTGGAACGCCTCGTTCCTGATCGGTCAGAGTTATCTCATGGACCTTTCCATTCTCGTCCCCGGTGACTTTTTAAAGGGATTCGGGTGGTGGGTAACCGACTTCATCAATGAGACCCACGGCGGGATCAGCACCCCGACCATCTTCGGCGAAGCTCTCCTGAATTTCGGTCGTCTCGGGTCCTATCTCTATCTGTTCATCATCGGATTGATCCTGGGACGGTTCTATTCCCGCTTCCGGTGGTCGCCTCACTACCGGCACCGGATACTGATCCCGCTCTGCTTCATCCCCCTCACACGCGCCTTGACCGGTGGTTTCTCGAGCGTCTTTGTCATGCTCGTCCTGCCGGCACTGTTCTTTTATCTTGTATGGGATGTCATAACACGATCCAATCTCTATACCCGGATGCAGCAGATCAGGGGGGAGAACCTGCTTTCTCCCGTCTGAGTACTTTCTGCATTCCGGCCAAGACCGATTTCCACTCCGCCGGTGAGATACCGATAGACAGGATCACCACGATAACCGCCAGGGTTTCCAGAGCTTTCAACAACCACGGCTGAGATCCGAAAAGCAGGTATATGGCTGCAACCAGGGCAGCACACAGGAACATGCCATATGATCGACGAGTCAACAGTCCAAACCCAAGTTCCACTCGCGTGTATATGACATAAATCAGATTGAGGACGATATGGGTGATGACCGATGACCAGGCAGCGCCCACGATGCCGAACCGATGCACCAGAATCAGGTTGAGAAAAATGCTCAAGACGACCGCGATACTAACGGCGGCTGCTCGCACTGACTGGCGATCACAAACAGTCAGGGTGATTCCAAATGATATGCCCATATACCGGAGGAACAGAACGATCGAGAAAACAGAGAAAACGGGAACGGTCGCCAGATAATCTGTCGAGTATATACAGACGATGATATCACGTGACCAGAGCAGCATGATAGTGGCGAGAATGGTCCCTGTGACGAAAGCATAGTGCGTCAGTCTGCGCCCCTCTGAAAGCAGCTTTTCGATGCTCTGACGGATCGCCGCCATCGATGGCAGAAACACATTCGAGAGCACTTCAGTAACGACCAGCAGACCCATCACAAGACGAATGGCCGGCTGGTATAACCCAACTGCTTCATCTCCGAGCAAAGCCCGTATGACGATTGTGTCGACCTGGAAATAGAGAGTTCCGAGAGACAGGTGAACGCAGAATGGGAAGCCGGTGGTGAGCATGTTGCGAACAGATGGAGAACGGAAAGGGAGCAGGGCCGGCCACCCGAAAGTTCGAGCAAATACTCTCCCGCTTATGATGAGGTAGACACACCTGGCGAATGCGAAAACGCCCGCCATAAAAATCGGCTTGCCCCCGGCCAGTGAAGCAACGGCGGCGAACACAAAAAAGATCGAGTTGGCCCAAGCCGACAGTCTCAGTTCGACATTGAATCGCTGATTGGCCCGGAAAGCGAAATTAAAGAGCAGGGCAGTGGAATTGAGCACGACGGAGAGGAGAAGGAGCAGGAAGACAGGGATTGAGGCCGGTGAGATCGGCGGAATGAGGATGACCCCGAACGAGATAGCCAGAACCGGTACAAGCAGGATGAGTTTCGCCCGCAGGGCGTTCGACACGATTTCCCGCGTTCGGGAGGGTTCGTGACCGATATCTCTGAGCAGCTGCAGACCGAAACCGTAATCGATAAGGAGACCGATCAGGGTCGAAACCGTAAAGGAGTACATGAAGGCGCCGAAGGACCGGACATCCCAGACTCGCGCCAGAATGACGAACACAACGAAATTCGTCGCCAGACGCAGAGCGATCGACAGGAACATCTGCGTGGATTTTGCGATCAGGGACAATCAACCCCTCCTGCGGTGATAAACCCCGGAACAATGCACCCGGATACTCCTCGTCTGCAAGACAATCTGCCTGTCGATGTCCGCCTCGACAGTGTCGTCCTTGCACTTCCATGTAATTCTGGCCATATAATGTTGCATCCTGTGGTGCCAGCCGCATCTCGATATTGAGGGAGATTCATTGTGAAAGTGCTCGTCACCGGCGGGGCCGGTTACGTCGGATCGGTTCTCGTCCCCCTTCTCCTGCAACGCGATCACGCTGTGACGGTAGTTGATTCTCTTCTTTTCGGTATCGAGCCGATCGCGCGGTATCTGTCAGATATCACCGTCATCCCGCGCGATATCCGTGAACTGACACAGACCGACCTGCAGGGTCAGGAGGCTGTCATCCATCTGGGAGGTCTGTCCAACGATCCGACTGCCGACTTCAACCGCGAAGCAAACTTCGAGATCAACACTCAGGCTTCGATAGAACTCGGACGACAGTCCGTGCAGGCCGGGATCGAGCGATTTGTCTTCGGGTCGACCTGTTCGGTGTACTACACCGAGAAACCGGTCGATACCCTCTTCACAGAAGAGACTGTTGTTCACCCGACGGCGAACTACTCCGAATCAAAGCACCGGGCTGAGCAAGGACTGTTCGATCTTCAGGACGACCTCTGCGTCACCTGCTTTCGAAAAGGAACCGTTTTCGGTCTCTCTCCACGAATGCGTTTCGATCTCGTCGTCAACACCTTCACCTGGTATGCCCACACCAAACGACGTCTGACCGTACATGCCGGCGGCCGGATGTGGCGCCCCCTGCTCGGTATCCGTGACATCGCACGGATGTATGCCGAGGTACTGGATCGTGATCCCGAAACCATCTCGGGACAGGTCTTCAACCTGTTAACCGACAACTATCGGATCATCGACCTTGCCCGTATGGTACAGGATACCCTTTCCCGTATCGATGTAGAGGTCGAGATGGAAGTCCAGGAGGTTGGGATACCACGGTCGTATAAAGTGTGCGGCGAGAAAGCCGCGAACGTTTTAGGATTCCAACCGGATCAGACGATCGAGGATGCCGTGTTGGAGATGTGGCAGTACCTCGAATCCCGGAATAATACCTACTGGAACATCAAACATCTGGAAGCCCTGGTCGAAGAGGGTCAACTCAATGCCGATACCCTCAGGAGGATTCCATAGGGAAAGTGGTGCGCCCCGAAGGAGTCGAACCTTCACCTCCCGGTTAACGTATCTGCTTCCCAGCTTCGTTGAGCGAGAGGCGCACGAGGAAATGGTGGAGGCGGCGGGAATCGAACCCGCGTCCGAAGGCCCGATCAGGCAACATCTACGCTCATAGTCGGTCTTTTCATCTCACCCCGGATGCTGCCGGCCGACAGGCCACAGCCGGGGCCAGTCCGGTTGGGTTCTCGTTCCTCGAGCCCGGACGACTCTCGGAACCAGCCTGTTTTTCCGACGTCCGGTAGACCCGCCACAGGCAGGCTGATCAGCGGACGGGCTGCATTTACGCAGCCAGCGCGTAGTTGTTGTTGGCGCTTCTCAGAGTTCCGGGCGTTTTGACAGGATCCCCCG
>Ga0180431_10008375_pt1 | contig 11867 bp, 7 predicted proteins | sample SS_ome_11_FD_132459 | JGI IMG/M metagenome (GOLD analysis project Ga0180431, IMG submission 132459) | Hypersaline lake sediment archaeal communities from the Salton Sea, California, USA - SS_1_MS_1 metaG | ecosystem: Environmental > Aquatic > Non-marine Saline and Alkaline > Hypersaline >...
ATCTGCTGGGGGAGTATCGCAGGCAGACAGAATGAATGCGAGAAACGTCCACGGTAACACGCACGATCTGTTTACGGTCTTCTTGAACGACATGGGGCGCAATGTAGGTGTTGTGAGCGAGGCAGTTCTGTGACATCTGCAACAATCCGTCTGGTCGTGACCGAGGAGTCACGCATGGCTCCGTTGTAGAAGCTCAATGGTTTCAGTGATTTAGCTCGTCGATTGCCGGGTGCGAAACCGAAACGATTGCGAAGATCTAGGCTTTCAGAAGTGTGATGTATCTCATTTTTGCATCCACCCCGGCGTTGTACCATTCGGCAGGTTTTCAGACGCACCTCGCTTTCGCTGAGTCGATCCTTCGGCTCCGGCTTTCGCTTTCCCCCTTTGTTCCACTCGAGGAGAGGAGTGAATTAGATGCAGCTCATGCAATCGTTCGTTCCCGAGGAGTGGCATGGTCCACTCGATGTGCTATTGGCTCCGGTGAGGTGGATACCCGACTGGCACATGGCAATGGTCAATTTCGTGTGGTACGGTGATACGAGTATCGAGGTTGCGTTCAAGCGCGTAGCAATCTTGCTGCCGATGCTGCTACTGCTCGCGGGGATCTGGGTTACCATGTTCTCCCTCTATACCATACCATTCCGCTCTAATCGGAATCGGTTTGGCACTGCCATGCTCATGGCTTGGTGGGACGCCGGGCGTACGACATGGTTTTACTGGGCCGGTATCATTCAGCTCGCAGTGGTGCTTATTGGGTGGCTATGGGGCTTGCTACGGTTGGCTGTCAGTTTCGCCGCAGGCGCGGCAAAGGTCGCATTCCAATCGCCACTGCGCATTCTGGATTGGACATCGCGCAATTACTTCAAGCCTGGCGTGCCCTGGATTGCCTTCGTGGGCCTGCTCGTTTGGTCTGCCGTCGAAGCTCTGATATTCATGTACACGCTTCAGCCGACGCTGACGGAAGTGCTCGCTGGAATAACAGGCTACGAACCTGATCCGCGGTTTTTGGCGCCGCTGCTCTGGCTGTTCTTGTTCTTCCTGGTGCTCGGAAGCTTCGCGTGTATCCACGCTCTAGCCGAGGCGGTGAGACAAAAACAAGTGGCACAGATCGTACAAATGCTTTCGGTTGAGTTGTTCGTGATGTTCTTCGAAGTGGTATTCCTCTACCGAGAACTGATCGATGCGATTACGCCGTGGATTGCGCAAACTACCAATGAGCAGGTTCATCTAGGTCTTGTATCGACGCTTGCGCTGGCATCATTCGGTTGGGTTGGCGTACGCGGAATGACCTGGTTCCTCTTCGGAAGCTACGGCACCCCGGCTCTCGTAGCCGTGCTATCGCGTGACACGATACGCCAGGAAACACCAGTGCCACAGGAGGCGTCGTACTCGCAACCCGAAAACGTGTGGCTGGCTCCTGTGAACGCGCTAAAAGCTGAGACCGCCTGGTTCAAGCAGGAGGCGCTCAGGTTGTTCGAACTGATCACACTGCCGGTGCTGCAGCTGTTCGCCGCGGCCATGAATTTCGCCGCGGTTGCGCTAGGCTCGAGGCAGATGTTTGCGTTGCCCTTCAACAACATCGAAGAATTGCGGATAAAAACCCTGCGGCCCCCGGGATCCGGACGCGCGAAAAATGGAGGCCAGGTGCCGGCCGTGCATCCACAACCGGCTGAGCAAGGAGGGGGCGCACTATGAGACGTGCAACAATTGACATGTTGCTCGCCACCGTTGCATTCGTCGCGATTGTGTCGTGCTCTCCTTCAGAGAACGCTCGACAAGCGCGTTCGACGCTGGTAGTCGGTATCGATGTTAGCGGATCCTTCCGCTCAACCGGCAACTACGACGACGCCATCGACTTTGCCGCCCACTATCTGTTCGGCCATCTCAATGGCCTCGGTGAGCTGCGCGTACCGTCGGCAGTCTTTGTTGGTTCAATCGGTGGAATGAGGGTTGGCGAGCCGAAGTCGTTTCAGCCGATTCATGCGTTTCATGGAAAGCAGGTGCATGAAATCGCGGCACAGCTTCGGGAGTCTTTTCCACCGGAGGATTCGTTTACTGACTTCAATGCGTTCTTCGAACGCGTAGCCACGCTCGTGAAGCGTCAAGGACTGGTACTGGCACCGCTGAGCGTCGTTGTGATGAGCGACGGAATACCGGACGCTACCGGCCGGACAGAAAGCCCGGACACCAGCGCGTACGCAAGAATCGATTTGGCTCCGCTGGAATACCTGTCTCGCAACGTTACGGTGCGTCTGCTCTATGCACCTCCCACCGCGTCCGTTGCTTGGGAACGGGATATTAGTCGCAGGCGAGTACGCATGTGGACCGTTGACGATCAGGTCATGGCCGGTTGGCGCGAACAGCTTGGATCGGCACTTCCTGAAGGTGCTCAAGGTGAGCTATGGAACTGGATCAACGACAACGTGGACTTCAGAGTACGGAGCAGACGGTTGTGAGGCGTGCATCGTAGTTGGTCCCTCTGCTCATTGATCACCAGATGCGCCACGGACCTCAAGGGGTTCGTGGCGCCCGTTACGGACCACCACAGTTCCTCACTCCGCCCGCAGCAGCCCCACCGGATCGACGCGTGAGGCTCTGACGCTCGGCACGACGCATGCGAGTACCCCCAGTATTGTGAATCCAATGGCGGGCAGTAAGAATGCGAGTGGGTCGAGCGTACTCACGTTGTGGATCTGGCTCTCCAAGAATCGAGTCGTCGCCAGCGATATCGCTATTCCTAGCGCGAGTCCGAACAACACCGGCCTCATGCCGCGCAGCAACACTATGCGCCAGATGCTACCGGAGTCCGCTCCCAACGCAATCCGCAAGCCAAGCTCCTTGGTTCGCTGAGCGACGACGATCGAGAGCATGCCGAGTATGCCAACTGCCGCCAGCACAGCTGCCATGAATGCGAATAGCGAGGTGATTGTCGTGCTGATCCGCGAAACTCTGGACTGATCTGCAATGATCTCCTCGCCACTCTTGATGTTTGCCAACGGCAGATCCGGCTCGACTTGCTGCACGGCATCTGTGACTGCTCGTGCTAGCACGTCGCGAGGCAAGTGTGATCGAACGACGAGATGTCCCCACCCGGATGGGAACTGCTGCATCGGGATATATATCTCCGGTTCTCCTTCAGTCGTGAGCGACCGGAATCGCACGTTTTGCACCACGCCCACAATCGTGCTCCAGTCCGATTCATCGGCGTCCGCGTCTCCCGCGGTGATTCTCACTCCCAACGCCGAGCGCCCCTGCAGGTAACGGTTGACGAACGCTCGGTTCACCAATGCCACCTGCTCAGTGTCCTCTCGATCGGTTTGGTCAAATGCGCGACCGGCCACAAGCCTGATGCCCATCGTGTCAAAATACCCCGGCGTAACGGTCCGCATATGGGCCATCACAGTCGGATCAGGCCAGCCTGCGACTTCCCGCGTCAGCGACCATGAACTTGGAGCGCTCCCCATTTCCATTGGCATTGGGGTTACGGCAGCCGCTGCTTGGATACCGGGCACGCCGACTATCTGCCCCAGCGCATCATTGTAGAACAGGCGCAAAGTGCCGGCATCCTGATCCCAAGCGCCCGGGAGGTCATAGCTGAAAGTGAGTAGGTCGTCGGGAGTAAAGCCCACGTCTGTACGGCTCAAGTTGTACAGGCTTTGTGCGAGTAAGGTTGCGCCGATCAACAATGCGAGCGCCATCCCCACCTGTGCCGTCAGCACGCTTTCTCTCACCCGAAATGTGCGTTTGGTCGACCCGCCGCCGCGCCCCCCTGCTTTCAAAGTCTCGCCGAGGTTGTTGCTTGCGGAGGTCGCAGCCGACAGCAAGCCAAGCAGTAGCCCAACCAACGCTGCCGCGCAAAGCGCAAACGCGAGTGCGCGAGCATCGACGGCGATGGACGAAGTGTAGGGCAACGAACGCAGTGCTATGGTTGCTAGTGTGTTCGTGCCCCATGCTGCCAGGATTACGCCGAGTACGCTACCCAACGTTGCCATCACCAGCGACTCGGTGATGCACATGCCCACGATTGCAGTATTGCTGGCACCTAGCGCGCGACGCACCGCGAAATCGGTCTGCCTGTTCGTGCTGCGCCCTATGGCGAGGTTGGTCACATTCCCGACAGCAATCAAAAGCAGCAGGCCCACCGCAACTGTCATCCCAAGCAGTATAGGTCGTACTCCGGCCACCTGAGTGTCTTTCAACCCGCGCACCTCTGCGCTCCATCCGGCATTGGTCTCTGGGTTTTCCGAAGCAATCGTTTCGGATAGTTGAGCAAGCTCGGTTTGGCCGTCGGCGAGGCTCACATCATCCCTCAAGCGACCGATCACGCCAAGGTAGCGGAAGTCGCGGTACTCGCGGTCGTAGTCGAATGTGGCCGGTATCCAGTAGTCTCCCCCAGGGGGATACTCGATGTCCGGATTCGCAACTCCTACAATTGTGTACGGCACACCGTCCATGATGATGCTCTGACCCAGCACTGCACTGTCGCCACCGAAGTTCAGATTCCAGAAGCCATGCGACAGTACGACAACCCGTTCATTCCCAGGTTGCTCTTCAACACTCGCAAAGCCGCGTCCCAGGGTCATGGGCAAGCCCATCGTAGGGAAGTAGCCTGCTGACACTGCCCAGCCTTGGAGCAAAGCAGGCTCGGGGCCACCGGTCCATGTGAAAATGTTCAGACGCCAAGAGGCGATTCTTTCAAACTGCCTGCTGCGCTCTTTCCAGTCGCGGAGGGTCAACGGCGACACCCAGCTACGCCGCCCGTCGGGACCGGGGCTTCGCTCGTGAAGCGAGACGATCTCCTCTGTCTCAGGGTAGGGCAGGGGTGAGAGCAGTACCGGGTACACAACGCAGAAAATTGTGGTGCATGCACCGATCCCGAGCCCCAAGGTGAGCACGCAGGTGAGGGCGAATCCGGGAGTGCGTCTCAAGCTCCGTATCGCATGTTTGAGATGACGAGCCAAGTTGCGCCCTCGCTCCAAGATGCCGATGCGCCGCATTGGGTCGGGCGCGGGCGAAGTCGGATTCTTGCGAGCTGTTCGCCTGCTGCGCCGCCGGTCCAGACGGCAGCCGAACCCGTTCATAAGGAGGAGCCAATACGTGCGGAACCAAAAGGCGGCTGTACTCCTACCGCCATACCGCCGTGCCGCCGTACCGCCGCACCCCTGTACCGCGCTACCGCCGTCGCCTCCGACCAACTCACTGTAACTATCGGAGACAAAAAGCCGCATCTCCTCCGCAAAGCGTTTCCTAACCACTCGAGGATAGGCGAACATGATTAGGGTAAACAGCACACGCGCCGGCAGCGATTCAGGTCGCATCAGTGCGCCGCTTTTGGTGCCTTGATCAAACCGCTGAATGCTGCGTGCTGCACAAGACCGGCGAGCCGCTCAGCCTCTGCGGCGGCCAACGCCCTGCCGCGCGTCGTGAGCCCGTAATACCGCCTCCTTGTGTCTGTTGTCTCGGGCTCGGATGGGGGATCCAGCTCTTCTATCAGGCCTTGGTCCAACAGCTGGGCGATCGAGCGATAGAGCGAACCCGCATCGAGTTTGATCGTGTCGTGCGATAGGGCCTCCGCCTTTTTCCGAATTTCGTAGCCGTGGGATGGTCCCTCGGCAAAGGCAAGCAGGATCAAGAAGACCCTTGGATTGACTGGCGAAGCCGAATCCTCGTTTGGCTTTCTGGCCACGGCATAAACCTCAGTAAAAGGCAAATGACATAGAGGCGAATAACATATATGGTAATTGCCGTTATGTCCCTGTCAAGCCGGTATCTTAGATGCCGGTCGGAAGGCTGGTAGCCGCACAGCTAGAAACTTTTGGCCCCGCACGGAGTATCATGTAGCGGAAAACGCCACCCCCGGGACGGCTCCGATGCGTGTTCTGATCTTCAGTTTGTTATGTCTATTGCCACCGGCATTACAGTCGCAGACAGTGAGCGGAACAGTCCTCGACAGCGTTTCAGGCGCCGCCGTAGATCGTGGGTTCGTAGTCCTCCTAGACAGCCTGGGCAAGGAAGTTGACCGCACGCAGACCGATGGTGCTGGACGTTTCTTACTAGAAGCACCGGCCGGAGGACTGTTCCGTCTGAAATCACTCCGCGTGGGATACCGCACTTGGACTTCCTCCGAGTTTCCATTGAGTGGCGGCCAAACGCTTGACTACCCGATGCGCGTGGCTGCACTACCGATTCAATTGGCTGCAATCGAAGCAACGGAGGAAGATCGCTGCGACATCGATCCGACCGAGGGGGCATCAACCGCCGCGCTGTGGGAGGAGGTCGAAAAGGCACTCGGTGCAGCGGCATGGTCGGCAAACAGTCGACAATATCGCTATTCGCTGCTGCTCGTAAACCGCGATTCGGACACTAGGGGCAGGCGCTCGAGTCCCGAACGCCAAACGCGCCAGGCGGGTGTGTACACGACCCCATTTCTCAGCCGTTCCGCTGAGCAACTGGCTCGCGCGGGATACATCCAAAGCAACGCGGACGGTACACACTCTTACTACGCGCCCGACGCCGAAGTTTTGTTGTCCGATGTCTTCCTGCAGGATCACTGCTTCTTTGTCGTGCGAGACCCGGACTTACACGAGGGCCAGATCGGACTATCGTTCAGGCCGGTTGAGGGTAAGGAGCAGGCGGACGTCGCGGGTACGTTGTGGCTCGACGAGACGGCGTCCGAACTGCGATTCCTGGAATACCACTACACGGGCTTGCCTCGCTCAATCCGGGATGAACGGATAGGTGGACGTCTGGACTTCATGCGATTGCCTACCGACGCATGGATCGTAAGAAGATGGAACATCAGGATGCCGCTCATATCGGCCTACAACTATATGGATAGGGGGCAAGATTCCGTTCTGGCCGGGTTCAGGGACATCGGGGGCGAGGTAACGCGCCTCGCCGAGCGTGACGGCACGATCGTATTCGAGGCGGAATACGCGACCTTCGCCGGATTTGTGTACGACAACAGTCCCGGAAGACCGCTGCAGGGTGTGCGGGTTACCCTGGAGGGGACCGGCGACACAGTCACGAGCAGATGGGACGGTTCGTTTTTCATCACGGGGGAGTACAACGGAGACTATGACGTGCGCCTCCTGCTTCCAGACAGCGATTCCCCCGCATACACGGACTCGAGCACATCGATAACGATGACACGCGGTCAGACCTCACAATTGACCTTCGTTGTGCCTTATACCGCTGGGGTGATGGGTAGGGTCATCGATTCTGAGACGGGAGCTGCGATTGCGGGCGTAGAAATCACAGAGACCGGTAGTGACCGCCGCACGGTCAGCGACGAAACCGGCGATTTCGATCTGTCCGATCTTCCTCCGGGGTTTGTTCAGTTGACCCTGCGACACGTCGGGCACCACCAGCAGTCCATACGGCTCGAGCTGAGGCGTGGTCAGATGCTGCAACTCCCACCCGAGGTGCCACAAATGGCGCCACTCGACGTCGCCTTGCTCGAACCCGTGGTGATCGAGGGCGAGCGGATTGAGCTCCGTCAGCTCCGGCTGCGGCAGTTCTACACTCGCCGCGAACACGGGTCAGGCAGCTTCGTTACAAAGGATGAGTTCGAACAGTGGCACCCCCTGTACACGACGGACATTTTGCGCCGGGTGCGCGGTGTGCGAGTGGTACCCAATCCCAACTATGGTAGCAGAGACAGTAGGAGGTTTATCGTCGAGTCTTCTCGCAGTGCGGAGAGAATCCAAGGAGGAACATGCCCACCGCTGTATTTTCTAGACGGCGTGCTTATCGGCAACGCCCGAAACAGCGACATCGACGTAGTATTGTCTACCAATAACATCGAGGCCATAGAGGCATATAGCGGTCCCTCGCAGATGCCGGCAACCTTCAATATGCCAGGGTCGCGTTGTGGCGTGATCGCATTCTGGACCAGGTAAGCGGCCAAGCGCAACTCTGCGCGCCTTCCTACAAATGGTCCTTTTCCCGCACGGTTTGTCATACCGGATAGGGGAGATCGTGACTCAACGGTTGCCCCGCTCGAACACAACCCTGCCATCAACTATCGTGTATGCCACGCGTGTTTCCAAAACTTCGGCCGGCTCGATGGTGAGTATGTCTCTGTCGAACACGGTCAGGTCGGCGTACTTCCCAACTTCGATCGACCCCACCTTGTTCTCCAAGAACGCGGCGTACGCCGGCCCGATCGTGTATCCCTCGAGTGCCTCTTCGCGGGTCAGCACCTGCTGCGGGTAGTATCCCTCCTCTGGAGTTCCGTCCTCGTTCTTTCGCGTGATGGCCGCATAGAAGCCAGTGAGGGGGTTGTGTGAGTAGATCGTGTGATCGGATCCGAATGCTAGCACACTTCCAGTTTCGAGAAGTGATTTCCACGGGCTGGCATACGACTCGGCACGGGTCGGCCCCAAACGGTACACGAGGAACTCCATGTCGGACGTATGGTGGATGGGTTGTACCGACGGGATCACACCCATCTCACCAAACCTGGGCACGTCCTCCGGAGTCACCAGTTCGGCGTGCTCTACTCTAAACCGGACGTTGTCGGTCGGCCCATCGAAATCGGCAAAAGCCCTCGCATACATATCGAGACTCGTTCTAACGGCTCTCGGCCCGATCGAGTGAGGGCACACTTGCATAACCGTTGCCAGAGCCGCAAGGGAGACCTCGTATAGATGTTCGGGCCTGATCTCATAGATGCCCACGTTCCCCGGATCGTCGGAATAGGGCTCCAACAACGCAGCGCCGCGAGAGCCAAGCGCACCGTCGAAGAACACCTTCACACTTCGCACCTGGAAGAGATCCCTTCCGCCGTAATTCACCACACGGTGCTGCGCGAAGTACTCCCGCAAGTCGCCACGCCGAGGATTCTGCAGCATGGCGTTGACGCGGACGTTTAGTTCGCCCGCATCGACCAAGGCCTTGTACGCGTCGATGTAGATAGGATCGATCCCCGCGTCGTGCCACCCGGTGAGGCCGACCTCGTTCGCTCTTTCAGCTGCTCGTTTGTAGGCGTCTGTGTACCAAGCGAGAGGCCGATCAGGTTCGGGAAAGTGATCCGACACTAGGTTGTTGCCCATGTTCACCAGGAAGCCCGAGGGTGAACCGTCGGCCTTCCTCCCAATGACACCACCATAAGGGTCGGGCGTTTCCGCCGTGATTCCAGCTATCTCTAGCGCCTTCGCATTCACAAAGGCCGAATTACCTCCGCGCCGGTAGAGGAAGACAGGATTGTCGGGCGAGACCGCGCTCAACCCATCGTGCTCGGGGATGGTGTTGTCCTCCCAATCATCTTGATACCATCCGCCGCCTATGAGCCATTCGCCTGGTTCCATAGTCGCTATTTGGGCCGCGACTCTCTCCACGACCTCATCCCAACTCGCTGAACCGCGGACCGAGAATGTCTCCGGCTCATCCACGTTACCCAGGTTGAACGGATGACCGTGGGCATCGACCATGCCTGGCGTTACCAGCATTCCGTCCAGCTCGATCACGCGAGTGCCGAAACCAACGAACTCCTCCACGCCGTCGTCCGACCCGACATAGACGATCTTCCCGTCTTTCACCGCCACCGCCTGATGGATCGAAAACTCCGAATCGACGGTCGCAACCTTGCCTCCGCGCAACACCAGGTCAGCACTCCCCGTATCTGCACATCCGGCTCCAACCGCACACGCCAGAGCTGCAACGCCTACAACCGCCTTCGAGAAGCGATCCATTTTTCTGCGTCCTTTCTCCACACTGGACATTGCCGGCAGGGTTATACAAGATACGCACCGCCATTGCAACCACAGGAGCGAACGAAGATGGTTCCGCAGCAGGATGTTCTGGATATGGTTTCCCTCGATGGGAAGGTTGGAGTGGTTTCGGGCGCTGCGTCCGGGATCGGTCTTGGAGTTGCTACGCGCCTAGCTGAAGCCGGCGCAAAGGTCGCGTTGCTCGACCTGAATCTGGAGCTTGGGTACGCGGCCGAACAGGATCTTACACAACGAGGATTCGAGGTGCGGTTCTATGACTGTGATGTTACATCGAATGCGAGTTGCCGGGATGCAGTAGAACAGGTAATGGCCCGCTTCGGTCGTATAGACGTTCTGGTTAATAATGCCGGAGTGGCCGTTCGGAAGAGTACGGTCGACCTATCTGAAGACGAGTGGGACCTTGCGGTTGGCGTGACTCTAAAAGGTGCCTACCTGCTCTCGCATCACGTATTGCCACACATGACCGCTGCGGCAAGCGGGAGCATCGTCAACATGGGTTCCGGCTGGTCCCTCACCGGTGGAGAAAATGCGGTGTCCTACTGCGCCGCCAAGGGTGGGGTGCTGAATCTCACTCGAGCGATGGCAATCGACCACGGCCGGCACAACATCCGCGTCAATTGTGTTTGCCCCGGAGACATAGACACTCCCATGCTGAGAAGCGAATGCGAGCAACTCGGGGAAGATCCCGAAGCGTTCATGCGCGATGCGGCGGACCGGCCAATCAACCGAGTCGGCACACCAGACGATGTAGCGAATGCTGTGTTGTTCTTTGCGAGCGATATGTCGACGTGGGTGACGGGCGCTCATTTGGTGGTGGATGGTGGTGGGATCGCGTGATTTTGTGTGTTTGCCGCGGAAAAAACGCGGAAACACGCGGAGGACCGCTGAGTTTTGGTAGGGATGGGTGAGGAAACCAAACCCCGCTGTTGTCCGCGTTTTTCCGCGTACATCAGCGGCAGAGACTACATCAGGTCAGGAGATACGTGGCATGGCAGCATCTGAAAGGGTCCATCCCTACATCCCCAATTCTAATCCGGACGTCAAAGCGGAGATGCTCGCTGAGATCGGGCTCACCGATATCGATCAGCTGTACGATGACATTCCGGAGGAGTTGAGGTTCAAGGGGAAGCTCAACATTCCCGAGGGTATCACCTCTGAAATGGATTTGAAGCGTCATGTGGATCGGGTCCTATCCGCGAACAAAACATGCAGCGAGAACGTCAGCTTCCTGGGTGGCGGCTGCTACTCGCATTACGTCCCCGCGATCTGCGACGAGATAACCGGCCGTTCTGAGTTTCTGACTGCATACGCAGGTGAGCCGTACGAGGATCACGGCAGATTCCAGGCGCTGTTCGAGTACGAAAGCCTGATGGCGGAATTGCTCGACGTGGACGTTGTGAACGTTCCCACGTACGACTGGGGTCAGGCTGCCAGCACATCGATCCGAATGGCGGGCAGGATCACGGACCGAGATGTGATCTTGATCGCCGATACGATCTCGCCGGATCGGCTGAAGGTCATCAGAACCTACTGCGAACCGGTGATGAAGATCGAGCTGGTGGGGCACGATCTAGAAACCGCGGCCCTGGACGTCGGTGGACTGACGGCGCGATTGGACAACTCGGTTGCCGGATTGTACATCGAAAACCCTTCGTACTTCGGCACTTGCGAGGAGAACGGTCAGACTATCGCAGACGCAGTTCATAACAACGGGAGCTTGCTTGTTGTTGGGGTTGATCCAATTTCGCTCGGTGTGTTGGCACCGCCGAGCCAGTACGGTGCCGACATATCCTGCGGCGACATTCAGAGTCTAGGTAACCATCCGTGCTTCGGTGGTGCGCTAGGCGGGTTCATTGCCACACGTGACGAAGAAAAGTTCGTAATGGAGTACCCCTCGAGGCTCTTCGGAATCTGCAGAACTGAACGCGAGGGTGAGTGGGGTTTTGGCGATGTCGCGTACGAGCGAACCTCCTTTGCGGTGAGAGAACAGGGCAAAGAGTTCATCGGAACGGCGGCGGCACTCTACGGCATCTCCACCGCAGTGTACTTATCACTGCTTGGGCCTGAAGGTTTGAGAGAATTGGATCAGAACATCATTCAGAAATGCCTCTACGCCAAGAAACGGGTGTCGGA
>Ga0180431_10008377_pt1 | contig 11866 bp, 8 predicted proteins | sample SS_ome_11_FD_132459 | JGI IMG/M metagenome (GOLD analysis project Ga0180431, IMG submission 132459) | Hypersaline lake sediment archaeal communities from the Salton Sea, California, USA - SS_1_MS_1 metaG | ecosystem: Environmental > Aquatic > Non-marine Saline and Alkaline > Hypersaline >...
ATAAAAACAAACAAGGCTATTGGCCTGAAAGCCTCGAAGGTATAAAATCACCGGCATCTTCGGAAGTCTTTGTTGACCCTATAAACGACGGAGATTTTGTCTATAAACTCACAGAAGAAAACTTCACCTTATACAGTAGAGGTAAAAATAACATCGACGAAAAGGGCGAAAGGGGAATCAAAGAGCAGGGCGGCACCAGGCTTGACGACACACTTTTTTGGCCACAAAAATTCTTAAAGGTAAAATGAACAAAAGCAACAAGCAAGGCAATCGTTAAAATGGTGCAGCATTTATAGTCTTTAGTTGCCAGTTAATAGTAGTTATTAGGTTGATTTTTTTGTAGTGATTTTTGGTTCGAGCCTTACTTGAGTAAGGCTCACTTCGTCGCTTCACTCCTCTGCGTAAACTCACCAGCAGGGATTTGGTAAATCCCTGATTGGCTTGACTTTTCCTGGAAATAGAATTTTTGTTAGGGACAGGCTATACAAGACAATACAAACAGTAGTTTTTAACAAATTAGTGAAATGAAGCATTAGAACCGTCTAAACCCCTTTTTTTCTTGAAAATATGGCGGAAGTCTGTTACATTGTTTATGATGCTGTTAGTTAAAAAGTGATTTTGAAATCTTCGAGTTGAGAGTTGGGTGGGATTTCTTCGATTTTCGTCTGTGTTATGTAGTCTGTGTATCGAGCCTGGATATCCCGGACACAATCTTTGATCCGGCCATTGGGGCCCTGTGCAACCATTTCAACAGTGCCATCGGCGCAGTTGCGGACAAAGCCGGTTAACTGATAGCGATTGGCCACGTCGAGTGTGGTAAATCGAAAACCGACCCCCTGTACTCGGCCGCTAAAAATTACATGTCTGGCAGTCATTTTCAATTGATTATGTAATACTGATTAGTAATTGCTGATTATTGATTATTGACTATATTACAGGATAAATGGTAAATAGTAAATAAAAAATAGTAAATTGAAGCACTATGGGATTAAAAGAAAAGAAACAAATTGAAAGAGATGAGCAGATTTATCAGCTTACGACTCTTGTGGCAGGCAAATTTACCCTTCAGGAGGTGCTGGACAAACTTGCTGAAGCGGCGGTGAAGATTATCGGTGTAAAAGCTTGTTCGATTCGGCTGCTTAATGAGCAAGCCGGTGAACTTAAGATGCGCAGTACCTACGGTCTTAGCGAAGAGTACCGGAGTAAAGGAGTTGTTTCGAAGAATGATGTCGTTATTAAAGCCGCTTTTGCAGGCGAAGCTGTTGTTTTGGACGATATGCGAGTTGATGGCAGGGTCAAATATAAAGAGGCGACGATTAGGGAAGGTTTGGTTAGTCAACTTACGGTAGGGATGCGATTCAGGGGTGAAAATATCGGAGTAATTCGGCTTTACAGCCCAGAACCGAAGCGCTTTGATGAAGACGATATTAGTATGGCACGGGCCGTTGCATCACAGTGTGCGGTGGCAATCACCAATGCCAGACTATATGTGGAAGCGATTGAAGGTGCGCGTATAGCTGAGCAGATGCGTCTGGCTGGAGTGATACAGCGCAGAATGATTCCTCAAAAAGGTCTTCAAGTGCCGGGTCTCGATATTGCAGCTATGTATATTCCGTGTTTTGATGTGGGAGGCGACCTTTATGATTTCTTTCAAATAGATGACAGCCGAATTGTGGTTATTATTGCAGATGTGATGGGCAAGGGGATTCCCGCTGCGATAATGATGAGTATGTTTCGAGGTGCAGTTCGGGCTTATGGGGTAGGCCAGGAGGGCAGCAGAGCTATTGAAGAGATTATCAACAAGCTGAACAGGACGGCTTGCCAGGAATGCAAAGAAGGTGAGTTTATCTCTTTATTTTATGCCATCATCGATGTTAAAGAAAAGACCATAACATATTGCAATTGCGGCCATGAGCCGACAGTATTGATAAGAGAGGGGCAGTCTTCGGAATTAGAAAAAGGTGGCCTTGTGCTTGGAGTTAAGGCTGAGGCGAAATATGAAACGGAATCGTTGGAGCTAAAAGACGGCGATTGTTTGCTGTTCTATACGGATGGTCTGATTGACGCAGCTAACTTTGAGGGCGAATTCTGGGGCAGAGGAAAAATGCTTGAGGCAGCAAAGCGATTTAGCAATGACTCGGCGGAGCGTATGATTAAGAATATTCTCACTTACAGACGAAGATTTGTGGGGCTTGCACAACAGATTGATGATACGAGTATCATTGTTGTCAAGACCGGCGATACAGGCCGGGATGAATATAAAGGTGATGATGGTTGTTGAGATGGCAAAGCTGGTTGTTACAATTGATGGTCCTGCGGCGAGCGGCAAAAGTACCACATCTCGGCATTTGGCGAAGAGACTTGGTGCCAGCTATCTCGATACTGGGGCGATGTACAGGGCAGTTACATTAGCGACGATGCGGTTGGGAGTAGATTTAACTGATGAAGACAAAATACTCGGTCTTTTGGAGTCAACCAAATTTCAATTTACCGATAGCCAGGGCGGAATGGCGGCCAGCATCGACGGTGTTGATGTTACCGAGCGAATACGGCAAGCCGATGTTACGGCCAATGCTCATTATATTGCATCATCGGCTAGGTTGCGCGAAAAGCTTGTCCAAATGCAGAGGCAATTTGCGGTCGGCAGGGGAAAGATAGTTGCCGAGGGAAGGGATCAGGGTACAGTGGTATTTGGCGATGCTGATGTAAAGATCTTTTTGACTGCTGATGTAGCCGAGAGGGCGAAAAGAAGACAGGCGGAGTTGGTCTCTGAAGGCGAGAGCGGGGATTTTGAGCAGATAAAAAAAGCTATTGAAGAAAGGGACAGTTGTGACCAGAGTAGGACAGTGGGGCCGTTAAAGCCGGCAGAGGATGCTGTTGTTGTTGATACTACCGATTTGAGTATAGATGAAGTTGTGGAGAAACTTTACTTGATAGTTGTTGCTCGTGGTCAGTCAGGCGGAACTCATTACTCGATATGGTTCCGTTTTGCGAGGTTTTGCTGCCGGATGTTCTGTTCTTTGTTTTTTCGTGTTAGTGTTTACGACAAAGAAAATGTTCCCGACAAAGGAGCTTTCATAGTGATTAGTAATCACCAAAGTTTTATTGACCCGTTATTTTGTGGGGTATATATAAAGCGGGAATTGAATTTTATGGCGCGTGACACACTTTTTTCGAACCCTTTTTTTGGCTGGCTGATTTCTTCTGTGGGTACGATACCCGTGGCGCGTAGTCAGGCGGATTTGTCAGCGGTAAAAAAAATCATAGAGCGACTTAAAGAGGGCAGAGGTGTTTGCCTTTTCCCGGAAGGGACTCGAACAAGTGACGGGAGAATTTCTTCGTTCAAGGGCGGCTTTGGTCTTTTGAGCAGAAGGGGAAGGGCGGCGATTGTGCCGGTAGTGATTGACGGTGCATTTGATTGCTGGCCGAGGCACAAAAAAATCTTTTCACCCGGACGGATCGTGGTATGCTATGGCAAAGCTATCTCAGTCGAAGAGGCGAAAAATATGGGAGATAAGAAACTGGCGAAGAAATTGACCGATACGATGCGACAAATGCAAAAGGACATAAGACAAAAACAGGGCAAAGAGCCATATAGCTATTAACAGTTGGTGGACAGAAATTAGTATTAATCGAAGTTTATAGAAAGGAAAAAAAATGAAGACAAGGAGCAGGTTTTATTTAGGTTTGTTTTTGTTTGTTTTGTTATTGAGTTCCTGTACGAGTACTCAGTCACTTCGGCGCGGCGATTGGGTTGAGCATGGGTTTAGTGCGGAGGGTAGGGAATCACTTTATTCGTTTGTTCAGGAGGCGGTGGATAATAATGAAATTCCGGGGATGTCAGTTTTGCTGCTGCATAAAGGTGAAGTTATTTTTGAGGAGGGGTTTGGTTATGCAGATATTGAAAATAAAGTTCCATTTAAGGCAAATTCTGTTTGCAGGCTGGCATCGATTAGCAAGCCGTTAATGGCGACAGTTATTGTTCGTCTGGCGCAAAAGGGAATGCTCGATATTGATAAGCCCATCGATTACTACCTGCCTGAGTTCAAGGACGTTAAGCTAAAGAATGGGCAGAAGGCATCTCGTGCTCCGACAGTTCGTGAGCTTCTCTCGCATACCGGTGGTCTGGATGAAGAGACGCCGTGGAACAGAGAGAAGAATCAGCGGCCGGGTGTGACACTGGAAAAAATGGTAAAAGGATATGCAGCTGAAGGGCTTGTATATGAGCCGGGCCGGTACAAGCTGTACAGCGGCATGGGGACAGACACAGCGGCGCGTGTTGCTGAGGTGGCGACAGGTAAATACAGAGATGAATTGCTGCTGGAAGAGTTGGCAAGACCTTTGGGTTTGAAGTCTTTAACATATTGTCCAGAGAAAAAAGTTATAGACTCTATGCCGCGAGTATACCGCAAAAGTGGTGATGGTTTTAAGCATGGTAGTCATTACATTGACACGATGGCGCCAAAACCGAAAAGCCAATATTCTTCAACCGGTGGTGGTATAGTTTGCAGCCCGCAGGATTTGGCGGTATGGCTTTTAATGTGCCGCAATGTCGGCGTTCATCGAGATGAGCAATTTATCTCTGAAGGATGGATGCGTCAGATGTTTACTCGCGGCCCTCCTGGTCAGATTGGCTTAGGTTTTGCTGTTGGTGAAGGGGCTAAAGCAGGATATCCGGCTGCGGTTTGGCACAGCGGCTCAACAGGCACATATTGCTGGATTGATTTTGAACAAGATATAATCGGAATAACATTCATTCAAAGTGGCAGGTACTTTCGGTCGGCGGTCAAAGATAAGTTTTATAAAATCTTGGGAGTAAGTCTGCCGAAAAGTAATCCAAAGATGGGAGCTTACCCTAAGGATAAATAGAGTAAGAAAGATAGTATATTACGCATGAAAGGCAGGCAGCAGGTGGGTCTGCGAGGTATAATGTTTTTGGTATTATGAACGTTTTAGTTGCTGAAAATTGTGGATTCTGCCCGGGCGTTAGAAATGCCATCAGTATTGCCGAAGAAGTACTGAATAAAGAGAAGTGCGTTTACAGTCTTGGGCCAATTATTCATAACAAAAATGAGGTGGAGCGGTTAGCGAAAGCGGGATTGAAAACTGTCAGTAATGTAGAACAAATTGGATCAGGTGTTGACATCGAGAAGTTCAGTCCGGTGGTGCTTGTTCGTTCTCACGGAGCGAGTCCGGAAGAATTAGCTAAGCTGAAAGAAAAAGGTCTTACAATAGTAGATGCTACGTGTGTGCTGGTTAAAAGAGTACAGGCGATAGCGCAGGAGCTGGAGCAGCAAGGCTATAAGGTTGTAATAATTGGCGATGCGAACCATCCGGAGATTCAGGCAGTTATGGGCTGTGTACGAGAACCAATAGTGGTTTCTGAGAGGGGTGATTTGGATAAATTACCCGAAAACGGCAAATTGGGGATTGTTTGCCAAACGACGCAAAGCGTAGAGCATTTTGCTGAAACGCTCGGTGCAATAGCAACGAGAGGTTTTGCAGAGATGAAAGTAATTAATACTCTGTGCAAAGAGGCGATAAAGAGGCAGAAATCGGCAGTGGAATTGTGCAAGCAGGTGGATATAATGTTCGTGCTCGGAAGCTTTGAAAGCGCCAATACACGGAAATTGGCGGAACTGTGCAAAAAATATAATAACCAGACGTTTCATTTGCAAAACTGGAGTGAACTTGATAGAATGTTACTTCTTAGTAAAAAAATAGCAGGTGTTACGGCAGGGGCCTCGACCCCTGAGTGGATAATTGCCGAATTTGTAGAGAATTTGACTAATCTTCAAGACAATGGCGGCAGTGGGTGAGTTGAAAATTTCCGCTGCCTGTGCAAAATATTTTGTTTTGGAAAATTGCAGTAAAGAGGCTGAAATTAGAGAATAAAATTAAAATAGTAAATGAAACGATATGAGCAGAGAGATTATAAAGGCGTGTAGTTTGTATCGGCTGCGTGGGCCGATATGTTTATAAACGATTAATGAAAAATATGTGTTTGTGCGATGTTGCACAAGGCCTTGTCGGCGTAAATGTGGGGCGCCAATAAGGTCATGTAAAAAAGACTCCACAAAGGGAATTTTGGTTTATGGTAGATAGAAATATTGTTAACAAATTAGGCTTGTCACAAGAGAAACTCGACAAGCAGGTCGGTGAGTTGTTCACTAATAAAGAAAGTGAGTTTTTGGAAGAGGTGCTGAAAGCCAAGGTGGATTCACATCTGCCCGGGACTATCCTTAAAGGCACAATCGTATCGCAGATAGGCAATGACGTTATTGTTGAAATAGGCCTCAAAAGTGAAGGGGTTGTCGATGCGAGTGAATTTGACAGTTCCGATGAAATTGAGCCGGGTAGAGAGATAGAAGTTCTTCTTGAAGACATTGATTCGGGCGGAGGTCTTATTCCCCTAAGCAAACGCAAAGCAGACCGTATCCGTGGCTGGGAAATGATTATCAACACGAAGAAGGAAAATGACGTTGTAACAGGCAGGGTAATAAGGCGGATTAAGGGTGGTTTGCTTGTTGATATCGGGGTTCCTGTGTTTTTGCCGGCGTCGCAGGTTGATATTAGAAAGCCGGGTGATATCAGCAGGTTTATCGGCAAAGAAGTAGAATGCAAGATTCTAAAGATAGACGTTGATGGCAGGAACATAGTCATATCGAGGCGCAAACTTATCGAAGAGGAGCGCCGCAGCAGTAAGGAAAAAATTCTGAATGAAATCGAGATGGGCCAACGGCGCAAAGGCATTGTGAAAAATATAGCGGACTTTGGAGTATTTGTGGATTTGGGTGGTCTGGACGGCTTGCTGCATATCTCTGATTTGAGCTGGGGGAGGATATCACACCCATCTGAGGTCGTCAAACTCGACGAAGAGATAGAATGTGTTGTTATCGGCGTTGATAAGGAACATGAGAAGATTTCGCTGGGCCTTAAGCAAAAAACGAGCAGCCCCTGGGAAAATGTCGAAGAATGTTATCCTATCGGAGCAAGGGTAAAGGGCAAGGTCGTAAATGTGATGAACTATGGAGTGTTTATCAGGCTTGAAGATGGAATCGAAGGGCTGGTACACATTAGCGAGATGAGTTGGACAAGGCGTTTGAGTCATCCCAGTGAGATACTTAGTCTGGGTGACGAGATAGAGGTGATTGTGCTCAGTGTTAACAAGGAAAAGCAGGAAATTTCGCTGGGATTGAAGCAAACCGAAACGAATCCCTGGACGATAGCTTCTCAGAAATATCCTGTGGGAACGATTGTTACAGCGACGGTACGAAGTGTAACCAATTTTGGTGTGTTTGTGGAGATAGAAGAAGGTATTGACGGTATGATACACATTTCGGATTTAAGCTGGACAAGAAAATACAGCCATCCCAGTGAGGCCTTACAGAGGGGTGGACAAGCAAAGTGTATTGTTTTGGAAGTCGATGAGAAGAAACAACGTGTGTCATTGGGTATCAAACAAATGACTGAGGACCCATGGGTTCGAGCGATTCCGGAAAGATATATTCCCGGTCACATAATCAAAGGCAAGGTAACCAAGCTTACTAATTTTGGTGCTTTTGTCGAACTTGAACGTGACTTGGAAGGACTTCTTCATATTTCTGAACTTGCCGACCACAAGATTAACAAACCACAGGATGTAGTTAAAGAAGGTGAAGAAATCGAAGTTAAGATTCTCAAAGTTGATACTGAGTCTCGTAAAATTGGTTTGAGCCTTCGAAGAGCACGTTGGGCGGCTGAAGAACAAGAGAAAAAACAAGCAGCAGAGCCTATTCAGCAGCAAAAACCCGTAGCTGTTCAGACTGTTCTTTCTGGTGCTGATGTAGAACAGCCTGCAAAAAAACAGGAGCCAGGTGCAGCTAAGGAAACCGAAAGCGAAAGCAAAGCGGCTGAGGTAGCGGAGAAGACCGATGAAACAGTCGAGGTTAAGACTGGTGAAACTGAAGATACCCAAGAAATGGTTGAATCGGGCGAGTCGGACAAGCAGGATGATAAACCAGTTGAGGTTGAGACTAACGACACTGAAGATTTCGCAGAAACGGTTGAGCCTGATAAGCCGGCCGATGAGCAAGGCGATAAGCCGGTTGATATTAAGGCCGGTGATATTGAGCTACCAAAGGGTTCGATTGAGGCGGGCCAGCCCGAAGAAAGTCCGAGTATGCCAAACCAGGTCAGCAATGAAATCAAGGCCGAGGAAAAAGCCGAGACTGGTACCGATAATTAAAGCTCTGCTGGTGATATCAGGCGGTACAATCTGCCTGCTAAACCCAATGGCGCATTTAACCGATAAATTAAGTAGGTTGTTGCTCAATAGAGCAGGGATGGTTTTAAAAGAGAGGCAGGGTTGCAGTTCAAATTGCCCTTATGGCCAAAGTCGAGAGGCTTTTGGCCGGGCGGGAGTGAGCTATAGCGTTTGATGCTACTATAAAAGATTACCTAAAAGCGATTGATGAGGCTTCGCTGCTGACTCTGGAAGAAGAGCATTACTTAGGTAAATTGATTGTTGAAGAAAACGACCCACATGCGAGGGAACAACTGGTACGCAGTAATCTTCGGCTTGTGGTTAACATCGCCAAGAGGTATGCCAACCGCGGGATGAGTCTTGCCGATTTGATTGAGGAAGGGAATCTCGGCTTGATAAAAGCGGTTGATTACTTTGACCCTGACCGGGGGACGCGATTTAGTACGTATGCAGCATGGTGGATAAAACAGAGTATTAAGCTTGCACTGCTGACGAATATGCGGCCGGTCCACGTCCCTACCTATATGGTTTCGTTGATTAATCAATGGAGGCATATCACGGCGGAACTGAGGAGCAAACTCGGCAGGACACCGGATGTTGAGGAAGTTGCTGAGGTGATGCAACTGCCGCTTCGCAAGGCAAAAATCATAAACGAGGTTGTCAAGGTGCTTAGCTCGGTACTGGATTCAGCCGGTACGGACGGCTCAGAGGAAGATGAGCTCCTTGAGGTGACTCTGGAAGACGAAAATGCGGGAAGCCCTGAAGATGAGTTGGTTGCAGATGAAGAAAAGATAAAGGTAATGGGCCTGCTCCATGAAATCGATGAGAGAGAAGCGAATATACTGAGACTGCATTATGGTCTTGACGGCAGGAAGCCTTTGACATTAAAAGAAATCGGTGAAAAACTGGGTTTGACCCGGGAAAGGATTCGCCAGATTCAGCGTGAAGCGCTTACGGAACTTTACGACTATATGAACGAGGAGTAACGAAGGTTTTTCAGTGTGGTATAGGAAAAGCCCCAAATATCAAGAAGGATAGATAAATGTCAGATGCCAAAATGGATTTGAAGCAGTACATTCGTAATATACCTGACTGGCCGAAAAAAGGGATTTTATTTCGCGATATCACTCCACTATTAGCCAAACCGAAGGTATTTACAGCAGCAGTTGATGCATTATGCGCCGACTTTGCAGAAGAGGGCATTGAGTACGTTGCTGCAGTTGAGGCAAGGGGGTTTATTTTTGGTGCAGTTGTGGCAGAGAGACTCGGTGCGGGATTTGTGCCCATACGAAAAAAAGGCAAACTGCCTTTTAAGACAGAAAGCATTACGTATGAACTGGAATACGGCAGCGATACTGTGGAGGTGCATAGCGATGCTGTTAGAAAGGGTGTGAAGGTATTGATGGTTGACGACCTGCTGGCGACGGGAGGAACAATGGCGGCAGCTTGCAAAGTCATCGAAAAGATTGGCGGCCAGATTGTGGCTATTGCATTTCTTGTTGAGCTTTGTGAATTGGGCGGCCGAGAGAAACTTGGCGAATATAAAATTAAGACTGTTATTTCATATTCAAATTAAATGATGTGCTGGAGGGTGTGGAGGGCTCGCATTGTTTATGCTTTGTAACCAATAGATTAGTATAGACAACAGTGTTAAAAATGCGTATATAAAAAGCCCCCACACAACAATACCACTTCTCCACAATCTAACTCTCTGCTCCTGTTAAGGAGTTTTCTCACCCTAATCTTCGCCAAGTTGTTCGACCGACTTATTTAATAAGTTAATAATATCTCATGGTCCTATAAAAAGCAAGTGTTTTTTTGGTTGTTTGGGGGATTCTTTTTGTATGGATTCATAAGCTTAGCAGAGACAATACGTTACAAATACATAAAATTGGAAAATATTTTACACATAGTGATTTATGGTCATCGTCTTTTGGACTTAGATGTTAATGTTTATGCTTTTTTGCGGTTATGATTCGGTCATTGTTTTGTGCGTCTTTTTCTATTTTGATTTCGTCAAAACAGCCGGTCTGTTCGAGCAGCTGTCTGACGGGATGTCCCTGGCTATAGCCGATTTCCATCATTAACGCCGCATCGGGTTTAAGAAAGGCATCGGCCTTTTCACAAATCCGCCGATAAGTATCCAAACCATCGACGCCGGCAAAGAGGGCCAGCTTCGGCTCGTAATCTGTTATGTTTTGAGCGAGGTTTTCAAATTCGGCGGCACTGACATAGGGGGGGTTGCAGACTATAAGGTCGAATTTTTCCACATCCAGATGGGGGACGAGGGGGTCGAACAAATCGCCGCATAATAATTTGATTCGCTCTTTTAAATGGTATTTTTCAAGGTTTTTGGCGGCGACGCTCAAAGCGGCATCACAGATATCAGTTGCGATTAGGCGGGCATGGGGGCAGTTTACTGCGATTGCTATTGCGATGCAGCCGCTGCCAGTACATAAATCGCAGATGAGTTGCTTTTCGGGGCGGGTTCGCAAAAATTCGATGGCGCGTTCTGTGAGCAGCTCTGTTTCCGGGCGGGGAACCATGCAGTCAGGAGTGATGTTAAACTGCAAAGAATAGAATTCGGTTTTGCCGAGAAGATAGGCAACAGGTTCATTTTGGGCGGCCCGCTTAACCAAATCGTGCAGGCGTTGCAGGTGCTCCTGACTGACTTGTTTGTCGAATTGCGTATATAAATCGATACGCTGCATCGACAAAACGCCGCTGAGCAGAATTTCAGCGGACAGACGGGGGGAATCGATGCGTTTTTTGGTAAGGTATTCGGTAATCCAGTTAAGAAGCTTTTGTATTGTCCATTTCTGCATAGCCAGATTATAGCCGGGATAGGGAAAAGTGAGAAACAAAAAGAGCTCACAGAACGCGGGGGTGGTTTTAAATAGGTTCGACACTTCGATGATATTCCCTTTGACAAGCTCAGGGCAGGCAGTGCAGGCAAGCTCACTACAGATTGGGTTTGATTGGGGTGAATGGGCAAAATGGGTAAGAAAAAAGACGCGAAAAATTGGGTTTGAATGGGTTTGTTTTTCTTCCAAATAGCTGTTTTTGGCGCAAAATTGAGGGAAATTGGGTTTGTTTTGCATAATTGATTCTTTTTGTGCGCTGGTATAAGTGATCCGTCTTCGCCAGAGGCTACGCCGCGACAAGTTGGTTTGAAATTTGGTGGTCATTATTAAGTTCTCCTTCGGGGGGTTTAAAAAAACAGGTCTCCCCATAATTAGACGAACCTGCGCGTTTGGTGCGAAAAAAGTCTTCGATTGCCGGTTGCCGATTCTCGTAACTCAATGCTTGATAAGGAAATAAAAAATTTCAAAAAAAATTCCAACTATGAAAACAATACCTGCGCATTTGATTCGAAAAACATGAAGAAATCAATTATTCACCACGAATGTCACGAATGTCACGAAGAAATTATGTCAGCTTTGGTGTACTTGACAAGCAAGCCTCTTAAAGCAAGCTTTATCACCTTGACTTGCCAGCGTCCACCGTTGCATTATTATAAATGCAACTCTTTATTAAGCTGACGAAAACTCAGGAAAATGCGAACCCTTCGACAAGCTCAGGATTAGCCCAGGTTTTAAGTTAAAAAATTCATAACTGGGC
>Ga0180431_10008379_pt1 | contig 11863 bp, 6 predicted proteins | sample SS_ome_11_FD_132459 | JGI IMG/M metagenome (GOLD analysis project Ga0180431, IMG submission 132459) | Hypersaline lake sediment archaeal communities from the Salton Sea, California, USA - SS_1_MS_1 metaG | ecosystem: Environmental > Aquatic > Non-marine Saline and Alkaline > Hypersaline >...
CGGGGCCTTGCCCTCGGCAAAGAATTGCTCCATGCCCCGGGCGAACTTCTCTTCTGCGGCCCGGGACCAGGCCCCCCAATTCGCAGGGTCTTCGCCCACCCACTCTGAAATCTTGGCCCGGACGGCCGGGTCGGTAATCTTGCGCCTCCAGATATGGGCCATTTCGTGCAACAGGCTGGACAGGTCCGCATGCCGGGTTGCATAGATCAGGGCCTTGCCATCGCGCATGAACTGTACGGCGGCCTTGTACGAGCTGAACAGGACGTGCTTGTCGATTTGTGCCTGCGTAGCATCGAATACTACATAGTTCGCACCCGCAGAATAATCGACCTCGCCCGTGGTCAGGGTGTTAACCGGATAACGGATCCCGTCAAATCCAAGATCGCGCAGCAACTCCGAAGCTTGTTGGTCGGATCCCAGGGCCGCGGCCAGGGCTCCGTACATTTCCCCTCCCGTATAGTGATAGGACGCGCTCGGGGAACCGTATCGCCGGAAATTGTCAATCGTTTCCCAGAAACGCACCTTGCGCCTTTCGGGCAGATATTTGATGCTTTTCTCGCGCCCTTCTAGTGCGCCCACAACACGTTGTATGGTGTCCGGCTTGACGTGCTCATACCACTCGATCCAGTTTTCTGATTCCAGGGTCGCCTCGTAAAGATGCTTCTGGCCACGGTGTTTCTCGGCCAGCTGAGCCGCGTACCACTCCGCCACTTCTTGTTTGCTGGAAAAGTACAGGCCCCAACCAAAAGCGGCCGCACCTTCGCCTTCACCAACAAAATCAGTGTTGAATTGATCAAAATCTGCTATTGTGCCGTGATAAACGGGCGCTACCTGGAACAGGTAGTAAGGTACCCCGTCTACTTCTTGGGGGACTTCTTGAGGCCTTTCAGTATCTTCTTTCCGTCCTTCTTCGACAGATACCCCTTCGCCTTCATCTCGGCTAAGGTTTCGACCTTGCTGATAGCGTCTATTGCGTTCATGGGCAATCTCCTTATATGATACACCTTTTTCATTGGTGAGTCCAGCCCTCTCATACAGTGCTTTCTCGAGGTACCAGAGAACGGCCTGAACCTGGTCCACGCCCCAGGGCTTGCCCGTCAGCTCGGTCAGTTGGCGGGCCACTTCTTCCATTGCCCCTTGCATGAGCTGGCGCTCGGTCTTGTTCCGGGGGGTCTGAATTGTCCGGTCTGCAGCGCGCCCGGTGTACGTGGTACCCATCCATCGATTCCAGGTACGCACAAACCAACGATCGGCCACGAGCAACTCGTGATTCCCTGTCAGGTTCAGAAAGTACGGTCCAAGTTTGGGTCCGAAGATCTCGGCACCATAATGTTCGCCACCCTTGGTAACGGTGCTATGCGATTGAATACCAAAGAAATCCAGAATCTCCCGGCCCGAATGTTTGGTTACCAGCCACTTGCCGGTACCTTCCCACCCGAACTTATCAAATAATTGCTGGAGGCGCTCGGCATTCAGGCGCACGTTCTGGAGCTGCGGGCCGCCCACAATGCGCCCCTCTTCTACGCCAGACTCTGCCACCAACGCCAAGACAGTGCGCCGCTCCCCGGTAAATGCGCTATTATACGATGTTTCCTGGACAGGCATTTGACCGGTTCGCAGAAGGGCCTTGAAAATATCTACAGAAAAATTGTAGTTATCTCGCACTGGCGTACCGGCACTGGTAATGGCCAAGAGCGCTTTAAACAGCAAGGCCTTATTCTCATCTTGCAGCGCGGGCAGAAAATCGGAGGTAATTTTGATCGTATCATCCACGGCCCCGCGGTACCACGCGATGGCCGGGTCCAGTTCAATACCTTCGGCAAGGGCCTGGCCAATTTCTTGCGTAGATCTCGTTACGGCCCGTTCGTACAGGCGCGTTTTGAGTTCCTCATTGTTCTGGTCACCCCGGCCCGGAGGTAAAATTGGATTCTTTTCCTGGGCAGCTAGATTCCAGAAGATGTCCTGCACATCGGCCTGGAGGTACTCTTCGCTGGCCTGGGCCATGGCATTATCAATTGCCGCGGTACTGATCATTTCTTCGGCCAGATCCTCGCTCAACATCTGGTCCAAGGACATCCCCCGGGCCCGTGCCCGGGCCTCGAGGGCCCCAAAGAAATAGGGCAGTTGTTCGTCTGTAATATGGGGATTGACTTCTTGGAGTTTTTTGATCTTGCCCAGGAGCTTTTGCTTGGGGGTGTTGAACGGATTGGCCTGCTTGCCATAGGCCCGGAATTGGCCGGTTTTGGTGATAATGCCGGCACTGTTGATCTCGTGGGCCGGGATGTTCAGGTTCCTGGCGGCGTCCAGGGGCGAGGTGGCATCTGGATCAAAGTAGATCGACCCGTCATCGGTGCGCACGGCATAGGCCGGGGCCGTCATGGTCCGCGGGCGATCGGTATTGTAGCGGTATGCCTCGGCCGGGCGCTCGGCTTGGGCCCGTAGGTCCATATACACCACGCCGGGCGTTCCGTGCTTATCGTAGTCCCAGTTCTCGGGCGCGTATTCCGGGTTCCAAGCTTCCCGCTTGGTAACCTCGAAGCCGTGCCGGGCGTACATGTCCTCCAGCAAGTCAAACGCAAAGAGATTGGTTGCACCATGTTGTGTTGCGTGCAAAATCGCATCCTGGCCGACTCCGCGCACCCCAGAATTGTTGAACAAGTTGAACAACTCCCCACTGGGGGAGACGGCATAACCAACCAGGCCGTCGTGCTGTTCAGAAACATAGTACCGGGATCCGGCGTACTCGGTGCGCAGCTCTTCGGGCGAGTACAGGGTGACGAACGGCTTACGCTCAGGGGCCATCTGGTCGCGAACTTCCACAAACTCTTCCAGGGACACCTCGCGAAAAGCGGTCTTCGGGACTTCCGGTTGTACCGGTTGACTCTTCCTCCGTGACTCTGCCTCAACCACTCTGCCCTCGGACAACATTGCCTGGGTACGTTTTGTCTGCTCTTGGCGTTTCTGCTCGTGCATGACGAGAATGTCGCGGGCTTCGGTCGCGGTCAAGTTGGGAATGGATTCCTGGAGCTTGGCAACGGAGGCGTCGTAATTCTTTTTCCCCTCCACCGTGGTCTTAAGGGAGAGCGCGGTGTTAATCGTGTTCCCGAACACGGATAGAACGGCAAAACCCTTGGCCGTGGATTTCCCGATGGCCAACATCTGCGGGAGGATACTCTTCCAGTCATCTGCAAACTCGGTGCCCTTAACTGCGTTATTGATATCCTTGGTGATCTCGGCAAAGATCATGGTCACGGCCTCTTGGGCCATTTCCTCGGCCACGTTCGAGGCCACATCGCCAGCGTACTTGGCCCCTCCTTTTGCGAGCTTACCAAGGACCATGCGCGCGAGGGCCTTGTCAGCAACGACGGCACTGGTTGCCCTTGTGGCTGCCTTACCGAAAAGCTTCTCGGCCCCCGGAATACCACTCATGAGAGTTCGAATCTGAACGTACTCGATCAAAGCGTTCACCACGCCCACCCCCAGGGAGGCGGCCACGGCATAGGATTTGTCGATCTTCTGGGTATTGCCCTCGGCATCTGTCCATTCCAGTTGCATGAGCTGGCGGTAGGATTGGGTAGATTCGATCAAACCTATATACCCGGTCGTTCCTAACTGAAAACCCATCTTTCCGGCCGGGCCCATGGCAGCGGCAAATGGGGCAGCGCCCTCCGGCCCTCCGGCCGCGGCAGCCATTAAACCACCGGCCGCAATGCTACCGGCGCCAATCACGGCACCAGGGATTCCACCCTTGAGCATGGCCTGAACTTGCATCGGGAAAATACGGGCCGCTTCCAATACAGCATCTTGCACAAACTCGCCCGGGGCTCCACTGCGGATCGCATCTCGTGCATTTTTGAAACCACGCGTATACAGATTCTTGAGGGCCAGGACCGGGCGGGTAAATGGAAACAGAAGCTTAACCAGGGCCTCTTTGGGGTTCCAGTTCACGCTGACCTCGGACGCGTCCACGCCAGGGATCTCGGCTTCCATTTCCCGGATCTGACTTTCCAGCTCCTCGCTCTCGTCACCGAACATCTGACGCAAAATCAAGGGCATCGCGCGCCCGGGGATCAAGGAAGCTTTCACGTTATCGGCAAGCTTCTGGGTGAAGGATTGGGGAGATTCGTGTTCGTTCCCGGTCCAGGTTCGGACCAGGGCATCGTGCATGGGGTAGATCTGTTCCGGCTTATGACCGGTAATCATGGACAGCATGAGAGAATTGTAGATCCGGGCCCGCTCATCGTCAGGGCTCTCGGACCCGGCGGCCAACTCTTCTACCTGGCGCTCGAACTCTTCCAGGGCCTCGGGCGAAAATGAGGTGCGAAGGGTCTGGTCAAACTCCTCCACGGTGGGAATCTGGAATGCGCGCAGGTCATCCGGGAGGTCCTGCGCGAATGGTTGTCCGCGAGAGGGAATGTTGATCGTGCGAGGATCGACCGGTGTCAGGTCGTCGGGAATGGGTAGCCAGGTGTCGCTCATTATTTTGGCTTGTCTCCAATCTTGGGGCTCGCGTATACGGGCCCGGGTTCTTGGGCATCATAAAGCGGCTCAGTGGGTACACGCTGAGGTCTTGTCTTGGAACTGGCCGGGTATCGCGTGCCGTTGATCCGGTTATAGATCATCCAGTTGCCGGCCGGGTCCACCGTGAGCACCTCGTGGGGTTCCAGGTTGGCCTGAACCTCAAAGAGGTTCACATAGTATTCCGGGGGCGCATTTTGCACCTTCTCAACATCGATCCCCGCATCGCGGAGGGCCGATAGTGCTTTCTGAAAATCGGTGAAATCGAGATCTGCAAAACTTTCAAGACCCAGCAGGGCCAGCTGTTCCTCTTCGGATGTCCCCACCAGGCGACCATACTCATCCAGACGCCCCGCCCGGGCCCACTGGGCCATCAACTCTTCGGGATTGCGCCCGGCGCGTTTAAAGCCAATAGCCTGCAATACCCTGACGGCGAGTTTATCGTTATTCGCCTCCTCGAGGGGTGCGGTGATATTGTCCTGTGCCGCTTGCAACTCGGTATGGCCCCAGTTCTTCTCCAGGGCCTCGTCACGAAAGGCGTGCAACGTGTTGGCCTTTTCCTCAACCAACATACCCTTCTCTGCCGGGGTCTCGGCCTGCCGAATATTCGCGTCGTATTGAGCGGCAATACCGGCCAGGGCGGCCTTGACATGGTCAGGATCATCCTTCCATTTTTCGACCTCTTGGTACCAGGCCTTCCACTCTTTATGTCCAATCTGCGGGTTGCCCGCCATGTCCGGACCGTGATATTTGTTGAGCCAGGCCCGGATGCTCTCGACCGTCTCATTTGGGTCTACGAGTTTCGCGAGGTACTGGGTCTCGAACACGTCCCTGTCGGTAACCTGCCACGCACTTTTTCCTCCTGCCGCGCCCTGTGCCCCACGGAGCAAATCGTCCAGATGGGCCTGGAGGTACTGGCCAAGACGGATTTTCTCGGTGCCACTCATGTATTCGTACCCGTCAAGTTGTTCCAGCTCGGTCAGGTCGTCGGCATCGATTCGCTTGTAAGCGTCCCACATCTCCTCTTCGGCCATCTGTTTGTTCCGGACCTGCAGTCGGGCCCACTCGGTTTGCAGTTTTGACGACACGCGCATGCGCTCGTCATCGTTCAGGCCGAACTCCGTCCCGGCTTCCGGGGTCGCAAAATAAGGGATCGCCTCCTCGTAACCCATAACCCGGCCGGCCACCATCGCAACATTAACACGAGAACGCGAAACGGCCTGCATGCGCAAAACCTCTGCGGCCTTGGGGTCAAGCAAATCATCTGCAACGGCCCCGTTAATACGGGCATTGATACCGGCCTCGTCCGATTCCTCGATCATTTGCTCCAGGTCCACGGTCAGCTGGGCCTGTCCGGCCTGGATGCTTTTGGCTCGCATGAGCTGTTTGGTGTTCAGCTCGTATTCGGCGGCCAGGGCGTTGTAGGATTCATCGAAAGCACGTCTGGCCCGAGGCGATTTTAGATTTTCGTGCATTTCCTCGCGGAGTTGCGGGGCGTATTCCTGGAATTGCTCGTTGAAGGTCAGAAAGTTCTCGTCCGTCTCTCGGGACATGTACCACTCACCGAAACGTTTCTTGGCCTCGGTGAGGGCCTGGTTGTATTGCCGGGAATCTTCTACCTGCTGTAGCCGGCCAAAGAACTGCGCGCCGGCCTGGCCCACCTTGATCCCGAACTCACCCATCGCCTCGTACTGCTCGGCCTCCGGATTCGGTCCGCCCACGGGCGTGGGAGGGGCCACCCGCGATTGATACATAGGAAATCTCATGCCTACTCCTTAAACAAACATCCCGGCGGCCTGAAACCCGCCCGCCAGAGTATCACCGCCAAAGTTCCACCACCTGGTTTTGCGTTCCGAGCTGGCCACGTTCTTGCGTTGATCGATCTGCATTTGGTATTGCAATTTGGTGCGCAAGATATCTCGTTCAGCATTCGCGTAAGACTGACTGAGGGTCGCCAAAGGTGACCCCGAGTCTATCTTGACGCCCGAGGCACCCGCCGCAAGGCGAATACCCCCGCCAGCCGCACGCGCAGAGCGCCGAATATCACCAACGGCCATATCGCGTGCCCGTGTGAGTTGCATGGCCTCTTGCTCGGCTTGCGCCTCTCGGGCATCACTGGCCCTTTTGCGTCCAATGGCTCCAAACAGGGCCCCGCCCAGGGCAAGGCCACCGGCAATTATGGCAGGAATCATCACTGTCTCCTTATATTTCCGTGGTATCTGCGTTGATGAAGAGGGCCAGAATCGATAAGGGCAGGGGGTATGGTTGCGTGATTAGAATGTCTCCATCCTTGTTGTATCCGCCCCGGAACGGCACCTCCTTGTCGCCCGTGTAAAACGCCGGGGGATCCCCGGAATCAAACGGGATGTCGTCCAGGCTGTTGGCGTCCTGGCCAATCTTGGCGCCCAGGGTTTGATATAGGCGCAAGGTAATGTGATCGATGCGCTTGTAGTGCGTGGGTAAGTCAACCAGACGCTGGGGTTGTAACTGGGGCGTGTAGGGAATCCCGATATGGATTTTGGTAGCATAATCATCGATCGTGATCGACCCAGAACTCACTGTCTCGTTGCCCATTTTGGCTCCATCCGCAAACACGGCCACAGACTTAGCCTCCAGATGCGAAAGCCCGGAAATACTTTTCACCACCTTGGTCACGGTCCCGCCCGAGGTGTACGTGGTAAATCCGGTCCCATCCAGGGGCGTAGTACCGTCGGTCTCGTACAATTCGAACGTGTCCGCGGCCTTATTCTTAACCATGTACACATTGCCATTCAGCTCTGTCATGCCGCCCACTCCCGTGATTTTCACGAGGTCATCATTAGCAAAGGGATGCCCGCCGGCCGTGATTACAACGGGCTCGGCCTTGGTTGCACCGGTAATCGAATCGGTGGTCGCGCTATGATCCACGGTGGCGCCACAATCCACCAAAAAACAATCTTCTTGGTCATCGCCCCAGTCCAGGGGCTTCATGTACTCGACATACTTCTTATCACTACCGTCAATCGTTCGCTTCACCAGCATGTACACAATGTCCTCGGAAGTACCCGGGATTACTGCCACGCTCTCCACTTCTCCGTCCGTGGGGTGCCTGTGCCAGGCCTGGATGTTGTGATTGCGATCATAGGTCAGGGCAGCAAGCGTGCCATTCGCACGAACGACCCAAAGAATCGGCCGGGGCGACCGTTGCCAGGCCATCTCCACGAACGACTCGCGGCCAATATGGTCGGCCATCCAGGTTAGGTCCGGAGATAGATACCCCCCTCTCTCCTGACTGTACAAAAACTCGCGCAAGCGCTGATTGTTTTTCTGAACATACAGGATGGATTCATTAGCAACGACACCCTGGATGTCAGCACTTCCGAAGGCAGAGGCCCGCTCAATGTACACGTTACTCGCCGAAATGGGCGCATTCCCGCCGGTCATCAACCATTCCCCCATCGAGGTGCCAATAACGATATTGTGCTGCTTGGTCGCCATCCAGCGGATTTGTTCAATCACATCGGAAGCAAAATCGTATTCGTATCCATAGCTGGCATCGGCGGCATCCTGGGAAAAATCTTGTGGATAGCCCACCCGGGAAGCCCATATCGTACGCCCCCTACCCGTAACGAGACGCTGTTCGTGAAAAGTTAGAGCGGCCGGGTATGACGCTGCATCCCATGGTACCGGTTCCCATCCGTCCGGACAAAACATGCAGTCATATCCCTGATCGGGTAAATCCGCAGGGTCACTCAATTTCGTGAATGTTGTCCCGGACCGTTTGTAAATATACAAATCCTTAGTACCCGAACCATGCGCGGAACAAGCCATGTAAAGAGCCCCCGGAGAAAAGGACACCCTGTCTATTCTGTCATCCGGCAAACTGGCCGGATTGGCAAGCTTGGTAAAGGTATCGCCGGAACGCTGGTAAATTGTGATATAGGGGGAAGTTGTATGTCCAATCACAACAAAATTATCATTGGGGGAAATACCAACACCTGCCCCCGTGCCCGTTGGAAGCGTTTGGGGATTAGCAATCTTGGTAAAGGTATCCCCAGAGCGCCGGTAGATTGTTACGTACGGGGATACGGCATGGGCAACCACCAAATGCAAGCCGTCTGATGTAAAGGCAACACCATTACCCGTTCCCGTCGGCAGCGCTGCCGGATTGGCAAGTTTAGTGAAGGTATCGCCAGATCGTTTGTAGATAATAATATAGGGGGAACCTACAAATCCAATGGCAAGATACGTGTTATCGTGTGAGAAAGCACAAGCGTAACATACGTTCCCGGGCAAATCCCCAGGATTGCTTAATTTCGTAAATGTATCCCCGGAACGCTTATAAATGGCCAGATAGGGAGAGGCGGCCAAGGCAAGAACTAAATAGCGATTATCATAAGAAAACGCGCAACCCTGAACGTCAGCACCCGGGAGGTTGGCCGGATTCGCAAGTTTGGTAAAGGCATCATTTTCCCCGCGCTTATAGATATAGATCCACGGGCTTGTCGTCGCTCCGATACAAAGATATTTTCCGTCTTGCGAAAAACACGTCGCACTTGTAGCGCTGGACGGCAACACGTCCGGATCGGGGATTTTCTGAAAGACATCGCCAGTGTGATTGTATAAAATCACATCCTGATCAGCTCGAGAAACAACAGACAAAAGTACCGAAAAAGTTTGATCGGTTATACTCCATGCCTCCGAACCATAGCAATTCAATTTGTACAACAGGTAATCGGGATGGGCAAAATACATCGAATCTTCTGCTTGCGCGTATTTCAGCTCAAACAAATCTGCTTCGGCCCACGGGGCGGCGATCTCCAGATTGCCCCCGCCCGACTGCACCAATGCCCCATCTTTCCAAACCCGGATCAACAGGTTGGACAGCTCCAACACGTATGCCTGGCCCGAAGACGCTACAAACGGAATCAGGCGGACGGTCCCGGTGTTGGTTTTCGCCCCGCCACAATAGTACGTTCCGGACCGGCGATCTACGCCGCCAGAGGGGTGTACGATCAGATTTTCCAGGGTTCGCACGGTCCTGGCGTAATCGGGAGCATCAACGCGCCCAGCAAAGCGAGGAGAGACCTCGCCCCCGGTGAAGTTGTTGAAAAAAGGTTCGGATTTCATGATTAATCGTTGTCCAGGGCATCTACCCAGAGGTCGGATCCGGAATCGGGCTCCTGGCGCCACCGGGCATCGTGCTGTTTCGCGGCCATGAGGGCCATGGCAAAATCCTGGGCCATGATCTGCTTGAGGGAAAGAGCCTTGCCCAGCGGGATTGCCAGGACCTCGGCCAGACGAGAGGCGATGGCCTCTACCAGAAGGGCGGCCATCTTGAAAGCAGTTTCGTCATCCTCTTCCTTGATGTACCGGATGTAACAGGTATCCGCATCGATCAGGAGCTTCCCCGCCTCCACGATATAGGGCAGGTCCCAATCAACAACTTCCACCAGATACAAACAGTCATTGGGGAGGGTGTACTGATAGGCGTATCCGGAATTGGGCTCGGTTTCGTCCGCGCTCAACTCCTCTGAACGCACCACGATTTCTTTCCAGTCGTACAACTGAAATACAGTATTCAGGACGTGCTGGTAGTGCTGATTACAAAGATCTGTTGCCTTGTCGTCACCACTAAGATCGGTAAGGGTTTGCTCGCCCAGCTTGGATAGAGCCAGATTGCATATCGAAACATCGGTATAGACCACCAATTACCTCCAAAAGAAAGCCCCCGGAGTTTCCCCCAGGGGCTTGATTGACTGCGTTCTATCTCTTACGCGTCGCCAGGGGCCAGTTCGACCCGAAGCTTACCACCGGCAGTTACGGCAGTTTCCGCGTAGAAATACGCGGACACGAACTGAGAGAGGTCCTGCGCGGGCAGGGCCACGCGGGCGATCCGTCCGGCCACCGAAGCGGTCGCGGCAGAGATAGGCCCAATGGCCATTCTCTGGTTGTCGCCCGGAGAGGTTGTCCCGGTCTTAACGTAGATCGAGAATACCTCGGCTCCGGAGGCGAAACCTCCGTCCGAGAACACGTGGACGTACAGGGGAGACCCCTTCCCGGGTTCGGCAATCGAGCCAAAATCCAGGACGCCCAGGCTCTTCGAGTTGGTGCACTCAGTCAGAGCGCAGAACTGGTTTTTGTAATCAAGAATCATACGGCTCCTCCTTAGCTCACCACGGCTTCTGTGTTCTTGATCTTCTCGTGCACCCGAATCGGGGCATTTTTGAAGTAGAGCACATCGCCGATACCGTCGACCTTGACCCAGCGCAGAATGGAATCCGCACCGTTCTTGGCCGCGATTTCGAGTTGCGACTTGACCGTGCTGTTGACATACATCACAGCACCCTGACCCTCGTTAGGCATTTCGTTCAAGGCCTTGATTCCCAGGTCGATGTCGAAGTGGTTGGCGGTCGTGGTACCGATGTTGGCGATCCGCTGGATGCACCGATCATCCCATACCGCGATGCCCATGTTGAACTTGAACTGGGTTACGAAAGCCACGAACTTGTAGCCGGAATCCACTCCGTCTTCCACGAGCATCTTGCCAAGGTCGATCATCTTGATGAAGTCGTTCATGGCGTTTCTCGGATACACGAAGTGTACCTTGCGCTTTCCCCACTGCATGAGGTAAGCGCTGGTGACAGAATCACCGGTCGCGTCCCCACAGTCCCACACATTCGCCTTGGACAAAGCGTTGTACCGGACCTGAAATCCGTCGAAAGCCAGGGGCTCGGCGGCCAGGCTCTTGTACAGGACGGCATCGCCCATGGTCTGGGCCAAGCCCTCCACGTGAGCAATGTCCTCGTCGTAGCGGAACTCTTTGGGGTTCGGGGCCAAATCTATGAGGTATTCATCGACCTCACTGCGATCCTCGATCAATCCGATAGACTCGGTGATCTGTTTGGTTTGTGATGCGGACTTCGGCACACCTTTGTTGACCTGCCGGAAAGATCCGGTGGGCAAATAGGTGCGCTGATTGATCACGTGCCCGGTCAGCTGGTTGGCTTCCACCCACACAGCGTCTCGAAGCATCGGGACCTTTTTGTCGAGAACCTCGGCAATAGCCAGCATCTTCTTGTTGTTGGTTCTCTTGGCCAGCTCGACAAGAGTGAGCTGATCAGCAATAGCCATATTTTTCTCCTTATGGCGGTATGTCAGCTCCCCTGCTCAGCGCGCTTCATTCCCAACCAAGCCAAACGATCCTTATCCCCCGAAAGGTTACGTTTCGCGTAACTTGCAGGTGCACTACTACGAACTGGTTTTGGGAGTCTTGGGGCTAAGCGCGACGCGCCTATGGCCCCATTGTCATTTCTTTTTGATGTCCAGGTTGTACCTGGGGATGTGCATAAATCTTCCAGCCCAA
>Ga0180431_10008380_pt1 | contig 11863 bp, 9 predicted proteins | sample SS_ome_11_FD_132459 | JGI IMG/M metagenome (GOLD analysis project Ga0180431, IMG submission 132459) | Hypersaline lake sediment archaeal communities from the Salton Sea, California, USA - SS_1_MS_1 metaG | ecosystem: Environmental > Aquatic > Non-marine Saline and Alkaline > Hypersaline >...
GCGGCCCAGGGAATCCTGCGCCGGAACCGCCGGAGAAACCCGCGGCCACCAGGCCACCACGGGAGTGTCGGGGAGCAGGAAGGGCAGCACCACGCTGGCGGCATGCTCGGCCAGCGGACCCGAGGTCTTCAGAACGACCACCTCGCCGGCACCAGCGTCTCCGCCGACCCGCAACTGGCCGTCGAGTCGCGCCTCGGTGGCCGGCTGGGCGGCCGGCACCACCACGATGATCCGGCAGGGATGCTCCCGGCTTGCGCCGACGGCGGCCTCGATCGAATCCTCCAAGAGGTCCTCGCTATCGGGTGCGACGACCAAGGTGAGCACCCGGCCCAGGGTGATGGCGCCGCCTTCCTCACGCAGCGAGGTGATCCGCTTGTTGATGGTGTTGGTGGTGGTGTCGGGCAAATCGACGATCACGTAGGCCAACTCCGTTCCGCTTGGACGCTCATCACGGGCGCCGCCATTCCCGACCCGATCTCTCCAGCATCTCGAACGATGATTCAGGTCCCCAGGTCCCCGACGGGTAGGGGTCCGGTTTGCCGTGACCGGCCCAGTATTCGAGAGCGGGATCGAGTATCTTCCAGGACAATTCGACCTCGGCGTTGACCGGGAACAGTGAGGGCTCTCCGAGCAGTACGTCGAGGATCAGCCGTTCATAGGCTTCCGGGGAATCCTCGGCGAATGCAGACCCGTAGGAGAAGTCCATGTTGACGTCGCGCACCTCCATGGTGCTGCCGGGGACCTTGGATCCGAACCGTAGCGTGATGCCCTCATCCGGCTGCACCCGGATCACCAGCGCGTTCTGACCGAGTTCCTCGGTCATGGTGGCGTCGAACGGTAGGTGTGGCGCCCGTTTGAACATCAACGCAATCTCGGTCACCCGGCGGCCCAGACGTTTTCCGGTCCGCAGGTAGAACGGCACACCGGCCCACCGCCGAGTGTCGACGTCGAGCGTGATCGCGGCGAAGGTCTCGGTGGTCGAGGTGTGGGAGAAGCCCTCCTCCTCGAGTAGTCCGACCACGTGCTCACCACCCTGCCAGCCGGCGGCGTACTGGCCGCGGGCGGTGGTCAGGTCCAGCGGTTGAGCCAGCCTGGTGGCGGCCAGCACCTTGATCTTCTCGGCCTTGACCTCGTCCGGCCCGAAGTTCACCGGCTCTTCCATGGCGGTGAGGGCCAGCAGTTGCAGCAGGTGGTTCTGGATGACATCGCGTGCTGCGCCGATTCCGTCGTAGTAGCCGGCCCGGCCGCCGAGGCCGATGTCCTCCGCCATGGTGATCTGCACGCTGTCCACGTAGTGGCTGTTCCAGATCGGCTCATAGAGTTCGTTGGCGAACCGCAGCGCGAGGATGTTCTGCACCGTCTCCTTGCCGAGATAGTGGTCGATGCGGAATACCGACCGCTCGGGGAAGACGCTGTTGACCACCCGGTTGAGATCTTCGGCGCTGGCGAGATCGTGTCCGAAGGGTTTCTCAATGACCACCCGGCTCCATCGGCCGTCTTCCGGATCGGCCAAGCCGGATCGTTTGAGCTGTTCGCAGACCACCGGGAAGGCCTTCGGCGGGATCGAGAGGTAGAAGGCGTGGTTTCCGCCGGTGCCGCGCTCGATGTCGAGGGTGTTCAGCGTCTTGGCGAGCTTCGCGAAGGCCGCGTCATCGTCGAAGCTGCCCTGTACGAAGCGAAATCCCTCCGACAGCCGGTCCCAGACCTCCTGACGGAACGGGGTGCGGGCGTGTTGTTTGACCGCCTCGTAGACGATCTGGCCGAAGTTCTCGTCGGCCCAGTCCCGGCGGGCGAAACCAACCAGGGAGAACGATGGGGGCAGCAGCCCCCGATTCGCTAGATCGTAGATCGCCGGCATCAACTTTTTTCGGGACAGGTCCCCGGTGACGCCGAAGATCACCACGCCACACGGGCCGGGGATGCGTGGCATCCGCTTGTCCCGCTTGTCCCGCAACGGGTTGTGCCAGCCGGCCGGCACGGGCGTCGAGACGCTCGAGGTGCGTGCCGGGCTCATTTGTCGGCGGCGTCCAACTGAGCCTGGGTGGCATCGAGCAGTTCCAACCAGGCCTTCTCGAACTTGTCCACGCCGTCCTCTTCGAGGTGGACGAAGACGTCGCCGAGGTCGATTCCGACTGCCTCCAGTCTGTCGAACACCTCTTGGGCGGCCGCGGCGGTTCCGGTGATGGTGTCGCCGGTGATCAGCCCGTGGTCAGCGACCGCGTCGAGTGTTTTCTCCGGCATCGTGTTGACGGTGTCGGGCGCCACCAGTTCGGTGACGTACATCGTGTCGGAGTAGTCCGGGTTCTTCACGCCGGTCGAGGCCCACAGCGGCCGCTGCACCCAGGCGCCGGCCTGGGCGAGTGGGGTCCACCGCCCGCCCGAGCCGAATACCTCTTCGTAGGCGGCATAGGCCAGCCGGGCGTTGGCGATCCCGGCCTGTCCGCGAAGCGCCAGGGCCTCATCGGTGCCGATCGCCTCCAGTCGCTTGTCGATCTCGGTGTCGACCCGGGAGACGAAGAATGAGGCGACCGAGAAGATCGTGTTGAGGTCGTGACCGGCGGGCACGGCGGCTTCGAGCCCGGCAAGGTAGGCGTCCATCACGGCTCTGTGCCGCTCCACCGAGAAGATCAGGGTGACGTTGACCGAGATGCCCTCGGCCAAGACGGCGGTGATCGCCGGCAGTCCGGCCGGTGTCGCGGGGATCTTGATCAGCAGGTTGGGTCTATCGACGATCTTCCAGAGTTCGATCGCCTGCAGGATGGTTTTGTCGGTGTCGTGCGCCAGGCGGGGATCGACCTCGATCGACACCCGACCGTCGGCCCCGTTGGAGGCCTCCCACTGCGGCCTCAGCACATCGCAGGCCGCCCGCACATCGTCGGTGGTGGCGGTGCGGATGGTGGCGTCGACGTCGGCCCCCCGGGCCGCGAGTTCGGCGACCTGCGCGGCGTAGGCTTCGCCCTTCGACAGCGCCGCCTGGAAGATCGACGGGTTGGTGGTCACCCCCACGATGGACTTGGTATCGATCAGATCCTGCAGATTCCCCGACGTCAAGCGATCCCGGGACAGGTCATCGAGCCAGACGGAGACGCCGGCCGCGGATAGCGCCGCGAGATTCGGATTCTGGGCCATGAGAACTCCTGGGTGGGTTGGGGATCTGTTAGGTGGGGGATTGCCGGTTAGTTGTCGATTGCCCGTTCCGCAGCCGCGGCAACGGCCTCGGGGGTGAACCCGAACTCGCGGAACAAGGTCTTGTCGTCCGCCGACTCGCCGTAATGCTCGATGGAGACGATCTCCCCGGTGTCGCCGACGTACTTGTACCAACTCTGGGCGATTCCGGCCTCCACCGCCACCCGGGCCGAGACGTCCGGCGGAAGCACGCTGTCGCGATACTCCTGAGGTTGGGATTCGAACCATTCGACACAGGGCATCGATACGACACAGGCCCGGATGTCCTTGGCGGCCAGCAATGCCGTTGCCTCGACCGCCAACTGGACCTCGGATCCGGTGGCGATGATGATCACCTCGGCATCATCGGCCGGGCTTCCACCGCCCAGCACATAGCCGCCGCGGGCGACGCCTTCATCGCTGGTGCCCTCCAGCACCGGCACCCCCTGCCGGGTCAGGATGAGTCCGGTCGGTCCGCGGCCACCGGTGCGTTCCAACACCGCGCGCCACGCGTACGCCGTCTCATTCGGGTCGGCCGGACGCACCACCGACAGCCTCGGGATCGCGCGAAGGGCGGCCAGATGTTCGATCGGCTGGTGGGTGGGACCGTCCTCGCCGAGCCCGATCGAGTCGTGCGTCCAGACGTAGATCGGGTCGATGTCCATCAACGCGGCCAATCGCACCGCGCCTCGCATGTAATCGGAGAACTGCAGGAAGGTTCCGCCGTAGGCACGGGTGGGGCCGTGCAGGACGATTCCGGACAGGATCGCGCCCATCGCGTGTTCGCGAATGCCGAAGTGCAGGGTGCGGCCGTACCAGGTCGCGTCCCAGTCCGTGGTCGAGATCGACGGTGGCCCGAAGGACTTGGCCCCCTTGATGGTGGTGTTGTTGCTGCCGGCCAGGTCGGCCGACCCGCCCCACAGTTCGGGGAGTTTCGGACCGATGGCCGAGAGGACGGCACCGGATGCCGCCCGGGTGGCCAGTGCCTTGGAACCCGGTTCCCAATACGGCAGGTCGGCGTCCCAGCCGTCGGGCAGTCGGCCGGCCAGTAACCGGTCCAACAGGGCCTTACGCTCGGGCTCGCGCTGCGCCCAGGTGTCGAAATCCGCCTGCCAGCTCTGATGGGCCGCCCGGCCGCGGTCGACAAGCTCTCGGGTGTGGGCGATGACCTCATCGGCAACCTCGAAGCTCTGCTCCGGGTCGAAGCCGAGGATCTTCTTGGTGGCGGCCACCTCGTCGGCGCCCAGGGCCGAGCCGTGCACTCCGCCGGTGTTCATCTTGGTGGGGGCCGGATAGCCGATGATGGTCCGCAGGGCGATGAACGACGGCTTGTCGGTGACCTTTTTGGCCGCTTCGATCGCCGCCTCGATACCGGCCACATTCTCACCGCCCTCGACGATCTGCACATGCCAGCCATAGGCCGCGTATCGAGCCGGGGTGTCCTCGGTGAACGCGATATTGGTGTCGTGCTCGATGGAGATCTCGTTGTCGTCCCAGATCACGATGAGGTTGCCCAATTGCTGGGTGCCGGCCAGCGAGGAGGCTTCGCTGGTGACGCCCTCCTGCATATCGCCATCGGAGGCGATGACATAGATGTAGTGGTCGAACGGGCTGGCGCCCGGCGCGGTGTCGGGGTCGAACAGCCCGCGCTCGTAACGTGCTGCCATCGCCATCCCGACTGCCGAGGCGAGACCTTGGCCCAGCGGACCGGTGGTGATCTCCACACCCCGGGTATGCCGGAACTCCGGGTGACCCGGAGTCTTCGAGCGCCAGGTACGCAGCGCCTCGATATCGGTCAGTTCCAGGCCGAATCCACCCAGATAAAGTTGCAGGTAGAGAGTGAGGCTGGAGTGCCCGCAGGACAGCACGAATCGGTCGCGGCCCAGCCACTCGGTGTCATTCGGGTCATGTCGCATCACCCGCTGGAACAGGGTGTAGGCGACCGGTGCGAGGCTCATCGCGGTGCCAGGATGACCGTTTCCGACCTTCTGGACCGCGTCGGCGGCCAGCACCCGAGCCGTGTCGACGGCCCGAGAGTCAAGCTCGGTCCAGTCATCGGGGTGATGGGGTCGGGTCAGCGCGGAAATCTCGTCGAGCGTTGTCACGAAGTCACTCCTGGGGACGTCGAACTGGCTGGCAACCCGGTACAGGAACCCACCCTAATACCGGGATTGGACCCTGCTGTACCGAATCGGCCGCATCCCGGTCTACCATCTTGTGTAGTAGACGCTGGGGCCGGTAGTCGCCGCCCGTGAGGAGTTGACTGCGTGAGGATGCCCGAAACCCACCTCGTCGGCGATACCGCTCAGGCGGCGCCGGGCCGGATCCGAAGCGTTCTTCGGGGCTACCTGGCGCTGACCAAGCCCCGTGTCGTCGAGCTGCTCCTGGTCACAACGATCCCGGCCATGCTGCTGGCCTCCCGAGGTTCGGTTGATCTTGTCCTGATCCTGAACACCCTGTTCGGCGGGATGCTCGCCGCCGGCGGGGCCAACACCCTGAACTGCGTGGCCGACGCCGATATCGACAAGGTAATGAAACGCACCGCCGGCCGCCCGCTGGCTCGGGCCACGGTACCCCGCGCCCATGCACTGATTTTCGGACTTGCGCTGTCGGTCGGATCGTTCTTCTGGCTGTGGTGGACCACCAACCTTTTATCGGCTCATCTCGCTGCCGCGACGATCGCCTTCTACGTGCTGGTCTACACGCTGCTACTCAAACGGCGCACCTCGCAAAACGTGGTGTGGGGCGGTGCCGCTGGGTGCATGCCGGTGATGATTGGCTGGTCGGCGGTCACCGGCACCATCGGCTGGCAGGCGCTGGCAATGTTCGCCATCATCTTCTTCTGGACCCCTCCGCACACCTGGGCCCTGGCCATGAAATACAAAGAGGACTACCGAGCCGCCGGGGTTCCGATGCTCCCCGTGGTGGCCACCGAGCGGCAGGTGACCAAACAGGTGGTGATCTACACCTGGCTGACGGTGGCGGCCACCCTGGCGCTCGTCCCGGCCGCGGGCTGGCTCTACGCAGCGGTGGCGGTGCTGGCCGGCGCGTGGTTCCTCACCCTGGCCCATCGCCTGCACGCGGGGGTGCTGCGGGGCGACCCGGTTAAGCCCCTGAAGTTGTTCCTGCATTCGAACAATTACCTGGCAGCGGTGTTCTGCGCTCTGGCTGTCGACTCGGTGATCCCGTTGCCATTGCTGTTCGGCTAGCGCTCCTCAGGGCAGCAGCACGACCGCACCAACGGTCCGGCGGGCCTGCAGATCCTCGTGCGCGCGCCGCGCCTCAGCCAGCGGGTAGTGCCCGCCGACGGTGACGGTGACCGATCCGTCGGCGATGCAGTCCAGCAGTTCCCCGGCCCGCCAGGCGAATTCGTCCGGTGTGCGGATGAAGTGCGCGAGGTTCGGGCGGATCAGGTAGACCGACCCGGCGGCGTTGAGGCGCTGCGGATCAACCGGGGGGACGGGTCCGCTGGATGCCCCGAACAATGCCAACGTGCCGCGTACCGCCAGGCTGGCGAGGCTGGCGTCGAATGTCGATCTGCCGACTCCGTCGTAGACCGCGGCGACCCCGCGCCCTTCGGTCAGATCCCGGACCTGCTCGGCGAAGCTCGCAGGGTCCTCCGGATAATTCAGCACCTCCACGGCCCCGGCCCGCCGCGACAGTTCCGCCTTGTCCGGGGTGGACACGGTGGTGATCACCCGGGCGCCGAGGCTGGTCGCCCAGCGGGTCAGAATCAGGCCGACGCCGCCGGCGCCGGCATGTACCAGCAGGAAATCCTGCGGGGCTACCCGGTAGACCGACTTGATCAGATAATGCGCCGTCAACCCTTTAAGCAGCGCGGAGGCGATGTCGTCGGACTTCACCGATTCAGGCACGTAGGCCACGAAATCAGACGGAGCCGTGCAATATTCGGCGTAGGCGCCGGTTGCGTTGGCGGTCACCACGCGGTCTCCGACGTTGATGGCGGCGACATCGTCGCCGACCGCGGCGATGGTCCCGCAGACCTCCTGGCCGACCACGAAAGGAAGTGTGCGCGGATACAGTCCCGATCGGAAGTAGGTGTCGATGTAGTTGATCCCGATGGCATCGGCGCGGATCAGCACCTCACCGGGGCCGGGCGCCGGCGTCGGCCTTTCGACGTAGTGCAGAACTTCCGGGCCGCCCGTCTCGGCGACTTCCACTGCGTACATGTCACATATCATCCCCTGTGTGGTCACAACTCATCCTCTGTGTGGTCATAACAGCCCATCGGAGATGAGATGAAATTGGCCCGGCCGGATGTCTTTCACCCACGGATCGTGCTGGCATCCTGCCGGCAGTTGCCCGACGGCGACGGTGATGACGACGGACTCGTCGCCGCCCTGCGCAGCCGTGGTCTACACGCCCGATGGATGGCTTGGGATGATCCACGGACCGAGGCGGCCGACCTGGTGATCCTGCGGGCGGCCTGGGATTACGCCGCGCGGCGGGAGGAGTTCCTGGCCTGGACAGCCCGGGTGCGCAACCTGCTCAACCCGCCGGCGGTCGTGGCCTGGAACAGCGATAAGCACTATCTGCGGGATCTCGCCGACGCCGGATTGCCCACTGTGCCGTCCTTCTTCCTCGAACCCGGTCAGGCGCCGGTCCTCCCGGCCGCCCTTGCCGGCGCCGAGGTCGTTGTCAAACCCGCGGTGGGGGCCGGTTCGGTCGACGCTCTGCGGTTCACCGATCACGGAGCGGCCGCCGCGGGTGCGGCGGTGCTGCTCGATGAGGGGCGCAGCGTGCTGGTTCAGCCCTACGACGCCCGGGTGGAGGCGGGCGAGACGGCAATGGTCTTCCTGGGCGGCGAACAGTCGCACGCCTTCACGAAAGGCCCGATGCTGCCCCCGGAGGGCCGATCGCCGGCGTTGGACGAGTCAGGTACCTACGCGAGCGAGAAGCTCGCTCCCGCCGACCCTGACTTTCCGATGTGGGATCTGGGGCATGCCGCCTTAGACGCCGCATGCGCGCGGGCCGGAGTCGCGAAGGCCGACCTGCTCTACGCGCGGGTCGATCTCATCGGGGGGCCGGAGGCGCCGGCGCTGCTGGAGCTCGAACTCGTCGAGCCGGCACTGGGCTGGAGTCAACTGGATACGGCGACCCGGCTGCTGCAGTTGCGCCGATTCGCCATCGAAGTGGAGTCAGCCTGCGAGCGTTTCGGGCTTGGTCCGCTGTCGCATCGACGCCCATAACGCGGCGGTGCCGACCGTGCAGGCCGCGGCCCCGGCGACGTGCATCGCAACCAGAACGGCCGGGACGCCGGTGTGATATTGCACGAACCCGATAAGGGCTTGCCCGGCAACCAGGCACAGAAGCACGACCAATCGCCGCCGGACGGTGCGTGGAGCCCCGACGGCCAGCAGGCCGGCCCCCAGACCGACGAGCAGGCTCAGATAGCTGACCAACAGGGCGCTGTGCGCGTGGGCCAGGGTGACGATCTCGATCTCCAGCCGGGGTACGGGGCGGTCCGGACTCTTGTCCCCGGCGTGCGGTCCGGCACCCGTGACCGCGGTGCCGGTGATCAGAGTGGCGGTCAGCGCGAGTGCGCTGAGAAAAGTCAGCTGGCGCAGTGGTTTCGGCACAGTGCGGACGGGGACGCCGTCGTCGGGTTCGCCGATCTTGCAGAAGAGCAGCGTGGCCACCCACACCATCGCCATCGATACCAGAAGGTGAATCGCGACCGTCCACCACAGCAGTCCGGTCAGCACGGTGATACCGCCGATCACCGCCTGCAGGACGGTGGAGGCCGGCATCAGCCAGGCGTAGACCAGCACCTCCCGGCGGCGTCTGGCCCGGGTCACCGCAAGCACCGCCAGGATCGCGGTGATCACGACGGCGAAGGTGAGCAGTCGGTTGCCGAATTCCACAGCTTGATGCAGTCCGGGAACCTCGGCGTGCGGGACCGGCGTGAAACTGCCCGGGAAGCATTGCGGCCAGGTGGGGCACCCCAGACCGGATGCGGTAACCCGCACGATCGATCCGGTCACCGAAATCAGCGCCTGGCTCAGGACCACTGCGGCGGCGATGATGCGCTGCGTGCGCACACTGGGTAGCGGAAGCTTGTCCACGATTCGCAGGAAAAGCTGTGCCGGGGTCACCGTGCGAGCCTAGTGGAGATGGAACTACCTGCCGTAGTAGGGGATTGCCCAGGGGGCCCAACTGGGTCCGGCGATCAGGTGAATCGGAACCAACGCAGGGCGGCCGCTGCGGATATCGCACCCCAGACCGCCAGCACGGCGATGCCGAACCAGTCGACCGACACCGTGGTCGCCTGAGTCAATGCCTCGGTCAGAGCCCCTGACGGTGTCAGGCGGGCCACCCAGGCCAGCCCGGCAGGAACGGAGGCGCTTTCCACCGTCAGCGCCCCGAAACCGGCGAACACGAACCACAGCAGGTTGGCCACGGCGAGCACGATCTCGGCCCGTAGTGTCCCGCCGAGCAGCAATCCCATCGCGACGAACGCCGCCGTACCCAACGCGATCACCAACGCGCCGAGTAGCAGCCCGGCCGGATGCGGCCGCCAGCCCAGCGCCAAGCCGATTCCCCCGAGCAGGATCGCCTGCAGGAAGACCACCGTCACCACGGCCAGGGACTTGCCGGCGATGATGCCCCACACCGGCAGCGGGGTGGCGCCGAGTCGCTTCAACGCGCCGTACCGGCGGTCGAATGCCACCGCGATGGCCTGGCCGGTGAAGGCCGTCGAGATCACGGCCAGCGCCATGATGGCGGGCACGAACACCGCCACCCGGTTGTCTCCGAAGTCGCCCAGCGGCAGCAGGGAAAGCCCCACCAGCAGGGTGATCGGAATGAACATGGTCAGCAGCAACTGTTCGCCGTTGCGAAGCAGCAGCTTCAACTCCAGGCCGTACTGCGCGGCCAGCATCCGCGGAACATCGCTCGGACGAGGGTCGGGGGTGAACGTCCCCGCCGGAAACAGCTCTGTCACGATCGCAACTCCCTGCCCGTCAGGTCCAGGAAAACGTCTTCGAGGCTACGCTGCTCGACCCGCAGGTCGTTGGCGAGAATATTGAGCCGGGCGCACCATGCGGTCACGGTGGCCAGCACCTGCGGGTCGACTTTGCCCTCGACCAGATACTCGCCGGGGGTCACCTCGGTGGCGCTGTAGCCCTCGGGCAGGGCCGATATCAGCAGCGACAACTCCAGTCTGCGGGGCGCGGTGAACCGAAGCTGATCCTCGGCACCGCTGCGCATCAAGTCGGCCGGGGTCCCCGCCGCGACGGGTGACCCGCGATCGATGATGACGATCCGGTCGGCCAACTCCTCGGCCTCCTTGAGCTGATGGGTGGTCAGGACTACCGTCACCCCGTCGCGGCGCAGCCCGTCGATGAGTTCCCACACCACCAGCCGCGCGTGGGCGTCCATACCCGCCGTCGGCTCGTCGAGAAACACCAACTCGGGCCTGCCGACGATGGCGCACGCCAGTGCCAGGCGCTGCTGTTGCCCCCCGGACAGCCGCCGGTAGGTGGTGCGGGCCACATCAGCGAGGCCGAGGGTGTTCAGGAGCCACCCGGGGTCCAGTGGCCGGGCGGCGTAGGCGGCCACCAGGTCGAGCATCTCGCCCGCCCGGGCGGCCGGGTAACCGCCGCCGCCCTGCAGCATGACGCCGATGCGCTCGCGTACCCGCGCATTGTCGGCGACGGGATCGAGTCCGAGCACCTCGATCGTGCCTCCGTCGGGCCGGATGAATCCCTCGCACATCTCGACGGTCGTCGTCTTGCCGGCGCCGTTGGGGCCGAGCAGGGCGAGCACTTCCGCTCGTTCCACGTCGAGATCGAGATCCGAGACCGCGAGAGTGGATTCATAGCGTTTCGACACCCCGCGAAGCCGCACCGGGGTGGGGGAGCCAGGACTCACGGGGAATCAGCGTAGGCGTCCCGGCCGGGGCCGTTCGCCGGTGGTTGCCCTGAAGGACTCGTCGCAGCTCTTATTTCGAGATCTTCGCCGCTGTAGCGCTCGTCGGATCCGGGCAGATGGCGCCACGGCAACCGGTTGAGGGTCAAGCCGATGAGCAGCAGCACGATCACCGCGCTGGCCAGCGTTGCGTTGAGGATCTGGAACAGAGCGAAGCGATCACCGTTGGCGGTCGGCCCGAAGATCCCGACGATCAAGCTGACGGCGACAGCGGCGATGCGGAAACGTGGCCGGGTAGCCCAGGCGGCCAGCGGGATGATCGCCCACAGCAGATACCACGGCTGGACGACGGGAAACAACAGCACCGTGGCGCCCATGGCGACACCCAGCCCGCCCACCGGGTGCAACCGTCCGCGCAATACCGCGAGCAGCAGCCAGCTGACCAGGGCGGCGATGATGAGCACACCCGTCGCACGGGTGAGGGAGAGCACAGCGGTGGTGTGATCACCCAGCCCGAGCAGGATGCCCACCTGGCCGGTCGCCAGCGCAAGCAGGGTCGGTGGGGACATCCAGCTGCGCACCACGTTCGCCGTGCCGAGGGTGAACAGCCACCCGAAGCCCAGTCCGCTCGCCCAGCCGACCAGCGCCATCACCGCCAGCGCAACCGACAGCGTCAGGACACCGGCGGACAGGAACGCCTTCAGCGTGCCGCCCCATCGGTGGGCGAGGGCCATCGCGGTGAACCCGAGAGCCAGCAGGCCAGGCAGCTTCACCTGTGATGACAGGGTGATGAGCACCATGCCGGCGA
>Ga0180431_10008381_pt1 | contig 11863 bp, 8 predicted proteins | sample SS_ome_11_FD_132459 | JGI IMG/M metagenome (GOLD analysis project Ga0180431, IMG submission 132459) | Hypersaline lake sediment archaeal communities from the Salton Sea, California, USA - SS_1_MS_1 metaG | ecosystem: Environmental > Aquatic > Non-marine Saline and Alkaline > Hypersaline >...
CCTGTCGCCTTGCTCAGCCTTTTCGGTCCGCAGTTCAGTGTGCGTCGTGTCTCCGATTGGTTCTGGCGTACCTTTGAGGAGCCCTCGGCTCGGGTGGATGAGACAGCCGAGCGGTTGTTTGGAGGTGTCTCGCCGCCTGAGGGAGGCCCCCCCAGCGGTGAGGGGGGGGCGGGGGCCAGCAGCTATCTGCCACAGACCCATCTCCTGGGGGGGCGTCCTGACCTGCTGGATACTGTGGTGATGATGGTTTGGACCGATGAACCCCCGCCGCCCTACGAGGACATACCCCACGCCTACTCCGAGTCCCAGGTTCCGCGTCATTACTGGCAGGGGGCGAATTTCGATCGCTACTCTGGTCGCGGTTGGGGCACCACGACCGATTTCCGTGAGGAGGTGGAGGGGGGGGTGTCTTTGCCCACGCCGCCGGCCTACCGGGAAGTGGAGCAGCGTTTTGAGTTTGTCGCTCCTCACGGCGATACGCTCTACGCCCTGTCCGTGCCGTCGTGGATAGATCAGCCGGTTGAGGCGGTTTGGCGGCTTCCGGATGCCCCTGCCGGGGAGGATGAGGAACGCGAACTCGGTGAGGACGAGCGGAACGATCTGGCCCGCTTGGTCTCCGAGGTGGTCAGCTATACTGTCATTTCTCGCCTGCCCACGCCCACAGCGAGCGATCTGGAGGCCGTTCCCCCGCTCTATTCGGACGAGATTCAGGAGCGTTACCTGCAACTACCCGACACCGTCCCTCAGCGCGTCCGGGATCTGGCGCAGGAGGTGGTCATGGGGGGGGACACGGTCTATGAGCGGGCCCGGCTGTTGGAGCGTTACCTGCGCTCCTACCCCTATTCTCTGGAGATAGAGGAGCCGCCCGAGGACCGGGACGTGGCTGATTATTTCCTCTTCGGAGTGCGCGAGGGTTATTGTGATTACTATGCCACGGCCTTTGTCGTCATGGCCCGCGCGGTTGGCATCCCGGCGCGGCTGGCCTCAGGATATGTCGGCGGGCTGTATGACTACGGCAGCGGTGCGTACCTGGTGCGTCAGGGCAATGGTCACTCCTGGCCAGAGGTCTATTTCCCCGGCTGGGGATGGATCGGTTTCGAACCGACCGGGTCGCAGCCGGTGATGGAGTTGCCGGAGGAAGTGGTGGTGCGGGACGAGGCGTTGCCGACGCCCACTGGGCCCCCGGCGCGGGTCGTTCGTTCCCGTTGGCGCAGGGTTGGATTGGTGGGGGCGGCGTTGGCCGGGGTGGGGGTCTTGTTGGTGGTGTGGCTCCGGCGACTTCGGCGCAGGGCGAACCAGCCCATCACCCTGGCGTTGGTGTGGGGTTGGGTGGGGCGAGGGGGTGCGCGGCTGGGTTTGCCTCAGAATCCGGCCCTGACGCCTGGGGAGTACGCGGTGGCTTTGGCGGCGGAGTTGCGTCGTCGGGCGGCGCAGGCGCGGCGCTGGTCGGGGTGGTGGACCCGACTGGCGGCGCGAGGTGAAATGATGTTGGAGTCGTTGGCGGGGCTGTACAACAAACGGGTCTACGGGAGACCTCAGGCTGTGGTGGAGGAGGAACAGGTCGCACGCCAGGCGTGGAGGCGGCTGCGTACTCCGCTGCGGTGGTTCAGGTGGTTGAGGTGGATGCAGCGAGTTGCACGGATGGACTGAAGATGATGGATGTGACGTTGTGCCTCTTGGTGCGGGGGAATCCCCCGGCCGAGATCCTCTTGGGGCTCAAGAAGGTCGGGTTCGGTGCCGGGAAGTACAATGGCTTTGGTGGAAAAGTTGAGATCGGTGAGACTATAGAGCGCGCCGCAGTCAGAGAAGTGGAGGAGGAGGTTGGGCTGATCGTCTCTGAGGAGGACCTTCAACCGGCGGGGTGCTTGGTGTTTCTGTTTCCTTTTCATCCCTCTTGGAACAGGTTGATGCACGTGTTCCTGGTCACTGCATGGGAGGGCGAGCCGGCGGAGAGCGCTGAGATGAGGCCCATCTGGTTCGCGGTAGACGATGTTCCATTCGAGCACATGTGGCAGGATGATGTGCATTGGATTCCGCGCGTACTGGCGGGGGAGCGGATACAAGGGTGCGTCACGTTTGGGGAGGACAACGAGACTGTCGCTGCCTGGAAGATACGACCATGGAATGGAAGGTGACCTGTCCATCCCTGCCCGGATGTTCCTCGAAAGTCCCGATTGCCTATTCTTCTTCTGCCAGCACCCGCAGGGCGTAGGTCACGCGGCGGGGTCGCTCGGTCAGCAGTTCGCCAGCTTCCCACGTTTGGGCCAGCGCTCTGATGCGATATCTGGACACTTCTTCGCCGAAGGCCTCGTATAGGTCTTTGATGACGAAATGACCATCCAATTCCTCCACCGCGTACTTCACCAGCCGGCGTTCAATCGAGTTCAGGGCGGGGAAGGAGGCCGGGGGGTTTATCTGAGGGGAGATAGCGATGGCGTGCAGCATTCCCAGCCACTGCTTTGCATCTTCGATCAAGCGCCCCATCTGGAAATAGAGCCGGTTTGACCACTCCGCTGTGCCCTGCAAGTCGTGGATGAAAGGAGGGGAACTGGCGGAGGTCCCGTAGGCGGCGAACGGGAAATCGGCTGTGCTGAAGATTCCTGCCCGAGGGGTGCTGGCCTGAGCACGGAGCACGTCCCAGCGCTCTTCCGTCACCGTGTGATCGAGATGGAGGACGGCCAGGATGCCGCCCGGGAGCCGCCAGTACCAGGCCGCGCCCACCCGTCCCTCGTAGCCGGTTGTCCGTTCCCCGATTTCCTCCAGAATCCTGCCGGCCAGGCGTAGCGCGTTGAATGAGGGGTAAAATAAGGGCATAGACACTTATCCTTCACCAAGCCACTCTGTGACTGCTTTCGGGAGCAGCGTCGTTGGCCCGCGGCGTATCGTCGGGCTGGGCAGCGATTCGATGAACAGTTGGCCATAGCTCTTGGTCAGCAGGCGCTTGTCGAAAATGACCACCACGCCTCGGTCGGTGCGGGTGCGGATCAGCCGCCCGAATCCTTGTAGAAAGCGCAGGATCGCGTCTGGCACGGCGTAATCGAAGAAAGGCTGTTCGAAGGTCTCGGCTCGGGCGGCGAACACAGGGTCGCTTGGGACGCTGAAGGGAAGCTTGGCGATAGCCAGGCAACTAAGCGCCTCACCTGGGACGTCAACTCCTTCCCAGAAGCTGCGTGTGCCCAGGAGCACCTGCCGTTTCCCCGTGCGGAAGTTCTCCAACAGTTGTGCGCGCGAGATTCCTTGACCCTGAGCCTGGACGGATATACCAACCTGGGCCAGCGGCGCGCGGATGGCCCTCAGCGTGGCCCTCAGTTGGCTGTACGACGTGAAGAGGGCCAGAGCGCGCCCTTCGCTGGCCTTGAACAGCGCCAGCATTCCCTGCTCTACCCCTTTCTGATAGCCTTGCCTGCCGGGCTCGGGGATATCATCCACCAGATAGAGCAACGTCGAGCTCTCGTAGTCGAAAGGGGACCCAACCGCCAGTTCGTCCGCCTCCCAGCCGTTGAGTCGCTCTCGTAGGAAGTCGAAGGTGCCGCTCGTGCGCAGTGTGGCCGAGGTCAGCACGACCGACTCTTTCTTGTGGAAAAGATACTCCTCCACCAGTGGTCCGACGTGCAAGGGTGCGGCATGCAGGCTCAAATGGTCGTCGCGGGGGCCTGATCTCAGCCAATAGACCAGGGAGGAGGAGGGCTGGGTGATCATCTGGCTGATCTGTGCCCCAGCCTCTCCTAGACGTCGTGCTACGCCCAATATCTGCGCTTGTAGGTCTTCGGACTCGGAGATATCGAAGGCCGACAGATCGTCCAATCCCCTTGCCAACCTCTCCAGACCGTCCACGGCGGCCGCCAGCGGCGCTTTGGCGTCATCCCAGGCGATCTCGACGGTCTCCCAGGCTGGCTGCACCCGCAGCCCTGAGGTGATGCGCAGGCGAAGAGCGTACTGGCTGTGTCTCCCTTCCTGATGTTCTTCGACGAACGTTTCCAGGCTTTCGAAGAAAGCGTTCAACTGTCGCCTGGCCCGGCTGACTGCCAGCCCTACCTTTCCAACGACGAGTTCTACCTGCTCCATCATGTCGCTGGGTAGATGCGCCTCTTGGCATCTTCCGATCATCTCGCGCAGCAGCCCGGTCACCCGTCCGGACTGGCTTACCTGCCCTATACTGTTTAGTAGCCTGTGCATGTCCACACGGTCGGTCTCAAAGCTGAGCCCGTCGGTCGTGGCTGCCTCCAGGTGGTGGGCCTCATCAACGATGAGATACTTGTATTCGGGCAGGGCCCGGTTCTGTACTGCGACGTCGGCCAGGAGAAGCGCGTGGTTGACGATGACCAGGTGGGCCGCTTCGGCCGCATGACGGGCGCGGTAGAAATAGCACGTCCCTTCGTGAAAGTAACGACATCGTTCCGGTTCACAGCCCTCGTGGTCGGCTGAGAGTTGCCACCACAGGACCTGCTCGGCCTTGGTGGGCAGGAAGAGGGCGTCGCCGTCGCCGTCCGGCGTGTCTTGCTGCCAGGTGAGGATTTTTGCCAGTACGCGGGCCTGGTGGGGCGATTTTGGCCCTCGGCGTCGCAGCGCTTGCAGGCGGGCGGGACACAGGTAGTGAGAGCGGCCTTTGAGCACGGTGGCGTGGAACTCGAACGGCAGAACAGAGGCCAGATCGGGTAGGTCTTTGCGATGCAGTTGCTCTTGCAGATTGATGGTGTTGGTGGAGATGACCACTCGCTCGTCGTTCTGTTTAGCCCAGTGGACGGCCGGGATCAAATAGGCCAGGGATTTGCCGACGCCGGTGGGGGCCTCAACCAGCAGGTGATTTCCTTGGTTGAAGGCCTGAGCCACGCCTTGCAGCATCGACACCTGTTGGGGGCGGTGTTCATAGCCTGGGAAGTGCTCCGCGAACGCCCCGCCGTCTTCCAGAAGTGCTGCCAGTTTCTCCACGTCCAGCATCGTTCGCTTGGCGGCTGGCTTCAATGGGCGAGCTCTCTCCAACGGGGCAAACAGAGGCCCTGCAGGTCGGCGCTTGGCCCGTCGCCCCGGCGGACGCTGGGCGGCCTCCTCTAGCGCGTCACGGAAGAAACCGGTGGCGGACCATCCCGCTCGTTGTCCGTGAGTGATGATCTCCTTCAACAAGCGAGGGGGCAGTCCTGCTGCTTTTTGGAGGAGAGTCCAAAAGAGGCGATGACTGGCTTGAGCATCGTCCAAGGCCCGGTGTGCCTGTTCGAGTTCAATTCCCAGCATCGTCGCCAGTGATTTCAGGCTGTAACGGTCTGCGTGGGGGAGGAGGATGCTGGACAACTCGAATGTGTCGAGAAGTTCGTTCTCAAACTTCTGAGAGTGACGGCGTAGAAAGCTCAAGTCGAACTCTACGCTGTGTCCCACGATGGGCCGTTCGCCGACGAAACGCGCTAACCGAGACAGGACATCGTGCAGCCCGGGCGCTCCTTTCACGTCTTCATCCCGGATGCCGGTTAGTTCAGTGATCTCGGCGGGAATGGGACGACCGGGCCTGACGAAGGTGGAAAAGGTGTCCAATACTTCGTCACCGTGGAACTTGACCGCACCGACCTCAATGATGGCATCACGGTCCGCGTTGAGACCGGTTGTCTCCAGGTCGAGCGCTATATAGGTTCGCATACACCCTCATTTCTAGTTTCTAGCCTAAGCCACAGGGGGCGGTGTCGCAGCTCAGTTGAACGGCGGCTGGAGGGATTATACCTCAGTGGGGAGGAAGGGGCAAGGTGATCGTAGCTGGAAATGCTAGATGTTGCACCACTTACGCACTGTGCACTGAACGTTGAATCACCTACCTGAAAAAGAGTGCTCCAAGGCCCGTCCTCGGGCCGGTTGCCTCACCCGGGGACGGGTTCGGGAGTCTTTTTTCAGGAGACTCCTGAATCATTTCGGAAACATATGCGCGCCGTGTCTTGTGTGCTTGCCGATTATGGACTAGAATGGCGTGGAAAGGTGGAAGGAACTGCTTCGCTTTCCCTTGCACTGGGAAGGAGCCGTCTCCCTTTGCATCGAATGGAGGTCAGTAGTGTGAAGATCAAATCGCGATATAAGCCGGAGGTGGTCGTCATGCGACCGGGTCGGACGACGCCCTTGCGCTTGACGATCGCTCTCACTGCCAGGTGGTCCGCCTATCCTGATCGTTTGCGTTGGATAGCAGAGCATGGATTTGCGCTGGAGTATGCTGCCGATCCGGAGGCGTTGGATATGCTTGGTGAGCAGATAGATCCTTACCTGGAAGCGGGCGTCCCTACACGCTATCATGGTTTCTTGCCCGGCTATGAGATTGGTCACCAGGACCATGAGGTCGCCGAACGTGGCCTACGTGTCCACAGGGCTGTGCTCGACTCTATGTGTGGCCGGGGCGAACAGGTGATTACATTCCACGTGGGACTTGACTCCGAGGACCCCATCGATCCCGATAGAGCTGTCGAAAACCTGACCAGGCTGGTCAAGTACGGGCTTGGGTTGGGCATCACGGTATGTCTGGAGAATCTGCGCCGTGGTCCCACCAGTGACCCGAGGACGGTTGCTGAGTGGGCACGGGCATCTGGAGCGATGGTCACTTTTGATGTTGGACATGCGGTTTCGTGTCAGTTGGTGGAGCGCGGGAGGATCAGCGTCCTCGATTTCTTAGATATCCTCGCTGATCGGCTGCACGAGGTGCATATGTACGAGCGCGAGACGGACCGCCACTATCCTCCCCAGGATATGACGATCTTAGGATCAATCGTCGACCGCTTGCTTGAGACGGAGTGTGGCTGGTGGACTATTGAGTTGGATGACTATGCCGAGGCACTGGCTACCCGGAAGTTGCTGCTGGACTATCTGGGAGCGTGAGAGACGATTACAATTACAACCTCCCCCCCCTTGTGGGGGGGATTGAGGGGGGGGAAGTGGAAATACCGGGCGCTAGGAAGTTACCGGCCGGCCTTGTTTTGTGTTATACTTGGTATATCAAAGATCTCAATACCTGCGTTGATCACGAGTGACCTAGGGGGCGTGAATGATCGCTGAAGCCGTCGCCCGCGTGCGCGAGAATATCCAGAAGGTCATCGTCGGCAAGGACGAGGCGATCGACCTGGTACTCGTGGCCGTTCTCTGCGAGGGACACGTCCTGATTGAGGACGTGCCCGGCATCGGAAAGACCATGCTAGCCCGCTCCATCGCTGCTAGCCTGGGATGCACCTTTCGCCGCATTCAGTTCACACCTGACCTGCTGCCTTCGGACGTTACCGGCATCAACTACTTCAACCAGAAAGCGCAGGAGTTCGTGTTTCGTCCTGGGCCGGTGATGTCGCAGGTGGTTCTGGCCGACGAGATCAACCGGGCTACGCCCCGTACCCAGGCCGCGCTGTTGGAGGCTATGCAGGAGCGCCAGGTCACGGTAGATGGCGTGACCTATCCTCTTCCCCGTCCCTTCCTGGTGATAGCCACCCAGAACCCGATTGAGCTGGAGGGTACCTTCCCCCTGCCGGAGGCACAGGTCGACCGCTTCTTGATCAGGTTATCTCTTGGATACCCGACGAAGGAGGAGGAGCATGCCATCCTGCTCCGCTTCGAGCAGAGGGATCCGCTGGAAGGGTTGAATCCCGTCATCAGCTCTGACGTGTTGATCGAGATGCAAAGGCGGGTCCGGGCGGTGCGGGTCGAGGAATCGGTACGTAGTTACGTTGTGGACGTGGTCCGCGCTACCCGGACCCATGAGGATATCCAGTTGGGCGTCAGCCCGCGCGGGACGCTAGCGTTGTATAGATGCGCTCAGGCGTTGGCTGCTATCCGTGGGCGTGAGTACGTCCTACCCGATGATGTCAAGCTGCTTGCTCCCTATGTTTTGATCCACCGCCTGCTGATCAGTCCTGCCACCCGGCTGAAGGGTCGTCAGTTGGCTGATGTGCTGATGGAGGCGGTTAACACAGTGCCGGTGCCGGTGGAGAAGCTGTGAGTGTGAAGTCAGTGTCAGGACAGAATAAGAGATGGCGCAAGGCGGAAGAGCGACGCTCCCGACTGAGTTATCTCTGGTTTGACCTGGCCTTGTTGCTGATTGCCATTGGTATGGTTGTCCGTCAACCTGCTCCCTTTGCTATGGCAGCTTGTCTGTTGACCACCATCCCCATTGCCTGGTGGTGGAACCGTTTGTCGCTCTGGGGCGTTGAATACGAGCGGCGCTTTGACAGGCGGCGTGCCTTCCCGGGCGAGACACTTCACATGACTACCCGTGTCACGAACCGCAAGTTTCTACCTCTGAGTTGGCTTGAGGTCAGCGATGAAGTCCCGACGGCCTTGCCTTTAGAGCAGATTGCCCTTGTGCCCACCCATGTCCCCCACATCAGCCGGCTCGACACTGTGCTGTCCCTGCGTTGGTATGAGCGGGTCAGCCGACATTATGATATGGCGTGTACGGCACGGGGTGTCTACACTCTGGGACCGGTGCACCTGAAGTCGGGCGACATCTTCACACTGTTCGAGACCCAGGAGGACCGTGAGGATCGCGACCGGCTGGTTGTCTATCCGCGGATTTGGCCGCTGGAGGAATTAGGATTGCCGTCCAAGGACCCCTTTGGCGAGCGGCAGGCTTACCGACGCCTGATTGAGGATCCTTTGCGCACCAGCGGCGTCCGGGATTATCATTCTGAGGATAGCTTGCGTTACATTCACTGGAAGGTCACTGCCCATCGAGGGGACTTGCAGGTGCGTGTCTTCGAGCCGACCGCTACCCTAAACCTGGTGATCCTGTTGAATGTCGCCACGTTTGAGTATCATTGGCAGGGTTTCGTGCCCGAGCTGTTGGAGCGCACGATCAGCGTGGCGGGCTCCCTTGTCGCCTGGGCCGTGGGACGGAAGTATAAGGTAGGGCTGGTTGCCAACGGGAGCATGCCTCTTTCCGATCAACCCATTCGTGTGCCACCTGGCCGTTCGCCGGACCAATTGGCTGTCATTCTGGAGGCACTGGCCGCGGTGACCAGTTTTGCCACCATGCCCATCCCGGAGCTGCTGCGCCGGGAGAGCCCGCGCTTGCCCTGGGGAGCCACGCTCGTCGTGGTGACAGCTATCGTGACGGAGGAGTTGGCCGTGGCGATCTTGGGTCTTAAGGAGGCGGGGCGGCGAATGGCGTTGGTCTCTTTGGCCGAGGAGATACCGCCGCCACTGCACGGCGTGACCGTGTATCATCTTCCTTCCTCCTTACCGGTCTTTCAGCGCCGTGATCAAGAGCACTATGATGTGACAGCGGCTCTGCAGGCTGTGGGGTTGGGGCAGGGTAGTTGAGAGATGGCGAAGCTTCGCATGGTCATCCGGCGCGAGTTGGTATTCTTGGCCCTGGGGACGATGGATGCCTGTGTGATTACGCCTCTTCTCGCCGCGTTTCTTTCCTGGATGATTCCCATTCGACCCCTGGCAGTCATGCTCATCTTTCTCGGGGCGGTGCTGGCGGTGCACTACCTCGTTCGTTTGACTCTGCGTTTGTCTTTACACCCCCTGTTCCGTTCTGGCCTGCTCGGGCTAGCGATGTTGGCGAGTGGGCTGTTGATTGTTCACCGGCTGCTTCATGCTCGGGTCCGTTTCTGGAGTTCTGTGTGGCTGCTCAGCATGTTTCGCGCTCTACAGCAGGAGAATCTGTCGACCGATGTGCTCCTCTTCCTATTGGTGCTATTCGTGTGGTGGCGTGGGTTGGCGCTGGCTCAGCGCCGCGTTGGCAGTGCCACCGCTGTTTCTCGGTTTCGCTGGGGGGTGGTGATGCTCGCCATCACGACGGTGATAGGGGGGTTCATACTACCCTCGCCTCCTTATCCGTTTGTGTTCGTTTTCTTCTTCGTCAGCTTGCTGGGGATCGCACTTGCCCGGGCCGAGGAGGTGGGACAGCAGTATGAGGGCGGCCAGTCGCCGTTTGGTGTGGGCTGGCTGGCGACCTTGGTGGTTGCCGGATTGCTTGTTCTGTTCTTGGCCGCTGGTGTGGCTACTGTACTGACTGGCGAGAACGTTGGATTTGTCATAAACCCCTTGCTCGAGGCCCAGCGCACGCTACTTACCCTGTTGACCTACGCCTTGCTCTACGTGATGGCCTGGGCTGGAAACCTGGCGACCGATCTTCTGCAGGATATATTTGGTGAGATCGATATTAGTAAACTTGAGCGGCTGTTGGTCCCGCCGGCCACCCTGGAGGTCCAGGCGCAGTTTGATCAGCCACTGCCTTTCACACCCGAGCAGTTGGCGTTCGCGAGGGCTGTGGGAGTTTCTGTGGGCGTATTGGTGTTGCTGGTGTTGGTCGTCCTCTCGCTGCGACAACTGCGCCTGCGTCGTGGACAGCGCCACGACGAGGAGCGGGAATCGGTCTGGGCGGGGTTGCACCTGCGCCGGGGGTGGCGTGATCTGCTGCGAGATGGACGTCAGCGAATGGATGAGATGGTATCCACGTTGCCACGGGCTTCCTTGAGCAGGCTCTTCGTCGTTCAGACGATCCGGCGCATCTATGCGCATATGAGTGCTCTGGCAGCGGAGCGAGGGTATCGCCGTGTTCCTCATCAGACTCCGTATGAGTATCTACCAACTCTTGAGCTGGCTTTCCCGGACTGCTCTGAGGAAGTGGTGCGAATCACCGGCGCGTACGTCGCCGTGCACTATGGAGAGATGCCTGAGCGACCGGAGGAACTGGCGATGGTCCAGTTGGCGTGGAAGCGCATCCGCGAACATTCTATTTGACACCCTCATGGACTTATGATATAGTGTGCCGGTATTGGGCCACGAGTGTGCTGGGCGGGGAGACGACAAGGAACAATAGATGGCAAGATCACGCGCAGAGCTTATGGTAGAACGGATGCGAGAGTTGCAGGCCAGCGCGACTGACATTGAGGCTTCGGCCGTCGTCAGCGTGGATGGATTGATCATTGCTTCGGCTCTCCCAGCAGGTGTGGAGGAGGATCGCGTCTCGGCGATGTCAGCAGCGATGCTTTCCCTGGGCGAGCGCATCGCTGGCGAGCTAGGGCGCGGTTCGCTCAACCAGGTCTATATCAGGGGCGATCAAGGGTACGTCCTGCTGATGTCGGTGGGCGAGGAGGCCGTGCTCACGGTCATGGCACGCAAGGAGGCCAAGCTGGGGCTCGTCTTTTTGGACATGCGGCGGACCGTCGAGGACTTGAACGTCCTCCTGTAGCTGCTTCGTGGCTTGCGCGTAGAGGGCAGTTAGAGTTATTGTGTTGTTGGTGGTTGGATTTTTCACTTCGTTTTGTCTTCTTGTGGGGAGAGTTGCCTCGAGTGACTCTCCCCACTGCTTTGAGTGCAGGATGAGGGGATATGCGTAAGTACATATTCTGTACTGGTGGGGTGATCAGCAGTGTGGGCAAGGGGGTGACGGCAGCCTCTCTTGGGCGAGTGTTGAAGGTACGCGGCGTGCGCGTCTCCATACAGAAGCTGGATCCCTACATCAATGTGGATCCAGGGACCATGTCTCCCTACCAGCACGGCGAGGTTTACGTCACGGACGATGGGGCTGAGACCGACCTGGATCTGGGACATTACGAGCGCTTCATTGATGAAAACCTGACCCAGGCCAGTAACGTCACTGCTGGTCAGGTGTACGCCGAGATCATCTCCCGAGAACGGATGGGGGACTTCCTGGGAGGGACTATTCAGGTGATCCCCCACATCACGAACGAGATCAAGCGCTCCATCGCGTTAGTCGGGGAACAGAGCAAGGCCGACGTGGTGCTTGTTGAGGTCGGCGGCACGGTTGGGGATATCGAAGGACTGCCGTTCTTGGAGGCGCTACGGCAGATGCGTCAGGACGTGGGACCCAGAAACACGCTATACATCCACGTGACGTTCCTGCCCCACGTCGGTGCCACCGGTGAGCTAAAGACCAAGCCCA
>Ga0180431_10008383_pt1 | contig 11859 bp, 11 predicted proteins | sample SS_ome_11_FD_132459 | JGI IMG/M metagenome (GOLD analysis project Ga0180431, IMG submission 132459) | Hypersaline lake sediment archaeal communities from the Salton Sea, California, USA - SS_1_MS_1 metaG | ecosystem: Environmental > Aquatic > Non-marine Saline and Alkaline > Hypersaline >...
AACCGCCATGAAGCCGCGGGGGTCGCCGAAAGTCCCTCTATTGTCGCCAGCCAGCACGATGGCATCGCTTGCCTGCAGTGCTACTACCAGAGTCATGTTGCACCCCTTTCTCGGTCCTCATCCATGCCCAGAAGCCCCCCTGGCCAGGCTGTGCAGCGCCCTTTCTTCTTCAAAGGGGAGAGGCAAGCGCCGGAGGGGACTCGTGACAATCAGTATAGCGGCTGTGCTTGCTGGTGTATAGCCAGTGCGTTGCGCACTCGTTGTTGACTTTGGGACTGGGCCATAATATCATAAATTTTTGGGGCATACTATAAAGTGGCGCTTGCGCGGGTGTGTGGTCTCTCTCCGCTTTTGGGTTCCGTCCCCCCTCAGAGTTGCAGGTCTGGGTATGCGATGTTAGAAGGTCTTTCGCCGCAGGAATTCCTGGATGTCACCAGGGAGAAGTTCAAGGCAATGGTCAGGGACGCCAAGCCTCTCATGTGCTGGTATAGCATCACTGAGGAGTGCGACCTGCACTGCAAGTTCTGTTTCGCCGATTCCCACGAGCCCTGGGACAACGAATTGACCACGCAGGAAGTCTATGCCCTGCTGGACAACATCGCCGAGGCCGGCACACGAGCCATAGTCTTTGGCGGCGGGGAGCCGACGTTGCGGCCGGACTTGCTCGATGTGATGCGCTACGCGGCCCGTTACAAAGGCATGTTCGTCGCCTTGAACACGCACGGCCAGCACCTGACCCGCACCTTCGTGCGGGGACTGGCCAATGCGGGTGTTTCTCAGGTGAAGGTCAGCGTTGACGGCCTGAGAGAAAGCCACGACTGGAACAGGGGCGCCGGCACCTTTGACAAGTGCGTGCAGGCATTGAAGAACTGCGTGGATATCGGAATCGGGAGCGTCATATGGATCGCCACCATTTCCCAGAAGAACTACCATGAGCTGCCACAAATGGTGGAAATGGCGATGGGTCTGGGTGTGGACATCTGCATGGTACAGCTGTTTCCTGGCGGGCGGTGGAAGGGAAAGGACGACCTGCTGCTCACCAGAGACCAGGTGAGAGACTGGCAGAGGTTCATGGTGGAACAGCAGAACATCCATGGATGGCAGAGGATTCAGTTTGAAGACCGCTACCAGATCTGCGAGGACTGCTACGCTCTCAAGGTGGCTGCCGACCCCACCAGGATAGGTGACTTCACCGACACCCCTTGCGGGTGCATAAGTGGCATCTGGCAGTACATCATCGACGCTTCGGGCAAGGTGGTGATAGGCGACATAGTCACCCCCGAGCTTGAGATCGGCGACCTGCGCACTCAAAGGCTCAAGGACATATGGCACAACTCCGAGCTGGCTGACCGCCTGAGGGATAGGGACAAGCTGAAAGGCAAGTGCGGCAGATGTGAGCTGAGATATGTCTGTGGAGGCTGCAGAAGGATGGCCTTCAGCCGCACTGGAGATATTATGGCAGCGGATCCGCAATGCTGGTACAAGCCTAGATTGGAGTCAAAACATGACGATCGAGTTCAAAAAGCAGCTCAAGGTCCCCGAGGCTGACCCTTACTTCTTCATGCCCCGCAGCGTTATTGTGAATCTCCAGCGGCTCGATGAGCTGAGCAAGAAGCACCCGGTGAACATCCTGATTGCCGGACGTCAGGGCTGCGGCAAGTCGAGCCTGGTGAGGCAATTCGCCGCCCGTTACGACCGGCCGTTGACCATCTTTCAGGTGGGTCTTCTTACCGAGCCGGGGCAGCTCTTTGGCCAGCAGAGGCTGAGGGAGGGAGAGACCTACTACCAGGAATTCCTCTTCCCGCAGGCCATCGGCACCCCCAGAAGCGCGGTGCACCTGGAGGAGATAAACCGCCCGGAGCACCCCAAGGCTCTCAACGAGCTCTTCTCCGTTCTCGGTGAGGACCGCAACATATGGGTGGATGAGCTGGGTCTGGCCGAGGTGGCGCCGGAGGTCATGTTCTTTGCCAGCCTCAACGAGGGGCCTCAGTTCACCGGAACTGAGGTGCTTGACGCTGCTTTGCGGGATAGGTTCTATACTATCCGGCTCGACTATTTGCCTCCCGGGACGGAGCAAGAGGTACTGGTATTGAAAACGGGGATCTCGGGAGAGGATGCGGACAAGGTTATCAGAGTCATACACCGCTTGCGACATGACCCGCGGAACCCGCTGTCGATATCTACTCGACATAGTCTCATGGTGGGCGAGTTGCTGGCCGCTGGGGCCACCCTCAGGGAGGCTTTCAGCTATACCCTGCATATCAGCAAGGATGCCCTGGAGTCCTGCCTGGTGGCCCTCCACTTCGGAAGCGGCGAGACGGAAGCGGAAGGTGAGGAGTATGAGCTATTCTGATTACTGGCGGGTGAACAAGTCAGTAATTGACTACATTGAGCTGGCCAACACCCTGCGGGCCATGCGCAAGATAGTGGCGGTCATGGATGTGGACGCGGAGGTGGTGTGGTCGGGGATGCCGTGCCGCTCCGAGAAGAGGATCGAGCTGCCCGCAGTCCTGGCCAAAGGGGACTATCCCATTCCCAGCGAGAGGATGGACATACTCGTCGGCCTCAATGTGCACGAGACGCTGCACTACCTCGAGGATAGCGAGCACGCATGGGGCTACCTGTCGCACTCCTTCCTCGGCCTGAAGGAGAAGACCCTCCTCGGCAAGCTGTACGAGGCGGGCGAGGACATACATGTTGATGGTGTGGCCATCGCGAGGGGGATCCCCGGCGTATACGTGCAGAAGTCAAGGGCATGGTGGAAGCAGAACTTCCAGGAGGACTACACCGCCAGCATGGCTACTCCGGAGGGCCTCTTTGGAATATGGACCTATCTCGTTCTTGACGAGCTCTTCCCCGAGATGGGGGCCGAGGACATGGAGGAGTTGGTCCGGCTCTCCTGTGACCGCCTGGAGGACGCCGACTGCGAGGCAATGGTGGAGTCGCTGTGCTGCGGCAGGCGGATGCCCATGCTGCAGGTACTGGGCACCATACTGAGCATGCCCGAGGACTACATGGCGGCATTGGAGATGCTGCTCGCCAGGACGCCGGACATCATAAGGGCTGATGCCGTGGGAAGGGCCCTCATATACCGCGATCTGTGGGAAGCGCTGGAGGGGCAATTCTCCGACTGGGCGGACAAGATCAGGGCGGCGGAGGCGGCAGGGGAGGTAGTGCAGCCGGCAAGCTCGGCGGGGGCCTTTGAGGATGATACCAAGATATCCATGGAGCTCTCGGAGAAAATCCAGCAGGCCGTGGCCAGTGAAGCTGAGGATGTGACCGAGGCGATAAAGGCCGCCTTGAAGTCGGTGGGAGCGGAGGACGAGGCGCTCCATCTGTACCCGGCGATCTTCGAGAAGGCCCTCGAACCCCTGGACAAAGACCCCAACCTGGACCTCGTTCGCAGCCTGAGCGAGATATTCCGCCTGTGGCTCGAGGAGACACTGCGGGTGAATCGCGGCCTCGACGCCGGAACGCTCGACCACAGAAGACTGCACCGGGCCGGTACCACCGGCAAGATATTCAGCCAGAGGGAATACCACCGGGAGAACATCGTCTGGAACATCATCGTGCTGATCGACTCCTCTGGTTCGGTGGGCTGGTTCTGGGAGCAGATACAGGGCATCTACGCGGCGCTTGCCTCATCCCTGCGGGGTGACAACATAAAGCTGGAGATACTGGGTTACAGGGAGACGGCTGAGACCTGTCAGATAAGGAACCTCTTCTACAACAACAAGCTGTTTAACCTGGAGCCCGAGGGCGATACGCCATCGGGCGAGGCGATCGTCGCCGCGGCTCTCCGGCTGCCCCCAGGCGGTCAGAACCTGATCATACACATCACGGATGGGCTGAAGAACGTTGGCCTGCAAATTGAAAGTGCGCTGGACTACTGCCAGCAGCGAGGAGTCGACGTGGTGACCCTCGGCGTCGGCCAGGTGGCGAGGGCCTTCAATCTGTACGGCGATAGCTTCGAGATGGTGGGCGCCACGGTGGACAGACTCCCTCATGCGGTGGGCACCTTGCTCAAGAGAAAATTGGTCAGGGCGCGGTAGAGGATAGGCTTTGGGTGTCAAGGTATGGGTTTCGGGTTCACTGCGCCAGGCCGGTGAGGGCAAGATCGAGGAAGAGGTCACGGCCGGCGACGTGGCTGCCTGCATCGAGGGTTTGGATGGCAGCTTCCCCGGCCTCAAGACACGTTTGTACAAGGACGAGGGTGAGTTGCATGCCTTCGTCGATGTATATGTCAACGGCGAAAGCATACGCTCTCTCCAGGGTCTGGCTACCCCGCTGAAAGACGGCGATGAGGTGAATATCCTGCCCGCATTCGCTGGCGCGTAAGCGCGGCGAATGCTCGAGAGCCGGCGCATTCCCTGTGCCCATCCCGCTGGTGCACCCCTCTTCGGTCACGCCCATGAAGCATGATTCAGGAAGGTGCGCGTATCCTCTCGGCACCTGGAGCTGTGCCTGGGCCTGGCGAAAGACGACGGTCGTTGGACTGGTGTTGGGCGAATGCTGAGTGAAGACGAGAAGCAGAGATACGACAGGCAGATAAGGATCAACGGCTTCGGGCTTGAGGGGCAGGAGAAGCTCAAGCAGGCGAAGGTCCTTGTCGCCGGCGTGGGGGCGCTCGGGTCGGTGATAGCCACCTATCTGGCACTCGCCGGCGTGGGGACGTTGCGAATCGTCGACGTCGATGTGGTGGAGTTGAGCAACCTGAACCGGCAGGTCCTGCACTGGAGCGGCGACATAGGCAAGGCGAAAACGCAGTCGGCCGAGGAGAAGCTGCGCCAGGCGAATCCCGGTGTGCTCGTGGAGGCGGTAGCGGCGAGAATAGGCGAAGACAACGCTGTGGAGCTCGCCTCGGGCTGCGACCTGATTATGGATGCGGTGGACAACTACGATACGAGATACGCGTTGAACAGGGCTGCTGTGCAAAGCGGCATCCCTTTCATTCACGGCGGCGTCTATGCCATGGAGGGAATGGCGACCACGATAGTCCCGGGCCAGACGGCTTGCCTGAAGTGCATCTTCCCGGCGCCTCCGCCACCGACAACCATCCCGGTATTGGGGGCCATCACCGGCATCGTCGGTTGCCTCCAGGCCACGGAGGCGGTAAAGTATATCACCGGCATCGGGGAACTGCTGGCCAACAGGCTGCTGGTCGTCGACGGTGTCGATCTCAGGTTCAGGGAGGTCAGACTCCAGCGGAATGCGGAGTGTCCCGATTGCTCCTCGCCGGGGCCGGTGGTGCGCAGGAGGGGAAGCGGGACGTAGCGCGAGGGGCCAGTACTTCAGGAGGTGAGCAATATGATTATCGATGACCCGCGGGTGCAGTTCATAATGCTGTTCTCCCACCAGACCTACTACGGCAACGACCCTGGCACGTACATAAGGTACCAGGGGAAGCGGCTGACGAACAAGGAGTACCTGGAGCACTGGGGCAAGTGGATTGTGCTCGACGAGAAGGAGAACCTCGACAAGGTGGCGGAGAAACTCGATGTCCTTGTCGAACGCGGGATGATCCCCTGCATCAAGTACGACCGGATGCCGCTCAAAGAGTTCGACATGAAAGAGTGCGTGATGTGCGTCTTCTGCGACGATAGGGACAGGGACCAGATATCTGAGCTGCTGGCCGGTTTTGGACTCACCACGAGGGCGTGGGTTCCGGAGAAACAGGTAATCGACGGCTGGAGCCCCGGCGGCATGTTCCTCGAGAAATGGATCGAGGCCATGGGCTACGAGGGTGAGATGGCCGAGATGGTGCGCGAGGACTCCCGTCGCATAATGCACCAGGCCTTCGGCGACGAAGACGCCATTGCGACGGGGTGGGACCAGTGGGGTGGCAGCTTCGAGTAGCGGCACAGGACGGCAGCCACCACCCGTCGACATACCGTCGAGACGCTTCCGCTGGACAGCGCTATCACGCGGGCTCTCCACTTGAGTCGACTGCTCTTTCCTCTCCGCAATCCTCACAGCGCTCTCCTTTGCGGATTCCCCAACGGTCGAGCAGCGCCTGCCGCTCAGGGCCGTTGCAGTGACCGCCCGGGCCTGATGAGCGCACCTGTTCCCCCCGGTTGACCAGGACCCACCGAGGTGCAACAATGGACGCGCCGCCAGTCTGTCATCGCGGGGTAGCGACGAGATGATTCCTATTGCATTGTCCCTCAGTAATTTCATGTGTTATGGAGAGAGCGTCTCTCCTCTCGATTTCCGTGGCCTCCACGTGGCCTGCCTGTGCGGTGACAACGGCAATGGCAAGTCGGCGCTTCTCGACGCCATTACCTGGGCGCTGTGGGGCAAGGCGCGGGCAAGAACCGACGACGAGCTTATCCACCTGGGCAGGACGGAGATGGCGGTGGAGTTCGAGTTCGCCCTGGGTCAGGAGCAGTACCGCGTCATCCGCAAGCGAACCAGACCCAGCGTCAGCCGGGCGGGGCACCCTTTTCTCGACCTTCAGATAGCCGGCGGCGACGAGTACCGCTCAATCGCGGGGAACTCGATCGGTGAGACGGAAAGCAAGATCATCGACATCCTGCGCATGGACTACGACACCTTCCGCAACAGCGCCTATCTCATGCAGGGGCGCGCCGATGAGTTCACCAAGAAAACACCCTCCCAGCGCAAGCAGATCCTGGCGGACATACTGGCCCTGTCCCTCTACGACGGGCTGGAGGACAGGGCAAAGGGCCGTGCCCGCGAGAGCGAAGGGCGGGAAGACATCCTCAACAGCGAGATGAGAAGCATAGACCTGGAGCTGGGGAGCAGGGAGCAGCACGAGACCGAGCTGCGGGAGATAGCGGACAGCATCAATGAGCTTGAGAAGGGGAGGGGCAGGCAGGAGGAAAGGGTCAACGCGCTGACGAGACAGAAGAACGAGCTCGACGTCAAGAGCGGGCAACTGAGGGAGATCGAGGGACGCATCAAGCAGGCGCGGGAGACGGTGGGCGCGTTCGAGGGCCAGGTGGGGGAGCACCGGCGGAGGATTGAGCGGTACGAAGCGGTGCTGCAGAGCTATCCGGGGGAGCTTGACAGGGTCCGCGCCCGGTTGAGCGAGCTGGCCGGGGTGGAGGAGGCGCTGGCGCAGAAGAGGGAACTGGGCCAGAAGTCGTCGAACCAGGTCCATCTCCTCAGGTCGACCAACGCCCGCATAGAGGCGGAGGGAAAGGAGCTTCGAGAGAAGATAGACATGCTTGCCGGGGAGGAGGCGAAGTGCCCCCTGTGCGGCACGGAGCTCGGTGTGGATGGGCGGGAGAGCATCAGGGCCAACTACGAAAGTCAGAGGGAGGACAAGCGCAAGGAGTACCGGGCCAACGAGCTTGAGGCGAAGCGGTTGGAGGAGCAGCTAAAGGACCTCAATCGGGAGATGGGCGATCTCGAGAGGGGGTTGAGGGAGGGGCGGTCGCAGTGCGAGAGCCGCGAGGCGGCCCTCAACAGAGACCACACCGAAGCGGAGGACCGCCTTCCTCAGGAGAGAGAGGCCCTGGCACGGGCTGAGGAAGCGGTGAAGCGCTGGAGGTCAACCATTGAAGCCGAGACCGTCACGCGGGAATCGCTTGAGGCTGAGCTTGGCGGTTTCACCGAGCTGGAGGCCGGCTTGAGCGCTGCGCAGGGGGAGCTCAATGAAGTGGTGGCGCGGCTGGCGCGGGCTCGCCAGTTGCAGGGTTCGGTGCAGGAGAAGCTGCAGCGCTGCGCCTCTCTGGAGATAGCCAGGCGGGAGAAGAGGGCCGAACTGGAGAGTATCCTCCACGACAAGGAGTTGTACCAGGAACTGGCCTCCGCCTTCAGCAAGAGGGGGATTCAGGCGCTTATAATCGACACCGCCCTCCCCGAGATCGAGGAGGAGGCCAACCGGCTGCTTGGCCGCATGACGGACAACCGCATGCACGTGAAGATGGAGACACAGCGCGCCCACAAGACGAAGAAGGAAGAGTCAATCGAGACGCTTGACATAAACATATCCGACGAGCTGGGCACGCGGCGCTACGAGCTGTACAGCGGGGGCGAGGCCTTCCGCATCGACTTCGCGCTGCGCATCGCCCTCTCCCGCATTCTGGCGAGGCGGGCCGGGGCGCCGCTGTGCACACTTATCATCGACGAGGGTTTCGGTACCCAGGACTCCGCGGGCAGGGAGAAGCTGGTGGAGGCGATAAACTCGGTGCAGGACGACTTCGATAAGATCCTGGTGATCACCCACATAGAGGAACTGAAGGACGCCTTCCCCGCCCGCATCGAGGTGACCAAGACGGCCGAGGGGTCGATGATAGAGGTAAACTAGCGTACCGCGATGCCGGCCCTGACCCTCACCACACTCTCCCTATCTCCCTGACCTTCTTCTGCTCTTCTTCCTCGACGATTTCGGCGATGACCCTGGTGACCTCGCCAACCGTCTGCAGCGGCCGCGGCTTGACTCTCGCCGTCTCCCATTTGTCCGGGTGGTAACCAAGGGCGATAACATACACCGAACGAAGGCGCTTGGCTATCTGGCTGAGCTTCCTGTGGGCGGCCTCGTCGAATTCCCCGTCGGATATCAGGATCAGGATGGGCGAGTGAGTGGACTCGTTGAGGAACGTCTCCGCTCGCAGCAGCGCCCGGATTGGCATGGTGCCGCCGCCGTACTTGTAGTCCCTGAAGCCCCTCTCGTGCGGCGCTTTGATGATATGGCAGCGGCTGTCAAAGGCGAGAACCATGACCTCGCAGCCGGCCTTCTCCGCCGCCCAGGCCAGAGCACAGCCGGCCTTCTTGGTTATGCTTTCGGGGTCGGTGTTGGTCATCGAGCCCGACTTGTCGAGCACCAGCCCCAGGGCGAGCTTCGCCTCTTCGAGCTGGTCTTCCTCGAACCGCTTGAAGATCCTGGGGTTGCCGTTCCACGAGTACCTCATCGCTTCACGGGGGTCTACCCTGCCGGCAAGCAGCTTTCGCTCGTAGTAGCTGCCGGTGGAGATCCTCATCCGATTGAATATCTGGTAGAGCTGCCGCATGAGGACGGGGTCCGGTTTGACCTTGTACTCCTTGATCTCGGTGCTGCCGTACTGGGAGAACTTCCTCTCATCAACCTCGGTCTCGGCCGCTTCCTCCAGGTCCCTGGCCAGGTCTTCGTCGCCGGCCGCCTGCTCCAGGTCGTCGTAGGCGTTGGCGTCGACGGCCGCGTCCCGTTCCTCCTCCTTCCTCCGGTACTCCTCGATGGCCGCCAGGATCTCCTCCCTGAGTGCCTCGTCCTCGGGCATCCGCTCGATGCGCACCTTGCCCAGCTTCTCGATGTCGCCGGTGAGGCGGCGCGACATATCGCTGAGGGACACCAGGGACGCGAACTCCCGCGCCAGGTCCTCCCGCCGCTCCAGCGTCTCGGAGACTATGTACTCATCGACGACGTCCATGGCGCGGGGCACGATGTTGGGCTCCCGGACAGCGACGGGGAGAAGGTGTCGGCGGCTCCACAGGAGGACGGGGTCGTTCATCCCCATCCTCACCAGGTTGTTGACGAAGTACTTCCTGGTCCCCGGGAAGACATAGCTCATCAGCCATTCAATTCGGGCGTCCTCGAGGAACTCGAAGGCCTCCTTCTCCCTGCCCTGCAGCCTGGACGTGTTCTCGGTGAACAGGATGTGCCCCAGAGCGTGGTAGTTGCAGCCCTTCCAGATAGCGCACTTCTCCTGGAGGTTCATCTTGTCGCTGTTGGGGAACACCGTGTTGAGCTGTATGTCCCGCCCGTCGGTTGACAGAGGGCAGGAGAAATGGTAGAAGCGCCCGATCCTGAGCGATGTGCTCCTGCCGGAGAGGGCGCGGTTTATGATCCTGGCGACTGACTCCAGGTTCCTGACTACGGTCTGCTCTTTCACAGGCCAACCGCCTCCATTATGTCGGCGACGGCCTCCTTGCCAATGCCCTCGAACTTCTGCAGAAGGATCTCCTTGGCCACCTCTTTGCCGAACATCTCGGTGTTCCTCATGTACTGCTGCAGGCCGCGGACGGAGCACACGCCCTCGAGCTCCCCGGCTCTGATGGCCTCGTCAACCTTCTCCTTGAAGGTTATCAGCTCGGCGGAGAACATCTTCTTCACCGCGGGATTGCCATCGTACTCCAGCACGACGCTGAAGCGGTCGAACAGCGCCTTGTTCAACGGCTTGGTCCCCTCGTATTCCGGGTTCATGGTGGCGCAGAACACGAAGTCGCGGTGGGCGTAGATGACCTCACCGTCCTTCTGCGTGAGGGTCATCCTTCTCTCGTAGTCGGTGATGGAATGGAAGACGAAGTTGGCCCCCGGCTTCGCCCCGTTCAGCTCGTCGGCGACGAACATGCCGCCATACCTCATGAAGTGGGTGAGCACGCCGTCCTGCCAGGCAAAGCCTCCCTTCCCCGAGGGAATCCACGAGCCGAACAGGTCCTCGGGGCTTATGGCGTCATAGAGCTGCACCCGTACGTAGGGAAGGGTGAGCCGGTGCGCGATCAGCCGCAGGACGTGGGACTTGCCGGTGCCGGTCTCTCCGATGAGCAGGACGTTTCGCCGGTCGCGAACGGCGCTCTCCAGAATGGCCGTGTCCGACGTCTCCCCCATCTGCCGTGGGTAGTAGGGAGGAGGCTCCTCCCGCACCAGGTAGGGGGAGCCGGAGTGGTCGGCGAAGTCACGGAAACCCGTTGCGCCACCCGAAGCTCCAGCACTGGCACTCTCGGCCGGTTCGCTCTTCTCGTTCGCTGTCTCCATCTTGCCCCTGCCTCCTGCAGGCCGGCGCCCCGCTCGCACTTGGGCCGGGGGGTGCGTGGTGTGCCAGCACTGTGTGTACGTGTCCGTATCTGCGTGGCCGCTGCCGTACTCGTATGGGCCATTATACCCACAGGGACTCGGCGCGGCAAGCAAGGCGCGCTGTGCAGCGGGTTGTCGCCGGTGCCACAGGCAGGGCGAAGCGAGCGCCACGGCACGCGCCAGGTGGGGATTGACACCGGGGAGGCGTGCGTCTAACCTTCAATCAGCGCGAGGAGGGACGGAATGGCAATCGAAGTGACAGTGAAGAAGACCGATTTCCGTACGGTGGCTTTCATCCACCGCAAGGCCCATTTCAACGAGATACCGCAGGCCATGGGCCAGCTCTACGGGTGGGTCCAGCAGAAGGGCTACATCCCCGCGGGCCCCCCTATTGGGGTCTACTTCAACAGCCCGGAGCAGGTACCCCCCGAGGAGCTGATATGGGAGATTCACGCTCCCATAGGCGGCGACGTATCTCCCGGCGGCCCCAATGAGCAGGGCATCGGCGTCAAGACAGTGGAGGGGGTGGAGGTCGCTTCGGCGATGCACAAGGGCCCCTTCGACCAGGTGGGCCCGGTCTACGCCGAGCTCTTCCAGTGGCTGGCGGACAGCGGCTACGAGATGGCCGGACCGATGGAGGAGGCATACCTCAGCGACCCGGCGACCACCGCTCCTGAGGAGCTGCTCACCGAGATCCGCCTGCCCATCAAGAAGAAATAGGGCTGGCGGGGCCTCAGCCCGGCTGCGCCGACGGTCGGCCGCGCCCGCCGCGGGGCTAGATGGCTTCGGATTGCCGCATGAGCGAGGCGATGGTCAGGGATAGCAGGCCCACGCTGAGCAGGATGACGTAGAGCTGGAATGAGCCGGCCTCGATGGCGGCCATGATGATGCTCGCCACTCCCATGGCCAGCGCTATCGCTGTGAACGCGAGTGTCAGGATCGGTCGTAGTCCCTCCATGTTTTCACCTCCACTGTCGATACTGATTGCCGGCCAGCCACTACTCCCCGTTCTATAGTCCGCTGCCTTCTGCCAGCGCTAGATGCTGTGCAGATTGGTGTCGCACCTTCGGCACGGAAGAACGTTGTGCTTATCTCGCCAGTTGCCACACGCGGACGCGGCA
>Ga0180431_10008385_pt1 | contig 11856 bp, 9 predicted proteins | sample SS_ome_11_FD_132459 | JGI IMG/M metagenome (GOLD analysis project Ga0180431, IMG submission 132459) | Hypersaline lake sediment archaeal communities from the Salton Sea, California, USA - SS_1_MS_1 metaG | ecosystem: Environmental > Aquatic > Non-marine Saline and Alkaline > Hypersaline >...
AGATTTAGTTGTGCTATTATTAAACACTTCAAAATGTTTTTCTGGAATTGATAAGAGAGATGAAGTATTTGGAACAATAGATCCTGAATATGGAATAAGTGGTGTTATAGGTTTCTCTGTACCAAGTGCATTTTCTAATAGAATTATTGATCTACAACCTTAAACAATGTTATCTACAAGTTCTTCAATTTCCACTTTTCCAAAAAAAACTTTTGCTATTTCGTATAATTCCATATCAACTGTTTTTAACTCAGCTACTGCTTCCTCAAGATTTACTGGTAGAATTTTATTACCTTTTAATGCTACCATTTTACCATAGTTTTCATCTTTTAATAATTTAACAGCAGCAATTCCAAATCTTGTAGCAAGAACTCGGTCATATGCTGTTGGTGTACCACCTCTCTGAACATGTCCTAAAACAGTAACTCTTGTTTCAACGCCAAGTCTTTTTTCAATCTCTTTTCCTAAATAATTACCAATACCACCTAATCTTACATGGCCAAAATCGTCTTTTTCTTCTGATAAAGTAGATAGTTTATCAACAGCTTTTGGTTTAGCTCCTTCTGAAGCAACAACTATACTAAATGTTTTTCCACTATCATATCGAGCCTTTAAATTTTTACAAACAAGATTTAAGTCAAAAGGTTTTTCAGGTATCAAAATTTCATCCGCACCCCCAGCAATACCTGCTATTGTAGCAATCCATCCTGCATGACGACCCATTACTTCAAGAACAATAACTCTATGATGTGATTCCGCGGTTGTATGAAGTCGATCAATTGCTTCGGTTACTATTGACACTGCTGTATCAAAACCAAATGTGAAATCTGTACCAGAAAGATCATTATCTATAGTCTTTGGAACTCCTACAATTGGTATCCCTAAATTATATAATTTTAATGCAACACCTAATGTATCTTCTCCACCAATTGCAACAATTGCATCGATTTTGAATTTTTTTATATTTTCAACAACTTTATCAACATCATCTTGCTGTTTAAACGGATTTGTTCTAGATGTTCCAAGAATTGTTCCCCCTTTAGGGAGAATACCTGAGACATGACGATCAGATATTGGAATCATATCACCATCAATAAGACCTTTCCAACCGTTTCTAATACCAATTGTTGCCCATTTATAACCTGATGATTTTCTTACAACAGCTCTGATAACAGCGTTAAGACCTGGACAGTCTCCTCCACCTGTCAAAATTCCAATTTTTTTCATAACCCATCCATCCTAATATAATCTTTATCTTTTACTTATTTTAATACATTATGGTTAAATTTTTTATTATATACCTAAATATCCTCCTAGACCGATATCTATGACTACGCTTGTTATTGCAACAATCCACATAAATGGAACAAAATATAATAGCGTCATCATTATATGACTCCCTTTAAGAGTTCTTATAGTAAGTGAAAGCATAAAACAATGAATTAAAAGAACTAAAAATATTATGATAAAATTATTAGTAAAAACCTCTGGGGGGACAGTACTAAGAATTGTACCTACATCAATTGTTGTCCCCTCAAAAGGATTTGATGCCATACTTTCTAACATTATTGTATTAAGATGTCTAGCAATCACTAGTGAAGTATATACACTAAATGCGATTCCAAAAGTTATGCCTCCAAATAATGCTGCAGTTGTACTTACTATAGACATTTTCTTAATCCTGAGATCCCTTATTTTTCTGATATTCTCAGATATCATCCTTGCGGTCTTTCTTGGGCTAGCTGCAGCATTTGTTGCCTGACGAAACATTTCACATGAGCGTTGAATATGATTACTGCCCGTATCTACTCCAAACCATTCCCATGAATCATTATCGTTTATTCTTGTTCTAAGTCTCCTATAAAGATCTTTTATATGCTTTGTTAAAATTCCATAATCTTTTTCGCTTAGATAATGAACGGATGGATTTATCCTTCCGCCTCTCATTGTTGCAATTGATCCGAGAGCTGGTAAAAAACCAAGGAAATTTCTCTCTTTTCTTGATATGTCATGTTCTGCTTTTAGTACTTTTATTCCAATAATCAACAAGGGGGTTAATGATAATGCTATTATTATCTCAAAAGGAATAATACTAATTAAAGGAAGAGCAAGACTGTATTTTGCTAAAAGAAGTATAGCACCTAACAAAATACATATAATAATAGATATTTTAAGAAATTTTTCTAATCCAACTTCTAAATCTCCCTTTTCGCCTGTTCGATGCCAAATCTCATCTGCTGGAATAATTGAATGCATTAAATAAAGAAGCATTCCTTCAGAAATTATCAATAAAAAAGATGACAGAAAAATAAAAGTATTCATGTCTTCAGCACCAATAATCATAGGTAAAACAATTCCAAGAGCCATTATGAATATTATTGAAATAAGTAAACTCACGTAAACCTCACTTAATATTGTAATGTTTTCATTTGATGCTTCATACATTGTTTTATATTCTTCTAGAACTGCTTCTTGTTCTGTTTCAATAAATTCTCTATGCTCCACACCACTATCTAGACTTTGAGAAAATCTATCTAAAAAATCTCCTAGAATTTTACTAGGAGTTCTCTTCGATATAAAAATAAATGCTTTTGCAAGTGGCATACGCCATTGGGTTCCTAGTATACTTATTTTTCTCATTTCCTCACCCAGGCTACCATAGGCTGGATTGCCTCCAAGCATATTAATAATATCTTTTAATGAAGTATCTGATATTGCAAGAACTCTAAGATGAGTTATAAAAAAATGCATTTTACCATTTATATCAGCCTCCTTATTTTTCCAAGCGATATAAGGATAAAATATGCCGAGAAAAATTGGAACTATACCTCCAATGATAAAAGTAATTGGATTTAAATCAAGAGGAATCGGAATAACTGCTTGTAAAATAATAGGTAGTAAAAAAACAAGAACTCCCATACCTATTAATGGGATTAAAATTGTTTTTCGAAATTTGGAAGGATCTTCAAGATTTCTATAAGCTATTTTTAATTCTTTAAATGCTTCTTCTTTTTCTTTTTTATCTTTTTTTGTTTTTTTCTTTTCTTCTTTTTTTTCTGCCATAGCATTCACGATAAAGAAAATGGTAGACCTGCTTCTCCTTCTCTATAAAAACCCCAGATGCACTGTACTACTTCATAATAATCAAATATTTTTTCCTCAACCATTTTATCAAGTATGTTTTTTCTTTTTTCATATTCATCATATATTCCTGCAACATCTTCATATCCTGCGTTTTTAGCAATTTTTTCTTCAAGAATAAAGCTGTTTCTATTTGCAGTAAATATATGTCTATCTTCAATAGGATTCCAATCAAACGCTTTTCTTGCCATAATACCATCGACGGCATTATTATATCCTTCGATTTCATCAATTGATGTAACTCTTCTAAGCATCTTTCCGTCTCGTTCTAATGCAAGTTGAATTACAACAAAATCAAGATTATCCATGAATGTTTTAGGTACATTAATTGGATCTCCTGTAAATCTCTGAATTACTTTTGTTACAGTTCCTGCATGAAATGTTGTCATAACAGGATGACCAGTTTGCATAGCACCAAACACAATATTTCCCTCAGCACCTCTAACCTCCCCAGGAATAATATAATCTGGTCTTGATCTAAGTGCAGCACGTAAAAGATCAAACATATCCACTTGACCTTCTTTTGGACCAGATGTTTTTGTAAGTAGTCTTTGCCAGACAGTATGCGGGACTTGAAGTTCAGGGGTTCCTTCAGTTGTATATATTTTTCGTTGATATGGAATAAATGGTATTAAGGCATTCATTGTAGTTGTTTTTCCACATGCCGTTCCACCGCATAGGAAAAAACTTCTGCCATATTGAAGACATATCCATAAATAAGATGCCACACCTGAACTTAAAGTTCCCCAACTTATAAGCTGTGTTATACTAATTGGAGTTTCAGTAAAACGTCTTATTGTCATACTTGGACCTCTTATGCTTATTGCTGAGCTATAAATTATATTTCCACGACTTCCATCTGGAAGTACTCCATCGACAATAGGGCGCCCTTCACTTACTGGGGCATTCATTTTTTCACTTAATAATTTCGCAAACTCAGGGGCTTCTTTTTCAGTAATTAATACATTTGTTTTAATCATCTCAAAAATTTTGTGTATAAGATGAACATTTTCTCCTGCGATTAAATGTATATCCTCGATATATGGATCGCGCATAAAACATTCAATAGGTCCACCACCAACAAGGTCTTTAATAATATAATAAGAAATATTTCGCTTCTGGATAGTTGTAAGTTTTATCTTACTTATTTTTTTATTCTTCTTTCTTTTTTTTCCTTCTTTTTCTACATCGGCTTCAACAGCATTTTCATTAATTTCTGTTACTTCATCTAAAAGTTCACTAATAATTTCTTTTAGTTCTTCATCTTCGATAACACTTTTCTTCTCAGGTGCCTTTTTAACTATTAATTTTTCGATTTGTTTGTGTTTTATTTTCTCTGCATCACTTAGGATAGGTTCAATTGCTTTATATTCAGGAGCTTCCATATCTGTTGTTTTAAAAATATGAATAAAAACCATGCCCTTTGTAGGATATATAAAATTAGGATTTTTTTCATCCCTTAGTTCTCTTGGTACTGGGCTATAAAAATCAGGTTCACCCATTTTCTTTTTTATACTATCAATATAAGTTTTTAGATGCGGATTTTTTTCCATGAGACTATTTATCTCATCTTGTCCCATCTTAGTCATTTATTTTAATCACCATCTAAATTGAGATAGGTAATCCCTGAATTCCATCTCTATAATAAGTCCAAATAAATTGAACTACTTCATAATAATCAAATATCTTTTCCTCTACCATGCGTTCGAGTATACGTTTTCTTTTATCAAATTCATCATAAATTTGCATTACATCAGAATAACCTGCATTTGCTGCAATTCTTTGCTCTAAAATATAGCTATTCCTGTTTGCTTTAAAAATATGTGAATCATCAATTGGATTCCATTCAAACGCTTTTCTAGACATAATGCCGTCAACTTCTTTATTATAACCCTCGATTTCATCTATTGAAAGTACACGTCTTAGTCGTTTTCCTTTTCGTTCAACTGCCATTTGAATTAAAACGACGTCAAGATTATCCATAAATGTCTTAGGTATGCTGATAGGATGACCAGTAAATCTTTGGATTACCTTTGTAACACTTCCGGCATGAAATGTAGTAACAACAGGATGCCCTGTCTGCATAGCCTGAAAAACAACACGACCCTCAATACCTCTTGTCTCTCCAGGAATGATATAATCTGGTCTTGATCTTAATCCAGCAGCAAGGAGTTCACCTTCATCTATATGGCCTTCTTTTGGTCCTGATGATCGGGTTAATAGTTGTTGCCATACAGAATGAGGTACCTGAACTTCAGGTGTATTTTCAACAGAATAAATTTTTTTTTCAGGAGGAATAAAAACAAACATAGCATTTGATGTTGTTGTTTTCCCAGAAGCAGTTTCACCACATACAAAAATACTACGTCCAAAATTTAAACAAAGCCATAAATATGCACCAACACTTGCGTCAAATGTTCCCCAGTTAATAAGTTGTGTAACACTTATCGGAGTTTCACTAAATTTTCGAACAGTCATTGTAGGACCTTTTAAACTAACATCTTTACTATGTATAATATTCACTCTGCTACCATCAGGTAGTGTGCCATCAGCAATAGGTTGTCCTTCACTTACAGGGCTGCCTATTTTTTCAGCAAACTCTTGTGAAAATTTACTAGCCCATTCAGTATCAATATGAACACTTGTTTCAACCATTTCAAATACTTTATGAATTAGATGAACATTATCTCCTGTTATAATATGAATATCCTCAATATATGGATCTCTCATAAAACATTCAAGCGGTCCCCCACCTATAATATTTTTTAAAATATCATATTCTATATTCATTTTTTCAACGGATGAAATTCTAATTTTTTCTCCTTTTGATTTATCAAGTTTACCATCAGAATTTTCATCTATAACAATATATTTATCAAAAAAATCCTTAACTGCAGATTTTATTTCCTCATCAGTTTTAACCTTATCTCTATATGGTGCTCTCTCATATATTCGTTCAAGAATAATATCTCTTTTTTCCATTTGAATTTTGTTTAATTCTGGTTCTATTGATTGATAATTTGTAAATTCTGCACCTTCAGTTTTATAGATATGGATAAATACAACACCTTTTGTTGTGTAAATTATATTTGGATTCTCTTCACTTTTTACATCCCTTGGAATTTTACTGTAAAACTTTGGAATACCCATCTTTTTTTGAATACTATCTATATATTTTTTTAAATGAGGATTTTCCCGTATTAGTTTTTCTTGTTCTTCTTTGCTTATCTCACTCAATTATTTTTTTCCTCCTCTAAAATGCTACACCACTAGATTCAATAGCAAGACCAGAGCCTGGTTTTACTGAAAAAGTTGTCATTGGTTCATATTTCTTACGAGCACAATTAAATTTTTCTACATAGGCGTTGTGGACAATTCCAATTCCTGGCATAGCCTCACGAGCTACTTTACAATGAATGTCAGTTATCATTTTAAAACTATTATGAATCTCCTCAGGCCACTCATTTGGATTTGCTGTAAATATTATTATCTTACCAGAACCTGTTAATCTATTAAAAAAACTTGTAAGTTCAACAAAATTTTCTTCTGTAAGACTGTTTTTTAATAAAGTGGAAAGTGAATCAATAAAAACAACATCAGGATCAAACAATTTTCTTGCAGTCATAAGCCCCTCTAAAAATGTACTTGTAGGTTTGGTCTCTGCAAGGGTAACCTCTGTTGATATGAAAAAAAATTTACCAGACATAAGATACTTACGTACATCATATCCAACAGACGCAGTTTGTCTTAGAAAACTTTTTATTGTAAATTGAGTAGAAACATATGAACAGGTATGGCCATTTCCTAAAATACCTGCGCAAAATCTTTGGCAAAAAATGCTTTTACCAACGCCTTCTTTACCTTCTATAAAAAGTAAGGATCCATCTGGTATCTCCTCTCCAAATCTTTCTCCGAAACCATCTGTTTCTCCTTTTCTTCTTAATATTAACGATTTTGATCCTTCCATATTCTGCTTCCAAATTTTATGAGATATTAAAATTAAATTCGTCTTCAACAGCCATTGGTCCTACTATTCTTAAGCTACTATAACCTGATGAAATTAGATTTTGGTCAATATAGATACTTGTATAATCCGAAGGTTGAATGAATTCATCAGTAAAATTGTAATCTGAATTATCAACAATTTGACCATCTATAAAAATTTGAAAAGTGTCATTTGTAGTTGCTAGTTTTTTCCCTCCAATATTTTTAATGTAAAATATATAATAATTACTATCACCTGAGAGTGGGATGTTATTTGGATCATTTATAATTTGAAAATCTGTATCAAATTGTTCTTGTATTCTATCACCTCTATTTGAAAGAGATGAACTAAGGTTTAATGTAATGGCAACAAATACGCCAGAGACTGCGCCCGCTACAATTACTGCTGCTACAAAAAATATTACATGTGCTCCTGTTACACTAAACCCCATTTTTCCTCCTCATCCCACAATATATTCAAAATAATCAGAAATTCCATTCTCTGTTGTCATCTTAAGACGTTTATTTCCTGTTCCTGGTAAATTTGTCACGTTGAAATAAGTTTCTCCTTCTGGATATAAATATGAATCAGTACAGCTGAATTGCTGTAATTCTCCATTTATTATAATTGAAAAATGACTTGTATTTAATACAATACTGCCAGTATTATTAACTGTTATATTATGATCGTAATTTTCACCATTTTCAGAAAATTCGACATCTATTATATTGATATCTGTTTGAACCATTTCAACACTTCTCTTTACGAAATCATCATATGAGTTATCAATATCAGTAATTGCAGGAAGCATACTTCCAGTAAGAATTTCTATGGAGATAAATATTGCAACGCCTATAATGGCAAAGGCAGCAACTAATGAAAAACCCATCTTAAACTACCTCTATGAATACAGAGTCCATATGTTTCCATGCCCCCTAGTAGATATTTTTTAATTTTATGAGTTTTTGAAATATTAGAGTTTAAGGATGTTATTTAAATTGATAATCTTCAATACTTTTAGACATCTTTTCCATTTCTCGATCAATTTTCCAGATAAAACGCTCATCTAATTGTTGACCTTTCAATTTTTGGATATAAAGAAATGATTGAATGTGATCTTTTGTGGATAACTTTTTTAAACCTTTTTTTACTCCTTCTTTTTCATCAGTTATACCTTTGGAATATTTTATAAGATCAAGACGAACATCATCTGATATCCAATCTATATCAACGTAATAACCAAGAATATCTGGAAGATTATTTTTACTAATTTTATCTACAAGATATTGAAGCCATCTCATTAAAACAACAATACTTTCAGGATCATTTGGTATTTCATATAATGGTTCCATTTCATATTGTAAAGACAAATCTGATTTGATCTCATTTGTTTTTACAAGTTTACCGGTTACACCCTTGACCCCATGTAATTTGTTTTCTTCAATATTTGATATCCTGTCTTCTAGTTTTTCAATAGAATCAACTAGTTTTTTCATATCAATATTTTCCTTGGACTTATCGTTACTTAAATAGGATTGATTGAATCCTTTGTATGACTCTAAAGCAGATTGAATCTTTTCAGCTAATTTATATAACTGATCTTTTGTGATAGTTATATTTTTTTCTTTTAATTTCTCACCAATTTTGTTTGCTATCCTTGGTGGTAATATATTTTTCTCAATAATGGCGGATAGTTCATAATCAAGATTAAAATCCTCAGTAAGCTTTGATTTTTCATTTATTTTTCTGCTCACTTTTTTCATCCACCTCTTATATGTAATTAAGTTTCATTTATTTTAAATTTAGTAAAAAATCATTTATCATATTATCAATATTTTGTTCTGCGATTATATTTTCTAAAGTTTTATTTAATATCTTATCCAAATCATTATCAGATAAATCTGCTGCAACAAACTGGTTTTCGTTTAATGTTGTTGGAATACTTACAGATTTATCTATATGATTATTTGGTTTGGAAATAGGTTCATTTGGTATATCTTCAGTTTTAATTTCTGGTTCTGATACTGTAAGATCAGATTGTTCAACAGCTTCTTCTTTAATTTCCTCCTCTACCTTTACTTCCTCTTTTGTTGTATCATTTTTGGTATCCTCAGTTGAATCTTCTATACTATCATTTTTTGACTCTGATTTACTTGGTAATTCATTAGATTCTTTTTTTATTACTTTTTTATCAAAATTTTTTGTTAATCTTTTGATACCCCCTACTCCCTTTTCTACAACAGATTCGACGTCGCCCATTCTCAATTTTATTTCCTCAATTTCCTGCGTAAAATTTTCAAGTGCATCAATTCTTTTTTTAGTCACCTTCGAAAGACCTACAAAAGGATTCATTTGTTCTGAAACAATTTCATATAAACTGACAAGATCATCAAGATCTTTTGTAAGTCCATCTAGTTTTTCATTCATCTTTCCAATATCTTCTTGATTTTTTTTTATTTGAAAATCAAAATCTTTTATACTTTGGAGCATATTGCGTCTTTGCTCCAAATCTTCCCTGGAGCTTCCAGGAGATGAAGATGTGCTTTCAGAAGATTTTTGATTATTTGGAGTTATTTGTTTATTTTCTCCTTCTTTTTTTTCCTCACCAGGTGTTTTTTTCTCTTCAGAAGCTGCTTCTTTTGATTCAGTTTCTTCTTTATTTTCTTCAGAAGGAGTATCGTTTTCATTTACTTTAATAACAGTTCTTAATTTTTCTACATCCTCTTTTTTCTCTTCATTTTTATTATTAATTTGTGTAGAATCTTCAGAAGGTTCAGATCCTGCCTTATTATTATCTTTATTATCAGCAGTTTCTTCTGATCCTAACTTTAATTTTATCTCTACCCCTCCTCGTTCACCAAATTTGTTAGATTCTTTAGATAAGAACAATAATCTAATATTTATACTTTTATGTAATTTTACATTTTATATTTAAATAATGTATGAATTTTTCTTATTTATATTCTACTTTTTAATTTACTTAAAAATAATCAAAAGATTTTAAAACAAATAAAGAATTGTGATAATTGATATAATATAATAAAAGGTTTTTTGCTGGGAAGAGGAGATGAAAAAAGAAAACCATTTAATCTCTAATAAAAATTTAGTATTGGGATTAAATAGAAAGGGAGAAATTGTTCAGTTTGATAAAGCATGTCAAGATATAACAGGATATAAGAGAAATGAAGTGTTAAATAATAAGATCGAGGATTTTTTAATACCAACTTCTTATATTGAAAAATGGAAAAATTTAATTGATTCAAGTATAAAAAATGAAAATATTGAAGATTTAAAAATTCCTTGGATTAAATCTGATGGGAAAGAGATCATGATTTCTTGGGATAATCTTTTTCTTGAAAATTATGCTGGAAAAGTTAAAAATTTTTGTTTGGTTGGAAAGAAAATTAGTGAAAAAAATAAAAAAACTAATTTAAGAAGAAAAAAAACCGAATCCAAAACTAGTAATACAGAATATAATAATAACGATGTCATTAAGAATAAAATTACGTATGATCAAAATAAACTTGATAAAATATTAGAGAATAAATCGAATAAATTTAATAACAAAAATAACCAACATCAAATAATTCATTTAAAATCTGTTAAAGATAACAAACAAATTGATTTTAAATCAAATAAGAAAAAATTTAAAATTTATGACAAAAATAATAATAAAAATAATAAAAATTTATTTTTAGAGCGTTCAAATCATTTAGATAATTTTAGTGAAAAAGGAAAATTGATTGGAATGTTTAAAAATTTATCTAAGAAATATGATAAATTAAATGAGAAATTGAAAGAATTAGAAAAAAAAGATAGAAAATTAAATCGTAAAAACAAGTTATTAGAAAAAAATCTTAAAAATTTAAAGGATCAAATTAAAAAAAGCAATTTTAAAGATTTAGATAATGAAACAGATTTTAATGAATCAAATTTATTAGAACAAAATAAAAAAAGGTCTTTATTTAGTAATTTTTCTAGTTTTTTTCAAAATCAAATTGAATCAAAAAAGAAATACATAGACTTAGAATTACAGATAAATGCTTTAGATGAAAGGGCAAAAGAATTGGATAAATTAGAATCACAATTAATAAAAGATAGGAAAATACATGATAAAAGGATTGCTGAATTTATAACTTGGAAAGAAAAATTACTTGAGTTAGAATCAGAAATTGAAAAGAGGAGAATTGAGTTAATTAAACAAGAAGAAAATTTCACAGAGCAACTAATGTCATCGCCAATAAATGAGGATACGAGTGTAAATATATCAAATGAGATAAAAGAGAATTTAGAAACTGATGATAATATATCTATAAATTACAGTCATCATGATATTCTTGATAAGATTCCTCAATGTGCTGCAATTATCCAAAGAAGTATTTTAAAACAGATAAATAGTTCCTTTGCAGAACTTATTGGTTTTGAAAATGATGAGATAATTGATAAAAGTCTATTTGATTTTATTGCTCCTGAAGGATTAAATGGCGTTGAGAAGTATTATCTAAACAGACTTAAAGGAAATGATAGCTCAACTTATGAAACAATATTTTCAACTAAAAAAGAAATAATGATACCTGTTGAAGTAAGTATTAAACCAACAACTTATAATAGTGAGAAAGCTGAAATTGCTATTATCACAGAGATAAAAGACAAAAAATATGAAGAAATTAATAAATCATTAGATAAATCTAATAATCAACAGGATGAAAATGAAAATATTGATGATGAGA
>Ga0180431_10008387_pt1 | contig 11855 bp, 8 predicted proteins | sample SS_ome_11_FD_132459 | JGI IMG/M metagenome (GOLD analysis project Ga0180431, IMG submission 132459) | Hypersaline lake sediment archaeal communities from the Salton Sea, California, USA - SS_1_MS_1 metaG | ecosystem: Environmental > Aquatic > Non-marine Saline and Alkaline > Hypersaline >...
AAAACCGGCCGCTTTTTCCAGCCGGGCATGGATACGAAGATTATTACGCTTCATACGATCCATCAAGCGATCGATCATAATGATCGCGACATGGTCGATATCAATGCCGCCGATGACGCGATTTCCGTTCAGACAGCAATGAGGGTATTTGAAACAGCGAAGACTGAATCGCCAGCTAATGCGCTTGTCGAAGATTTACTTATATAAATAACGTGCAATTCAAGCGAAAATATGATAAAATAATCGCTTATACGGAGGCGCTTATGTCTATAAAAAAAATTAGCGTTGCACTGATTGGATTTCTATTGATTGCAGTCCTGTTATTGCCTACTGCCTTATCCACTCAATGGGCAAAGCAAGTGATCTTGGACTCGTTTAACCAGGACATCCACGGGACTGTACAGGTCGAATCTGTCAATTTAAGTTGGTTTGGGCCTCAAAAAGTGTCAGGGGTCAAGCTCAAAGGTCCGGACGGCAGCATTGTTGCCTCCCTTCACTCGATCAGCTCGGACACCTCGTTATTTTCATTTATTTTCGGAAGCCCAACGTTCGGCGACACTCAATTGAAAGACCTCAACGCTGATCTTGGCGATCCCCTGGTCAAGGCTCTTGGAGCCAATTATTTCCCTTTGGGCGTCAGAAGTTCGGAAAGCGTGACACTTTCAGATACGGATCTCCTTTTCCGCGGCTCATCTCGAGTGCTCCAGTTAGTCACGTCAGGGAAAACAATTTATCAGGGAAAACAGGGCTCATTTTCCGTTGACTGTGATATTTCTCCTCAAGGCAGCTCGATAAAAGCAAACGCACAAGATTTCCCTGTTGAAGTGATCGATGTCGCACTTGCCTTGAACGACCCTTATTCCTATGGGCTTGCCAAAGGGATCCTCGGGGACACGCTAAATGTTAAAATTGATCAGTCTTCAAAGCTGGATACCTCCGCATTCTCAATCAATTTACAGTCCCCTAAGTCACGCTTAGTTCTGGACGGCGTGTTGTCTTCCGAAGGGTTCAGTTTATCGGCGCCGGTCAATACGGAATGGGTATTTTCCCCTTCTGTGATTGGGCAGATGATGGGACAAGATCAACTATCAGATGAAACGCGTATCCTTAAACCTGTGAAAGTTTCCCTTCGTTTGAAAAACCTCAATATCCCCATTGACTTGTTTAAACAAGGCCTGACAAGTGAGTCAGCCAGAAATATCTCTTTTGATCTGACTATGGATATTCCTTCGACTGAATGGCAAACTGGCCAACAGACAAACGCCGTGAATGACCTTCAATTGCATACATCCGCATTGGCCGGCCACTCATCATTTGATGTTTCTCTTACCGGAAACCTGAGACAGGACGGCAAGTCGTTCCCCTTTAAGTTTCATTCCCTGCATCGGAAGCCACTCACAGAAGACCAACTGATCGCAGCGCTTGTTCAGCCTCAGGAAATGTCTTTTACCTTGGATTCGTTGAAAACTAAAACCCTGGACGCCTACTTTGGTACTGGAAATAATTGGCAGCAAACGTTCGGCAAAACAGTTTCGCTTCATATAGCTTCCAATAACAACGATCTGAAAACGCTGGATGCCAAACTCGTTTCGGAAAAGATCGAGGTTCCCAGGATCTCACTCCAGATCGACGACCCGATCCGCCTCGGCCAGCTGCAACGCCCAATCTCCGGAACCGTGCACAGTGATAAAATCCTTTTTAAAACTCAAAAAAGCACTCTGGAAACGTTTAAGGTAGCATGGACGTACAATGGTTCCCAGCAAACCGTCCAAGCGGATTTTTCTGGAAAGACAGTTTTTGACGGGAGCCAGGTAGACGGGTTGATCGAAGGCAACCTATTCGTCGATCTTCATCAGGAGGACAACCCCACTATACGGACGGATGTTAAGGGAAAACATGTTCCAGCGCCCCTCCTATCTTTGATCACTGGTCGTAAGGAATGGGAACCGGTGTTTGGATCGGTTCTTGATCTAAAAGTGAAAACGCACATGAAAGATCAGACAGGTCCAGTCCAGGCCGAAATTTATGGTTCCAATGGAAAGCTTGATTTTGATGGGCAGTTGACGAAAGGTGTCTTGACATTGAATGCGCCCCTTCACCTTTCAACGCGCGCGACACAAGAACTTGGAAAGGATGTTTTGAGTGATTTCGCTCCGGTCTTTGGCGAATTAATTTCTGCGGAAAGTTCAATCAGCTTGAATATCGATCCCGAACAGTTTTCCATCCCCTTATCATTGAATTACGCTGAGATGAATTTTAAACGGGCGGTCCTTGATCTGGGCAAAATGACATTTCGCAATGGCGGTGATGTGAGGCGTTTGCTGAGCGTTCTTAAAGCGGACAATCCCAAGCAGGTTGAAGTCTGGGCGACTCCCATGTATTTAAGTATGGAAAAGGGAGTGCTTCGTGTTTACAGGATGGATATGCTGGTTTTGGGAAGATATCCAATCGCAACATGGGGGCAGATCCATTTTCCCAAAGACAAAATCGATATGGTCTTAGGGCTTTCTCCGGTCGCCTTAGCCCAGTCCCTGGGTGTCACAGGTCTCCCGAAAGGGTATATGCTGCAAATTCCCATCAAGGGCAGCAGTTCTAACACGAAAATTGATTCGACGAAAGTCATGAGCAGGATCGGGGCGCTTGTTGCGCAAAGCGCTGGTGGTCCTGAGGGATTAGTTTTAGGGACTGTGTTGGATATAGCAAACGGAAAAGAACCCAAAATCCCTCCCCCGACAACGAATCCTCTTCCTTGGGGAGAACTTACTGTAGAAACTCCTCAGAAAAATAACTCCAGCCTCAACCCCGTCAACGACATCAAAAACGAGGCATCGAAATTTATCAAAGGAATGTTTAGATGAACCAACACTTTGAAGATGCTCTCAAAGAATACAGCGAAGGGCGTTTTGTTATCGTTCAGGATGATCAGGACCGGGAAAATGAAGGAGACCTGATCATCGCGGCGGAAAAAGTCACTCCTGAAGCGATCGCATTCATGGTCAGACATACCACAGGCATTGTCTGTATTTCTTTGACAGAGGAACGCTTAAACCAATTGCGTCTGCCACAGATGGTTCCGGAAAATACGGAGATCCATCAAACGGCATTTACTGTTTCAGTTGATTATTGCCATGGGACTACGTCAGGTGTATCAGCTGATGACCGTGCGAAAACCATACTGGCCCTCATCGATCCCTGTTCAAGATCGGAAGATTTCAGAAGACCGGGACATGTGTTCCCGCTTAGATATCGGGAAGGCGGAGTGTTAAAGCGCGCAGGTCATACGGAAGCTGCTGTTGACCTGGCATTGTTGACCGGCCAGCAGCCTGCCGGGGTGATCTCTGAAATCGTCAATGAGGACGGCTCAATGGCCAAGGGTGAGGAGCTTAGGTTTTTCGCCGAGCAGCACAACATTCCGCTGATATCAGTCGCTGAGATTGTCCGCTACAGACGGAAGAGAGAAAAGCTGGTCAAATGCATTTCAGATGCGCGGATACCGACTCGTTATGGCGACTTCACTGCTTATGTTTATGAATCGGTCCTCGATGGGATTCAACATCTTGCATTTGTCAAGGGAGACGTGGCGGGTCAGGAAGAGGTTTTGGTCCGCGTTCATTCGGAATGTCTGACAGGAGACGTTTTAGGTTCGATGCGTTGCGATTGCGGCTCCCAGTTAGATGCGAGCCTGGCGCAAATTTCTGCTGAGGGAAAAGGCGTGCTTGTCTATTTGCGCGGGCATGAAGGCAGAGGGATCGGTCTTGGACACAAACTCCGCGCGTACAGTCTTCAGGATAAAGGAAAAGATACAGTTGAGGCTAACGTGGAACTCGGATTTCCCATTGATTCTCGGGAGTACGGCATTGGAGCGCAGATATTATCTGATTTAGGCCTGTCGACAATTCGATTAATGACAAACAATCCTTCAAAATATGGCGGGCTGGAAGGATATGATCTGAAAATTATAGAGCGCGTGCCTCTGCAGACGCCGTGCACTGAAGATAACAAGCGATATTTGACGACCAAGAAAGAGAAACTTGGTCACATTTTGGAGGTTTAAAAATGAAAGAAGTTATTGGATCATTTCAAGCACAGGGTTTGAGATTTGGAATCATTGTCGCTCATTTCAATGAATTGGTGACGCGCAAATTGCTTGAAGGGGCAATCGAGGGATTAATACGGCATGGTGCAGACGCAGAACAGGTGACAACTGTTTGGGTCCCCGGCTCTTTTGAAATACCTGTCGTCGCCAAAAAGATGGCAACGAGCGGTCAATACGACGCTATTATTACACTAGGCGCTATTATCAGAGGGTCAACCTCTCATTTTGATTATGTTGCCAGCCAGGCAGCATCTGGCGTGGCTCACGCGGCCCAGGAATCGGGAATACCAGTGATCTTCGGCGTTCTGACTACGGAAACAATTGAGCAGGCGCTTGAAAGGGCCGGTACAAAAATGGGTAACAAGGGATTTGAAGCAGCTATGGCCGCGATCGAAACGGCGCAGGTAATGAAATCTTTGGATACCGAGTCTTTAAATGTGTCGATGAATTAATGATACTGAAAAGAGGGCGCGATCGCGCCCCCTTTGAATTGTTCTACTTTTGAATTTTTCTTCTGATCTCTTCGTAGAAACGGTAACGTTCTACGAATGTATCTGCAATCTCGTCAATGCTGTTACTGATCTGTTCGCCAATCATGTTAGTTGGAGAAACGATCAGGTTCTGGCTTTCCCAGGTGATCCCTTGAAGTACCGTTAAATCATCAAGACGAATGCGTTCTAATCTTACCTTTTCAAAGAGGCGCCCTTCGCAATAGGCGACATACCCCTTGTCGATAGGATAGATCATAATCAGGACATGAAAAAACGGCAGAGGCGGTTCTCCAGCGACCTCTTCGGCGATAGGGGTGATTCCTCCTTTTTTGAAGATATCGGCCACTCTGGAGCGGATCATTTCTTCTGTCAGAGGAATATCTACATTCTCGGGCTTGAATATTTCAACGTGGATATCGATCTTATTCGTAAGGTTGTACAGGTGATCGCTTCCAACCCAAGCGCCCCCCCTTTGAGCGACAATCCCTGGATTGGGATAGAAACGCCCTTCTTCCGACATCTGTGCGGAAAGAGGTGTCGCAAGCAGGAGGAAGGAAAAAAATAAGGAAAAAGCTTTTGCCATCGGAGTTACTCCAGTTACACTTATTGTTTACGTAGTTCGAATGAATTTACAAAAAAATTAAATTCAGTCGGATCATTTTGAGATGAAGGAGCCACACGAGTCAACACAACCATCTTCTTGCCTGTCATAAACGTTTTTGCGTTAATATTGATGTCTGTGTTCGTTATCGTAAAGTCCAACGACGGGCTGCCTTGATACTCCCCGAAAGATTTGTTTTCCAAGGCGTTGCTTGGATTGGAATTTACCATATCATTCATCATATCTTCAAGTAGACGCTCTGCTTCCTGTTTACTGGGCGCAGTTTCGAATGTGATCAGGCTGATCATAAAAATCGTTCCATCGAGCCTTTCTGAAACATACATATCATAATGTCTGGTCTCCCCTGTTTCAGAATCATTGATATTTTCTGTCGCTTGCTGAGGAACCGTTGGCAACATGACCTGGAACTTGCCGGATGGAGGGGCGAACTCTTTCCAGTCCTGGAAATTGTATTTTTCTAAATCCACTTTTGCCGGATCGCTGTTTTCAATAGGAAGAATCTTATATGAGTCCTTTGAGAATTGAAGAGTGAGCACGGATAGGAGTATCAATGCCACAATGACGATAAGCGTCGCATACTTAACCACTACAATACCTTTATCTGTTGTATACTAATAATCTTTATAGGCTTTTACCAGCTATGAAGCAAGTTTAATTTGAACTTGCAGTAGTCGATGTGAAATTTTGGCTCTCATATTCTAATGTCAGTGTGATCGCGTCTGTGATCTCTGGCGGGCCAAAAAATTGAATACTTCCAGGATAGCGGTAATCATCTGCGAACATCCATTGCTCTCGATGATCTCTAAATGTCTGAAATGGTGAACCTTGCAGATCAACAAGGGCCTTTTTGATCACGGGTTTCAGTTTCCCCTTTCGCATCTCTTTGTGGATCATCGAAGTTAAAGGAACTCCGCAGATCTGCCATTCTTCAACGGGGTGAGAAAGATTTTTTACGCAAGCCATATACCCTGTGGCATTTGCATCAATTAATAGAGCTGCAACATGCCCCAGGGCATAGCAATATTGGCTATCAAAATTAGAAGGCAGGCAGGAACGCCCTTCATAGCCGCAAAATTGGGGCTGGGCGTTAAAAGATCCGCTATACTCCCCTTTTTCTTTCCGTTTTTTGAGCTCTTGCCTGACAGCCTCGATAAACAACCGTTCGGTCTCGATTTTTGATACCTGGACATTTCCATGGGGGTCCCTATCTAAAACAAGCTGCTCCTGGATAAGCCGTGGAAGCGACTCGTAACATTCTAAGGAGGCTTTACTGATATTTTGTTTAGCAAATAAAATTCTATTTTCCCTGTTCATCGCCGAATCAATCGTTAACTGATTGAGCTCACTGATCAACGTTTTAAATTCAGGAACGAATTCGATCAACCCTTCGGGGATGAGAACAACTCCGTAATTTTTTCCTTCGTCTGCACGTTGACAGATCATTGTCGCCAACGAATCGACAAGCTGTTTGAACGTGCGGTTTTCCTTTTCAACCTCTTCTCCGATGAATGTATAGTTCGCGTGTGTTTGCAACGCACATTCCAGCGCGATATGCGAGGCGGAACGTCCCATCAGTTTAATGAAAAAATAGTATTTTTTAGCTGAAAGACTGTCTCTTGCTATATTTCCAATGATATCCGAGTAGGTTTTCGAAGCTGTATCAAATCCGAATGAAATTTCGATTTGGAAATTTTTTAAATCGCCGTCGATTGTTTTCGGCACCCCGATCACGCGCGTTTTTACACCTTCATTTATAAAAAACTCCGCCAACAGCGCGGCATTGGTATTCGAATCGTCCCCGCCGATGATCACGATTCCATCGAGATCGAGCGATTTCGCAGTAGCGAGCGCACCTTGAAATTGCTCCTCAGTTTCAATTTTTGTGCGGCCGGCTCCGATCATATCGAAACCGCCTTGGTTGCGGTAGCTCCTCACCAGCTCATCAGTGAGCTCGATCGTTTCATTTTCGATGATCCCGGCAGGCCCGTTTAGAAATCCGTAAAGGCGGCTGGCTGGATTGAGTTCTTTCAATGCGTCAAAAAGACCGGTAATGACGTTATGCCCTCCGGCAGCCTGTCCGCCTGACAGCACAACTCCAACCTTCAACGCAGATTTTTCGTGTACATGATCAATGGTAAATGTCAGCCCTGGCTGGCCATTTGTTTTAGGAAACAGGTCGGATATTTCCGGATCAGCAGCAGTGCGGCTTCCTAGCTTTTCTGTCTTTAAACTTGAAAGGTTTTGCAAAATTGCGGGTAGTTTAGGCGCAAAGTCAAGCCGTTCTTCTTGCAGTGGGGTCAAATCTTTCATGGTGCACGCTCCGTTATTGGATCACAAAGTCTTGGCGAACCATTGACAGGTCATATTGATCGCGTGAATCTTTTCTTCGGGGTGAGTGAAGTCGTGATCGCTGTGCTCAAGTTTAATAAATTCAGTCAATGCTGAAGCATCTTTTCTGAATTCCGCATATTTTTCTGAATGTTCGATCCCCACTTGAGGATCTTTTTCACCGTGGATCAGCTGCATGGGAACATTGTGCAGTGCCTTGACTTGGTTTTTCAAGTCCATCGCGAACAGTTCTTTGTAAAAATTAATGCTGGGCAACTGCCCATTGATCCGCATCAGTTCATGTCGGGTCTCTTCATCAACCTGGTGCGTCTCCAGCATTTCCCACTTCTCTTCCCATTGTTCCGCATCGAAGACTGGCGCCCAAAGCGCAATGCTTTTAACATTCCCGTATTTTTGAGCAGCGAGGATGGAGATCGCTCCGCCAAATGATCGGCCGAATATTCCGATACGGTTGGGATCGATCGATTCTTGTATGGACATATACTCGAACGCCTTGATCGCATCGCTGACCTCTCCGTTGAGAGTCATCTCGCCGAATTCCCCTTCACTGTCTCCGTTTCCGCGAAAATCAAAGCGAAATGAAGCGATTCCGACTCGAGAAAGACATTCTGATAGGGAAACGTACATCCGGTGCTTTCCAATCCTGTGTCCGGCAAGGCCATGACAAAACAGGACTGCAGGCGCTTTCGTCTGCACAAGGGGCTTGTGCATGACGCCAAATATTTTCGTTCCTTGATTTTCGAACTCGACAAGTTCTCTTTCTTCGAATCTTTGCATTTTTCATTCAACCAAATGAGATAATCCTATTAAAGATTTAGCATTCCGGAACGTTTACCGCAAGCCCTCCGAGCGAAGTTTCTTTATAAATTGTCTGCATGTCCCTGCCTGTTTGCCTCATGGTATTGATCACTTGGTCCAGGGAAACCCTGTGTTTTCCATCCCCTTCCAATGCAAGCAGAGAGGCATTGATCGCTTTGATGGCTCCCATCGTATTGCGTTCAATGCAAGGGATTTGAACAAGTCCCATGACAGGATCGCAAGTCAGCCCTAAATTGTGCTCCATGCCGATCTCCGCTGCGTTCTCAATCTGAGAGTTTGTCCCTCCCAATGCGGCAGTCAAACCGGCTGCCGCCATCGAACACGCAACGCCGACCTCTCCCATACATCCCATTTCAGCTGCGGAAATTGAAGCTCCGGCCTTATAAAGGATCCCAATTGCTCCAGCTGTTTTTAAAAAGGTGATAACACCATCTTTTGTCGCTTCTTCAATGAAGTGCAGGTAATATTTGAGTACAGCTGGAATGACGCCGGCGGCTCCATTGGTAGGAGCAGTAACGACACGGCCTCCTGCGGCATTTTCTTCATTGACTGCCAAGGCCCAAAGACTGACCCATTGCATTACCTGGGCGGGATGTACCCTCCCCGCTTCCTTATGCATTTCCAAATTCTTTAGAAGTGAAGGCGCGCGGCGGTGGACGTTCAATCCTCCGGGGAGAATACCCTCTTCCCGGCACCCTCGATCAATGCACTCTTGCATGACATCCCAGATATTGAGGAGTCCTGAAATGATCTCAGGAACGCTTCTCCAGCTTTTTTCGTTCTCCATGACGATCTCTGCGATCGTCATATTTTGTTCATCGCAATGATTGATCAGCTCTTTTGCTGTTTGAAAAGGATATGGGACTATGTGTTCCTCTTCTCCTAATTGCCTGTCTTCGGCAACTTCTTCATGAGACAGGATGAATCCGCCACCGATCGAATAGTAGGTTTTCTCCAACAAGACATGGCTCTCACTGTCAAAAAGGGTGATCTTCATTCCGTTGGGGTGGAAAGGAAGCTGTTTATCCTTATGAAAGACAAGTTCATAATCGACGGTCAAGCTTCCGTCGAGCTGTAATTGGCGCGCCTCGATGATGGCGCCCGATCTTTGTTTTGCCGTATTCGGGTCGACGCTCTCCGGTTGTTCCCCTTCCAATCCGAGAAGCACGGCCAGATCAGTGCCGTGACCTTTGCCGGTCAGCGCTAATGATCCATAGAGATCAATGAGGATCCGAGATCCTTTTGACAAACAATGATGGTCATTGACCGATTGGCAAAATCGATTAGCCGCGCGCATAGGGCCTACTGTATGAGAACTCGATGGACCGATGCCGATGGAATATAGTTGAAAGATGCTGATCGCCATATCTATCTGCTCCGAAGTATATATATATCAGATTGTCTAAGAAATTACAGCTTGGATTTTTTTTAATCGTAAAAGGAGGGAAGGATTAGCGGCAACCGGGCTCGAACCGATGACACACGGATTATGATTCCGTTGCTCTACCAACTGAGCTATGCCGCCTAAATATAAGGCTAAAGGTGTTACACCTTTAGCCTTATTTTGATTAGCGGGGGAAGGATTCGAACCTCCGACCTTTGGGTTATGAGCCCAACGAGCTGACCCCTGCTCCACCCCGCGGTAACGGTCTGTAAGAAGCTAAGACTATATCAGACCCCTAAATTTTAGCACAAGGGCTTTTCCTTCTTTTTTTTCTACCGATCATGCTGGATCTATAATCCCTATCTCGACGGCACTGTTTTCAATTTATTTTTAATGCTAATTATTTTCGATTCTTATTTCAATTTTGTAATTAATTAGATTTTACTATATTATAGAAAACATTAATTGATTTTTCATGAAAGGGATACGAGTAATGTCTTTGAAAATAAGATCGGGTACAGACGGATATGCAAGTGCTGAGGATAGTGGAACGGATGTACCTGCGCAAACTGATCAACGTCGACTAGTGATGAGTGCACACAGGACTCAAGTTGCAGGAGTTCAAGAGCGCATCACAGCCGGAGGAGAAAGACCTCCTATTACTAAAGTGAAAAGGAAAATGACGCGCTCTTCAAGCAGTGCGTTTGGTACTCGTAAAAGAGATTCCCGAAAGAAAAAAGTAGTCAGAAAAGTCAGCAGGCGCTCACCGAAAGTGTCCAGTTCGAGCTCTTTGGCTGCGTCCAGTTCAAGTTCAACGACGGCAACCAGCTCTTCTCAAGCCGCCAATCCTCTGCGAGCAGATGCGGAAGCGCTAATACAGAAGAAAGCTCGTGCGCTCTCGCTTTCTCGAGCGGCGGACAGTTATGAAAGGCGTGGTGGAAAACAGAAAATCAATGCGTTGAAGTTAGAAATTCAACAGTTGGAAAGAGATCTGGAACCGTATAAACAAAAAAGCGGTTCTAAAATACGAATCCGTTTTTCAGGAGGAAAGCAAAAAAGGATTGAAGAAGAGTTAGAGCAAAAACAAGCGGTTCTTTCTTCATTAAGAAAATTACAAAAGAAAGCCGATGAGTATCTTGCGCACAGGCTGACGATCAGTGAATATGATTTGGAATTGGGCAATCCTGTGCGGACGGAAATTCCAAACAGTTTCGCAGGAGGCGATAAATCTGATAAACTTCAGATGCAGCGAACGTTGATCGAAAATATTGAGAGGCTTCGTGAAACGTTGATATTGCAGATTCCTGAACACCGAATTGATCTTTCACGCGCAGTAGGTACTGTCCAAACTTTTGACATGGAAGATGATTATCAAGCTTTTAACAACTATATTATCCACCTGGACATGCACCCGGGGATTTCCTACGATCCTGACACTGGGATGCTGACCATTCCTGATGATGGCAGGCGTGGTGAACTGGAAGTCAAATTAATCGATCTACCCTATGAAAAGCTTCCCGATGGACGAGAGATCATCAATGTCGGCGACAAATCAAAGTTGATGTGCGATCAAGCGGATTTTTCTCTTGAAACTTTCAGAGGACGAGTAAAAATGGCCTCTTTTAACGATGGTTGCGGCTGGGGACCTCAGTCTAGGGGCGCTGCAAAAAAAGCCAATGAGGTGGCACTGGCAATCATGGAATCGGATATGGGGTCCTTGATACACCACGCAAGTAAGAAAGGATTGACCTCTAGAGATATTATCCGGGTCCATGACAGGGCTTTGATGGCAGCTCACTCGGTCGTGACAGCTACACGCGCTCTTGGCAGCACTTGCCCTCAGCTATTGACAGTTGCTGGAGATATTGCACATATCACTCTGGTTGGCGACACCAAATGTTTTGTCATCTCTTCTGATTTGAGCGTGAAAGATCCCACAGTAGGCATTCGCGGCGGTCAGGACCCAACAGATCCCGGGGGAAGAATAGGCGGTTTTAAAGATTCTGAAGTGGGATATGCGACATTCGATAGGGATGCCCTGCACGGTCCCGACTTGAGAAATTACACCCATTGCCTGATGAAATTGAATCCGGG
>Ga0180431_10008388_pt1 | contig 11854 bp, 12 predicted proteins | sample SS_ome_11_FD_132459 | JGI IMG/M metagenome (GOLD analysis project Ga0180431, IMG submission 132459) | Hypersaline lake sediment archaeal communities from the Salton Sea, California, USA - SS_1_MS_1 metaG | ecosystem: Environmental > Aquatic > Non-marine Saline and Alkaline > Hypersaline >...
CTTATCTGTGAGCTCATATGATATATATCGGGGAATGACTACACTCTCTTTTATACCTTAATTATTGGTACGAAAAGGTGACAGATCAAGCAAAAATCGTGGAGAATGGTATTATCAGCACTGAATGATTAATCTATCCGGAATCCGCAGGCAGCTGAGATATCCACCGTAAACCGCACCGGTATCGATGCCAATTATGTTTCTCTCATGATCGATGAAGACGCTGCCAAATTCGTGTGAAATGTATACTGTTGGCGTATGTCCGAAAACAATCAGCTTGGGCCATCTTTTCGGACTTCGAAAAAATGCATCACGAATCCAGAGCGTATCCTCTTCGGGTTGTTCCGCAACACGCTCATAGGCGGGATTTATCCCCGCGTGTACGGCGATGAAATCATCCGTTTCGAAATACAAATGGAGACTCTTAAAAAACTTCATATGCTTCTCGGGGATACCTGCGTACCGTGTATTCCTCTCATAGCTTCGCAGTGTGGCGTCACCACCATTGTAGAGATAGATGTCTGTATGATCCTTGCCCGCAAGATAGTTCAGAAGCATATCTTCATGATTGCCCTTCAGGAATACCGTTTTCTGAGTCTTCGACAGGGTGATCAGGAACTCAACAACCTCATAAGAGCTTGGCCCCCGGTCAATATAATCACCGAGGAAGATCAGCGTGTCATTCTCGGTTATCATGCCTTTAATCTGATCGTATAGCTTGAGGAGTTTGCCGAGCATGCCGTGTATGTCACCGATTATATAATACATACCCACTAAAATATATTACATCTTCTGACTGAACTCAAGTAATTCTTCATGGAGCATTCCGGTGATCGCATCTCCTCTTTTTAAGCTCTCCGCGTTGATGACACCAAAAATCCATTCCTTATATGAAGATAAAAAGGTATATCCTCTTTTCTTATTTCCTCTGAAGGCTCTTCGTTTCGAACCAAACCGGGTGACAACGGCAGGATGTACCGGATCGCTGACGATTCGATTGAATTCGGCACTCGCACTGTTGGGCGCCTGGCGCCGGGCAAAAAAAACAGTGTACACCTTCCCTTCAATCATCCTCTTCCGCATAAACACATCCTTTAATTCAGGGAAATCGCCCTGAAAGCTCCTGTAGTACAGCAGGTTATGGATTGACTCTCCCCGGCTGAAGAGGGAGCTGTATCGAGGAAGCCGGTTTTTTTCAGTGATATTTCCGTATATGAGAGCGGCAAAGAGAAAAACATCATTTTTCAGCCGTTCAATCTTCTCGCTAAGGTGTATACTGACAGAGGATCTCCCTTTGACGAAGCAAACTCCCTGTGATGACAGGGAAGATATCGGGAATAACGATATTCGCTTCTCGGAACCGCGCTCGATACTGAACCGGTTGAAGGCGCTTAGAAACGAATCCATTCGAACAATAACCACGGTAAGGACAAGGGAATGGGATTGTAAGGAGCGGTACCGTGCAGTAATCAGCTCTCGAAAGTCCTTCATTTCGGAGAGCCGAGCATAGTCTTGATGTTTTTGTATGCTGTCGGCGGAATAGTGATCCGGATTTCCGATCATCTCCCAGCCGGGCACTTCTATATCACCCGGCAGAAGGGAGCGCATCTCCGGAAGTCGTTTCTGGAAGAATTGGCAGGTCATACCGAACAGAATGAGAGCGGTGATGCCGGCAATACCGGCACCTGCTGACTTACGTGCTCTTGGGATCAATCGCATCCTGAAATCCCTCGCCAACGAGGTTATAAGCGGTTATGGTGATGAATATGGCAAATCCGGGAATGAGCGTGAGCCACCAGGCAAAGTCCATGAAGTCTCTCGACTGTGAGAGGATGTCTCCCCAGCTCGGCGTTGGTGGTTGTACACCGAACCCCAGAAAGCTCAAGGACGATTCAATCAGAATTGTCGAGGCGATACCGAAGGTTGCTGATACGAGAACCGGTGCAAGTGAGTTGGGAAGTATGTGACGGAGTATTATCCAGTAATCCCGTGCGCCAATTGCTCTGGATGCGATAATGTAATCCATCTCGCGGAGCTTGAAGAACTCCCCCCTGACAATTCGGGCAATACCGGTCCAGCCGGTGATACCGATGACTACCATAACATTCGTCAGACTGGGACCGACCAGTGCGAGAATTGTCAGGATGAGAAAGAATGTCGGGAAGCAGAGAACTATCTCGATGAAGCGTGAAATCACGATATCGACTTTCCCGCCGTAAAAACCGGCGATCGCGCCAACGATAATACCAATGGTAACATAGATGAATACCGCGATGAATCCAATGAATATGGAAACCCTCGTGCCATGAACCATCCGCGCGGCGAGATCACGCCCCTGTTCATCGGTACCGAAGATATGATGCATGTCCGGTGGCAACACTATCGCATCGAGATCATATTCGGAATAGGAATAGGGAATCGGCGGGAATATCTTGAATCCCTCATACTCGTCGCTCCGGAGGTCTTTGTTCCTCAATTCATCATACTCGAAAAAGATGGGGAGATACACTCTCTCCGCTGAAATATAGATATACGGTTTATCGTTCGCGATAAGCGGCGCACAGATGGCGATACCGAAGAGCGTAAGCACGATAAACAGGCCGATAAGGGCGAGCCTGTTCTTCTTGAACTCCCGCCATACCCGAATCCAGTACCCCATTCTCGCGCTCATAGCCTCGCCTCGAGCCTTATTCTCGGATCGGCAAGCCCGTATACCAGATCCGCTATCAGTATCCCGATAAGGGTTAGCATGGCAGAGATGGCGGTAATTGCCATAATCACGGGTATATCCCGTGAGAGTATAGACTCGAATGCGAGCATTCCCATGCCCGGAATCGAGAAGATCGATTCCACGATGACGCTTCCGCCGAGCAGCGCCGGCAGGAGTGTTGCCATAAGGGTGATGAGGGGAATCAGTGAATTTCTGAAGGCGTGAACGAAGATAACCTTTTTCTCACTGAGACCCTTGGCACGTGCAGTCGTAATATACTGCTGGTTGATCACCTCAAGCATATTGGCGCGGGTATATCTCGAGAGGAAGGCAAAGCTCCCATAGGTGAGTGTTGCGACGGGGAGAATCAGATGCCAGCCGATATTCATCAGCTTGTGAAAGAAACTGAAATCCTCCGCCCAATCCGATATAATGCCACCGAGGGGGAACAGATTGAGATATTCACCGCCACTGAAAACCATCAGCAGCAGCAGGCCCACCCAGAATGAGGGAAGTGAATACAGGATAAAGAGCAGCAGGCTTGACAATCGATCGAATACCGTATCCTTTTTAATCGAAGATAGAATGCCCATGGGAATAGAGATGATGTAGATGATAATAAGAGTAAGCAGATTCAACGTCAGGGTGATGGGGAGCGCATCGGCAAGTCTCTCCGAAACCGGTCTTCCATCCTTGCGCGAGAGTCCGAAATCGAGCTGTACAAATTTCACTAACCAGTGAGCGTAACCCACATAAATGGGTTTATCGAGGCCATAGAGCTTTTTCTCCTGCTCTATTATCTCTTTACCGATAGATCCCGATTTCAACTCCCCCTGAATGCCGGCCCTGAGGGTGGTATAATCACCGGGAGCAACGCGTATCATGATATAGGTAATTATCGTGATACCGAGAAATGTCGGTATCATGAGGAGTATCCGTTTTAAAAGATATTTCTTCATCCCTACTCTCGTACCCTCCACTCGACATAGTGAAGCCCCCGCCGATGAACGTTCACATTATCAAATCTCCTGCTCACCACGACAAGCGATGGATTGCAGAACAGAAAGGTGTAGGGCTGCTCTTCATGGATAAGCTCGTGAAACCGATGGAACATTTTCATCCGCTTTCTTCTATCGAATTCTTTCCTCGCGCGCTCAATGATGGTATCAGCCTCACTGTTGTTGAAATCGCAGAAGTTCGATCCCTGCTCGACCTGAGAGGAATGCCATAATTGATAGGGATCGCTTTCCCAGTCGAGCGACCAGGCGAGCGTCACGGCATCAAAATCCCTTTCATGCAACTTTTTCACAAAAACCGCCCATTCAAAACGGTTAATAGTTATCTCAATTCCTGCTTTCGAGAAGTCTTCTTTAATGATAGTGGCCAATCGCTCTGCAAATTTGCTCCCTGACGGGATGGTAAAAGTGAATCTGAACGGTTTCCCGTTCTTTTCAAGGAGCCCATCACGGTCGCGGTCAACCCATCCCGCCTCGCGGAGGAGCTCCCTCCCCTTCCCGGGATCGTGCGGCCAGGGCTGAACATCCTTATTGTAGTCCTTGCCGAACACGTAAAAGTTGCCGGTTACTATTTTACCCAGTCCGAACTGGAGCTTCTGGAGGATTGCTTCCCGGTTGATCAGATACGTGAGGGCGATTCTCACCCGCTTATCGCGGAACCATATCCTTCTGGCATTCCAGCCGATGTAGTTGTAGTTGGGCGTATAGTACTTGAGCTTATAGAAGCTCTCTTTGAACTTCTCAGAGTTCGTCTGCCGTACCCACTGTATCGACCGTATTGCCATGAGATCCAGCTCGCCCTTCTTTAACATCTGGAGAGCAACATTTATCTCAGGAACGACTTTGTAGACAACTCTCCGTATAGCAGGTTTCTTGTCACGGTATCGCTCATTATGGGCGAGCACTATCTTCTTCCCGGTGTCCCATCGTTCAAAGCGATAGGGACCGGTTCCTATGGGATGCCTGTTATTCCGGTGAGTGTTGAAATCGCTCCCATCATCGAAAATATGCCTGGGGACAATGGGGATGCCGCCGCATATCTCCAGTGCCCGGAAATAGGGCCGTGAGTAGAGAAACTCCACGGTGTATCGGTCAAGCTTGCGGACACTCGCAACGTCAATAAAGTACACCTTCAAAGGAGCACAGGCGACTTTCGGATCCTTTATCGTTTGATATGAGTAGATAATATCATCTGCGGTAAATTCCTTCCCGTCGGACCAGAGAACTCCCTTTTTCAGGTAAAAGATATATCTCAGTTTGTTTGATGCTATTTCCCATCGCTCGGCGAGCTGGGGAACAAGCTCGAGGGTATCGTAATCCCTGTCGAGGAGCGTTTCGTAGATATAGCTGTTTATCGAGGTGGCAACAGCTTCGGTGCTGGTTATCGGATTGAGATGACTCGGTTCTGAGCTGAGATGAATATAGAGGGTGTGCTTGTCTCTTACTGCTGAGAAATCCTGACATGAAATCTGCAGCAGTGAAATACTCAGTATAAAAAGATAAATTAGCACATTTCTCATAGCACTGCGTCAAGAAACCGATGGAGAGAATAGCCCGGTAAATCCCTATGATCTCCGGGTTCTCGCAATGAAAGTCAAGAAGTATTTTATATGCCCCGATGCAGATTTTTTTGCAGGATCGCACTTTTTTATACTTGATTGAGCAACTCGCCTGATATTTGTTGACATTCGGAATGAGTTACAATACGATATTCTCATAAATAAAGAACCATTGTAAGGGAAGGAAATGATCAGGAAAAAAGTAAAGATTAACCTCGAGTATTTAAGCCCTAACGCCAGTTTTATCTACCCCCTCTATTCGGAGGAGGGGGCGAAGATAGTTGAACCCCGGGTGATATTAACCGACAAGAAAATTTCACAGATAATAGGACAATACGGTAAAATCGTCTACTATGTCGATACCGGAGAACGTGCAGTTATCCCTGTCTACCGTATGAAAATCGCGTACAATACCGCAAAGGAGATAATGGAAGAGATTACGAAAACGGAAAAGCTCAACAAGAGCACTTTCAGGGAAGCCGAAAAACTGGTGGAGGATATTGTCAGTGATCTCAATGTCAGTGAGATAGAAGCGGTGAATCTCATAAAGGATTTGAAGAGTTACGATGAATATCTGTACAATCACTCAGTGAACGTGGGCATTCTGGCTGCTGTCTTCGCAAAGAAACTCGGTCAGTTCTCGACTGAGGAGGTGAAGAATCTCACCCTCGGCGCATACCTTCTCGATATCGGTCTGAGAAAAATTGACAAACAACTCCTCAACAAAGAGGACAAGCTCAATATTACCGAATCACAGAAGATCAAGAGACATCCGCAATTGGGATATGAAATTCTCAATAAAATTGGGAGTATCAATCCCATCGTGCTCCAATCGGTTCTCCTCCATCATGAGAAATACAATAACCGGGGCTACTATCAGCTTCCCTATGAGCACCTCCCTCTCTATCCAAAGATAGTATCCATCTGCGATGTCTATGATGCCCTGACATCCGAGCGACCGTACCGGAAAGATCCCTTTTCCCCTGCTGAAGCATTGAAGCTCATCCTGAACTCAATCGAAGTTCACTATCACTATGAGCTCGTGAGCAGTTTCGTCAATTTCATGAATTATCTCCTGAACAACGAACAGTTCTTCTATTCGGTAAACGATATCTGTGAGCTCAATACCGATGAACTCGCTCTCATCAGGGAACCCAACACACAGGACCTGCTCAAGCCCCGAGTACTTGTCTTCTGCAAATTCCATAAAGAAAAAAATAAAACCTCGGTAAACTTCTATCAGAAGCCGTTCGGGATAAACCTGGTGGAGGATAATTCACGCAAGATGAGAAAGATACTGAATAATCAACATCAGATTGATCAGATTAAAAGGATGATACAGGAAAGGAATATTGTTTAACAGATATGATGAATCACGTGCGCTTTTTCTCCAAGCGCATAAATAAAATTCGGAAATTGTCGGATTCTGCTTGACTTCTCTCTTATATTAAATCTTTCTGTTCGCACTTTAAGTTTATCCCAGGAGGTATATAAATGATAAGACGACTTTTAGTCGTAACAATTGCTGTCCTCTTCGTGGCAGGGTGTGGTGGCAGCAAGTATGGTGATGTCAAGGATGTCATGAATACGCAGATGGACATCATGGAAAAATTTGCATCTTCTGTTGACAAGGCTTCGAATGGACAGGAAATTGCAGATGCAATAAACGAATACACCGGAGAGATGGAAACCCATATCAAGGATATAAAAGCATTATCAGATAAATATCCTGAGTTGAAGGACAACACGGAGCCCCCTGCTGAGTTGAAGGAAATGAACGAGAAGATGCAGGAGACCTCAAAGAAATTCGCTGGTGCTATTGTTAAGGTTTCAATGAAATACAGAAGTGATCCCGCTGTTGCAAAGGCATTAAAGGATATGGGAAACGTTATGCAGGGCTTGCGATAATTTCAGCAACAGTGAACTGCATTTCTATTTCGGAGAGGACTTCTCATAAGTCCTCTCCTTTTTTTATCAGCTTTTCGTTGAGCTCACCGCTCCCCTTTTTTATGCTGCTCCTTTACAGAAATCTCAGATATTCACGGTATTCCGCATCAGTCATCAATTCATCGAATTCCACGCTGTCCCTGACATCAATTTGGAAAATCCATCCCTGCCCATAGGGATCGAGATTGATATTTTCCGGAGTGCTTTCGAGATCACTGTTCACGCTAACGATTCTTCCGGAAAGGGGAGCGTACACATTCAATATATCCTCCATCGATTCGACCATAACAACTCGTTCGCCCTGCTGTACGTCATCGTTCACTTCGGGAAGCTCTATGTAGACGACATCAGACAGCTGCTCCTGGGCGAAATCGGTTAACCCGCATCGAGCGGTAAACTCATCGTCCATTACTACCCAGAGATGATCGCGAGTATATCGTAATTCTTCAGGTACATCATTCATAGTGAACACACATTCATGGAGATAGCTTAACCGGACGGGACAATACCATCATGAAAATGAATAGTGAGGTGCTTCGGGAAATGTCGCAACTGCTGCCTGTACACCACTCATCTCTTCTCAAGTATTGATCTCTTGTAATTGCCTACGCTATTATGAGCTGCCCTGATAGGCTCGGGTATCCGGTATTTCACAACGCATCTCATAACAATATCAGCGGATTCGTCAACCCCGGTCAGATGACCGGGAGAGACGAAAACCGGTTTCACGCCATCACGTGTTCTCAGCACCGTCCCGATTCGGTTGCCTTCTTTATCGGTGAGGATTGAACGAGATCCCTTTTCGGAGCACGGTTGCCGGTATTCACCGAAGAGCTTCGATTTCGCACAGCCGATGGTTGGTACATTGAGGACCAAACCCATATGTGAGGCGATGCCCAGTCCCCGCGGATGGGCCCTCCCCTGTCCATCGAAGAGTATCAGATCCGGCCTGCGGTCGAGCGTCTCAAATGTCTTTAAGAAGAGGGGGCCCTCCCTGAAAGTCAGCAAGCCCGGAATATAGGGGAAGGTGACCCTGTCGTGGCAGAAGGCGCTCTCGATAACGGACAGATCGGGAAAGCTGAAGAGAATGATGCTGCAGAATCCGAGTTCGCTCTTTTTGTCATAGGCCAGATCGACGCCAGCAATGATATCAATCTTCTCGGGCATACCAGTGCATATAACTTGAGCAGCAAGCTGCTTCTGCATCGCAATGGCTTCACGTGCTGAGATATTCCACGAGTGCATACGCTCACCTATGAAGATTCCCGTTAAAGGGTGACCTGAGCAAAGTAATTTTTTTCTTGAATTTTACAGATGACCGTCGTACGAAACGACATGATAAGAACGCATCTGAACGTAAACCATTTATACCGACGATGCATTCTCTTGCACGATTCCATGGTACACTGAGTGCGAGCATCAGATCGTGCGAATGCATGAAAACGGATATCATATTCACTCTCATTTCAGAAGAAAAAAATCAAGATAAAAAAAGAGCCCATGAAGAATCCGGTATTCATTTCACTCCTTGTCACAATAATCTTCATCGCAGCGGAGTCATCCGGTTCGTCGATAGCGGGTGCAGCGGAGCCGAACCTTTCGGCCAAGCAGCGAGAAGCGAGGGAAAGCGAGAATGATACGACTCTGAAGCTGGGAATCCGAATCGGCACCGGTTATATCATGAACTCGACGCCGGGCGACGATCAGGAGAACTTTGCCCGGTTATCACTCGGTGCCTTCTATCAGGGAACCTGCCTGGATGCTGAAATCTCCGGCATCACCTATTCACGGGCGGAACTCATCTCCTCACTCCTGAACATCCGTCCCTTCCCTTTCCTCGGAATTGGCGGCGCTTACCTCTTTGTCCGCGATGAGCTTGCCGTGAGCAAGAAGAATACTGTTGACGAGAACTATTACCGGGGGGAGTATCACGCAGCCCTTCTGGGAATTATCATCATACCGGCAACCTGCCTGCGCATCTCGCTCTACCTCGGGAGAGCCGTTGCAGGAACCATAACTCATCAGGATGAGACGAACAACTGGTACCGGTATGAGATCAAGAATAAGCACTCCTATTCTCCATCGGCTCTCATCGGCATGATCGAGTACCGCTACAACGATCTCATCTCGGTTATGCTCTCCTATCATGAAAGTGGCGGAGAAGGGAGATCCGACACTATTTCATCACCGGAGAAAGAGAGGGCTATGAAAATAAGATTCATAACCGTTGCAATGGGATACTCTTTGAGCTTATAAAATTTTATCAACAATGTCCCGCAGGCGACACGTCGACGTGTCGCCTGCGGGACTGAATACTGCCAATATCTTTTTTTGCATGCACAGAATTTATTATAAGTTGACATTTAATCAATCCTGTTGAAAAATAATCATGTTATTATCTTACGGTGGAGGTACTTCATGTATTGTCAGAACTGCGGCACTGAAATTATTCCGGGCACCAACTACTGTCAGCACTGCGGAGCTCCGGTTGCAAAAACCGGCCGCAACGCGGGCCCATCCGATCCGAAACTTGTACTGACCCCACACTTTTTTACCCCTTCCATGTTCACCTCGATGATCGGATGGCAGCTTCTCTTAACCCTGTGGGGCGCAATTACCTTCGGAATCTTCGGTCTTCTCCTGATCAATTATTACGGATGGGCGCTCTCGCCATGGCTTATCGCAATTATCGCCGGGGCCTTTTTCTTTGTTGTGACGCCGATCGTCTATCTATTCATCATGTTCAACCGCTACACAAAAACCAGATTTTTTTTCTTTGACGACCGGCTCGAGAACTGGAGCGGTTTTATCCGAATGAAGAAGTACGTTGTAAAGTACAACGACATCGTCGAGCTCAACATGCAAAGCGGTGTTATGCAGAAATTCTCAGGCATCGGCGATATCTACCTGGCGACGGTACCGGTCAATAGAGTTGCGCTCTTCGCCGAGGGGGGAATCAGATTATTCGATATTCCTCATCCGGAAGATGCCTTTAACCGGATAAAGCAGCTTATTACGAAATCGTAGCGGCCGAGTATCTAATGTACCTGAAACCGCCATTAATCAGGTAATATGATACCGTCTCCCCTGTTTCTTGATGGAAGAATATGAAAAGAGACACCGGATGGTGTCTCTTTCTATCAGTGATTAATGTATCTTTATCTTTACTCTGTCGTTTCTTCCCGCTTGCTACAGTGTCGTCGGGATCGCAAGGGATATCCGCGAGAGGTTCTCCCTGGCCCGCTCGTAGTTCGGGTCGTACTGCAAGGCCTTCTGGAAGTCCTGCTTCGCCCGCTCCTGCACCCGCTTCGCCTCATCTGTCTGTCCGGCATCCTTCAGCGCTTCCGATTTCATCAGCTCAATCTCGCCGCGGTAGTTGCTCAGGGAGGCCTTCACCGATTTCGTTTCGACGTTCTTTGCGAGGAGCGCTTTTTCCTCTTCTGCCAGCATAACGTTCAGGAATTTGGCGACCTTTAAAACGAGATCCTTCTGAAGCTCAAAGAATGTCTCGGTTTTTCCGTTTACCGAGGCGCCGCCGAGCTGCGCGCCCGTCTCCACGGAAATAACCTGCGATTCGATGCGAATGACGCCTCCCATCTCCATGAAAGAACCGGTGAGAATGTACCTGGCGGCGAGTATCTTCCCGAGCTTCACCGCCTTCTGCGGATCGACCATGCCGGTGAGCTGAAACTCCTGCTGGGACACCACGTCTTTCAGACGCTCACGGCTTATTATATTGAAGAGCCCGATAGCTTCGATATCCGTCATGACCATCGAGGCAAGGCCGAACTCCCAGGGCTTGAACTCCTCCGCCCTGCTCTTCAGCGTGTTGTTCTTGAAATTCAGGACCATCAGCCCCTGACGCTGCGACCGGGGTATATCCCTGAGTATCAGCTTCTTCGAGCCGGAATCGCAGCTCATGAGAAAGCTGATGATGACGACGATAGGCAGTAAAGCTCGTGTTCTCATGAATTTACCTCAAAAATTTATCTTTGATTTATGCGGAATTTTTTATCCTTATTGGGATTAATAGAAGTATTAATACTATATCGATTCTCTAACCATGTTGCAAGATAGTTGTAATATAATTGAACCTGAAAGATGAGAGGTAAAGCGGTACCTGTTCCACTCTACTGCTCTTCAGCATCATCAGTGCAAATGAATAATATGGCAACAAATTTTTTTTACGTATTGCAGCATTGCGGGTAATTTCAATATTGCGAGCTGGCTGCATTTTCATCAATCGCCGCCGGCCTCATAAATTATTTGAATTGAGATATATAAATAAAAAATATATTATATCTCCTTTTGCTATACGGGTTCTGCTTTTCGGAGATTTACATGGAAAACTCGAATGTTCTTGACTTTTATTTCCAGAAAGCATATTTTGAGACAGGTTTATAACCGTAGGTTAATATTATTCTTCCCTGGAGCGTGCAAATGAAAAGAAAGTATTTTATCATATTTGTTATGATAATTATACCGGTTCTTCTTGCCGGTCTTTTGACCTGCTCCCACACCGGCGGCACCGCCACCGTAACCATAAACCTCGGCTTTCCCGGCCATGAGTCAGCTCAGAATCAATCCCTTATCGACCGATTGCTGGGGCTTTTTTTGCAGAA
>Ga0180431_10008389_pt1 | contig 11853 bp, 10 predicted proteins | sample SS_ome_11_FD_132459 | JGI IMG/M metagenome (GOLD analysis project Ga0180431, IMG submission 132459) | Hypersaline lake sediment archaeal communities from the Salton Sea, California, USA - SS_1_MS_1 metaG | ecosystem: Environmental > Aquatic > Non-marine Saline and Alkaline > Hypersaline >...
TACCACCAACCGGCCGTTTCGTACACCGTGGGGATATTGACGAAGATGTTACCGACGATCCGCACACGCTGCGGGGCGGTTGACGCGCCGGGAAGTTGCCGGATGCGCGGGCCGCGGGGACGCGCCCGTCGCTTCTTCGGCTTCGGTGCGGCGGCGGCCTTTTTGGCCTCCGCGATGCACTTATCCACCTGGGCACGGGCCTTGGCGAACGGCAAGCCGGCCGGGACCTCGCAACTGTACTGGGCCGCCTGGGCATAGAGCTTGGCGAAGTCCGCCGAGGTGACGGGAGCGCCGGCGGCGGGGCGTTTACGGAACCAGGCGAAGTAGCTGCCCGGCACCGGCCGCACGTCGTAGAGGTGGGGTTGCCCGAACCACGGCGGCTGCTTCCGGACCCGCAGGTCCCACTTCTGCCAACCGGCGGGAGCGGCCTGCGCGGTGGCGGCACTAAAAACCGCCGCGTCGGTTAAGGTGGGGGATACGGTCGGCGTGGGAGCCAAACTCTGTTCAATCTGCGCAGGGGTGGCCCGGGGACGGGCCTTGGCCAGCTCGGCGGCGGCCAAGTCGCGGTACTCTTGAGCTTTCTGGGCGTCTCCGTACGCCGCCCAAGCAGTGGACATCGCCTGATACCTCATTGATTTTGCCCGCGCCGCCGCCTCGCCAAAGACCCCCACACTACGACGACCTACCTCAAAAACCGACTCACGCACATCCTCCAAACGAGGACGGGGACCTTGCGTGGTGACTGCGACCAACGACGGGTTTTGGCCATAAGGAATCATAATCCACCTTCCTTCGGAAAATTTTTCCGGCGCGGGGTGCGGCTCCGAGCCGTAAAATATAAAATTCTCCCTTTTTGGAGAAAAAACGTTTGTAAACAGCTGTGGCGCACGTTACCATGCTCACCGTGACAGGATACAGCAGCCTTCACCTTCCCTACAATAGCTAAGCCATGCTCGATTTAGACTTGGACATCCACCAGATCGCGCAGGCGTCTACCGACGCCGAAGCCGATGAAGTTATTGCGCCCACCCCGGTTCTGGTTGTCCACCCCGGACCCGCCGACATGCGAGCCCTCGCAGAAGTGCGGCGCAAGCTGGGACTGACGCCGGTGCCCGTCGTCGATTTGGCCTCCGTCTGGCAAAGCACCCGGATCGAGGCGAACCGCACGGTGGCCCCGCAGCTGATGGACGACGTCAACCGTTATATCATAGACCGCCTCGGTGAGGAGGAAATCTCTGGGGACTTCGAGTTCCGTATCGAAGGGGATGGTTCCGAGGCGTTCGTCATCTACTACACCACCGGCCCCGACGCTCCGGACGAACCGGAAGACGGCGACTACCTTATCACTCAGCAGGAAGAAGGATACAAAGCCGAAATCATCCAAGAAGAAGGCGAAGACAACTTTTTACTGGGCACAAGGCCCAACTACGATGAAATCCTGGACGCCATCGACGAAGACCAGGAACGCAAAAACACCGAAGCCAACGTCTGGCTACTCCAAGGTGAATCCCTTTTCCCCATCGAATCGGAAGACGAAGAGGACGAAGAGGACGAAGAGGACGACGACCTGGTGGACCTGCTGCTGCTCAGCGATCCGCCGCCGGGCGTCACCGAAATCGCCGACATACTCGTTTACTACCGCGACGACCAAGGGGTAGAACGCAACCAGGTATGGCCGCTGCGCAGCAACGGAACCATGTCGGTACCCGAAGCCACCGTCGAAGGCTTGGTCGAAATAATCAAGTACCGCTCCCTGTCCGGCAGGCTTAACGCCGACGAGAAACACCTGCTGGACGATTTCATAAAAACGTTGAATCTAGGACTCAACGCCCGCGCCATGGGCGGCACTGTTCACCTGCCGCCTCGCGCTCAGGCTATGATCCACCAGCTTCAAAACGCTTTATCGGCATCCCGGCATGAGCCGCCGGAGGATGACGAGGAATACGAAGACGAGGACGAAGACGAGGAGGACTTCGACTAACCATTTCCAACGGACACCCCACAAACGGAACCACAAATGACTTCAGCAACTGCCACCGCGGAGGCAATCCGTCCCCGCCGCTTCACCCAGGACGCCTTGACCAACACCTTCGGCGACCCGCACGAACCACCCGATCAGGAAGAAGCATACAAGAAGTTTTGCTACTTCTTGCGCTCCCATTACCGGGCAGCCGCCTCGACGGGGCATTTAAGAGGTTCCCAGTTCGAGGACTTCGTTAGCGAGGCGTGGCTCCAGCTAAACCTGCAGCACATCACCCACCACGAAAGGCTGGCGGCCAAGTACAAAAAAATATGCTGCCTCGAATACCAGCACGAGATGAAGCTGTTACTAGGAGCCCGTCTACGCACCACCATCCGCAACCTGGACCTCCAGCACAGCGGCAAACCCCGAGTCGACAACTTCTACCGTCCCGTGGGTTACTACATCCGGCTTTGGCAGGCGACCTACATCTCGGAAGGAAAATCGCCCGACCATTACTACCCCCAAAAAACACGGATGGAGTGGGCAAACAAAGCCCGCCAGCAATACCGGGAATGGTATCAAAGAAACCGCGGAACCTACCCCGACACGTACAACGCCCTGGCCCGGACCATCATGGAAATCGGCGACGAAACGATCCGCCAGATGATGCGCCCCCACACACTGGAGCTGAAAGAAGCCCAGAGCAAAAGCAACGAGGACCAGGGACCGGTTGGCAACCTCACCGACCGGGAAGCCGAGTTGGTCAACACGCTGCGCCTGGACGAGCTCGAACAGTGGCTCGCCAAACTACCCCACCCCGAAGCTCCGCGCCTGGCCGAGTATTTCCAGATGGTTTTCCGCTTCCACGCCGGGCCGGCCGAGTTGGTTACAGCCGGATTTTCGGCTATCGAAGTGGCCAAACTTCCTGAACGTCTCGCCACCGCTATCCAGCAATACGCCGAGGAGAAAACCGCCGACTCCTTCGACAGCGCGATCTTCCACCAAGTCATAGACGAAGCGGTACATGGCTGCGTACCTTTGGAACCCGTCATCACCCTACCGAGCGACGAGTTGGCGGCTATCCAGGAAATGACCGCTATCCCTGATTTGCCGGCTCGGACGCGCCTGCAGTGCCGCACGATCCTTTTCTCCCGCCTCGAAGCCAAACCCGAGGAAATCGCCCGCTGGCTGAAATGCCCCAAAGAAACAATCGTCACCTGGATTGCCGCCTATCAGGAAAAACGCTTGGCCAGCCTACCGCCCGCACCGCCCGCACCGCGCCGCAAGAAAAAGCAGATGCCCGCGCCACACACTACCTTCGTGGCTTCCTGGCGCGGAGACCAGTACCTCATTACCACAACATCCACAGAAGAAGTGAACGTCACCGGACCCGATGGGGAGAAAACCCCTTACAAAACCATCCACGCCGCCGCCCGTGCAATCACCGGAAGAAACGGCATTAACGGTTTCAAGTTCTTCAAAATTAACTAACAAACATATCGGCTTACTCCGGGGCGACAACAAACATCGCTACCGGAGAACCCGATGCCTAGCAAAAGCAGCCATCTATCACGCAGCAACGACCCAGCAACTTCACACCTCGCCGCCCAAAGCGGTGTAGCCAGCGGCGACTTCTCCCGCGCCGTTTACCGCGCAGCCAACTTTGTAGAACGATTCCCTGGAAAAACCGCCCGCGAGTTGTCCAAACTCGCCGGCGACGACGAAAGCGGCGTCATCCGCAAACGACTGCCTGAAGCGGTGGAGCTGGGCCTCGTTCAGACCGGCCACACCCGCGAATGCACCGTCACTCAGCGGGTGGCTACGACCTATTACCCCGCCGACAAGAAAACGATCCCTCACGCTGCCGAGCACCGCCGGCGTACCATACGGGACCGCCTAGCCAGCCTGATGCGCCAACACCCGGAACATCAGGAATGGTTGGTACGAGAACTGCTCGAACGCGCCAACGGGAACGCCCTCAAAGGTGTCCTGTCCCACCTGGCCAAACGCTGTGGCGTACCGGTGGACGAGCCACCCCCGACCACCCCCATAGCAGCATACGACCGGCAACTAAGTCGGCTTCCCGATTCCTTGGACCGCTGGTAGTAACCCATCCTCAAACCCAGAGGAAGATAATTTCCTCTGAGTGTGGGGAGGTGCCTGCCGAGTGCTCGAAAATTTTTCCATGGCCGAGAAATTCGATCCAGAAACCGATTTCGACGACCAGGACCTCTGGGCCTTCGCGGTCGGCTACACCGGGCTGGGCCACTATCTCTCCCGCGCCGACAAGCGGGAGGTTCTGATAAAATTGCTCCGGGAACTATGCCAACACTACGCTGGCGTTCTGGGGCAAATATCCTACGGCATCGAAACTTTCGACTCCCCGTTGGTACGCCGCATCCGTTTGCTGGCGGTACCGGTAAGCAACCGGCGTGGAGTGCAGGTTCCAGATGTAGACGGGATGCACGTGGTCGAGGATTCCGGTTACCTTACTTGGACGGACACCGAAACATGGACGGCAATGATAAACGCGATTCTCAAAAGGTTCGTGGTGGCAGCCATACCCGCCGACGAGATTCTACGCCGGATAAAAAAGGGACAGCAGGTGTTGGCCAAGTTTCACCACGGGGAGCCGCCGAGTCCGTACCCGCTTCCCGAAGGCGACGGAATCGATCCGCTGCCTCCGGGCCGCTAGTATGTCCCCAGTGCGGCGGTACCAAGGTGCGTCGGGCGGAGCGGTGCCGCGACTGCTACATGAAAGAGGTACGTAAACCGGTGCTGGAGATACGGCTTTGCGAAGCCTGCGGCGTGCAGATGCAGGTGCGGCGGAGGGGTTCGCGCCGGTTCTGCAGCGCCGAGTGCCGGCGGCTCAAAGAGGAAGGCCATAAAAGCTGGGCGCAGAAGGACCTGCGCCTGTTCAAAGGGAAAAAGGCTAAGGATTATCTGGTTCAACCGACCGATCCGGTGATTCCCGAGGACTAGCGTTGCACCTGGTCTGCAATGTACGCTAGGAGCCTCAGAAGAATGGAGGTTACCATGCGTCGGTTTGAACTAGGCGAAAAACAGAAACACAAGTCCCCAGTGGTGTCCGGGCCGCCGGCGTCGGGCGAGGAAGTTATTCTCCCCATGGGCCTTACGGAGAAAGACCTGCCCTTCCAGGTTCGCATAGGCGAAGCGTTCAACGACACGCCCCTGCGAACGTACGGGACGACGAAATGGCGGGTGGCCTGGTGGCGCGAGGGCATCCAGAATTCGGTGGATGCGGGGTCGGGGCATATCTGGTTGGGGTACGTCCAGACGTCCGAGCAGCTTTACGAGGCGTCTGTCGAGGACGACGGCTCCGGTATGGACCGGGAGGCTTTGCTGGGGCGCTTTTTGGCGTTGGGGGAGACCGGGAAGGGCGGCTACGGCTACGGAGCGACCGGCGGTTTCGGTAAGGCCAAGGAACTGCTGCTGTTGCCTTGGGTGGCGTGGGAAATCCAAAGCGCCAGCCGTGACACCGGCGGCATCCGGATTGTGCGCATCCAGGGACGCGGCACCCAGCACACCGAACCCACCGAGAGCTTTATGGACGCCGCGGAGGCCCGGCGCAGACGCGCAGACCAGGGATACCCCACCGCCAAAATCACCGGAACGCTGTTGCGGGTGTGGATGGGAGTCGATCCCCGGAAGCCCGACGGTATCGATCGGCGTACGCAGTTGAGCGACGCCGAAGTGGTGCTGGAGCGGTCCTACCTGCCTGGGATCAAGTTTTACGTCAACGGCAACCTGCGCAGCGCGGAGGAGGAGATCAACCGTCCGCCTCGAAAACGGCCTGTACGGACCTGGGACGTGTTCGGCGAAGGCGACAGCTCCGGCCTGCGGGCCGCGGCCAAGATTTACGCCAAGAAGGGCGCTTCCCTCGCCGCCGACGAGATATTCGTGCGCCAGAACGGGCTGTACATGTTCAGCTTGGGGCCACGCCCCGAGGGCATCAACGGGCGCGTCACGGTGGAGTGCAGCGGCAGCGCCAAGCTACTGTTTACCGACAACCGCCAGTCCTTCACCGATCCTTATGAAGGCCAGATCGACGCTTTCATCCGGGAGATGGAGGTCGAAGGCGAGTACGCCCTGAAGCCCAAGCTCGACCCGGTGAACACGATTTACCAAGGTGAAGACCTGGTAAGCGAGCACGACCCGACCATGCTGGCCATCGAGGAACAGCTGCGCGAGCGGTACAACGACTTCGAGGGGCGGGCGCTCAAAAAGCTGGAGGCCGATAAGGATCGCGGGTCGCCGGCCACGCCGAGCAACCTGGACGACTTGCGAATGTCACCCTCCGAAGTGACTACACTCATCCGCGTTGTGCAGCGGGCGCAGGAATTCCAGAAGCAGACCGGAGACCCGGAAGTGCCGGTACGTATGTGGGTGGACGCCGAGGATTCCCAAGTCGCCTTGAGCACGCTGCCGATCCAGGCCACGCCTCAAGTGTTCCTGAACAACATGATGTGGCGGCCCCGATTCCTGGTACGCTCCGAGGTCGGTACTCTCATCGTACCGTCCGCTTATCAACTGGGCGACGAAATGACCTACTACGCCAGGTGTCTTCTGCACTTCTGGTCCGAGGTCTGCCGTTGGGTCTGTATAAGTTTGGGAATCTCCCTGGACGAAGTGGGCAGCGGGTTTCTTTTCGATTGGGACGAGTCCGGGCGCGAAGCTATTGCCGAATACCTGGAACAGTCGGGCCGTTTTTATATCAGTTACGAGGAGCGCCAGCGGGTCAATGTGCCGCGGGGCAAGTGGCTGCTGGTAAACCCGGTGAAGGCCGAGGCTCTGGCCAAGAACCAGTTCGGCGACCCGGTGGCGTTCAAGTTGCGCCCTCGTTACCGACTATCCAACCGGGACGATCAGTTACGCATCCTGGCCAGCGCCATTCACGAAGTCACTCACCTGGAAGGATACTTCAAGCACAACCCCACCTTCGCCTACGCCCTGACCCAAAATATTGTGGTGATGCCCCGCGTCGTCCCGTTTTTGCAAAAAACCGTTAAACGGGTCCGGGAAATCTACAAGGACGTGAAAGTGAAACGTGCCACCTTCGAAGTACGTCCGCCGACACCGGGCCGGCGCAAACGTAAAGGCGGTAGAGATGAACGCCTGCCGGCCGCCGGCGAGCTCGTGTCCCGCGAGTACCGCGACACTACCTATATTTTGGAAACCACGGACACCAATGCTGTAGTCTTGGTTGACCCCTACTGGGATATGGAGTACGGCTTCTCCACGGACTACAAAGGGCGGCCCGATCCAGGTAAGGTCGTCCGCGACAATTCGGGTATGATAATTGGGCGGCGGTACCCTTCCATCTCAGCCCTGGCCCGGATGATTACCACCAAAGACACCAACGGCTATCGCTTTTTCGGGTTGGGTGATTAACGGCTACTAAAAGTCGAAACGCCCCTGCAACGTTTGGAGATGAACCATGCCTAAAGATATTTCGGAAGTAGCCGGTACGCCGGTCATGGGTATCCTGTACTTCAACCAACCTCACTGCGGGCCATGTAAAAACCAGGAGGCCCAGCTCGCCTGGATTGAGCAGTACACCCAGATACCGGTCGTCCAGTGCAACGCCATGGACCCGCGGTACGCCGGGCTGGTGAATACCTACGCCGTGACTAGCACACCGGTGTGTATCGTTTTCCGGGACGGCCGGGACGTGGCCCGGTTTGCCGGGGTGGCCGCGGTGGCGCAGCTGTTGGAACCGCTGGGGGTACGGCCCCCGGGTCAACAGCAGCAACAGCCATTCCAGCAGCCGTTCCAGCAGCCGGGCGTGTCCGGGATGCAGCCCTGGGCGCAACCGCAACAACCGCAACAACCGCAACAACCGCAACAATTCCAGCAACCGCAACAGTTCCCACTGCAACCACCACAACAAACAGATTGTTGAGGGTACTAAACTACCCGCGGTAGACCATGACTCCGGAAGAGTTCGACGAAAGATTCGCCGGCATTACCGACGCCACTCTTTATTGGGAGCGGCTGCCGGACGGTCTAGTCGTACGTTCCGCCGGAATTCCACACCGGGGTAGCGTCAAAAACCTCGGCGACAAGTTCAGCGCCCACCGAATCGACGACAAAAAATTATCCGGAACCATCTTCGGTACATTAGATGAAGCCTTGGCGCACGTGCGGGCAGCCGGTAAACTAGCGGGAACCTAAACGAAAGGACCGCTAAGATGGCATCGAAGAGAACAATCACCAAAGCACTGGAACCCTACATCCAGGGAACCTTCGCCGTCGACAAACTGGGGCCGAGGCGGTTCCGGGTATTTATCCCGTCCTCCACATCGCACAGCACCATGCTGCCCCCGAACATTGGCGACGCGAAAATCGTATACAAACGCGGCGAAGTCGGCGGCCGAAGTAAAAGCCGCACTACCGGATCGTTCCCTCAATTCCAGGCGCAGTCGTACGGACCGGCTCCATCAGTATTGGAACAAATGGTTCTGCGTATCATTCAACGGATGTTGTCGGGCTGGTTCTCCACCAGCCGGGCCAAAATCCTTTGGGATACGACACTGGGCCGGAACGTGATCGCTATCCCCATGGATCGCGCCTCTTACCTCCGGCTGCCCAAGGAGTACATGGGGGTTCCAATACGGCACTATACCGTGAACCCCGCGCTCGCTCGCCGCTCGGCGACGATCCTGCAGGGCGTTCCCATGTTGGCGGTCAACGATGGGGTCGGCATCGGCTGGCCGGTCATCACGACCAACTGGCAGGGCGGCGTAGGGCCGTACTGCATCGAGAACGTCGAGGGTTCGATGGCCGGCATGATGCCTTCATACGTGGCGACGAAGCCGGGGTGCGTATGCCAGCACTGACGCATGGACCAAATCGAACGTATCGCCCATAGCTTTACCGGCCTATGTCTGCGTAACCTGCACCTGCAAACAGCGGCCCGCAACCTGGCGATCTGCAAATCCCAACCGACCGATGAAGTACTACCGGCTCCCACCGAGGAGCCTGGGCAGTTAATTCCGGGCATCCTCAGGACGCTGCCCGTCGTTAGTGTGGAGGCTCTCAAAGACCGTTTCCACGACCCGGCCATCCTTGGATTCCGCTTGCGAAAATTTTTCGGGCCGTCCGCCGGCAAGTGTTATTGGTTCGCCACCACGGTCTACGTGAGGCAGAACGTCCACCCTTCACGCTCCGAAACTCTGGCTCCTATTTACGAAGCCTATATCCTTGTGCGGGTCGTCTCCAGCAAGACCAAACCGGAAAAAATCGCCGTGGAGGTGACCAACCCGGCGTACGCCAGCAACTACTTGTACGTGAGCGAGGATGGGGACAACCGCGAGTCGTTCTCGAACGACGTGGTGTACGCTATCGTGGAACAGGAGCTGTATCCCCGCCTCCGGGATGTGCAGAGGCGGCTGCCCAAGCGGGGACAGCGGCGACAGATACCGGACATTGCCGTAGGGTGTGACATAACGGCTGATTTAAGCGGACGAGCATATATGGTCACATTGCCGCCGTTTTAATATGGAACAACCTGACAAACTGACACCCACCATTCGAAGGTACATCCGGTCCCTGGTGCTGCGTTCGCGGCATACCGGGGAATTCCCGGAATGGCCCTACACGGACCCCAGGACCGAAACTTTAGTGCGGGTGCTGGAAGAGCACAAACTAAAGGTAGAGGAGCGTTCCGAACACCGGCTTCTGGTGGCGCACCCCCGGGGACGCAAGTACGAACTGACCTATGGTTTCTCCCTGGACGATCCGGCCACCAAAACCTGGGCCTACCGCACCACCGTAGACCCGGTGAACAAGGCGAAGCCGGTCGGCAACAAACGGCAACTGGCACTGGACTTCGACGCCGGCACCGGGCCCGACGGACCTCCCGCCTCGGACCAGCTGTGGTGGGATAGACGGCGGCTGTTGGACGGCAGGTTTCTGTCGTTCGACCTGGAAACCACCCTGATCGTCGAAGGGGAGTACCCGGCTATCGTCGTGGCCTCGGCCGCCACGGAAACCGGGGACGCCGTTTTGATCGAACCCGAGAAGATCGTCGACTTCCTACTGCTCCACCACTGCCACCGGCCGAACCAGATATGGACCGGGTGGAATATCGCCGCCTTCGACTTGCCCTGCATGTTCCAGCGCCTGCCGTGGGCGCACGAGCGTCTCTACCAACCGGTATTCGACCGGGTTATGCAAGGGCGCATGTACGACGCGATGCTGTTCTCGATCCTGTGGGACATCGGTCTCTACGGAGTGGTGTACCGCCCCGATTCGGCGGTGATGTTCCCCTGGTTCCGAGGTCGCGGCGTCTATTCGCTGGAGGCCCAGGCGCGGCGGTGGTTCGGTTTGGAGCTGGACAAGTCCGAGCAGCTCACCTTCGGGGAATACCTGGGTAGGTGCCGGGACATCACAGACAGTCAAGCCGCTTACGTGCTGGGCGACTCGATGGTGGCGGCGTCCATCCAAGCCATAATCTACGATCATCCCGTCACCTGGGACATTGCCAACAAAGCCAGTCGGGAAATGGTCAGGCTCGGAGGTGTGGTGCTGCCGCACCCGGACCCCGGCATACATCCGCCGTTGCATCTGACGGCGAACCTGGAATACGGTTGGCAAACCCACACCGTCCAGTTCCTGGGGGCCTTTTCGCTTTCGTGGCTGGAACGCAACGGCATCGAAGTCGACGTCGACTACACCTTCAAACTCCTGAAAGAATTAGAGGCTGACGAGAACCGGCTGTTCGCCCGTCTGGCTGGCACCCCAGGGCGAAGCATCCTTAAAGTCGACCCTGAAAAGCAGACCTGTGAAGAGGTGGACTGGTTCCCGGACCCGCGGGACGCCCTCAACCCAGAGATATACAACCGCCCCGACGGCTCCGCGCCCCCGGAGGTGTTCGAGCGCGACTGGTCCAAAGAATGGCAGCGCCTTCAGAACGATCCAGACAAAGACCCAGAGGTCTACTACCTGATCGATCCGCCGCCCGATCGGCCGGCGACTAATTCCATCGCGGACTTGAAGAACCGCGAAGGCGAGACATTCAGTTTTGCCAAGCCCAACAACACTGGCCGCCTGAGCGTCGCCAAAGGCCAAGTACGCGAGTACGCCATTCAATACCCCCTGGCCGACTTTACGAAGGATACTGCCAGAGGTTTGATCGCGGCCATCAAGCGGGAAGGCGGCTCGGTTCCAACCGAATCTCCTTACTTCCTGCAACGCTGGCTAGCCGGGTTTCACCGGGAGCTGGACCTGGAGCCACGCGACAAAGAAGCGGTCCTACAGAAAAAGGAGTGGATGGCCTTTTACGGCACCAACATCATCTCCGAGTTCCCGGACCAGGTGGTACGCCTCAGCTTCCAGATCGCCGAGATACAGAAAAAAATAGCCACGGTGAAATCGTACTTGCCGGGCTGGAAGGAACTAACACGTAGCACAAAAGGCGCACGGGCAATGCCTCTCAAGGCTCTGCGTACAGCCCTGCGCCTGGACGGTGTCAGCCGGGGCCGCGTCTTCCCAGGGTTCAAACCGCTGGGGGCCGCAAGCGCCCGCACGGCAGCCACTTCTCCGAACGTGCAGCAGGTGGAACGGGACAACCGCTTCCGCGCCTGTTTCGTGTCCGCACTTGGCTACTTGCTCGTCAACGCCGACTACGCCACCGTGGAGATGGCCACGCAGGGGGAAATCTACGCTCACCGCTACCACAAACAAACGCTGGTCAACTACATCAACGACGGTTGGGACGTGCATTTATTGACCGGGATGCAGTTCCGCTTCCCCGACCGCCGGGACACCTGGCATCCCATCTTAGGCGATGCCGCCTTGTTGGAGCTGAAAAAGACCACCGACGTTGAAGGGAAGCGGAAATACTCCGACGCTTTCGTCGAAGCCCA
>Ga0180431_10008391_pt1 | contig 11852 bp, 4 predicted proteins | sample SS_ome_11_FD_132459 | JGI IMG/M metagenome (GOLD analysis project Ga0180431, IMG submission 132459) | Hypersaline lake sediment archaeal communities from the Salton Sea, California, USA - SS_1_MS_1 metaG | ecosystem: Environmental > Aquatic > Non-marine Saline and Alkaline > Hypersaline >...
CGCCCTCGGTCATGATGAACGCCTGCGTGAAGATCTGGAACACCGCGATCGTGCCCATCACCAGGTTGAACAGGACGTACGGGCTCAGCATCGGCAGCGTCACGTGACGGAACCGGTGCCATGCGCTCGCCCCGTCGATGCTGGCCGCCTCGTACAGGTGCTCCGGAATGCTCTTGAGGCCCGCCAGCCAGATCAGCATCCCCGCGCCCGCGCCCCACAACCCCATGATGATCAGCGACGGCTTGGCTGTCTTCGCCTCGGTCAGCCAGTTGATGGGCACGCTGATGCCCAACAGCTTCGACACGCCCAGCCAGCCGAGCAGCGTATTGACGCCCGTCGCCTCGAACAGCGAGTTGATCAGCCCGTCCGTCGGCTGGAAGACCCAGATCCACAGCACGCTGCTCGCCACGGCCGGCACGATCGCCGGCAGATAGTAGATCGTGCGATAGAAGCTCAACCCCCGCACGCCGCTGTCCAGCAGCACCGCCATCGCCAGCCCGACGATCAGCCCCAACGGCACGCCAATGATCATGTAGACGGTGTTGTACAGCGACGTACCGAACAGCGGGTCGCCGAACGCCTCGCGGTAGTTGCCCAGCCCGCGCCAGTGGGCGTCGTTGATGACGTCGTAGTCGCTGAAGCTCATCAGGATGCTGAAGAGGATCGGCCCGGCCGTGAAGACGCAGAAGCCGACGATCCACGGCGACGCACACGTCAGCCCCGCCCACCACTCGCGTCGCCAATAGCCCCTGCTTCGATACCGGTAGGTGTGGTGGACGTAGACGCCGCCGGCGACGACCACGATGAGACCGACGTACAGCGCGATCAGCCAATACCAGTTGACCTTCTCGCCCGTCGGGGGGGCCAGTAGCCGGTCCAGGTCTTCCTGGACGACGCGCGTGCCGTAGTCGAGCGCAGCCTTGGGCGTGGGGTAGGCGGGATCGTGTTCGAGCCCGCGCTCCATGGCCCGGCGGTGCTCGGTCCACAGGCGGTTCCCGACCGGCGTGATCGGCCGATGGTAGGCCACCAACAGCAGGTCCTTGAAGACCTTGTAGGCGTCATGATAGCGCCGGGGCATCTGCGGCTGCTTCAGGAGATACCGCTCGTAGATGCGTTCGCAGATGGAGATCTTGGGGTGGACGGCCGGGTAGAAGAGCCGGCCCTGGGCGAAGCGGATGTCCCGCTCGACGTCGGACATCAGTCGGTTGGATTCCCACGAGACCATCCACTTGATGAACTCCCAGGCCAGCTTGCGGTTCTCCTCGGGAGCGGTCGAGGGGATGGCATAGGCCCACCCGCCCATCCAACTGACGGGTTTGCGGCCCTTGGCCAGCTCGCGGGCGGGCAGGGGGGCGGGGGCGGCGCCGAAATTCATGTCGCGCTTGAACTCGGCCATCCGGTTCGTGAAGTAGTCGCCGTCGATCTTCATCGCGATCTTGCCCGTGAGGAACGGGTCGAGCGCGCCGTACTGCACGTCTTCGAGCGTGCTGGCCTTGAAGGCCTCGACCGCCTGCCAACCGCCCAACGCGTCGTAGCAGTCGACCATCCACTGCAACGCCTCCTCGATCCGCGGGTCGTTGAGCGTGACGGTCCTGCCGTCGGCGGACATGAACCGCCCGCCCGCCTGCCAACCGAACATGTACAGCCAACTGTTGCCCCACTGCGGCGCCCAACCGACGACGCGAAATCGGCCCTTCTCGTCCCAACGGCTGAGCCGCAACGCGTAGCCCGAGCCGTCGTACACCTTGAACCAGACGCCCGTCGCATTCCGGGGCTGCTTGCTGACCGTCTCGAGCGTCAGCCGATGCGGCTCGACGGCCGTGATCCGCGCTAGTTGCGGCGCACCGGCCGGATCGAGCGTGATCCGATCGCCCTCGACCACACCGGCCTGGACGAAATCGACCGACACCGACGCGAGATACCGTCTCTCGGTCACTACCCCGTCGCGGGCGTCGCAGCGCTTGTGGCAGGTCTCTTCCCAGGTCTTGGGGGGACGGGCCTGACCGACCTTCGCCCGGCCGGCGCGGACGTCGGGGTCGTCTGCCTTGTAGACGAAGCCCGCTTGGATCAGCAGGTCGACGTTGTAGAACAACCCGCGACTGTCAGTGCTGTTGGCGATGCCGTATTGCTCGCCTTGGTAGCGCGACTCCTCCCAACAGTTCTTGTAGAAGTCGGCCGGGTCGATCATCATCGCCTTGTGCTCGGCGATCTGTGCGGTTAGTCGGTGGACGGTGCCGGCATCGTTCGCAGCGCGGGCCCGGGCCAGGTCCGATTCCAGCCGCTTCAGCTCTTCCTCGTCCTGCTCGATGAACGGGTCCAACTTCAGGAATGCGCCACGGGCGGCCCACTCGGCGATGGCGAAACGATCGAAATAGATGATGTCCGGCGGTGTCCCGCCGGCCACGCCCGTCAGGAAGCGTTGCGGATCACCAGTAGCGTCTCGGAGGGCGGCGTTGCCGGAGATGATCCGGCATTGGACGCCTTTCCTGGCGGAGCGGCGCTCGAACTCGTCGATGGCGTCGCGGGCCTTGAGGATCTCCGTGCCCGGCTGCCAGTAGGTGATCTCCTTGACCCGCTCGCCCGTCAGCGGCGTGACGCGAGGCCACATCAACACGACGGCAGCAATGGCGCCGCCGATCGCGATGGGATTGCGGATTCGCTCCCACATGAACTAGCCATGATAGACGTTGGGGTTTCACTTCACCAGCGCTTCGGTGTGCCACTGACAGCAAGCTGCCAGAAAAAAGGGGACGGGAGTCTTTTTTGCGCGGGAGGAAAAGACTCCCGTCCCCTTTTCCCCCTTTTCTACGCCATGGCGGGCTTGCCGGCCGGGCCGTACCAGATCCGCCCGGCCAGGACGGTTACGTCGTGCTGGATCATGTACAGCGACGGGACCACCACCAGCGTCAGCACGGTTGCGAACATCAGGCCGAAGCAGATTGTGACGGCCATCGGAATGAGGAACTTGGCCTGGAAGCTCGTCTCCAGCACGATCGGCGCCAACCCGAGCACCGTCGTCAGCGTGGTCAGGAGGATCGGGCGCAGCCGTCGCTTGCCGCCGTGGATGACCGCCTCGAAGACGCCCATGCCCTCGGTAACGCTCTTGTTGACGAAGTTGATCAGGATCAACGCGTCGTTGACGGCGATGCCGGCCAGTGCGACGAACCCGATCTTGCTGATGATCGTCAGGTCGTAGCCCATGATGTAGTGCCCGAGGATCACGCCGATCATGGCCAGCGGCAGCGACACCATCACGATCAGCGGTTGAATGTAGCTGCGGAACAGCCAGGCCAGGATGGTGTAGATGATGGCAACGGCCACCATCATCGCTTGCCAGAGGCTATCGATGCTCTTGGTCATCTCGCGTCGTCGCCCCTTGGCCTCGACCTTGACCCCCGGGTTCGCCGCCTCCAGGGCCCCGAAACCGGCGATCAGTTCGTCGGTGACCGCGTCGGGGTTGGCGACCTCCTGGTCGGCGTCCGCCATGACGTTGACGACCCGCCGTCCGTCCACCCGCCGGATGGTGGCATAGCCCGTGCCCTCGCCGAATCGGGCCACCTCGCTGAACGGGACGAGCTGCCCCGTCGGCGTGGCGATCCGCATCTCCTCCAGATCGTAGATCCGCTCACGGTGCGACTCGGGATAGCGAACCATGATCTTGACGTCTTCCCGATCACGGACGAGCACCTTGGCCTCCAGCCCGTAGAACGCGCCGCGGACCTGGACCGCCAGCGCCTCGGTCGTTAGCCCCAATGCCCGGCCGGACTCCAACAGCTCGATCTGCACCTCGGGTCGACCGGCGTCGTAGTCGTCGGTGATGTCGTAGATCCCTTCGTACCGGCTCAGCCGGTCCTCAAGCGTCTCGACGACGGGCAGGATCTTGTCGAAATTGTCACCGGACACCTCGATCTTGATGGCGTCGCCGCCAGGCCCGCCCTGCATCGACAAGAACCTCAGCCGATCGATGCCCGTCAAGTGGCTGCTCTTGTCCCGGAGGTCTGCCAGGATCTGCTCACTGGTTCGGTTCCGCTCGTCCACCGCGACCAGCTCCATGATGAGCTGCCCGACGTGGGACTGGCTCGCGCCCACGGTGGCGTCGCGCATCTGCAGGGATGCCCCCACCATCGTCTGAACGGTCTTGATCTCGGGCAGTTCCGCGACCATGGCCTCCAGCCGTTCCAGCATGCGCTCCGTGTCCTCGATGGGCGTGCCGACCGGCATGTCCAGGTTGACGAGCAGGGTCTCTGAGTCCATCTTGCTGAAGAACGTGCTCTCGACCCGTCCTCCGACGACCATGCCGACGCCGACGAGCAGCAGCGCAAACGCACACGTCACCGTCACGTAACGGTAGCCCACGGCCAGCCGGAGGAGTCGCTCGTAGGCGCCGAGCATGATGCGCTGGATCAGCACGTACTGGGCGTGGCGGATCGGCTCGACCAGCCGGTCTAGGATCGACTGCCGCCGCGCGATCGGCGACCCGTCGTCGGCTCGCCTCATGGGCTTGAGGAACTCGGCCAGGTGCGACGGCAGGATGATCAGGGCCTCGACGAGGCTGACCAGCAGGGCGCAGGTCACCACCACCGGTAGGATCGCGAGGAAATGACCGATCTCCCCCGCGATCAGGGACAGGGGCAGGAAGGCGGCGATCGTCGTCGCCACCGTGGCCACCACGGGCCAGGCTACTTCGCTGCCGCCCTCGATGGCGGCCTCACGCGGGCTCAGCCCCTGCTCGACCTTGCTGAAGACGTTCTCGCCGATCACGATCGCGTCGTCGACGATCAGACCCAGCACCACGATCAGCCCGAACATGCTGATCATGCTGAGCGTCGAACCGATGTAGTTCATGAACAGCATCGTACCGAAGATGCTGGCCATCAGCCCGGCCGCGATCCACAACGCCATCCGCCAGTTTAAGAAGAACAGCAGCGACAGGAAGACGAACGTCAACCCGTAGGAGCCATTGCGCTTCAGCAGGTCGAGCCGACCTTCGATCAGTCGCGCCAGGTTCGTGTGCGTCTGGGCGTTCACATAGGGCGGGAACGGATCCGCGTAGGCGTTGTCGTAGATCTTCTGCACCACGGTCTTCTCGCCCAGCAGGCCCTTAATCCGCGCGGGCAGGTCCCACGCCACAGGCTGGCGGGTCTTGCCCGCCAGAAAGGCCTTGATCTTCTCGCTGATGTCGATGGCGTCCTGCTCCGGCGTTTTGTAGGCCATGACGGTGACCGCCGGCTTGCCGTTGAACTTGCCCTTGCGTTCGGAGTCTTCGAAGCCGTCGATGACGGTAGCCACCTGGTCGAGGTAGATGACGCGGCCCATCGGATCGGACGAGACGATGATCCGCCCGATCGGTCCAGCCTGATCGCGCTCGCCGAGCGTGCGAACCGCCACGTCGGCACCGGCCGTCTTGACCACCCCGCCGGGGAGGTCCAAATTGGCCCGTCGAATCGCCTCGGTGATTTGCGGGAACGACAGGTGGTACTCCAGCAGCTTGTCGGGATGCACCTCGATGGCGATCTCGTCCCGCCGCGTGCCCGACAGCGTGACGTCCGTGATTCCGGGCAGCTCTAGGATGTCATCGCGGAGGTCGCGCCCGAGGCGCTTGAGCTCCTTCTCGTCGGCGTCACCATACAGGCTGACGCCGATCACCGGCAGCCGCGGCTTGAACTCGAAGACCCGGCTTTCCTCGGCCTCATCGGGGAAGTCCTGGATGGCGTCGACGGCGCCCTTGACGTCGTTCAGGGCCACGCTGATGTCCTCGGCGCTCTCCAACAGCTCGATCCGGATCGTGCTGAGCCCCTCGACGATCTGGCTCGTGTACGTGTCGACGTTGTCGATCTCGCGGATCTCCTCCTCGATCTTGATGGTGATGCCCTTCTCGATCTCCGCCGGGGTCGCGCCGGGATAGATCGTGGCCACCTGGACCTCGTTCGGCCTGAACTCAGGGAACATCTCGCGGGTGATGGTCAGCGCGCTGTAGCCGCCCAGCCCGAGCAGGCCCACCATGAGCAGGTTGACCAGCACGGGGTTGCCGACGCTAAACTTGAGCAACGACTTCATCGCGCGCGATCCACCGACCCCCCGTGCGAATGGGTGCTGACGCTACTGCACGCCGGCGCCGGGGCGACTCGCCGTTCCCGCCTCGCCGCGACTGTTGGCCAGCTCGCGACCTTGCTCTTCGATCTCGACCTGCATCTCATCGCGAAGGCCCGCCAGGTTCGTCACGATCACCGTGTCGTCCGCCCGGATCCCATTCGAGACGACGGCCGTGTCCTTCAACGTGGCCGCCAGCGTCACGGGCCTCCTACGAGCGACGCCGTCGACGGCCACGAACACGACCCCGTCACGAATGGCCCCCCTCGGCACGACCAATACGTCGGTGTGCACGGGGCCGGCTACCTCCGCCCGAACGAACAGCCCGGGCAACAGCGGCGCGCGCTGCTTGGCGTTGTCCACCACCACGTAGGCGGTGAACGTTCGGCTTCGCTCGTCGGCGGCCGGACCCAGCCGCTCCACGCGCCCCGGCCATCGCACCGCCGGCATGCTCTCGACCGACAGCGCACAGCCGCTGCCGATCTCGACCTTGCCCGCACCGCTGGCCGGCAGCTCGATCGGCACCTCGATGCGATCGAGCTTAAGGACCGTCATCACCGGCCGGCCCGGCCCGATCGTCTCGCCGATCTCGACCAGCCGTCGCTTCACGCGCCCGTCGAAGGGCGCGGTGATCCGGCAGCGGTCCAGGCTCAGTTGGGCCAGCTCGACCTCCGCCTTGTGGGCGGCCATCGAGGCCAGCGTCTGTTCGGTCCGCGGACCCAGCACCGCCAGTTGGGTCCGCAGGGTGTCTTGCTCGCGCGTCACCCGCAGCACCGACGCACGAATCAAATCGAACTCCCGCTTGGCCGCCACGTTCTTCTCGAACAGCCGGCTGACCCGCGTGTACTCGTCCTGCGCGATGCGGACCTCCTGCTCGGCGCTGCTGACCAGCCGGCGGAGGTTGTCCCCTTCCAGCTTGATCTGCTCGAGGGTGGCCTGGTCGGCCTTGATCAGGTTGCGGGCCCGTTCGAGCTGATGCCGGTAGTCGTCCTCCTCGATATGGATCAGGAGCTGGCCCTGCGTGATGCTCGAGCCGTCCTCCAGACCCCGGGCCACCTCGACGATCTTGCCGGAGACCTGCGCGCTGATCGTGGCCGCCTCGTCGGGACGAGCCGTCCCGTACCCCACCACCGTTTCCTGCACCGTCTTCGGGATAACCCGGTGAACCGCCACCCGTAGGGGCCTGATCGGGTTGGCCTTGCGGACCGGCGGCGGCTTCGTGCGGATCAGGTACGCGGCCACGCCCAACCCACCGGCCACGACCAGGGCCATCAGTACCAGCGAAACCAGGAACTTGCGCAACATCAGCGTGCCGAACTCGCCTCCCCAACGGCAGTTATAAGCTTGATTATAGACCGGTCCCGGCCGGTTGCAATCTGCTGGGAGCAGGACCCGCGCCGGTGTGGGCGCGGCCAACGGGCAAGAAGGACCCTTGTTGCCGACCCGTCCGGCCTATACGATCACGCCTCGGACAGGACGGTATCGAATGATCGCTGACCTTCGCTCGACGCTGCGCTCCAACTGGCGTGGCCTTCTGCTCGCTGTGGCCCTGCTGGCCCACGGGGTATGGGCCGCGGGACAGTTCGGAACCCTCACGGGCGAGCTGGTTCAGAAGCTCAACCAGCTTCGCACCGCCGAGCCGCAGGCTGTCCGACACGCCGCCAGCGGGTGGCACGGCAGCGTGGCACGGAGCATTGCGAGGGAACACGGCGTTCGAACTGTTCTCCTGTTGGGGATCGCCAATCGTCGAGAGTTTTTCTTCCTGTCCTACTACCTCGCGCCCGTCCGCGTCCTGCTCGGGCCACGCGACATGCCCGTCTACGGGGAGAAGGACCTGGCCCTCGCGTCGCTCCGCATGACCGTTCGCGACGGGACACTGGTCATTTTCGACCCGCGGGCCGAGCCCCGGACCCTGCCCACTCACCTCGTCGCAACGGCGCGGGGCAAGCCGCTCAAGGTGGATGACAGCACCCGTGAATTCCTGGAACGCGAACGGGTGGACCTCGTGGCGGTGCTTCTCGGTCGGCAGATCCACCTGATCCGACTGGCCAGGGCGGAGGGGGTCATGCCATGAGCCGACCGCTATGGGCCATGGCCGTCGTCGTCGCGCTGGGCCTGTCCTATGCCATCGGGTGGGGTGTGTTGCGGTTGCTCCGTGTGGACCGCTCGGCGCTCGGCTGGGTCGGACGATGGAGCTGTGCCTGGCTGCTCGGGACCTACGTGACCTCGTTGTGCCTGTTCCTGCTCTCGTTGGGCGGTCTTCGCCCTTCGATCGCCGGTCCGCTGATCGTGGCGATCGGGGTGATCGCGGCTGCGGTGGCGATCGACCGGCCCCGCTGGCCCCGCCTGCCGTCGCTGCGACTTGCCCGCAGGCCCGACGGGGTGGTCGAGTTGCTCGCCGGGCTGGCCAAGGCAGCCCTGGTCCTGATTATCGTATGGGGTTTGGTCGCCGTCGCCGGCGAGGCGTGCAGCACCCCCATGCAGGATTGGGACGGCCGGGCCATCTATGCGCTCAAGGCCAAACTGCTCTTCGACCAGCCGATCACCACGGTCGAGTACTTCAAGGCGATGCGGTTGAGCTTCTCCCACCGACACTATCCGCTCCTGGTTCCGTTCATGGAGGTCCACATCTGGACGTGGGTCGGCCAGCCGGACGATTGGGCCATCATGCCGCTGTTTCCCCTCTTCACCGCAGCCCTCGTGGGCGCCGTGTACGCCTTTGCGCGGATCCTGGCGGGTCCTTGGGCGGGTCTGGTGGCCGCGGCCGCCGTCGCCCTCGCCCCCCGATTCGCCTACGGGGCCTCCACCGCCTGCGCCGACGTCCCGCTGGGTGCCTATCATGTCGTCCTGATCGGCGCCGGCGTCTGGATGTTGCGCTCACCGGACCGGTCCAAACTCGTGTTGATGGCGGCCATGATGGCCGGAGCCATCTTCGCCAAGGCCGAGGGCGACGCCAATGCCGCCGTCGCCGGCCTCGTCTTCCTGACCGCTTATCTCGTGCGGACCCGCAGCCCCCGCGCCGCGGCCCTGGCTGCGCTCGTGCTGGCCTCGGGGCTCGCGGTGAGCGTGCCCTGGCTGGCCTTCCGCCGCACCGTCCCCGACGCCTCATTCACCAGTACCGGCTACCTCCACGATCTGCTGCACCTCCACGAAACCGCGCCGCCCGGCGAGATCACCGAGGTGATCGCCCTGATCTTCAAGAAGCTCGGCCCAACCGACGACTACGGCGGGTTCTGGCTCGTGTTGGCCGCCGCGGTCCTGCTCCATCCACGACGCCTGGTCAAGGCCGAATCCGCCGTCATCCTGGCCGTCGTGCTGCTGAACATGGCGATCTACACCTCGGTGACGCTCGTCATCGGTCCGCCCATGACCCCCCTGGGCCAGGCCGACGCCGTGTTCCCCCGCCTGCTCACCCACCTGATCGGACCGGCCGCCATCCTCCTGGCCATCCAGTGGTTCCCATTTCCCAGCCCCCCAAGGTCGAGACCGGCCCCACCGCGGTAGCTGCCCCCACGTGGTACACCCATCTTGGCCGTGATCTCAAATGCAAGAACCAGGTGAAGCGCGCACCGACAGCCCACCCCGCGCACTACCGCGATGGCGTGACGACGTAGCTGGATCCCGCCTTCGTGCCAAACGCCGCCACCGCGGGCTCGGGCTGATCCGCTTTGACGGCCCGACCGGCACACTCGACCTTCAGCGCCCCCTCGGCACGGACCCGACACGCTCGCCCCAACCGCGACCGAATCGTGGCGGCCGTCAGCGTGCCGTCCCGCCAGGCGATGTCGAGCTCGAATCCACCGCGGGCGCGCAGTCCCCTGACGTGTCCCGTGGGCCAGGCCTTCGGCAGGGCCGGCAGCAGGTGGATCTCGCCCGCGTGGCTCTGCACGAGCATCTCGGCGATCCCGGCCGTGCCGCCGAAGTTGCCGTCGATCTGGAACGGCGGGTGCGTGTCGAATAGGTTGGGCAGCGTGCTGCGACTGATCAGCTGGGTCAGCATCTTGTAGGCATGCTCGCCGTCGTGCAGGCGGGCCCAGAAGTTGACCTTCCACGCCATCGACCAGCCCGTCCCCCCGTCGCCTCGATGCCTCAGCGTCACCTTGCACGCCTCGGCGAGCTTCGGCGTCGCGCGCGGGGCGATCTCGCAGCCCGGGTGCAGCCCCCACAGGTGTGATACGTGCCGGTGGGTGTTCCTGGGATTGTCCTTGTCCTCCAGCCACTCCTGGAGTTGCCCGTGTCTGCCGATCTGGTTCGGTGCGATGCGTCGGCGGATCTCGGACAGCCTGCGGCGCAGGTCGGCGTCGACGCCGAGGATTCGGCCGGCCTCGCTGCAGTGGGCGAACAGCGAACGGATGATCTGATGGTCCATCGTCGGCCCGGCGACGAGCCCGCCGTTCTCCGGCGAATTGGAGGGCGTGCTGATCAACCAGCCGGTCTTGGCGTCCTCGACGAGGAAATCCACGAAGAACAGCGCGGCCGCCTTGATCACCGGATACGCCCGCTTGGCGAGAAACGCCCTGTCACCGCTGAACTGGTACCGCTGCCACAGATCCTCGCATAGCCACGCCCCGCCCGTCACCCAGATGCCGTGGTTGGACGCGTTGATTGGGGCCGTGCCCCGCCAGAGATCCGTGTTGTGGTGCAGCACCCACCCGCGGCACCCGTAGTGGACCTTCGCCGTCTTTCGACCGGAGACGACCAGATCGTCGATCAGGTCGAACAGCGGCTCGTGACACTCCGACAGGTTGCAGGTCTCGGCCGGCCAGTAATTCATCTCCGTGTTGATGTTCGTCGTCCACTTGCTGTCCCAGGGCGGCTTGAGGTTCTCGTTCCAGATGCCTTGCAGATTCGCCGGTTGGCTCCCCGGCCGACTGCTGGCCATCAGCAGGTACCGGCCGTACTGAAAGTACAACGCCACCAGGTCCGGATCGCGCTGCCTGGCGAACGTCTTGATCCGCCGATCGGTCGGTTGCTTGGCCGCGTCGGTCTTGCCCAGATCGATGTGCATCCGGCGAAACAACCGGCGGTGGTCCGCCACGTGTGCCGCGCGCAGCGCGTCATACCGCTTGGCACCGATCGCCTTCATGGTCTTGTCGCACCGCGCGGCCGGATCGGCAGTGACGTCCGTGAAATCCTTGTAGCTCGTCGCGGCCGCCAGCACCAACGTCGCCGCGTTGGCGTGCTTGATGGCCACGCCGTCGTCGGTGACCGCCACCTCGCCGCCCTCGACGCTTGCCCGGAGGCGCGCTTCGAACGTCAGCACACCGTCCCGCACCTTGCCGGCGAGGGCGAGCTGGTCGCGGCCGACGCTCCGCGTCTGTGCGTCTTGATGCGGGCTGTCCATCGTCGCGGTGAAGGTCACCTCACCGGCCCGATCGGCCGTGATACGGACGACGATCACCTGATCTGCCGCGCTGGCGAAGACCTCGCGCTCGAGAACCGCGTCCCCGACTCGATAGCGCACCCTCGCCACACCGGCGTCGATGTCCAGCTCGCGAACGTAGTCGGCGACCTGGTCGTGTCCCGGAAACGCCAGGCGCAGGTCGCCCATTGGCTGGTACGCCTTCTGGCGGAGCGGCACGCTCATCATGTGCTTCATCGCCAGCGTCTCCGGCTCGCGCTGCTTGCCCTCAGACAGGAGCTTGCGGACGGTCGGCAGATGCTTGAGCGCCTCGCGATTCAGATAGTCGCACGGCTTGCCGGTCCACAACGTGTCCTCATTGAACTGGAGTCGCTCGCGGTCCGTGCCGCCGAACACCATC
>Ga0180431_10008394_pt1 | contig 11849 bp, 25 predicted proteins | sample SS_ome_11_FD_132459 | JGI IMG/M metagenome (GOLD analysis project Ga0180431, IMG submission 132459) | Hypersaline lake sediment archaeal communities from the Salton Sea, California, USA - SS_1_MS_1 metaG | ecosystem: Environmental > Aquatic > Non-marine Saline and Alkaline > Hypersaline >...
AAGGGAAAGACAGTATTTAGTTATCAATATTCACAATATGATCCTAGATGGGTTTTAGGTTCTTTAAACTTTGATGTTATTGACTGGGATAATATGAATTTTATGGTTCAGGAACAAAGGGCATCTATGGAAAGAAGGAAGAGGAAAACAGATAGGATGCTCCAGTACTTAATTCCTATAACAATAATTGCTGCATCTGTTGTTGTATCAATATTTATCTTGAAATTTAGTCTAGATGCTGGACAAAGTATTCAAGGAAAGGCCACTTCAACTAATACTGATGGTGGTGGAAGTAAGATTTTTAGTGGAATACAGGATTCTCTTCCTTTGCCTGAGTAAGATTATTACTAAATATATGAGTTAAGTATAAAAAAAAGAAACTCTTTCAAAATTCATGGCCTGGACATTACCCGTAACTATTGCTTTAGTTTGTTTAGCATCAATCCTTATGTTTTTAGCAAAGGCTTTTGATAAAGAACAGAGGTGGATTAAAACTCTTCTAATTATGTTCTCACTTGGGACCTGTATTCTTATCTCACAAATAATGAGGATTATTGTAGATGTAAACGCAACAGGGACTGCTTTGACTAATCTCCAGAAGATGACTAATGTTTCATTAACAATTACTATAACATTATTCTCATTTTTTACAACTTACTTTCTTATAGTTTATACCCTTTACATCCTTAAGGGACTTCGTGATGCAAAGAAAAGAAAGAGGGAGGAATAATGAAGAAGATATATTCTAAACTATTTCTATTAGTTTTTGTTATTATTTGTATTGGATTTGTTTCTGCACAAAATTCAATTAAATTTAATCCAGGAGAGTTAGTTAATATCACTGGAGTTAAATGTATAGAAAAGAATGATAGTGGTTGTAATGATGCAGTCTCTTGTAACATAACAGCCATTAATGATACTCAAGATTTTATAGCATCTCAACAGGCAATGGTTGTTCTCCCAGATTCATTCAGAGGATACAATCTAGGATATGCTCCGAACTATACTACTGAGTGGAGTGCAGTTACAAGTTGTAGTAATGGGGGAATAGAGGAATTCATTATCTTTATAGGTGAAACTAAAACTGATTGGGAGATGGGATTCATAATAGGTTTGGTTGGGCTAATTGTAATCTATGCACTTACTGGTTTTTTTATATTTGATAAAGAGCATTGGTTACTAAAATCATTCTTTTTCTTTTCAGCCTTTGGTATGTTGATTGTATTAATTAATTCTGCAAAGATATTTGCAATAGGTGTGAAATCAAACTCAATTCTAGATGTTGGACTACTTATTGCAATTGTTAGTTTATCCGTTATGTTTTTATATTTATTTGTATTCTTTTTCGTTGAACTAATTAAATCACTAAAAGAAAAACGAGGAGTTAGATGGAACTAATAAAAATTAAACCTATAATAAAAAAAAGAAATTCTGAATTTGGAGATATGTTTTTAGTTATGGTTATGATGTTTGCTCTTGCAATATTCATTATTATTCTTGCTTTTGCTTACAAACAAATTGAACCTAAAATGAATGATGCGTTAACAAGTTCAACAAGTGTTGATGCTAATAGTAATGTTACGAAAATATTGGGGGGTAGTTCAACAGCCCTAACTAGGATTAATGTCTTGTTCCCATTACTTATAGTTGGGTTGTTTGGATTTGTATTCATCTCTGCATTCTTTCTTAAGTCTCATCCAGCATTCTTTTTTATTGGATTAATAATCTTAGGTGTAGTTTTAATTCTTGCAGCAGTCTTTTCAAATGTGTATGGAAGAATAACAGATACAGATACATTTGAGGAAGTCGAAGATGATTATAATATTATGACTTTGTTTATAGAAAATATGCCTGTGATAATCTTACTAGTTTTTATTGCGATGGGAGTAATTATGTGGGTCCGTGGTACTGGTGGGGGTGGAATGTAATAAGATGGACAAAAATATGGAGAAACAGCGAGGAGAAAACTCATATAAAGCTCACTACAAGCTTTTTTTTATGGTTTGTATGGTTTTAGTTATGTCAATTTCAATGATCTCTGCATTTGATTTCGATAATGTTCAAAAGATAAAAGAGAACAGAGGTTTAGCAGGATATAAGAATATTGAAATAGAAAATGCTTTTGGATTAGGTAAAACCTTATGGAGTGGGACTTTAAATTCAAATACAGATGTTTGTAGAAGTTCTTGTTCAGCAACTCAAACAATAACTTTACATGATAAAGGTAGCTTAATTGATGATGTAATATTTAAAACAAATAAGAGTGGAGTTTGGATTGAACAACCAATTAGAAGCTATCAAATTTATGTTGATGGTAATCCTTATATTTTAGGAACTGAAATGGAAGCAGGAACTTATGAGGTTACATTAGAAGGAGAAAAGAAACCAAGTAGAACTGTTGATTGGATTTATAAGACACAGGGAGAAGTATTAAGTGAGTGGGCGGTTTGGGGTGTTAGTCCCTTAGACACTGGATTAAGGGCTTATTATAAAATGGATACTGGGAGTGGAACAAATGTTTTAGAAAGTGTTGATGGAACTGCTAACGGAACATTATTTGATGGTGCATGGGCTACAGGAATATTAGGAGAATCAACAAATTATAGTGCAGATCTTCCAAGTTATACTTCAATAAATTCTTCTGCAGCATTTAATTTTGGAACAGGTAATGGAACTATCTCATTATGGTATTATGCTAATAAGGCCCCTGGTGGAGAAACATTGATACAAAAAAGGCAAACTGCGGCTGGTCCAGAGCCAGGAATAAGAATGTTATTTGATAGTGCAACACAGATAAAAATAGGTTTCTCTAATGGGCAGACTGTTTCTGGAATATCTCCTTTTGTTGCAGGACAATGGTATCATATTTTGATGAGAAGGGGAGGAACAAATGTTTCTTTATGGGTAAACGGAACTATTGTTGGAAGTGTTGTAGATGGAGGAGATTCTGATAATATTAATAATACTGTAATTGGTGGAAGGGGTGTTGGAAATTTAAATGGAAGAATTGATGAATTAGGTTCTTGGAATAGAAGTTTGAACTCTACAGAAATAGCAGAACTTTATAATGCGGGAGTAGGAATAACTTATCCTTTTGGAAGTGCAATAGTGTTAAATACTCCTGAAGATAATTTTATCTCTGCCCTAAATGATGTAGAGTTTAATTGTACAGCAACACAAGTTGGAGCAACTGTTGCAAATATGAGCTTATGGCATGATGGAACTGGAACTTGGGAAAGAAATCAAACAAACATTGTAAGTGGTGCAACAAATACCACAATATTCAATTCAACCTTTACCGAGGGTAATTATAATTGGACTTGTGAAGCTTGTGATTCTGATGGAGATTGTACATTCGCAAATGAGAATAGAAGTTTTAGTGTAGATATTACCCCTCCCACGATAATAATTAATAGACCAAATCTAATTGAAAACTATGGGGCTGCAGAAGGAAATCAAACATTAAATTGGACTGTTACAGACAATAATCTTGATAGCATTTGGTTTGAATATAATGGAACAAACACTACTATCTATGGTGCTTCTAATCAAACTAATTTTACAATTGAAAATAGCCTTTTTAATATAACTATTTGGGCGAATGATACAGCAGGTAATTTGAATTCAACATATAGAAATTGGAGTTATTATTTATTTGAAAGGGCCTCTGCATTTTCTACTACAGCCTTAGAAACAACACAAGAGCCCTTGCAATTAGAAGTAGAGGGACAATCAGGATTATCTTCTATTAGTGCAAATCTATGGTATGATGGAACTGAGTATGCTTCATTAGTAACTAATCCCTCAGGAGATATTTATAACGCTACAAACTCTATTGAGGTTCCAATTGTTAGTACAAGTTCAACCAAGAATTTCTTTTGGAGTTTTGATTTTAAATAGGCTAATGGTACGGACATTAATGTTAATTCTTCTATAAAATCTCAAGATGTAAACAGGACTTGGCTTACATTATGTAATGCAACTTATCCCACTGCTTTTGTTAACTTTAGTATGTTTGATGCTTTTAATCCCTTTCCACAAGTAAATGGAACATTTAAAATAACTTGGGATTGGTACATCCAAGGGGCTGATGGAAGTATAAGGAGAAATGCTAGCTATGAAGATATAACTGAAAAAAATCAAACATGGAGTTTCTGTGGAAGTCCTGCTGGAGAGGAATTCGTTGTGGATGCAGTAATAGAATTTGATGGAATAGGTTCTGCCCAAAACTACCATTATTTAAATGATTTCAATCTATCCAATGCAACAACTAATATTAGTTTATATCTTTTGAATGATAGTGATGCAACCCTTACCGTACTAAGAGTTCAGGATGGTGCCCAAAGCCCACTAGAAAATTATAGAATTGAGATTCAGGCTTATGATGTTGGTACAGGATTATTCAATGTCGTTTCAATGGCAGAAACTTCTTTTAATGGAGAAGATTTAACTTATCTTAATTGGTATGATACTCAATACAAATTTATCATAACAGATCCCACAGGAGCTGAAGTTTTAAATACTGAACCATATAAGATTTCTGAAACTCCCCAGATATTTGAAATAACAACTGAAACAACCTATGACTTTGATAAGTTTGAAGATATAATTTATAGTTTAACCTTTAATGAGACAACAAACATATTCACATTAATTTATGCAAAACCAACAGATGTTAGCCAAGCCTGTTTGAGGGTTATAAAAAGAAACATCTTAAATGATACAGAGGTTTGTTTAAATTGCCAGACTGCTGCTTCTGCAACAATAAATTGTGATGTAACTACTTATGGGAATGGAACTTACATCGCAGCATTCTATGGGACAGGTTCATTAAAACTAATTGATGCTATTTCAGTAATTGTAGATTTACAGAATCAAATATTTAATGCTCTAGGAAATTTGGATGCAACAGCAATGGCCATAGTCTTTGCAGGAATTGTTATGGTAATGTTTCTTGTTAGTCCTGTCTTTGGGATAATCGGAGCATTACTAGGAATGGTTGGAGCAGTTTCCTTAGGATTTCAACCCCTAGAAGGAAACTTCTATTTCGTCTATATTGGAATGATATTAATGGGAGGAACAATTGCATGGTTAATGAAAAAATAAAACTAAGAAATAGTGGAGCAACACTAACATCAGTAGTAATCAGTCTCTTAATAGTAATGGGTATGTTCTTTGCTGGTTATGAATATCTAACAGAACATGCCTCTAGTGCAGGAGTAACTATCGATTCTAAATATGGAGATATTTATTCTGAATTAGAAAATGCTTCTAATGAATTAGATGAAAATGTAAATGCTATTAAATCTAGTTTAGATGATGTTAAAGAAGCAGAGTCCACTTTCCAGGTAGCTTGGAATGGATTAAAGGGATTAGGAAATGCTTTAAAACTTCCGGTAACTTTTGTATCTACATCAATCTTAACATGGAGTGCATCAATTACATTTATAGATTTCCTTCCAGATTGGGCACTTCCATTAATCTTTATAGGGATTGTTGCATTTGTAGTGTTCTTAGTATTAAAAATATTAAAAGGAGAACCTGCAATGTAATATGGTGTCTAATGTAAATACAACTTTTGATTGGCCAACTAACTTTAGTAATGGAACAGCCATTACCGGATTAGGAGGAATATTCCAATATGCTCAATACGTTACCAGTGGAATGTTCTCTATGGGAATACTCTTAATGATCTTCCTAATGTCTTTCGGAATTGGAATGGTTACTGGAATTAAAAGGGCTTTAGCAAGTTCTGCATTCATCACTTTTATCTTCTCAGTCTACTTTGTAAGATTAGATATGATTAATCCAATCGTTCCTATAGCATTATTGTTTGTATCTATAATTGGTGCTTTAGGTTCTAAGGCAGAGGGAGGAATCTAGATGGGAAGATCAATACAAATAAGAGTAGATGAAAGTATGGCTGAAACTTTAGAGAGGATCAGAAAAGAAATAGCAACAGAGTTCAAAAGAAAGTATAAATTAGATGAGGTAACAATCCATGGAACTTTAGCTTCACAAATACTTGCAGCAAGAATGGGTGGAAAGAATTTTCTTAACTTCAAAATTAAGAAAAATGGGTATAAAAAAGGAATTTTAGAACTTCTCTGATAAATTTACCTATACTTTGTAACATTTTTATGACACTTGTTTAAGTATTATTTCTATTATTATTATTTTAACACTTACAATTAATACTAATGTAAGGAGGTTCAAAAAATCAAAAATGTATCTTAAACAGAAAACATCTGCTGTTGACTTAACTGACTTAGCAATAGGAATCGTTGTTCTTGGTATTGTTGTATCTATTGGTGCTACTATCTTATTAAATGTAAGAGACACAAATACTGCAGGAGACACTGCTTATAATTTGGCTGGTTCAGCTGCAACAGGTTTAGCTGAATACGGAAACTGGTTCGACATTATAGTAATTGTTGGAGTAGCTGCTGTAATTTTAAGCTTAATTTTCATGGCTTTCGGAAGACGAAGTGGTGGAGGTGGAGTTAGCTATTAAACACTCATTATTATTTTTTATTTTTTTTAAAAATAAGTAATTGGAATTAGTTCCCACTTCAATTAGGGAACACGGCGAAAATTAAATTTAACTGGAGGAAAATGAAACAAAGAAACACAGCTGTCGACTTGACAGATTTAGCAATAGGAGTATTGATACTAGGTATCACTGTAGCTATTGGTGCGAGAATATTAAGTCTTTATGCTTCGGCACAAAGGACTAACTTAGATACAATTACAATAAGTAATGAATCTGTTATTCTTAATCAAAGTAGTGCAGGTAATGATGCTTTAGCAAATACTTGGGTTATTGATATAAGTAGATGTGTTAGTAATATTACAGGGACTGGAACACAGCCTGTAAACTCGACTATTCTTGAAGCAAATTATACTTTAAGTATTAGTCAAGTTGATGGATCAGCAACTATTACAAACGCTACTGCAACAAATTTCAATGACGCTGCTTGTACTTATAGCACATATAATACAACTTCAAGGGTTGATTATACCTTAGCTAATGATTCAGTTTTAGGCCTTGCCGAATATGGTAATTGGTTTGATATTATTGTTATTGTCGGGATAGCTGGTTTAATCTTAAGTTTGATATTCTTAGCCTTTGGAAACAGAGGACAAGAAACAGGCGTAAGTTACTAAACCTAAAATGGTTGTAAGAGAAATAGCCACCTTTAGTGGTGGATTTAGAGCAGGTCTTACTGGTAAGAGGAGGCCTAGTAAAAAATCTGTAATCATAGCCGGGGAAGAGTATGTATTAAAGAGGAGGAAGAGGAAAAAGAAAAGATGAAACCAAATAAAGATATGAAAGTGAAAGATATTGAAACATTCTTCAAGAAACTTAAAAAGAAAACCGGAAAGGATCCACATTTCAAAGGTAAAGGGGGAGGGTCTGTTAAAATAGATTTTGATTAAGATGGAACAACATAATTTTGGAGGGCAATTTCCTGGAAGATTTCTACCTAGTGTTCGAGAACCTCCTAAGAAAGTTCCTGAAAAGGAAACACCTATTGAAAATAAAAGGAAAGTGTTAGAGAAAAGAAAGATTTCTAGAATTCAGCAAAGTGGTTTTGATATTGGGAAACAAGTAGGGGGATTTGGAAGACCGCCACAAGAAGACTTCTCATTCCAAGAAGAAGTCCTTAGACAAACCGTTGGTGGAAGGGGGGATAAGATTTGGGGAACTATTGGTGAACCAGTTACAATTCATAATGATTTAAATCCAAGGCAACGAGGGGATACCTCGACAGGAGAACTTTTTGGATTTTGAAAGGAGGTTTAAAATGATGAAGTATAAAAAAGGCTTAAAAAAGGAGATGAAATCTGCAGGAGTTAAAAGAAAATTGAAAAGCAGAGATAAAACTAAATCTATTGAGGATGCTATGGAAAGTATTGGTAAAGGTATCAAGAGAAAAGGATATTAAAATGATGAACCAAAAACAAAAAGAATTTGCAAAGAAACAGAATGAAAGACTAAAAAACCTTGGAAAAGTAAACTGCTTTGTTTGCAAGGATTACAAAAGTCATATCCATGGTAATAAAGGTCCTGAATATTCGGAGATGATTGCATAATTGATAATGGCCAATAAAAAAAAAGACGAAGGATACTTGAAGTTCCCAGGAGATCTAATTGGTGGTGGGACTGGTTTAGCAATGGGAGCAGGAGTAGTAGAGAAACTTCCAGCCTCAGGTGCAAAGACCGGAGTCCAAGCTGGGCTATCTACAGCAGGTAGTTTCTTTAGTCCAATGGTAAATATCCATGCTGCAGGAATAGTAACCAAACAAATGAAAACCCTTAAGGATACTAATCAGAATAAGAAAGAACAAAAGGGAGGTTTTAGATTATAATGGAAGGTTACTGTATGAAATGTAAAAAGAAAATGGTTATGAAGAATACTATAGCTTCAAAGACTAAACGAGGAACCCCTATGACAAAAGGAGTTTGCAACAAATGTGGATGCAAGATGTGTCGGATAGGGAAGTAAGAAAGAAGAAAAAATACCCTCCCATATATAAAAGGAATTATAGACGAAAGGTTAAAAAGAAAGACAATCATATTTCTCCCAACAAGAAATCCTAAGGGGGGTACGGAATCTTTTCACCTTACCCCCCTCACATTAATCTTTTAAACTAAGATTAAAATCACCTAAAACTTTTGGTTTTGCCAAACATCTATCAACATAGATATTAAAAAATTCTTCATCAGAATATTCTTCTTCCCCTATTTCAAATGAACATACCTCACAATCAGTTTTAGGTGTCAAATTAAATATAAAAAGAAAATATACAAGCAAAGCTAATATTATCATTCTTAATGTAAATATCAATTTAGTTTTATTATTCATCTTCATAAATAGTTTGGTTAATTAACCCACCACTATATCCTCCATCAACCCACCTTACTGAACAATCCCCCTTAGAATAATATTCATACATACGGGTTAGATTTTCATAAATACTATATTCTAAAATATTCTCTTCGTCATATCCTATGCGATTTATAAATTTCGCTTGACAACTCTCACAATTGAAACTTTTCTCCTGGATCTCTATTCTTCCAATTAATCCAATAAGAATTATAATTAGCATGATATGAATTATAACTACCACATAAAACTTACTCATATTAAAATCCACCCCAGAACTAATGTGATTAATACAAGTTTCCAGAAAATAAGTAAAGAAATATCAAAAGTCCATTGGCCTTCTAACCTCATTACTGGGAGAAAGTTAACCCAAGCCCGGGGGTGCCTTAAGAGGAACTTAAGCCATTCTCTTTTCAAGGGTTTTAAATCCTCATTAACTAAATCTAAAGACATATCTTTCAGTTTAAATCCCCCGGTGTGCCTCATCTCATGAGCCAGTACAGCCTCATAGAGCCCTGCATATTTCTTTAAATCTCTGTTTATATAGATGGTATCTCCAACCCTATTCCCTGTACCATAATTAATCTCTTTTACTATCATCCAAAAACTCTACCTATGATTTTAGCAACCACCATTATCGCAGCACCACCACCAACTAGAACTGTTAATCCTATTAGTAACCACTTCTTCATCTTAACTACAAAAGGATCTTCGACATAATTTTGCTTAGGTTTATCTTTAGTTTTCTTTTTAGGAATCAAATCTTTTAATTGCCCCATAGTCTTCCCAACCTCCTCAAATTGTTGGCCTAGTCCTGGAAGCTTTCCAGTGGGTTGTATCTCCAACCCTCTTAACTGTTTTTCATCAAATTCTTTTTGCTTCTTAAGTTTGTCTAATCTCTTTTGAAGTTCTTCTAAGTCATTTTTTGTTGTCATTTTTTTTATTAAAACTCCCCAACATATCATCAACGTTTTCAATCTTATGTTCTTCTTCAGGCTTTACTGGAGGCATATCTTTTCTTGCCTTCCTCATAAAATAAAAGTTCTTTAATGAAAAGTATTGTAATGAGGCAATAGCAAAACCAATTAACCCCCAAATTAAAAACGAAGCATCTAGTGTTGTGAAAAATCTATACATATTTAGGAAGAACATAGATATAAATGCTAAGAAAATTATTGTTAACATATAATATTGGAAATCTTGAGCCTTAACTGGATCACCTTTAGTTGCCCAATCACCTAGACGGAAAAACATTTCAATCGGGGATTTCATTTTAGGTTTAGGTTCTTCTTTTACAATCTTTATTTCCTTGTTCTCTTCTACCATATTAAACATCAATTATCTTAACTTCAAAGCCTTGTCCTTTAAGCATATCTGCTTCTTTGTTAAGTATAAATTCCTCATCAACATTTACTTGCTCTTCTTTTGAAATATTCTTTTCAATAGCAGATTCCATTTGTTCGTCTCTCCCAGTCTTCTCAATCTTTATCCACCCAGTTTCGGATACTTCAAACTCCACAGGTTTATCTGCAAACATCTTTTTAAGATTTTGGAGTATTAATGGGAGCATACTCTTTGGAGTTATCTTCATATACCTTATCCCATCTATGAATCTTTCTACGATTTGCATATTCGACATTGGATGTTTTGCTCTTAATTCTCTTCCGCTTTTAGTTTTTCTCCATTTTTAATATCTCAAATTTTAATTGTTTTGCAAGTTTCATATTGAACTTACAGGTTTTCTTGTAATCATTACAACAGTCTTTCTCAAACATACACCTTGGTACTTGATTCTTCATACAATATTCTTCTATGGGGCATCTTGCTTTTGTCATGTATCACCTATGTGAAAAAGCTAAATAAAAAATAAAAATAATTATTCTTTAGCTGTTTCTTTTTCTATTATAGTTCTTAACTCTTGAAGTTCAAACCTTAATGATTGTACCTCTGTTATAATTCTCCTTAATGCTTCTGCATCTGTAATATAAACCATCCTTTGTATGGGGATTGTTTGTTGTTGTGAATCCACTTCTGGTTCTTCTGGTTCTTCTGGTTCTTCTGGTTCTTCTGGTTCTTCTGCTTCTGCAATTTGTTTCTGAATTTTATCCATCTCTTCTTGTAATTCTTCAGGAGATTTTTTTGGTTTAATCTGAGGGGCTTCTTCTGATCCTTCTTCTTCAGGCATCTCAATAACCTCTGCTTCATTAATTACTTCTTCTTTCTTTTCTTTTTTATTCTTTCCTAATACCATTCTCACCTCCTTTATACTTTTTTAATAATTCTAATAAGAAATCATGCCAATTTAATTTGGACTTCTTTTTTTCTACCACCAATTTTTCATGGTCTGAATCTTCAAACCAAACATTAATTTGTTTCATTGTAAATTATATCTATTAGGATAGTAGATAGAGTTTATAAACCTTTGCTTTTTTGATTTATCCAAAAACATTAAAAAGAAAACTAACTTACAAAATCTATGGCTTTTAAAATACTTGAACTTAGAACACCAAAACAAAAGCCCCCCCAAACAAGGAGTTTAGAAATAGATGAGAAGGTTACTAAACAGACTGGAAGGATTAAAAATATTGGGAAAGATTTAAGTAGAATGGCACTCCCCCCTGGAAAGAGGGTGAGTAAAACTGGGAAAATTTATTATGAAAAGAGAAGAAATAGATCTGACATATCCGGGGGAATTTAAATGAAAAGAACATATCTAGTATTCTTATTTGTATTAATTGTATTGCCAATAATTTCTGCACAAGTTATTCTTGTTAAACCAAGTGCAAAGACTATTGATAATGAATCTGAATTAAATGTAAATCACTCAACAACCTCAGGTCTAGCAGATTGTTGGTCTACAGCAGAAGGAGTAAAGTGTGATGTTGCAGATATTACTTATGATGAAATAAGTGGAGGAAATGTTATTGCTTTAGGTTATACAGGAACATTTAATTTTCT
>Ga0180431_10008396_pt1 | contig 11848 bp, 12 predicted proteins | sample SS_ome_11_FD_132459 | JGI IMG/M metagenome (GOLD analysis project Ga0180431, IMG submission 132459) | Hypersaline lake sediment archaeal communities from the Salton Sea, California, USA - SS_1_MS_1 metaG | ecosystem: Environmental > Aquatic > Non-marine Saline and Alkaline > Hypersaline >...
CACCGCTGAACCGTCGGATCTCTGCGGTGCCGACTTCGAGCAGGGCGAGCAGCTGCGGGCCGCCGCGAGCACCGAACAGTTGCAGCACCTCGGCATCTTTGAGACCGGCCCGTTCGATCTGCTGGAGCACGTCGAGCAGCGGCAGCATGTTGCCCGCCGCGTCCTGCGTCGTGACGCCCAGTTCGGCCAGCCGCTTCGTGACCTCGGGCTGAGCACCCGCGAGCCGGGACATGATGTTCCGCAGCGACGTCCCGGCGAGGCTGCCCTGGAAGCCCGCGTCAGACAGCTTCGCGATGATCGCCGCCGTGTCTTCGAGCGAGACGCCCAGGGCACGCGACACCGGGGCGACAGGCTTCATCGCCTCGCCCAGCTGGCGGATGTCGGTGTTGGCTCGCGTGAACGTCCCGACCATCACGTCGTTGATGTGCGTCAGCTCGGCCGCATCCGCGCCGAACGCACGCATCGTCTTTGCCGAAATGTCCGCCGCCGTCGCGATATCGACCTGAGCAGCGGCCGCGAGATTCAGAGCACCGGGCAGTGCGTCGTAGATCTCGCGGACGGACAGACCGGCGAGCCCCATCTGCTCGATTGCCTCAGCCGCCTGCGTCGCGCTGAATACGGTCTTCTCGCCCATCGTCCGGGCGAGGCTCTGGAGCGACTTGCCCGCCTCCGTGTCCAGCGTCCGGGTCACCGCCTGAGCCCGGATGATCACCTGCTCGTACTTGGCAAATGACCGAGCCGAAGCGACGCCGACCGCCGTCACCGCAGCAGTGATCCGCGTGGCCGACGCATTGACGTCCGAAGCGGCCCGGTTCCATGCCTGCCGCAGTTCGCCGGTTTTCTTGATCGCGGAGTTGATGCCACGGTTGAACTCGGCAATGTTTGCCGAGATGACCGCCGCCAGTTCGTGGACTCTCGTCGCCATGCTCTGCTGCCCCTTGCGGAAGGCAGGAGCAGGGCTGGTCCCTCAACTCCGGTCTCAAGGTGTTCGATCGGTCAGCGTATGCGCCGACCGGTGGTGGTCAAAGCTCGTCCTCGCGCGGCCACTCGCGGTGTGGAACCCTGCCGGCTGACAGCTCGGCGCTGTCTTCGTCCAGCATGTCGCCCAGCGTCTTGGCTGCGGCTTCCAGTGCCGGTGATGCGTGCTCAGACCGGAGCTGCTCTTGCAGTCGAGCGACCTCCGCTTGCAGCTGGGCCACGCGACCGGTGAGCGTCGCCGCGAACGCCTCGCGGTCCTGCTCTTCCTGCCGACGCTCGGCTGCCGCGTACCGTTGCCGCTCCGACTCCTGCCGCTGCCAAGCGGCTGCGGTGAGTCGCTGCACGTCCCGCCACTCGTAGAACGATCTGGTCGCCAGCCCGAGCGGTGATTCGATCGCAGGCCCCAGGATCAGGACCGCCCGGCCGTCGATCGTGGGCAGCTCCCAGCCACGGACAGCGTCGAGGAGCCACGATTTGGCCCCTACGTCGTCCAGGAAGCCCGCCGCGACCGATTGCCCGTCCCGGACGTCGAAGACGATTCTGGGGCCAAATACGGCCGGGTTGAGCAGCAATCCAGCCGCCTCCGGGGCGTCGAGCCGGGCGGCAATCGCGCCTCGAAGCTCCGCGAGCCGGTTCGCCACCGAGTCGCGAGCGTCGGCCACCGAGCAGCCGGCCGCCCAGTGTCGAGCCGCTGCCTCGATCGGCTGACCGCCGGTCACGTCTCGCCAGACCGCGAGCAGCTCCGGGAGTGTCGCATCCGGTGGTGGTGCTCCCAACCGCGACAGCTGCCCGAGCGGGTCGCGGGCGGCCTCCAAGGCTCGCCGGTACTGAACATCCCAGGGCGTCCGATCCATGTCTCGTTTCTCCGGGTGGGGTGGGTGGTTGAAATTCTCTTCCGCTGTCAGAAGCGGGGCGACTTTAGGAGCCCCGCCTTCTGTCGCTGTCGCTGTAAAGGGTGACAGATCTGTCACCGTTATTGACCAGATCTGTCACCGTTATTGACCAGATCTGTCACCGATGGCTTTCTGTTTATCGGTACCAGATCTGTCACCGTTATTGGGTTCCTGACTTTCGATGAGATGCTCCACCACGGGCACCAATTGGTACTTGTTCGGCCGTGCTCCGTTCAGGTTCCCTCCGGCCTCGATCACCTCCAGGAAGCCGTGGTCTCGGAGCTTCAGTGTGTGCCGCATGATTGTCCGCCGCGAGACGCCCAGCTCGGCCGCGATCTGAGCTTGTGACACCGTGACCTGCCCGAACCGGTCGGCCCTCAACCACAACCACATCCAGATCGCAACAACGCCCGGATCCGCCAGGTGGCGAGCCGAGTGCCGGACGAACGCGTTCGCACTCTCGAAGCGACTGACCTTCACGCGTCGACCTCCTCGAAGTACGAACGGGTGGTGCTACTACGCCTCGGGGCCGACTGCTTCCGCTCCGGCTTCGTGCCCTTCATCTCGGCCGGGTCCAGGTGGCTCGCCACCTTCCACAGCGGGTGCTCGCGGACGATGCAGAACGGCTCCAAAGGCCCGAATGACCGGATCGCTGCCCGAACGACCGCCGCGCCGTCCTGCTTGTGTTCGACCAGGCCGACGTGAGCGTCGGCGGCTCGTGCCATCGACCCCGCACCGCTGCCCAGGTCCGTCACTGCCTTGCCGGTCTGCTGCCCTTTGGTTGTGTGATGGATCAGCACCACCGCCACGTCGTGACGACCGGCCACCGCGTCGAGCCGGTTGTAGACCTCCGCCATCTGTCGATTGTCGTTCTCGTCGAGGTCGGGCGGCAGTGCCCGATAAAACGCGTCGATTACGACCAGGTCGGCAGGCTGCCGGCTGAGCGTCTCGCCGAGCTGATCGAGGGACCAGCCAGCCCCACGGACGGGCAGCAGGCTCAACTCTTTGATCGCAGTTGCTGGGCAACGCATCGCCCCTGCGACCCTCCTGAACCGGAAGGCGAGCGTCTCGGGGTGAATTTCCGTGTCGACGTGCAACACACGACAGCGGGTCACGTCGAGCCCCAGCCAGCCCCTATCGCCAGCCGCCGCCGCGACACTGAGCGCCATCGCCAACCAGGACTTTCCCAACTTCGACGGTGCAACCACGTTCATCGTCTCGCCACGTCGGAGCAAGCCGTCGATGATCACCGGCCGCATCTCCGGGTGCTTCAGCTGAAGCTCCGCGAACGACAGAACCGTAGGTGGTGCCGCCTTGCGGGTGGTCAGTCCTGCGAGCCGCTCACTGAGCTGCCCGACGCGGTCGAAGTCCTGCGAGCCGGCTGCCTGCTTGAGCCGGTCGGCCAGGTCGGCCACACGCTCCGCTTCCGTCGACTCGGTCAGTCGCTCGGCCGTCGATGGATCACAGCCCAGCTGCTCGCGGAACTCGTCCCACACCACGCGGTGAGCTTCCAGGCCAGGGACGTTATCGGCGGGCGTGTCCCGCAGCAGCTCTTTGAGCTGAGACACGACACCGGCCGTCGCTCGATCGTCGACTCGTTGAAGGCCATCGGTTGCCGCCTCGATGATCTGCCGAGCCACCATGCGGAAACCGTTCTCCGCGCGGTCGATGTGCTCGCACCAGGCGTCGACACCTCGGTTGACGATGAACTCGTCCGGGTCGAGCCCGTCGGGCAGCTTCGGGGCGACGTAGCAGAGAATGCCAGCTTCGGACAGCTGCCGCAGACACGACCGGTTGCCGCTGATGCCGGCCGCGTCCGGGTCGAGTGCGACCGTCACCGACGTCACGCCGCACCGCTTGAGCGTCTCGACCTGCAGCCGACTGAGCTGAGCCGCGACGCACGCCACCGCACGCGTATCGCCTCGAACCTGTGCGAGCGCGGCATCGGTGACACCTTCGACCAGCACAACGTCACGATGGCCAGCCTGCCGCGCCCGGTCGAAGTACAGCGGGCTCGACTTTGTGCCGTCACCGGGCAGTGCCAGCGTCTTCGGCAAGCCCTGCGGAGGTGTCCCGCCGCTGACCTTGCCGTACATCGTCAGCAGCTGGCCGGCCTCATCGTGCCACGGGAACGTGATGTAGTTCCGCCATCGAGGTGAGCCGATCTGCCACTCGCGCAGCTCCTGCGGGTCGGCATCGAGTCGCGGATTCACCACGGCCAGGCCTGCGCCGAGGGCCGTCAGGTCGTCACCGCTGAAACCACGGGACCGCATGTAGTCTCGGGCTACTGTCGCCTCCGGTTGGTCGGACCACAGGTAGCGTTGGCACTGCGCGTTCCACTGTTCGAGTGCCTGCCGACGTCGGTCGATTGCTTCTCGGTGCTGCCGCTGTTCGGGTGACTCAGACACTCCCGGAACCGACACTCCCGCCAGCTCAGACAACCGGCGCAGTGCTTCGGTCACTTCCGCACCGCGTGGACCGGTCGCGTGGATGCCGAACCGGCGACAGTGCAGGTACTGCAGCAGCCCGCCGCCCTTCTGACACCCAGCGCAGTGCCAGAGCCCTGTTTCGGGGTCGACGGTGAAGCTCGTTCCGGACTTCGATCGGTGCCACGGACAGCCGCCGCGCCACTTGTCGGGGGACTTCTGGAATTGATGCTCGGGAGCATCAAAGATTCGCTCCAGGCCAACCGACTCGACCGCCTCCGCGAGGTAGGCGTCGATGTCCATCGGTCAGTTCCTCCAGAGTTCGGAACTCGGAAGGAACTGACCGCCCGATGGTGGGGCGAGCCGGATGGATGCCCGGGTGTTCCCCTTCGCGAAGGCCCAGGACTGCGACCAGCGGTGCCCGTCCTCGCAGAAGAACGCGAGCACCACCGCTGACCCCTTCTGGTGCTCGTGTCGATCGCTCGGGCTTGTGTGCGTGCCTCGGCCGGTCACGTGTGTCGTTTGGTGCCCCTGCTCGACTGTAACACTCTGGATGTGCACGTACGGGCTATGGCAGACCGGGCAGCGGACGAGGTCGTCGACGTCAACAAACGCCGCCCAGGCCGGCAGGTGACGGAATCGCGTCTCTCTGTTAGGTTTCATTTCCAGCAACTTTCCGGCCGAAAACAGCCGCCACGCCCCCCAACCGTCGGCGGCTGTTTTCGCGCGCAGTGTGGGTTCAGATGGACGCGGGAACTCGCCGCTCGATTGCAGCGAGGAACTGATCGACAGCGGCGCGGGTGGTGAAGATCGAGCCACCCATCCGGCGTGTTTCGAGGACCACGCCGCGAACCCCTCGGCGGGTCCAGGCGTGAACCGTCGGGTAACTCGGTCGGCGACCCCCAAAGCGGGGTGCGATCAGGTCCGCCGCTTCGTGCAATGTGATGAAAGATTCGGCCATCGTCGGCTCCTTCTGTTGAGCCCCTACGACGACCGGCGCATAAAAAAACCGTTCGCGCAGGAGCGTCCTGAGACACTCGCATGCACGCACGGTTTTTCCGTCAACGCGCTGTTTTTCCCCCAGGGGATTCCCTGAAGGCAGGCATACAAAATAACGACTACCGTGAGTCTGTCAATTCTTTTGATAGACTCACCGGGCGAGCCTTGTGGTTCCGCAGCCACTCCAGGGCTTGAGAACCAGTCAACACTTCACCGGGGTCGTCTCGTCGCCTTGTGGCTCGATTCAGAACCCAGGTACGTTGACAGTAGAACAGTTCCTGCTTGCGAATGCGAGACTCCCAGCAGTAGGCGTCCCGAGCCTCAAACCAGGCCACACGACCGTCGGGGTCGACACCGGCGATAATCTCACAAGCCACAAGCCACGGCCTCCGTTCGTGTCCGAACGCCTCGCGACGTGCTGGCCATCGACCAGACGACAGCCAGACCGCACTCTCCGCGAAGATCAATCGCGATCCCCAGTTCTCCAACCAGCGGCGTACGGTCGGAGTCGCTGATCCGCAGGTTGTCGATTCCTGTGACCAGGTCGGCGTCGGCAAACCGGTCGAGTCCAACGCCCTTTGTTCCGGCGTCGATCACAGCCCGCTCAATTCGCAGCTGACAGGATGCCGCACCGCAGGGACACGGCAGGTGATTCCCGGACTGCCAGGCGTGGCCGATGAACAGCCTCGCCGCACTCTGCCGGGCGAGCGACTCAGGAGCCGACATATTCGACCCCCTGTTCTTGTGCCGCGATCCGGTCGGAGCACTCCCGCTCGAATCGCTCGATCGCCTCCAACGATGTCCACGCCTCGCCAGACCGCTCGACCATCTCCAGGTGTCCGCCAAGGAATCCATCGGTCGCCCAGCTCAGAACGTCACCGGGTGTCAGTCCACACAACCGGTCAAACAAATCCGGGACCACAGCGATCGGAATCATCGTCTCACGTTCGAGTCGGCTCACAAGTCCCCCCCTTCAGGTAATCAACCAAGTCACTCTTGCGATACCGGACGGTACGCCGTCCGATTCGTACCCATCTGGGGCCGTCCTGCCCCATCCATCTCCAGTTCTCCAAAGTCTTCGGAGCAATCCCCAGAAACTCCGCTGCCGCTCGCGTGTCGAGCATCTCGTCAGCCATTCGATCGCCCTCCCGAATCTCGGTTGTGTGAATCATCGGTGCCGATGATAGGGTGCTCCAGGGAGTTGTCACCGTTGGGCGGGAACTCCAAGGATTTCAGGGGGTGCGGCGATGATCGCTTCCATCTGTGTGATGAACCGCAACAACCCCAGCGCTCGGCGGTCGAGCTGCTGAAAGACCGCCTCGCGCACCGCGACGTGATCCAGGTCGTGAAGGTCGCATACCGAACGGAATGAACCCCAGTAGTCGAGGGAGTCGTCGGTCAAGTACAGATACCCGTTGATTGCCGATCGGCGGATCTTGGCGACGTCCGCCGGTCGCTGCCGGTCGACTCCAGCCAGCACCGTGCGGCAGTACCGGTTCACGTCCTGTGCGGCCGTTTTGACTGCCGCAAGCAGGAAGGATTCGGCACCTCGCCCGGAGCCGATGAACGAACGCCCCTGCGATCCAAGAAACTCCTCCGGACCGAACCAGTTGAACATCGGCCGCGCCTGCTGCATGATCCCCTCCGTGTTTGCAATCATCGCGGGTCTAAAACTCCGATCGATGGCAGCTGGTCAACGGCGCACCGCAGCGACTCCGCAACCACACCACTCGCAATGTAATGCCGCCGCGTCACTGCCAAGCTGCTGTGTGCCAACAGCTCGCTCGCGGCGTTCAGGCCTGCGGCCTGATAGACCAAGCTGCCACACGTGCGTCTGAGGTCGTGAATGCCGTAGTGGTGCTTCCGGTCGATGCCCGCCGCGTCCTGAATCTCGTGCCACTGGCGGTAAAACTGCTTGTTGCTCGCCGTGCGGTAAAACAGGAACTCACGGTCCGCGTGCATCAGCGGCCGGATCGTGTCCACGCACTGCCGTGTGAGCGGGATCGCTCGCCGCTTGCCAGTCTTCTGCTGTCGAGTCACCAGCACCCGCCGTGCCGGGTCGATGTCCGTGTTGCGGATCGTGAGGATGTCGTTCCGCCTCAGACCGGTGGTGAAGGCGACGGTCACAAGTGCGCGCCAGTGCTGCGCCGGTTTAACCCACGCCTTCCGTGGCCAGGTCGCAATCGAACAGGCCGCGTGAATCCGCTTGATCTCATCCGTGGGGATCACCCGCACGTCTGGCTCGTCCTCCCGCAGCAGCCGGCAGCGCGGCATCCGCTCGATCAGGTCGAGGTCAAACAGCTCGTTGAGCATTGCCCGGAGTTGCCGCAGGTATTTGTTGAACGTCTGCGGGCGCAGTCCCGACTGTGAAATCCATCTCGCTCGGAACTCCGCCAGGTGCACACTCCGGAGCTGCCCCACCGGGAGTGCCGCCGCTTCAGGCGTCAGTCTCTCGAACCACCGCAGGGCGGTTCGGTTCGCCGACAGCGAGCCGGCGGACAACAACTTGCCAGGACACAGGATCTGCTCGTAAGCCTGCCGCAGCGTCATGTCAGTCATTCGGTTTCGCCTCCGAGAATCTCGCGGGCAGTGTCCTCCAAGACCTGCCGCTGGGCCGCGAGTCCTACCCGTGTGTAGACGGCGGTCGACTGGACGGATTTGTGATTCAGGACTCGCCCGAGCACCGGGCCACCGACACCGCGATTGGCTGCGATTGTGGCGTTCGTCCGACGAAGGTCGTGAATGCGAACGTCGGGCAGGCCTGCGCGTTTTCGAATGCGGCCCCACTGTGTCTTCGGATATGCAATCGGCCGCTCAGGGTGCAGCGGGCTCGGGAAGACCCATTCATCACGCGGGGCGGCTTGTGCTCGACGTTTCTGGAGCAGCTCCAGGATGTGGGCCGGCAGACCGACAACGTGCGGCCGGCCGTTCTTCGTTGCCGGGATCGTCCAGACTCCATCCGTCAGGTCGACGTCACGCCACCGCATTGTGCGGGCTTCAGAAACTCGGGCAGCGGAGAAGACCAGTACGCGGAACAGGTCTCTCGCGGTCGGGCATTCTTCCGCGTCGAGTGAGCTGAGCAGTCGCTTGATCTCGGCAGGCTGCAAGACTCGTTCGCGAGACGTCTCGCGGAACTTATCGACCAGCCGCGCCGGGTTCAGGTGGTCCCAGCGACCGCGCTTGGTCGCCTGGGAAAACAACATCGAGGCCAGAGCCAAGATTCGATTTGCGAGGATCGGTGTGGAACTGAGCCGCTTGTGTAGGCGGTTGATGTCCGTGACCCACTCCCGAAGGGGGCGGTCGAGTGGCTTGCTTCCCAGCCGGCTGAGGTGGGATCCCCATTGCGATTCGTATTCGCGAACCGTCCGGGCGGACTTGGTCCGCCGGAGGTCGACCAGGACGACTTCCCACAAATCGGCCAGCGCCTGCTGCCCAGCCCGGCGAGCCCGCTTTTGTGCGTTCGGATCGTGGCCGGCTGCCATCCGAGCCCGAACCTGCTCCGCCTGAGCCCGAGCAGCACCGACCGACAGCTCAGGGTACCGACCCAACCGGTGCCGGATCGGCACCTTGCCAGGATCGGTGCCCCCCACCCGTCCGATGACGAAAAACGTCCGCAGACCTGAAGCGGTGACGCACACGGCCAGGCCGGGCGTTCGCTCGCAGTAGTAGTAGCGTCTCCCGGTTTGCGGTGGCTCCAGAGCCTCGATGCGGGCTTTCGTGAACCGAAACTTGGCAGACTCTCCCATGACCTGTGCCCCCTGATTTCTCCGGTGCTACAGCCGGTGCTACAAGCAAACCGGCAATGTGGAGAACCTAAGGGAACAGTCGGGGGAATGCAAGCTGTCGCTATATTTCAAGAATCCTGAAATACTTACGTCGATTTTTCAATGTGCTCAGAGCGTTTTGGAATCCCCTGAAAACAGCCACCCAACTGACTCTTAATCAGTAGGTTCAAGGTTCGAGTCCTTGCGGGGGCACCTTACAGCGTAACGACTTACGTCGATTGAAGGCTTGGCAGAACAGCCCCGGTGCTACACTCGGTGCTACAAGCGAGGCGGTTTTCGGGGTTCTGCGGAGCTGGACCGGGGGAAGAGAAACCGGTCGCCAGAAATGAGAATGGCCGACTCCGGAGGTGCAATTCCAGAGTCGGCCGCGATCGTGCTTCCTGCCGATGGTGCCGATCGTAACGGCTCGCGTTCCGCGATGCAAGCGCCCAGGGTGTGCGCTGCGACCCCCCACCCCCCACGGCGGTGCATGGGTGGGGAATGTTTCAGAGCACCCGGCCGCGTCGCTGCTGTTCAGCTTCGATCTGATCAGCGATCTGCCGCACCTCCGCATTGCTCATGCGTGTGAGGTTCGGGAACTCGAACCGGTTCTGGTTGATGATCGGGCCGGCGGGGTCCTTGAACTCGATGTCGCCGGACGTCCCGCCAAACGTCGGCGCCTGGGGCTGTTGCAGAGCAGTGATCTGTTGCTCCAGCTGTGCGATGTCGTCCAGAATCCTGCGGCGCTGCCGGTAGGTGTCAACCAGCCCGAGATTCTGCTGGAGTAGCGAGATTTGATTCTGAAGACTCGCAACCTGCCCGCCGGGCGTGGCGAAGAACGCCCCAATGGCTCCAAACTGCCCGCCGCCACCGCTCAACGACGACTGCATCCGCGTGCCGAAGTCTTTCATGCTCGTGTCGAGTCTTTGAAAACCGCTGATCACCGGTTGCATGACGCGGTTGAGCCCGAACAGGCTCTCGAACGTCCGGTCGGCCATCTGGTTGAATTGCGAACGCCGGAACTGTGCAAGTCTCTGCTCCACCGCATCGCGAAGACTCAGCCCCGCCCCGGCGAAGTCACCCCGTAGCAGCGCCTCATGCCGCTTCTGTTCCTCGGCCTCCCGGTTGGCCTGTGTCGCGTCTCGCGTCGCGTCGCCCAGTTTCCGCATCGACTCGGCGAAGAAGTCCGCGTCAAACATCCCCTGCTTGAACTGATCGCGGAGCAGTTGGGCCTGCGTGACGAACTCATTGAGCTGATCGCCGGTGATCGCTCCAGCGTCCCGCATCTCAACGAGCCGGTTGCGAAACTGCTCGAAGCTGCTCGTCGCCTCCTGCGTCCGCATCTGTTGTTCGGTGTGTCGTTGACGCTCAACCTCGGCCTGCTGTTCGGCAAGCACCCGCTGCTCCTCAGCCTGCTGAGCTGCCGCCTCCTGCTGCTCGGCAATGATCGCCTGCTCGCGAGCGTTGAACGCCGCCACGTTGCCGCCAGCTGCGTTGAACGCTCGGCCTCCGGCGTTCATGTCGGACGATTCACGCTCTCGGCCGATGAACTCCAGCCGCTGCTGAATCTGCTCAATGATCAGGTCGATGTCGTTCGCCCGATTCCTCGCAGCCTCGGCCGTCTGCTCGTTCAGTCCGATTTCAGTCTCGCGGGCCGACTTCGTCAGCCCTCCGTTGGTCTCGATCAGCCGCTCCAGCCTGCCCATCCCGCGAACGTCTCGCCGCGCCCGTGCAGCCTCCTCCTGGGCGTTCTGCTCAATCATCCGCTGCGAGTCGCGTTGCTGCTTCAGGTCGGCGAGCTGTGCCCGCAGTGCGTCCGGGTCGTTCGCGTTGGCGCGAGCCCTTCGGCGTTCTTTCTGGCCGAACTCATTCCGCAGCGACTCCTGATTGTCCGCGAAGTCCTGCGCCTGCTGGTCGAGTGCGGCCAGCTCGTTTCGAAGCTGGATGATCGAGTTGATCACGATACCGGCGACCGCCAGTGTCGCGAGCAGTGCCCCGCCGAGGCTCAGAGCACCGGTCGCACCGAGAGCGATCGCCGCATCTTTGGTCACACCGACCAACGCGATCAGATTGGGGATCAGCGTCGTGACCAGATAGCCGCCGAACGCACGCACCGCAGCCACCAGCCGCGTTCCAATGGCGACGGTCAGCGGCCTGATCGCAGTCGTCAGTAGCGTCGTGATCGCGGTCGTCAGCGACCCGATGGCCTGAGTCACACCGAACAGGGCAGAGACCCGCAGCAGCACCAGTGCTTGCACGAGCCGCGGGTGCTCGGCGAGGAACTGGAGCAGTGGCCGGAGCATCTCGCCCGCAGCACGGCTGATCTCCAGAAACATCGGCACCAGCTCGCGGCCCTCGACCAGTGCCTGCTGCATGAACCGCACGAGGCCGGTGAAGCCCTCCGTCGCCAGCGAGACCAGTGCGGCCTTGTTCTCGTCGATCCATGCGGTGAGCGTCGAGAACAGCCCGACCAGCTCAGGCTTGAGCCGCTCGCCTGCCGCGATCGCCAGCTCGTTGAGCTTCGACAGGACGAGCGAGAACTGGCCGGACAGTGACACAAGGTTCGCCTCGGCCATCTCCTCGGAGATGCCCTGCAACGATCGCAGCTCACCGCTGAACCTTCGAATCTCTGCGGTGCCGACCTCCAGCAGGGCGAGCAGCTGCGGGCCACCGCGAGCGCCGAACAGTTGCAGCACCTCGGCATCTTTGAGCCCGGCCCGTTCGATCTGCTGGAGCACGTCGAGTAGCGGCAGCATGTTGCCCGCCGCGTCCTGCGTCGTGACGCCCA